>Ga0105044_10003442_pt1 | contig 21745 bp, 20 predicted proteins | sample MAT01_FD_78092 | JGI IMG/M metagenome (GOLD analysis project Ga0105044, IMG submission 78092) | Freshwater microbial communities from Lake Fryxell liftoff mats and glacier meltwater in Antarctica - MAT-01 | ecosystem: Environmental > Aquatic > Freshwater > Ice > Liftoff microbial mat | place...
GTCGATGACGAAGGTGACCTCGGGGGCGGAATCGCTGGAACTCAAGCTCTCCGCTTACGACCAGGCCGTTCCGGAGCTGCTCGGGGGCAGCTCCGCGCCTTGGTGGGCCCCCGGTTACGCGACTGCCGCTCCGGGTGATGGCGATCTACACTGAAGACTTCCGTCCGAACCAGGAGTGGGCCATGATCACGATCACCGACAACGCAGCTGTCAAGGTCAAGCACCTCATTACCGCCGAAGGCGATGACTCACTGGCCCTCCGCGTGGCAGTTCGACCGGGCGGTTGCTCGGGCTTTGCATATGAGATGTTCTTCGACTCCGATATCGCAGCCGACGACGTCCTGGCCGAGCGAGACGGCGTCCGGGTCGTGGTGGATCCGTCCTCCGCGCAGCTGCTCACCGGAGCAGAGTTGGACTACAAGGACGGCTTGGAGCAGTCAGGGTTTTCGATCACGAACCCGAATGCGCAGCGCACCTGTGGGTGCGGCCAGAGCTTCAGCTGACCGAACGACGACACTGATGACCGAGTTCGAGATGGTCGTCGAGATCCCTCGCGGATCACGCAACAAGTACGAGATCGATCACGAGAGCGGCAAGATCTGGCTGGACCGCCGGCTGTTCACCGCCATGTCGTACCCGGCGGACTACGGGTACATCGAGGGAACCCTGGGCGAAGACGGCGATGCCCTGGACGCCTTGGTGCTGCTGGACGAACCCACCTTCCCCGGGTGTCATCTGCACGCCCGCCCGGTGGGGGTCTTCTGGATGCGAGACGATGCCGGTCCGGACGCCAAGGTGCTGGCTGTGCCGGCCAATGACCCCCGTTGGGCGACTGTCGAAGACCTGGAGGATCTCCCCGATCACCTCCTCGACGAGATCCGCCATTTCTTCGAGGCCTACAAGGACCTGGAGCCGGGCAAGTTCTCCGAGGTCCGTGACTGGGAAGGCCGCGAGGCTGCCGAGGTGGAGATCGCCGCGGCCTACGCCCGCCGGCTCGAGACGCCCGAGCACTGAGCCAGCTCGCCGTCGGGACGGGATGCCCCGACCGCTCTTCCGACTCCTGGCCAGGCGCGAATCGGGCGCCAGGGAGCGGCATCAACCCTCTAGGGTCTGGCGGCAGGGAGCCGATAGTCAATGAACACCTCAACGTTGACGGTGCTGTTCGCCGACATGGTCGAGTCCAGCCGTCGGATGACCGACCTGGGCGACGGCAGGGGCGACGCCTTCATGGCCAAGTTCGTGCACACGCTGGACGACGTGGTCGTTCGTCATGGTGGGCGGACGGTGAAGCATCTCGGGGACGGCGTGATGGCGGTCTTCGAGCGCAGTGCCCTGGACGGGGTCCGGGCGTCGTGGGCATTGCACGCCGCTGCCACGGCGTTGCATCCCGACGACCCCCCACTGGTTCGCGTCGGGATCAGCCTGGGCGAGGTCACGGTGACCTCGGGGGACTTCTACGGTCGACCGGTGGTCGAGGCCGCCCGGCTCTGCGGGGTCGCAGAGTCCGGAACCACGTTGGTCAGCCCGCTGGTCCGTTCTGTGATCGGGGATCGGGACGGCTTCGAGTTCGTCGATGTCGGGCCGTTGGACCTGAAAGGACTCGCTGGACAGATGACGGCCGGGCGGCTCCTGGCTCCGGTCGAGTTCGAGTCCTCCGTCGGCGACGATGGCCCGGAGGATCAGCGCCTGACCGCCGGTGGACGGCGGAACGGGGGCCGGAGGTCGCGCCGAACGGTGGCCGCGGTCTCGGTCGTGGTGGCCCTCGCCGCCGCCGCCGGTTGGTTGGGCTCCACCTGGGAAGACAACGAGCCGGCGACCGTGTCGACCGATCGCCGTCCGGAGCGGGCATCTGCGCCCAAGGACTACCGGCCAGTGCTGACCAAGGCAGAGTGCGACAAGAACCTCGGCGACGGGGTCCTCTGTTTCGTTCTCCGTGTGCCCGAGGACCGCAGCCGCCCGGCCGGGCAGCAGGTCGAGATACCGGTTGGGGACTATCCACCGCTGTCGGGCGCCGCCCCGAAGGGGGTTCCCGTCGTGGAGACGGCGAAGGTCGAGGCCACGGCAACCAGTCCGTTGCGGACGACGCGTCGGATGATCACCTTCGGGCGGCGCGGTGTGGTCGGGACACCCGTGCTCAACTGCCCCGAGCAGATGGCAGCGGGCCAAGCGAATCTGCTCAAGCCGATCCTGTCCGCCGAGGCGGTGCAGACCACGTTGGAGGCGGTCAAGGCGTGTCGCGATCGTTGGACCGATGCCGGCATCGATGTATCGGCCTATGACACGCAGGACGTTGCGCTGGACCTGAGAGACCTGATCGTCGCCATGGATCTGGACCAGATCGATCTGGTGGTCGACCACATCTCAACAGCGGTGGCTTTCGGTGCGGTGAAGGACTTCCCCGGCAGCATCCGGACGTTGACCGTGCAGAACCCGGTTCCCACAGACGTCTCACCCGGGGACTACACCAGAAGCTTCGCCGCGGCGTTCGATCGGCTCGGGGCACAGTGCGCAGTGCAGGAGCGATGCAACGAAGTCGTGCCCAGCTTGAGCGAAGCGTGGCGTCGGACCTACGACGGTCTGCAGCTCACTCCGCAGGTGGTCACCGGCCCACTCCCGGACGGCACGATGACCAGCATCCTGCTCGATGGTGATCGGACGGCACTGGCGCTGTACATCGCCCTCGGTGTCCCGGACCTCAGGGTGTTCGTGCCCGACCTGTTGAGTCGGCCGAGCCTGCCCGAGATCGGCTACAACGCCCGCGATCGCAGCGACGTCCGCGACCTTCCGTACGGTGCGACCCTGTCTGACAACTGCCATCGGATCGCTCCGAACGAACGCCCGGTGGACGGTGCGGTCATGACTCGATTGCCGCAGTTCCGGTCAGGGCTGTTCAAGTTGCTCCCGGAGTCGTGCAAGGTCTGGGACGTGCCGGAGCCAGAGCCGGAGTTCTTCGAGCCCACTCGGTCGGATGTCCCGGTGCTGATCGTCCATGGGATGTTGGCAGGCGACACCGACATTGCCTGGGTCGACCGTGTGGCGGCGGGGTTTCCCAACGCTTCGGTGGTGTCGTTCCCGACGCTGGGGTTCGGGCCGCTCCAAGAGGCCCCGCGCTGTCTGGCGCAACTCCGTGAGGGATTCCACGATGATCCCACGGTGCCGCTGGATCCGAGCGAGATCGACTCGTGCGTCGCATCGGTCCCGCCCGTCGGTTTCGTCGTCGGCTGACCGGGCACTCACGGGGTCGGTGTCGACGAGGCGTTCCGGCGCATGAGCCGTGCCGGATCGCCGACCCGGATGATTCCGGGTCTGATCACCGCGGCATCGAGTGCGAGCTTTCCGTCGAAGCGTTGGATGATGTCTGTCAGCACGTTGCGGTCGCGTTCGAGCGTGTCGGGGTCCACGGTCGTCATGGGGCAACGGCCTCTGCGTGAGTCGATGCCGATGATGACGTCACCGATGTGCAACTCGGCGTCGGGCCAGTCGACCGCGTCCATCCCGTTGACGCCGCCGACCACGATGTTGGGTCGGAGCCGGCCACGTCGCGCAGGCGGGCGAGCACTTCAGGTGACGTTCACGCCAGACCGTCAACGAGCGGTTCGCCATCCGGTCCGAGGGTGGCGTGGAGGCCGAGGAGGCGATGATGGCGGCGGGAGGTGCGCACACCTTCGGGTCCGCGCACGTGAACGAGTCGGTCGCCCCACGATGCCGTTGGTCGTGACCGTGGCAACGGTGAGGGACTCGCCCGCCAGCGACTTGACGGGGTATCGCCACAGCGCGTCGACAGTGAGGTCCACGACAAGTGTCTCCGTGTGCTCAGGCGAGCGCCGCAAGGGCATCGAGCGCGCCCCGGATGAAGGTGGGGTACGCGTAGATCATCGATCTCAGCTCCGACACCGGGACACGAGCATGGACGGCCAGGCTGAACAAGCCGAGGGTGTCACCGCCGCGTGGTCCGACGTTGGTGGCACCCACGAGCACGCCGCGATCGGCATCCTCGACGAGCTTCATCAAGCCCTCGTTGCCCACGCCATGCAGCCATCCGCGGCTCGATGTGGAGCTGTCCACGATGCCCACGCGAACGTTCATCCCTGCCTGGCGCGCCTGGGCCTCGGTCATTCCGACCGAGCCCACCTCCGGGTCGGTGAAGGTCACGCGCGAGACAGCGTGGGCGCTCGCACGCCGGGGGTTGTCGACCCCGAGGATGTCGTCGACGGCAATCGCGGCCTCGTACACGGCCATGTGGGTGAAGGATCCGCGATCGGCGATGTCGCCGATCGCCCAGAGCCTGGGGGTGCCGAGGACCCGCATGCGGTCGTCGACAGTGATGGCGGGACGTGCGGTCTCGTCGAGCCCGATGGTGTCGAGGCCGATGCCGCGGAGGTTCGGGACGCGACCAGCAGCGACGAGGAGCTCGTCGCTCACGATGTGTGTACCGTCAGCGAGTTCCATGGTCACCTGGCCATTGCGCTGGACGGCCACGGCTGCCTGTCCAGTCCTGATCGTGATGCCTTCGGCCCGCAGCACCTTCGCTACCAGCTCGCTGGACTCCGGCTCCTCGGGAGCAAGGATCCGGTCAGCCGCCTCGACCACGGTCACCTTCGTGCCGAAGCGCGAGTACGCCTGCGCCAGTTCGAGGCCGATCGCCCCACCGCCCATGATCGTCAGCGATGACGGCAACGAGCGGAGCTTGAACACGTCGCGGTTCGTCCAGGGCTGGGCGTCCGCCAGGCCGTGCACCGGCGGCAGCGCCGGAGATGTCCCCGTGGCGATCACGATGCCGAGGCGAGCGACGTAGGCGTCGTCGCCGATGAGCACGCGACCCTCACCGTCGATGACCCCCTGGCCGCGGACGAAGGCGCCTCCTTTGCCGAGGAATCGATCGACGGCCGCGGTGTCGTCCCAGTTGTCGGTGGCCTCATTCCGAATCCGATCGGCCACGATTGAGTAGTCGGGCGTCACCACGGCCGTACCGGCCATCGAGTTCACCCGGCGCGCCTCGGCGAGCAGATCTGCGGCCCGGATGATCATCTTCGACGGGATGCAGCCGTAGTAGGGACACTCGCCGCCCACCAGGTGGCTCTCGATACCGACAACTGACAACCCGGCCTCGGCCAACTGGCCGGCAGCATCCTCCCCTCCCGGCCCCATACCGATCACCACAACATCGACTTCGTGTGTCTGCATGGCTCTGTAGTCACGAGAGAGGGCCAATCCGTTTCACCTGAAACGGATTGGCCACCTTGCGAGACCATCTCAACGTGCCCTCCTCTATCCCTGGCCGAGGTGACTGATTCCCCCGATGCTGAGCTGGTCGATCACGACGGCCGGTCGCGTTCGATCTCCAGCTTCTTTGCGCCGAGCAAGACCGACCGATTCCTCGGCGTCGATCACGGGTCCCCGGTCGTCATCGTGATGATCCGAGGACCGTTCTGCCCTGGCGACCAGGCTCAGCTCCGGGCCCTTGTCGCCGCCCAGCACGAGCTCGGGCTCAACGGGAGCGAGGCGGGGAGTCCGCACACCAGCAACAACGCTGCCAAGAACACCGGCACCCTGATCAGTGACGACGGTGAGTCCATCAACGAAGCGAGGTCGAAACGCAGACCGCTGGTCACGAAGACGACGGGGATGACGAACCAGCGACGCCCCGATACCCATGTTTCGGCCCGCTCGCTGTCACGCCGCCCCGACGCTGAGCGCGAACAACGCGAACCATCCGATGGACAGCAGCCGGCTCACGGTGCTCCCACCCGACTCGGCGAACACCAACGACAGGAGCAGGATCGTCGAGAAGTCGGCGATCGTCGCGCCGGCCAGGATATTGACGCCTCCGCTCATCGACTTCCTGATCACCTGCTTCAGCTGACGGATGAGCCTGTGATGAACTCCGAATCGATCGTCCGCCGCCGATTCCTCGGCCAGACCGCAGCAGGTGCCGCCGTGACGGCGGCGGGCTGCTCGTGGTTGCTCAGGTCGGGCCGGACCCCCACTGAGCGGCGATCGCCTGAACGAGAGCCAGTATCCGGTGGGTGCCGTCATCTGCTCCCTTCTCGAAGTCGTCGCCATCGACCGCCATGGTGTTGGTCACGTGAGCGACGCACACCAGATCACGCCCCGTCGCGGTGGCATAGGCGTAGAGGCCGGCAGCCTCCATCTCGACAGCGTGCACACCCGCTGCTTCTGCGAGGCCGATTGCAGATGCCGTTTCGCGGAACGGTGCGTCAGTCGTCCACGACGACCCGAGCACCACCGGCTCGTCCAGGGTGGTGATCCCCGCTTCGAACCGTGCGGCAAGCGTTGGTCGGAGGTACGCCCACTCCGATGGCGGCAAGTAGTGCAGGCTCGTGCCTTCGTCTCGCCAGGCTCGTTCGATCAGCACGAAGTACGGCGGGTCGCCGAGTGGAACGATCCGCCCAGCGGAAGTCACCGAGATGATGAGCTCGCACCCGGATGCGTGGAGCTCCTCGGCCACGAGAACGGCGTACGGTCCGCCCACCGCGCACGGGACGATGCCGATCTCGCGGTCGCCGCACTTCGTGATCCACAGCTCGGAGTGGTAGCAGGCCCACGATTCGAGTTGTGTCCCGTCGCCAGTCCTGGCGAGGTGGCGCACGACGTCGCCGTCGGGGTCGAGCACACACACGTCAGGAACCGCACCCTCCGCCAAGCCGCGTTGGCGGCGGGCCTCCCGCAAAAGTCCATCGACCTGGAACACCGACGGGTCGTCATGGGCCTTCGGCCCGAACAGCGGTGGAAGGTCGTCGATCATGCACGCGACATTCTGGTCGGGCCCAACAAGCAACCCAACTCCACGAAGCTCCGGAGGACATTCGCGCCTCCAGCGATCCCACGGTGGGTCACTCAGACGCCGAGTCGGTGGGCGGGTGGCAGGAGACCAGCTGCGATCGCCCCGGCACGGAGATGCAGGAGGCGCTCGGTTGCATCGAGGTCACGGGCGATGATGAACCGACGGGCCAGTGCTCCATCGACCGCGAACTGGCCCAGCTCCGCGATGTCGGCAATCGCCGGTTCCGAGCCGGTGGCCTGCGCCACTCGATCCTTGAGCTCCTCGAAGGTCATGCCGATGCGGCCGGTGCCAGCGCCCTGCCGTCGCAGGTGCTCGGGACGGTTGCGGGCCGCGGTGTAGAGACCGGTGTCCATGAGACCGCCGGACGGGTAGAACACCGACGCCCGCACCTCGGTGTTCTCCTTGACCAGGTTGAGTTGGAGGGCCTCGGTGAAGCAGCTGACAGCGGCCTTCGAGGCGGCGTAGACCGATGCCGTCGCCACAGGGGCGAAGCCACCGTCGCCGGACGACGTCACGACGACCTGCCCGGGCCTCCCGCCTGCGATCATCCGCGGCACGAACTCGGTCACACCGATGCCGACACCGAACACGTTGACGCCGAAGCACCATCGCCAGTCGTTCGGCTCCTGCTGCCAGGGGAGACCCCCACCGCCCGACGTCACGCCGGCGTTGAGGAACAAGAGGTTGCAGCAGCCGTGACGCTCATAGGTCGCGTCGGCCAGGGCCCGGACCGACACTTCGTCCGAAACGTCGGTGCGCACTCCCATCACGTCTCCCAGTTCGGCCAGCTCATCCACGGTGGCATCGAGGCGAAGCTGCTCGACATCACCGATGACGACCGCCGCCCCGCGGCGAAGCAGTGCTTCGGTGATCGCTCGGCCGATGCCGTTGGCGCCGCCCGTCACGACAGCGACGGCGCCGGCAGCGTCGAGCGGACTCGCAGCGCTTGCGTCGGTATCGGTCACGTGGGCCACACCATGGCGTAGTCGTCGAACCACCAGCGGGCCTGGCGGATGGCCGTGGGCGAGGTGCGGAGGTCCGGGTCCTGGTGGAGCTGCGCCGGGGTGGGGCCGATGCGCGAGGCAACCTCGCTCAAGGCGGGCAGGTCGAGGTCGTAGCAGGCGACGGCGTTGAGCCCGAGCAGCCGACGCGTATCCTCGATCGACACCTGGCGGAAGTCGGTCTCGAGGCGTTCGACCGTATGGGGCCAGGAGCCTTCGGGGTGCGGATAGTCGGTACCCCACATCAGTGCATCGATGCCGTTGACGTGACGCCGTCGGATCTCCTCTCGACTCATGGTCGAGGCCCCGATGAACACGTTGGTGCCCACGTACTCCGACGGCAGCCGTTGCATGAGGCCCTTGGTGCGCGAGTTCAGCTTCTTGACCTTGGTGTTGGCGCCGAAGGTCGTGTCGGCCTTCCAGAGCAGCTAGCCCAACCAGTAGGACCCGCATTCGACGACGGCGTACTTGAGGTCGGGGAACTGGTCGAACTTCCCCGACAGCAGCAACTGCCACAAGATGCGGTGCGTCCAGAACGGCACCTCGAGGACGAACTGGGCGATGTTGTCGTTGTAGGAGTCCCAGTCGCCCTCGCCGGAGTGCGTGTGCACCACGAGGCCGGCCTCGGCACACGCCGCCCACACCGGGTCGTACCGCGGGTGACCATAGGACGGGTGCCCGTGCCACATGGTCGGGACCATGATTCCCCTGATGCCCGGTTGGCCCGCCAGCGCCTGGACCTCTCGCACCGACTCGTCGATGTCGTGGATGACCGGTACCAGGGCGACGCCTGCTCGACGGGACGGGTTGGTCGCGCAGAACTCCACCAGCCATCGGTTGTGGGCCCGGGCCCCGGCGAAGGCAAGGGCGGGATCGGTGATCTGACCGGCGGCGAGGCCGGCGCCGAACGGCGGCGACTCCTGGCCGGTCACCGAATCGCCGTCGGCAAAGATCACCTCTCCGGCGATGCCGTCGGCGTCCATTTCCTTGTCACGGACCTCGGGGTCGAACGCTCCCCGCAAACCCTCTGCGTTCTCGCCTTCCCACTTGGCGACGTACTCGCCGTTCACCTCCTCGACCAGCCGGCGGTGCTCGTGACGCTCCACGACCCACTGGTCGAACTGCGGGTGGAACTGGCGGTCGAGGTAGGGCCGGTACTCCTCGACCTGGAGTCCCGCGTGCGTGTCCGACGACACGATCACATACGGGGCATTGCTGGTGTCCACGCCTTCCAACGGATTGGCCATGCTCGTTCCCCCCGGATCGATACTGAGTTGTGTGATTCGGTCGTGCAGGCCTCGGACGCGCACGCCGTTGTCTTGCAGACCTCTGACTTGAACAGTGTGCAAGACTCTTGCACACTGTCCCAGACCGTTCGGCCGGACGCAAGGCCTCGGGGAAGAACCAGCCGGGAAAGCACCAATCGGGGGAGGAACGGAATGGCGAACTCGATGACCGAGAACAGAGGGACCGGCCGGCGGGCGGGCCTCGACCATGACGAGGTGGTCCGCCGGGCCCTCGAGCTGGTGGAGCAGGGCGGCGCCGACGCCCTCTCGATGCGCAAGCTCGCGGTCGAACTGGGGGTCACCACGACCACCATCTATTGGCACGTCGGCAGTCGCGACGACCTGGTGATCGCCCTCATCGCCCAACTCGCCCGTCAGCAGGCTCAGGTGCCCGTCGATGGATCCTCCCCCCGGGAACGGGTGGTCTCGGCCGCCATGAACATCTGGCTCAATGCGCTGGCTCACCGCAATGTCACCGCCCTGGCCAGCCAGGTGGGAGCGACCACGCTGTTGGAACTCCCCCTCGAAGTGACGCTCGCCGCAGAGCTCGAGGCGGCCGGAGTCCAGGGGACCGAGTGTCGCGACGCGTTGCGGGCCATTCTCATGGTGATCGCCGGCTTTCTCGTCGGCGCCTGGCGCCGCGAGGAGACGACGCCCCCCGAGTTGCGTGCGGCGGCGCTGTGGGCAACGGTTCGCGACGACCGCATCGCACGTTCGACTCTCGACGCCATGACCGAGGCCCCCGACCTGGGAGCGCTGTTCGAAACGAGCCTGCAGGCGGTGGTGGACGCGTTCGTGCCCCAACCGCGCCAAGGTCGCACGGCCGGACACCGGAGCGCCCGATGAGCGATCGAACGGTGAGCAACGTACCGATGACCCGACCGGGCGAGATCGCCGGGCGCCCGAAGCTGGTCCTGCGCTATCCGACCGAACGCACCCGCGTCGCCGACCTGCTTCCCCCGGGTCTCGAACCCACGGGTGAGCCCATCGTGCAGATCGGGGTCTATTGCGTCCCCGTGTACGGCGAACCGGAGTTCGGCATCAGCACCAAGGTGCCGGCCCATTTCGGCGGCATCGACGGCCAGTACTGCCTCGGTATCGGTATCGATCAGGAGGCCGCCATCTTCATCAGCCGGGAGACCAACGGTCAGCCGAAGTTCCCGTGCTCGGTCTCCTACTTCCGGCTCGGTGACGAGATTCATGCCCACGCCACGCACCAGGGCACGACGTTCCTCCGCTACCGCGGCACGGTCGATAACAACACTGACGGTGCAGCCGGCAACCAGTTCCAGGACGGCGAGTTCGAGGACAATGAGTGGTGGATCAAGGTCTCGCGCGCCGTGGGGGGTGCCGAGAAGGCGTATGACTTCCCGCCCCACGTCGTTCGGGTTCGCAGCGCCGGCGTGACCACGCACACCGAACGCGTGGAGGGCCATCTGCACCTCTCGGACAGTGCCTGGGACCCGTATACCGAGCTGCTTCCGGTGCGGGGCCCCGTGACGGCCGAGTTGGTGACGGCCCGCCACACGGCGCGGGAGATCACGCTGGCCGGACCATTGGATCCGGATGCCTTCTGGCCCTACGCCGACACGATCGGGGGGTCTCGGTGGCCGGGTGACCGCGGTGGACCCCGAGTGCAGCGATGACGCGAAGGAGGATTCGATGAGCGAGGACGAGGTGATGAGGCCCGGGATGAAGGCGGGATGGGACTCGGTGCTCCCGCGTCGCACGCCGGGGGTGCTCACCGACGCGGTCCGGTCGGCGCTCCGGGTCAGCCCGCCCGTCTCCGTGGAGGACCTGCCGTATGAGCTCATCGACCGACCGGAACCGCCGCCCGTGCCCAACGGTTGGTACGCCATCGCCGCATCGGCCGACCTTGGTCTGGGCGTGGTCAAACCGGCCATCGCGGTGCAACGTGAGCTCGTTGTGTACCGCGGCGACGACGGAGCAGTGCACACCCTCGACGCCCACTGTCCCCACATGGGCGCCCACCTCGGCGGCGGCTCGGTCCAGGGCGACACACTTGCGTGCCCCTACCACGGGTGGCGCTTCGATGGCTCGGGGGACTGCATCGAGATTCCCTACAGCGACGCCCGGATTCCGTCGCGCGCGTGCGTGCGGAGCTACCCCACCGTCGAACGCTCCGGCATGGTGCTCTTCTGGTTCCACGCCGGGGGCGCTGCGCCGACCTATGACGTGCCCGAGGTGCAGGAGGCTGGCGATCCGGCGTTCACCGACGCGTTCGTCTACGAAGCGGAACTCGTAGCGTCGCTGCAGGAGATGGCCGAGAACAACGTGGACTACACCCATTTCCACTTCGTGCATCGCCGTGAGGCGCTCAACGATTCGACCTCACAGTTCACCACCGACGGCCCCTTCTCAACGGTCGTGGAGCGGTTCGATATCGAGGGTTTGGTGTTCACCCGGTACACGTTCGGTCCCGGCATGGCCCTGCTGCGCGTCCCCGACGTGATGACCATCCTCACCTCGACCACGCCCATCGACCGACGACACGTCCGACTGCTGTGGCACTTCTACCTTCCCCAACATCTCGCCACCTCGGCCGACGAGATCATGGACGGCGTCACCGGTGAGTACGGACTGGGCGCAGACGAGCCGATCTGGCGCGACAAGGTCTTCCGCGAGCGGCCGCTCCTGGTGAAAGGCGACGGCCCCATCACCGAGTTCCGCCGCTGGTACAGCCAGTTCTACGAGGGGCGCTGATCAGTCAGGAACCACTGCGTCGTGGCCACCGCTGATCTCGCCCGATCGAAGAACAGCGGTGGCGTCGAGGCGCCGACTCGATTGAGTCAGGAGGTCGGCGGACCGCCTCGACCGATGACGACGACCTTGCCGGAGCCGAACACGTCGCTCGTGGCCACCAGCTTGCCGTTGCTCCACTCCACCGCCCCTGGCTCGTTCAGCTCCACCACCGGGTACGGGGCGCCGTTGCGGACCTCGGAGATCCGGTTGGCGAACAGCTCGGTCACGTAGATGGTCCCGTTGGGGGAGAGCGCGAGGTTGGTGGCCCCGGCGAATCCGGTGGCGATCCGGGTGCCCCCGCCCGTCAACGGGCTGACCCGGTACACGCTGCCCCGGGCGCCCAGGCTCGGGTCCTCGGGACCGCCAGGCAGCGTGGTGACGTACAGGTTGCCGTCACGGCCGACCTCGACGTCGGTGGGCACCGGTTCGAAGTTGTAGGTCCGGCCCACGATGCAGTCCGGCAACCCATTGGCCCCGGCGAAGTCCGCAGTGATGACCGCTGGCTGGACCGGCAGCACGGCCACCGTCCGGACCGTGCCCGTCCAGTCGGCGAGCAGGATGGCGTTGCCGCCCGCGTCGGCCACCACCACGCCGAACCGAGTCATGGCCAGCGCGTAGGGGTTCGAGTCGACCTGGCCCGTGTAGTTGGATGGGCCGACCTCGGCGGGGATCTGTGCCGCGCACTCGGGCGACACTTCACCCTCGATGCCGTAGGTGCGGATCTGGTCCGGGTTCAAGTTGGTCTCGTGCTCGCCCAGGTCGGCGAAGCGGCTGATCCTCCCCGAGGGGTCGCGCACCATGAGGTCCGATGTGCTACCACCGTCGTTGTTGCGCGTGTAGAAGACGGAACCGAACGGCCCTGCCGCTACCGCCGGTGTCGCGAGCCCATCCTCGTGGGCCAGGTCGGTCACCTTCCCGTTGCGCCTGACGCGACTGATCGTGCTGGCGAAGCCCTGGGCCACCAGAACCGATCCACCGCCGACGGCGTCGATCTGCAACGGTCCGACCAGACCATCGGCCAGGGTCACCGGCGCACGCCACGCATCGCTCCCGTTGCCCTGCGCCGAGGCCGTCCCGGTGCCGACGCCGGCGAGCAGCGTCGACACCACTGCCAGTGTCGCCGCAGCGCGAGCCAGCCACTTCCGCTGTTTCCTATGCATCTTCCCGTCCCCCTTTTCGACCAGGCTCCTGATCGTCACCTGTACTCTGGACCGGTCATCGGGACGGGTCCATGGTGCAGACCGTCGGACCGTGGTGATGCCAGCACCCCCATGCAATCCGGGGGAGCGGGAGGAGAAAGGTGACCCCCGGTGGCACTCAACTTCGGAGGCCGTGGAGTTGTCTTGCCGCTTGTTCTTGCGACACCCGGTACGGATTGGTGGAACCAGCGTGACATGACGCCTGTGGGTCAGCGCTACTCGGCGGCGATCCGGCGGTTCTTCGATCGACCCGCAGCAACCGCTGGTGGAATCGAGGTGAGCGTGGCAAGCACCAGGATCGCCGCCGCGGTTGCGAAGATCGTCCCCCACGGTGTCGACGCATCGGGGACGACGCCCATGGTCTGTGCGAATCGGTGCCACACCTGACGCCCGATGGCCAGTCCCAACGGAACGCCCACCACGATTCCGACCAGTCCGAACAACAAGCCCTGCAACATCACCGTGACTCGAAGCTGCCGAGGTGTGAACCCGAGGATCGACATGATCCTGAAGTCCCGTCGCCGTCGTCTGACCACGCTCAGCAATGTGAGCAGCAGCGAGATGGCGGCGACAACGGAAGCGGCGGCGACCATCGCCGATTGGCTGCTCGCTGCGGTCGCCGCAGTGCGCACCTCGGGCGGGCGGATCACGCCGAAACGGTCCACAAAAGCGCTGCCATCGGCCATCGGTGATGTCCCGAAATCGTCAGCGAACGCCTCGGGGTCGGCGCCGGGAACGAAGTCCGCCAGGAGCAAATTGAACGGCGGTCCGACGTCGTAGCCGTTACCGAACAGATCGGCGTCGGACGCGTCCGACCACAGGCCGTCGTCGAGCCGCGTCCGCGCTGCGAGCACGGGACCCAGCTCGGGAAAGACGGCAATCCCCGTTACTTTCTGAGCTCGACTGGTCGCGCCGTTGCCCAAGGTGACCGAGTCGCCGATCTCGACGCCGAGGTCCGTTCGAGTGCGCTCGCCCACGACCACTTCCCCGGAGCGGGCAGGGGCGCGGCCACGGATCAACACCGGGCGAAGGGTGGCTCCCGTTCCGCCTTCCGGTCCGAACAACACTCCGGGTGTTTTGCGCTCGTTCACGGTGATCGACGCTGCGCCGGCTAGCTGCCAGCCGTCCAGATCGTTGCGGGCGTCCAGCCAGTCCGTCGCAGTGTCCGGGTTGATTCGCCCGTACCCTCCGTCAATCATCAGCAGTCCGTCTGCTCGCCAGCCGAACCGTTCGGGGTCTCGGTTCAGCGCTGCGAGGTTCGATCCGAACACGATCGCCGTCACGAGCAACGCTACGACGACGATGCCCGTCGCGAGCACCAATCGAGTGGGAACGAACGCTTGACCCCGTCCGGATTCGACGGTCAATCGCACCGCCGCGACAGCGGGCGGCCGGGCGCCTCGCCGTCCGAGCCATCCGACCAGGGCTGGCGCTCGCGTCATGTCCCTTTGACGATTGAGGAGTCCGGATCGGGCGTGGTGTCGAGCAGCAACGGTTGATGTAGCGAGGGGGAGCAACACCAACAACGACAGCCCCGCTGCCAACACCAACCAGTCCACATCAAAACCCGGCGAAGGTTCGAGTATCCGATACGGACCGGCAGGAAACCTTGTCGACAGCGCGGCCATGGCAGTCGCAGCCGCGCCTGCGGCGATCGTGAGCGTCAGGACGGGCGATGCCATTGCAGCGAGGGTGGCCTCGTTGGCGGTGAGACCCAACACTTGTGCTCGGCGCACGTCATCCATGCCCTCGCGCGTCGTCCGGGCCAACACCTGCGCCATGATCACCAGCGCGCCGATGAACGCTAGGGCCCCGAACGTCGTGAACGCGCCCACCATCGGACTCACTGAGCGATCTGCAGTACGGATCAGATCTCGAACTGGATGATTGAACGTCAGCCAACCCCCATCGGTGGGGTCGGTGAGCGTTGCGTTGTGGTCGGCGGCCAGCCGGTCCCACCGAGCGATGGTCCGGTCCACGTCGCTCTCGCCACCCCGAAGCCGTAATCCGTACCAGGCGAACCCGAGCTCGACGTCGTCACGGCTCCCGTCGGGTGGCGCGAAGACAGGGCTGACGAACATCTTGGGAACCCGGTCGAGCTCAGCGCCGATCAGGTCGTCCGGGAGCGCCATGATGCCGACGACTTCGGCTGTCACGGTGCGGGTCGGCTGATCCGTCGTGGGAAAGTCGTTCTCATCGGTTGGCGCCAGGCCCAAGCGGAGCTTGGTACCGACACGGGCGTCCATGATCTCCGCCAGTGTGGGGTTGATCATGACTTCGTCGGGTCGGGAGACGTCGAGCCGACGGCCCGAGGACACCGGCACCCGGTCCTGATCCAGGTAGCGGCCGTCGGTGGTGAAGTTGAGCATTCCGACCTTGCTCGGGTCGATCGTTCCGTCGTCATCAAGGAGGAAGGCGTTCGTCGTCACCCAGAAGGATGCCTCGGCCACCTCTGGCATGGACCGGATGGCGCTATCGGCCTCGGGAGTGGGCGCCCCCGGATCGATCTCGAGTTGGGACGAGTTGGAAGCCGCCAGGTGTCGGCTGAACAGGCTGTCCGTCCGCCGGGCACCGGCGAAGAACGCCAGTCCAGCTCCTGCGGTGAGCCCACCGAGCAGACCGATGACCACGACACCGCGCCAGCGCCGCCGGATCTCGTGTCGGGCCAGCATCATGATCGCCGGGAGGGTGCTCGTGTCGCGTCGTGAGGGAGCAGCACCTGTGGACTTCGGGGGTCGGCTCCCGACACTGCCGGTTCTCGTTTCGAGGTCGCTCACGGGTTCCATCCTCGCTGGAGGTCCGATGGTGAACAAGGGCGCGTGTACCGGGGACCCAGGGGTGCTGGCATCCCCGCTTCGAGTGCGTCCAGCGCCCTTGCGGCCGTCGCGGATTGCGGGTCAGATGGCAGCTGTGGATGACGACCAGCGGATCTCGGTGTTCCTCGCCGACGACAACCTGTTGGTGCGCGAGGGCGTGCGGGCCTTGCTCGGCCTCGAGGCCGACTTCATGGTCGTCGGCGTCGCTGCTGACTACGACGAGCTGGTGGCCGGAGCCGACGCGACGGCACCGCAGGTGGTGGTGACCGACATCCGAATGCCCCCCGACTTCCAGAGCGAGGGCATCGAGGCGGCGAAGGAGATCCGCAAGCGTCACCCTGGAACCGGCGTGGTGATCCTGTCGCAGTATGACGACCCGGAGTACGCCATCGCGCTGCTCGAGGAAGGCGCGGCTGGGTACGCGTACCTACTGAAGGATCGGGTGGGTGACGGGAACCGGTTGGCCCGCGCCATTCGCGAGGTGGCGACCGGGGGCTCGACGCTCGACCCCGAGATCGTGAAGGCCCTGGTGTCACCGGTCCAGGCCGAGGGGGAGCTCTCGGTCGATGACGAGTCGCTGCTTCGTAGCCTGGCCGAGGGTCGGCCGGTGAAGGCGATCGCTGTCGCACGAAAGACCACGGCCGAGGCCGTCAACGACGCGATCGAATCGATGTTCCTCGAGCTGGCGAAGGGTGCGAGTGCCGGACGTGAGGGCGCGCTGCGGCGGCTCCGGCTCCTGCAGAAGGCGATCGTGGATCGAGAGGAGCAGGGCGAGACGCTCAGCCGGCTGCTGCCCGGCGGGCTTGCCGAACGGCTGCGGTCCGATCGGGACGCGATCGAGCGAACGGAACGCTTGACTGTCACCGTGCTGATGTCCGATGTGCGCGGCTACTCGGGTATCGCCGAGCGGAGCGATCCGTCGCTGCTGGCGGCCCAACTCAACACTCACCGAGCCGAGATGAACGCCGCCATCCTGGATGAGGGTGGCACCGTCATGCAGTACGTGGGCGATGCCGTGATGGCCGTCTTCGGAGCCCCGTTCCCCCAGCCGGATCACGCCGAGCGGGCCGTCGCCGCCGCGGTGTCCATGCACCATCGCCAACGTCAGGTCGACGAGCGGTGGAAGACGGAAGGGCTCGAGGGGTTCGGGCTCGGCATCGGGCTCTCGACCGGCGAGGTGGCCGCCGCACTGCTCGGGAGCGAAGAACGCCTCGAGTACACGCTGGTGGGTGACACCGTGAACATGTCCCAGCGGCTCCAGGACATGGCCCGACCGGCCGGCACCACCGTGCTCAGCGATGCCACAGTGGCTGCCCTGCCGAATCCGCCGGTGCTGGTCGCCCTTCCCGCCCAACAAGTCAAGGGCCGGGAAGCCCCCGTCATTGCCTTCCGCCTCGACCAGGAGTCATCAACATGAGTGCAGACGTGAGTACCGACCCGACCACCAGTTCCGCTCCCGTCGTCACGCTGGAGCCGAACCCGGTCCTGCGGGTGCGGGGGGCCCGAAAGACCTTCGAGGCCGACCTGGCACCGGTTCGCGCCCTGCGGGGGGTCGATCTCGACATGGCCCGCGGCGAGTTCGTCGCCATCATGGGACCGTCGGGGTGCGGCAAGTCGACCATGCTCAACCTGGTGGCCGGGCTCGATCTGGCCGACGACGGGGAGATCGCCATCGACGGCGAGGTGATCACCGGCCAGACCGAGGATTGGCTGGCCCGAACGCGCCGTCGCCACATCGGCATCGTCTTTCAGTTCTTCAATCTGCTCGAAGGCATGAGCGCGCTCGAGAACGTGGTGTTGCCGGCCATGATCGCCGGGACCAAACGCAGGACGGCGGAGACCAGAGCCCGTGACCTGCTCGACCTGTTGGGGCTCGGCGACAAGTCTGCCGAGCTACCGAGTGTCCTGTCGGGAGGGCAACGTCAGCGCCTGGCCATTGCCCGTGCTCTGGCCAACGAACCGACGCTGCTCCTGGCCGACGAGCCGACCGGGGCGCTTGACAGCGACGGCGGTCGCGAGGTGTTGGAGTTGTTCCGGCGTCTCCACGCGGACGGGCAGGCGATCCTCATGGTGACCCACGCCGACGAGGTCGCGGCCGGCGCCGATCGCATCGTGTCGATGCGCGATGGGCGGATCGAGGGCGAGGTGCTCAATTCCTCGGCCGGCTCGTCGTCCTGATCCGTCGTGCTGCCTGCTCTCCGCCTCAGCGCCCGTTCTGAACTGAGGCGCCACTTTCGTGGACTGGCCGGCGCGGGCGTGCCGGTGCGCCAGCGCTCGAGCTGAGGACGGAGTAGTCAGAGATGATGTTCGTGGGCGTGATCGTCGGATCGGTGTGGGTGGTCGCGGTCTTGTTACTTACGGCGCGCGGCCGCGTGCCCGCGGCGATCATGACCGCGGCTGTGGTGACGGCGGCCGTGGTCCTCGCCGCCGCCGAGCCCGGTGTGTGGCCGTTGGCCGGATCTGTCGTCGGGTTCGTGAGCGTCGGGTCGGTTGTCGCCGCCACCCGTCACCGACGGGCGGGCGAGGTCGAGCGACTCAAGATTCGATGGCTGATCTGGGGGGTCATCGTCGCCAACGCGGTCGCCGGAATGGTCGCGGTATTGCACGGGCTTCTGGCCTGGCCGGCACATCCCGGAGCGGTCGCCTTGTGCGCGACCGTCGCCATCCCGATCGGGTTGATCTTGTCGTCGTTCGACCGAGTCGCTCTGGCGGTGGACGCTGCGCTCGTGCACACCGTGGTGGTGGTCGGGTTGTTGGGGTTGGTCGGGGCGACCTACCTGGTGGTGATCGTCGGGCTGGGTCGGGTGCCCGACGAGGCCGAACGTCCTGTGCTGGCCCTATCTATGGTGGCGGCCGGTGTCATCGCGGTATTCGTGGTGCCGGCGCGACGTTGGCTCGCTGAACGGGCCAACGAATGGGCGTTTGGCGATCGCGGATCGCCTGATGAGGCGTTGCGGACGTTCGGCGGACGAATGTCGCGCGCCGTCCCCATGGATGAGTTGTTGTTGCAACTCGCCGAGACCCTGAAAGTCAGCATGCACCTCAGCGCGGTGGAGATCTGGACTGGTGGTGGTGGCTCCTACGAGCGTGCGGTCACGGTTCCGGACCGACCTGTGATCCGACTCACCCTGGGCGACGAGGAGCTCTCGGTGGCGGCCCGTGCCCACGTCCAGGGCAATGCCTGGATACAGATCTGGATGCCCGACCTGCTGGTCGATCGCGACAATCGCCTGATCCGAATGGCTGCGGTGGCGCACCTGGGCGAGCTGCTCGGAATGATCGTGGTCGAACGGCCTGCTGACGGGGTGGTTTTCGCCGACGAGGAAGAGCGGGTGCTCACCGAGCTCGCCCGCCAGGTGGGTCTGGCGTTGCACAACGTGCGGCTCGACTCTGCGTTGCAGGCCAGTCTCGGGGAGCTCGAGGTCCGAAACGAGGAGCTCGCCGCCTCGCGGCTGAGGATCGTCACCGCGGCGGATGAGTCGCGCCGACGGATCGAGCGTGACCTCCATGACGGAGCACAACAGCATCTTGTGGCGCTGGCGGTCAAGGTCGGCCTGGTCAAACAGCTCATGACGGCAGATCCCGACACTGCACAGGCGTTCCTGGACGAGCTTCGTGACGACGTTCAGGCGACGCTCACCGAACTGCGCGACCTGGCCCATGGGATCTACCCGCCGTTGCTCCGGGACCGGGGACTGGCTGAAGCGCTGAGGTCTGCAGCGAACCGCTCCGCGCTCCCCACCGGGGTGGCGGCGGACGGGCTGGGGAGGTACCCCAGCGAGATCGAAGCAGCGGTCTACTTCTGTTGCCTCGAGGCCATGCAGAACGCCGGCAAGCACGCGGGCGACGGCAGTCGCGTCAACGTCAGCGTGAGCGAGCTCGATGGTCACTTGATCTTCGGGGTGACCGACGATGGCGCCGGGTTCTCACCTGATGTGAAGTCCAGCGTTGTCGCTGGCCACGGATTCGTGAACATGACCGACCGCCTCGGCGCGGTCGGCGGGGTCTTGTCGGTGAACTCGGCTGTGGGGGAGGGCGCCACCGTCGGCGGTGACATCCCTCTCCCGGCGCATGATCGTCCGTTCCCCGAGGAGGCATCGGTAACCTTCCGACCGTGACGATACGAGTCGTGGTGGCCGAGGACTCGCTCTTGGTGCGCGAAGGCATCGCCAAGTTGCTCGAGTACCAGGATGGCGTCGAGGTGGTGGCGCTCTGTGGTGACCTGGACTCGTTGCTCGCCGCGGTAGCGACCGAACGTCCCGATGTCGTGCTGACCGATATCCGGATGCCTCCGTCCGGAACCGATGAAGGAATCCGAGCGGCCGCTGCGTTGCGACTGTCCGATCCCGATGTGGGCGTGGTGGTGCTGTCGCAGTTCGCCGAACCGGCGTACGCGCTGGAGCTGCTCGATGGCGGGTCGGCCGGGCGTGCCTACCTGTTGAAGGAACGTCTGTCGGACGGATCTCAGTTGCTCGACGCCATCCGTGAGGTTCATCGGGGAGGTTCGATCGTCGACTCGAAGGTCGTCGAGACGTTGGTATCGGCCCGGAGCCGGTCCAGCCAGTCGCCGATCGAACGCCTGACCGTTCGCGAACGAGAGGTGCTTGCCGAGATTGCCCAGGGGAAGAACAACGCGGGCGTGGCCGAGGCGTTGGTGTTGTCCGAGCGAGCTGTACAGAAACACATCAACTCGCTGTTCTCGAAGCTCGGGCTCAGCGAGGAACCTGATGTGCACCGTCGCGTCAAGGCCGTGCTGTTGTACCTGTCGGCGGCCGAGGGGGGCTAGCACCCCCGAACATCATCGTGCGCCCACCCTGTGCAGCTCGGCCCCATCGGACGACAATCTTTGTATGCCGTGTCAGGAGGTGACCATCAACCAGACCGAGACCGTGAGCGTTCTGATTGTCGATGATCAGCCACCCTTCCGTGCGGTCGCCCGCACGGTGGTCCGAATCGCCGCCGGGTTCGAGGTCGGCGGCGAGGCGGGTTCCGGCGAGGAAGCGGTCGAGATGGTCCGCCAGTTGCGACCCGCGTTGGTGTTGATGGACATCAACATGCCCGGGATCGATGGGATCGAGGCGACCCGTAGGATCAACACGGAGTGGCCAGCGACCGTGGTCATCCTGTTGTCGACCTACGACGCCGAGTCACTCCCCGAGGACGCGACGAGCTGCGGCGCGGCGCGCTATGTCAACAAGGAGAACTTTTCACCTGCGGTGCTGGCCGAGGTCTGGGCCGAGGTTCATCCACAGCAGTAGTCGTCGGGCCTTCGTTATGCCCGCGTTTTCGTGAGGGCATCCTGGGCGGCAAGGTAGCCGCACATGCCGTGGACACCGCCGCCGGGCGGGGTCGAGGACGAGCACATCCACAACCCCTCGACCGGTGTTCGCCAGGGGTGCAGGCCGAGGGTCGGGCGGGCCACGAACTGGCGGAGATCCGCCACCCCACCGTTGATGTCGCCGCCGATGTAGTTGGCGTCGTGGGCTTCCATCGCCGCAGGCAGCATGACGTGCCGCTCGGACACCACGTCCCGAAATCCCGGGGCGAACCGTTCGATCTGAGCCTCGATCCGATCGGACACATCGACGGTCGAGCCGTTCGGCACATGGCAGTAGGCCCAAACGGTGTGCGTGCCGGCCGGGGCACGCGTGGTGTCGAACAGCGTCGGCTGGCTCAACAGCACGAACGGGTGGCTGGGATGCCGGCCCGCTTGTACGTCGTCCTCGGCGGCCACGATCTCGGCCAGCGTGCCGCCCAGGTGCACTGTCGCACTTCGGGCGCAGTCGGGGTTGGTCCACGGGATCGGGCCGCTCAGTATCCAGTCGACCTTGCAGACCCCCGGCCCGTACCGGAAGTTCTCGAGTGTCCGGCGATA
>Ga0105044_10003443_pt1 | contig 21744 bp, 20 predicted proteins | sample MAT01_FD_78092 | JGI IMG/M metagenome (GOLD analysis project Ga0105044, IMG submission 78092) | Freshwater microbial communities from Lake Fryxell liftoff mats and glacier meltwater in Antarctica - MAT-01 | ecosystem: Environmental > Aquatic > Freshwater > Ice > Liftoff microbial mat | place...
AGCGAGATTTTCTCTGTGGCACTGTCCCTGACCCCGGCCATGACAGCATGGGGCCGCCGGGCGTTAGCCGGAACCGTGGTTTCCGTGGAGCCCGGACTTTCCTCCCCCATCCGTTTGCATGGACGGCGGCGATCACCCGATCCCCTGACCAGTTGCAGGCCATAGCCGGTTAGGGCGACACAGGCCAGCCTTTGATGATGAACGGAGGTGGAAGTGCCGAGCGGAACGACTAACAAGCCACGGCGAAGGCAACTCAAGCAGTACGATTGCTAAAGGCCGGACAAGGGAGCTAACCCACGAACCTCATCAAAATGTCGACTAGCACAGTGAGTTTCCCTTGGAGTTTCAGCCAAGCGGCGATGCCCAAAACGACGGCGACCCCGGTAGCCTTGCCCACTGTCTTCACAAACTCATCGGCAGCGGCGTCACATTTGCTGGCGAGCCATTTGGCCACCTTGCCTGCCACCAGCGCGATGGTCTGACCGGCTACGCGCAGCGCTTGGTCGGAGCGTGACGCGCTAACCGTCTCCACTCGGATGATTGCAATAGCGGCAAGCGCCTCGGCCCGATCGTCCTCTGTGGTGGCGTACTCGGCGGGCGGTTGATTATGGCCGAATCCAACAACCCGGGCACCACCGATGTCCTCACCGACTGGCACCGCTTGTAGCGCGCGCTCGGCGTCCGCAGCGGCGCTTAGCAGTTGATCGACCAGAGCCTGCCGGTCGTCGAAGGTGGGTGCGTAGCTCGAGAAGTCGGTCGAGCGATACGTCTGGATGGCAAAGCGCAGGCGCATGACGTTATCTGATGGTAAACTTGAATAACCGACCTCTAGGAGTTCTACTGCTGCGTAGAAGCCCGCAGTGCTCCGAAGCAGTGCGATCTGCCCGACGCGGGGTGTTCGGACGCGGGAGGTAAAGTCGGCGGCGGCCACAACATCAGGCGTTAACTGAGTAATGTTTGTAACGCCTTCTGCAATCGCCACGCCCTCAATGCCAGCTGGATCATTATAAAGGTGGGCCGACCCTGCGCCTGCGCTGCTCCACTTGGTCTCAAACGTCCATGGCTCTGCACCGATGACGAACCGGCCATCGTGGCTCGCATAGTTAAATCTGATTTCGCCCAACGCCCGCTTATCTTTAGGCGGTTCAACGCTATTCAATTTTGGCAATTACGTTCCCGCCTATTTGCTTCCTACAAGCGCGGCACTGAGCGATCATAGTCTGGCTCGCTATAACGTCCACTTAGTCATAACATGCACTTTTCATATTGCTGCCGTAACTCATATACTGTGTCGATCAATGGCAGCTTCCCACGATTATCACCCCGACACCAGACAGTCAGTTATCCGCGACAAATCAGACATTTGATTAATCGACGATAACCGTCGCACTTGTGCCCCATAGCGGACGTGCCAAATGAGCCACATCCGGGAATCCCGACGGCTAAGCACGACTGCCCTCAATCCCCCTGTGGCTGTGGCAACAGCAGGGCCAGCAGGATCGCGCGACATTCGCCGTCGATTGTTCCGTCGATCAGTTCGGGCCGAAACCTTCGTTGAAAGGCAACAGTAGCCGCAAAACCGTCGGTCATGTCATAGCCGAAGCGTTCCAGCGCCAGCAGGAACCCGGCGTCGGTCCACAGCGGATCGGTCAGCTTTTTAGTCGGGCGCGGCAGCGCAAGGCGGCGGCGGGCGAGTTCATGCCAGGGGAAAAGCTCACCCGGATCCTGTTTGCGGGTCGGTGCAATGTCCGAATGACCGACCACATTACCGCGCGTCACCTGATGCCGGTCCTTGATTTGGTGAACCAGCCGAACGACCGATGCCACCTGGGGATCGGGAAAGGGGCGATATCCGAATTCATGTCCAGGATTGATAATCTCGATCCCGATGCTGGCCGAATTAAGGTTGCTCATCCCGCGCCAGTGCGAACGCCCCGCGTGCCAGGCGCGTTTGTCTTCGGGGACCATGCGGACGATCTGGCCATCCTCGGCCACAACATAATGCGAGGAAACTTTCGATGCCGGATTGGCGAGCCAGTCAATCGCTGCGTCGCCGCTTTCCATACCGGTGTAATGGAGCACGATGATCGACACGGGCGAGGTGCGGTCGTCAAAATTGGGCGACCAGCGGTCGATCATGTCAGTCATACAGGGCACGCCTTGCGGGTCATGGCGCTGTGCTTGCGTCACGCCGCGCGGCTTTGCAAGGGGAAGCGATCAGGCGCGGCGGACGGCGCGCTGGGCTTCGGCGTCGGCGGGTTCATAGAAACCGCGAATGCGACGGCTGGCGACGAACTGATCGGTCTGACCCAGCACGGTTTCGCCCGCCCCAAGGACAAGAAAAGCGTCGCGCGCGGCAAAGCTGCGCAGGCGGGCAAACGCCTTTTGCCGGGTCAGCGCAGAGAAATAAAGCATCACATTGCGGCAGAAAATAAGGTCCGCCGGGCGGCGAAGCGGGGGTCGGTCGAGGAGCAGATTCTGCACCTCGAATTCAATCCGGCGGCGCAGTTCGGCCTTTACCAGCCAGCCCGCAGAGGATTGATCGAACCAGCGCACCATGCGCTGGGCGGGCAGGCCGCGCTGAATTTCGAACTGTGAATAAATACCGGTGCGGGCGCGGGCAATGGCCTGGTGGCTGACGTCGGTACCAACGATTTCGACCTGCCACCCATCCCAGCGCGCGCCGTCCTCTGCCAGTTGCATCGCGAGCGAATAAGCCTCTTGCCCTGTCGAGACGCCGCAGTGCCAGATGGTCAATTGGCGCGTACTGGCGTTGATTTGACGCAATTGTTCAAGCGCCTGGGCCGCAATGTCATCGAACAACAGATGTTCGCGAAAGAAAAAGGTTTCGTTGTTGAGCATCGCATCGATGACATCATCAAGCAGCGTACGGTCCGTGCCGTTGACAAGCGCCGCGACCAGCGCGTCCATGTCCGCCAGCCTGTGGTGCTGAAGCACCGGTTTAAGCGACATTTCGATGCGCCAGATGCGGCTGGGTGACAGCGTCTGACCCGTTCGCGCCTCTAGCAGGCCCATCAGGATGCGATAGGCCGAATCGGTGCCGCTGGTCATGATCGCACCCGCAGCGGTGCGGCGTCGCGTCCTAGCAAAACGGCCATGGCATCGGGGTTGAGCACCGCATCGGCAATCCCGCTGTTAACGACCGCGCCGGGCATGCCCCAGACAACACAGCTTTCCGGCGCTTGCGCAAGTATTCGGCCACCGGCGTGGTGCAGCAGGGCCGCGCCATCGGCGCCGTCGCGGCCCATACCGCTCAGGATGACCGCCACCGCCGCCGCCCCATACACAGCGGCGACCGCTGCAAACATAGGATCAGCAGACGGGCGGCAGCCGTTGGCAGCAGGCCGCGGATCGATGACGATTTCGACGTGGCGTCCAATCCGGGTCAGCGACAAATGACCGTCGCCAGGCGCCAGATAAACGCTGCGTGATTGCAGCGGCATCCCGGCCCGTGCGACATGGACCGTACGTTTGCTGGCCATTGCAATCTGCTGCGCGTAAAACGGGATAAAGGCATCGGGCAAATGCTGGGTCAACAGGATAGGCGCGGCGATTGCCTTGTCTAAGTTGCTGAGGAAGCTGGCAAAGGCGGGGATGCCGCCGGTCGATGCAGCGACCGCAATACAGCTTAACGGGGCTGCGCCGGCGAGCGCATGCGGTGCTGGTTTCCGACGGTCCAGCCGCGCTGTAACGTGCGCTGGTACGGATACCGGCAGCGCCGCCAGCGCACGGACCCGCTGGACAAGCACGTCCGAAAACTGGCCAGAAAAGCTTCCACGACCAGGTTTGGCCAGCGTATCACTGGCCCCCAGCGCCAAGGCCTCGATCACGGCAGGCCCGCCCTCGACACAATTGGACGACAGCACCAGGACGCGGGCATGAACCGCTTGTTCCAATATGTGCGGCAACGCGGTCAGCCCGGTCATACCGGGCATTTCAATATCAAGGATGATGACGTCGACCCGGTCATGCGCGAGCCAGTCCAGCGCCGTTTCTGCCGAAGACACCGCAGCACAGACATGAAGATCATGCTGCGACCCTAAAATCCGTTCAAGGACACTGCGGACGACCAAGCTGTCGTCGACCAGCAGGACGCGAATTTCACGGCCCGCCGATAACGGTGCAGCAGCGCGGTCAGCGCGGTATTGAGCCTGTCCGGCCATGGCGTGCAGCGCCCTGCTCAGGCAACGCCGACGAGCTGCAATTTGCCTTCGAGCGTCTCGCGATCAAAGGGCTTCATGACATATTCGTCGGCACCTGCCTCGATCGCTGCGCGGATATGTTCAATGCTGTTTTCCGTCGTACAGAAAACGACGCGCGGACGGTCTTCGTCGCCGTAATCAAGATCGTTGAACGCGTGGAGAAATTCCATCCCGCTCATCACCGGCATGTTCCAGTCGAGCAGGATCACGTCAGGGCGGTTTGTGCGGCAATGCGCCAGCGCAACTTCGCCATCGCCAGCTTCGTCGACAGAAAAGTTCATGCTTTCAAGGATATGCCGCGCAACCTTGCGAATGACCTTGCTGTCGTCGACGATCAGGCAATTTTTCATGGACAATAAACCTTTTGAGACCCGACTTAGGCATAATCCGAAATGATGGTCAGCAGGTTAATCTGCGCTGCGAATGACATATGTTTACGCCGCACGCTGCATCGGCGTACTGATTAGCCGTTCGGGATCGACGACCAGCAATGTTGCGCCCTGATGCTCGACAACGGTGTCAGCGAGCCGGCCCCAGCCATCGCCAAGACGACCCTTTACCGCCGTTTCAGCAGCCTCGATAAAGCAGACGTCTTCGATCTGGTCGGCCAGCAACGCGTAGCCATGCCCGCCGATTTCAATGACAATGGCCCGCTGTCCCGCCGCAATGGTGGCCGGGCAAAGGCCGACAACAACATGCGGATCAATCAGGGTCAAAACGCGGCTACGCAGGGCAAACAGGCCGGCGACGTGGGGCGGCGCCCCTGGCACATCAACCGTTTCCTCGATCAAAACCACCGATTCGATAACCGCGCAGCGCAGCGCAACGCGCGTGCCTGCGATGCGGGCGATAAGATAAAGATTGTCCATGGGTTTACACCTTGACCTGTTTGCTGGCGGCAAGGGCGGCGAGCAAGCCGGATCGATCATAACGATAGATGCTGTTGTCGTTCGCGCGCGGTGCAGCGATCGTCGAGCGCAGCCGCAAGACCGGTGATAAAGCATCCGCAGGCGGTGCTGTATCATCACAATAAAGCAGCACATCACCCGCTTCCTCGCCAGCGTTTGCGACGCCGATGGCAACGCGATAGCCCGCAAGTTCGAGCATCGGCCCCAGGAAACTGCGCGCCCAACCTTCGCCTTCACCGACCACACGGCACAAAGGCCTGGTCAATGCTTCACTGATTTGTCCATAGCCAGCCTGGCTCATCAACCAGAAACAATCGACGATTTCGACCGGCAAATCCCCGATCAGCACGATCCCAAGGATAAGCCCCGGTTCGGCCGCCGGGCGCATCGAGGCGGGGCGGCGGACGATATCGAGCACGGTATCAACCGGATAACAGAGCAGCGTATCGCCATCCGCGATGCGCAACATTTTAATCCGCCCTGTCGTTTGCGGCAGTTCGGCAGCGAACACCGGCAATATGGCACCATCGATGCGCACATGGATGCCGCCCGCAGAGGCAAAAAGCCAACTTGCATCAATATCATCAAGCCGGTCGATCACAGCAAGCGGAATGGCACGGGTACTGCCCGATGCATCGCGGAACAGCAGCAACTGGTCCCCCTGCCCTGCATTGGTTCCATCGACGCGGACCATGGCGTCGTTATTGCCGACCGCATCAATATCGATACCCAGCACCTGCGGAACCGACGCGGTATCAAGGAGGAGCACTGGTCGCCCGCTGTCGGGCAAGGTCGTACCCGCATAGAGTCCGCTTGCCAGCACCGCAGGCGCAGCGGGCTTGATCACCAGTTCTTCATGATCGTGAACCGCCGCGACACTAAGCGCGTAACAGCGGTCCTGGCCCAGCCGGACCAGAATAAGCGCCCGGTCGCCAGTCTGTTCCGGCGTTGCCAGCCCAAGCGCGGTTTCCAGCCGGATCAGCGCCAGCCGTTCGCCGCGTACGGTGACATAATCGCCGCCGCCAACATGTTCGATCCGCACGGCATCGCTGTCTTCCAACAGAATTTCGCGCACCGCGCTGCGCGGCACCGCAAATTGCTGGCCGCCAGCCGATACCAGCAGGCCCGAGATGATCGTCAATGTCATCGGCACGCGCAGCGTGATGGTAAGCCCGCTGCCAGGCCGATTATCGATTTCTACCAGACCACCAATTCGTTCGACATTGGCCTTGACCACATCCATGCCGACCCCGCGCCCGGACAAGCTGCTGATGCTGTCCGCCGTCGACAGGCCGGGGGCGAAGATCAGCGCCAGTTGTTCCTTGTCCGACAGCCGACCTGCGTCCGCCGCCGAAAGCAAGCCTGACGAGACTGCCTTGGCCACGACGCGGACAACGTCGATGCCACGGCCGTCGTCGCTGATCATGATGTCGATACGGTTGCCCGACTGGCGGGCCGTAATGTGGATGGTGCCGCTGGCCGGCTTGCCCGTGGCCGCCCGCACGTCCGGGTTTTCAAGGCCATGGTCGATGGCATTGCGGATGATATGGGTCAGCGGGTCGCGGATATTCTCGATCATCTCGCGGTCAAGCTCGACCTCGCCGCCCGCTGTGACGAGCTGCGCCTGTTTGCCGAGTTCGCCCGCAATATCGCGGACAATGCGCGGGAGCGGTGCAAACAGCCGCTCGACCCGCTGCATGCGCATCTGGCTGACCGACTGGCGCATGGTGGCAACGGATTCGGACAAGCGGTCAAACGCCGCCGCGACCTGAGGATCGCGCACCTTGTCGCGCAACATCCGGGAAAATTCGTTGCGGGCAAGCACCATGTCGGTGACCCCGGTCATGACGCTGTCGAGCAGCGGCAGTGGCACGCGGATCGAACGCCAGCTCGCTGACGCCGTACTCAGGACAGCTTCACCGCCGGCTGTTGCAAGCGCACCAGACGCGGCATTGCCCATGCTGGCCGCAGGCGTGCTGGTGGCAGCCCGCAGTGCAAAGATGACATCGCCGTCATCCCCCACAGGTTCAATGCCCTGTGTTCCGATCGTTTCGGACAAATCAGTCAGCCGGTCGATGATCGCCAGGACACCCGAAACCAGTGCGCGGTCGGCCGGGCGATGGCCCCGGCGCACCGTATCAAGCGCATCTTCGGCAGCATGGGCCAGCGCGGTGACGCGCGGCAGTGTCAGAAAGCTGGAACTGCCCTTGACCGTGTGGACAAAGCGGAAAATGGCATCGAGCCGGTCATGATCGGCCGGATTGGCTTCCCATGCGACGATAGCGCCAGCGATTTCCGCCAGCATTTCGCCCGTTTCACTCAGAAAATCGCCTAAAAGTTCGTCCATCGCACCAATCCGCACTGCAACTGTGATGCAAGTTGTGACGCGGAATGGTTAAAGAGCGATTTACCGTGGGCTGGATCAAGTGCCCGAAATGACGGCGCCGACCAGCAACGACGTTGGCGTTTCGCGCGCCAGCATCACCTTGCCCGCATTCGCAGCGGCGACCGCTTGCACCAATACGGCGGGCGCGGTGCGCGACGTCATGTCGCCATCAGCGGCGCCATGGGTCAAAATGCGTTCAACATCGCTGTCCAGGAAAATCCGCTCAGCCTCTACGTGCAGTGCGATTTCGATGCTGCCACCGCGATTTTCGCAGCCGATGTCGAGCCGCCCGCCGCGCACCAGCGCATCGACCAGCAGCAGCGCAAGGTTGAGGATAATCTTGACTGCCGGTTTAGGCAGCGGTTCATCGCCAATCATCCAGTTCAACGTGATCGGACGCGTATCGCCGATGATCCCCGCAATCGCCGCGCGCGCCTCACCCGGGGGGACCATATCGCCAAAACCACCCGCAGACCCAAAGGCCAAGCGAAAGAATTTGAGCTTGTTGGCCGATGTCCGCGCGCTTTGGTCGAGCAGATCAAGACAGCGCGCACGCATTGCCGGATCCTGTTCATCGCCAAGCAGTTCCAGCCCGTTGGCAAAAGCGCCCACCGGGCTGAGCAGATCGTGGCACAGGCGCGAGGCAAGCAGGCTGGCAAATTCGACGCGGTCGGTGGTCATGAATATTCCCTGCGATAGTGAAGCCCCGTGGCCCTAGGCCAGCCGATTCGGCGGGGCAAGCGCGATCGGTTCAGCGGCAACCCTATAGGGCCAATACGGCCAAATTGCAGCTGTTGCGCGCAGGCCCACTGATGTGGGGATGGAGGCGCAAGTCGGCTTCATCTTGAAAGTCACGCGCTCCGTCCCACCTATACAGCGATGGAGGGGGACGACATCATAACTGCGGCGCTGGACGCCGATGCTGCGCACGAACGGCTGGACCGTGCGCTGTCGGCCGTATTGCCCCAGCTATCGCGCGAGCGAATAAAAACGCTGATCAAGGGGGGGCGGGTGACGCGGGCCGATGGCACGGTGCTGTGGGATCCCTCGGCCAAAATGGGCCGCGCCGATACGCTGACCCTGCGCATTCCTGTTGCCGCCCCCGCGCATAACGTGGCGCAGGACATGGGTCTGGTCATTGCGTTTGAGGACGAACATCTGATCGTAATCGACAAGCCTGCGGGCATGGTCGTGCACCCGGCGGCGGGCAATGCCGACGGGACGCTGGTCAACGCACTGCTGCATCACTGCGATGGCCAGCTGTCGGGCATCGGCGGGGTGGCGCGGCCCGGCATCGTCCACCGCATCGACAAGGATACCAGCGGGCTGATTGTCGCGGCCAAGCATGATCGTGCCCATACGGGGCTGGCCAAACAATTTGCGCTGCACAGCATCGACCGCCGCTATACCGCCGTCGTCGCTGGGCGGATGATGCCGTTGGCGGGATCGGTTGACGCCGCGCTGGCGCGTTCCACCACCAATCGCAAGAAAATGGCCGTGGTCGATGCCGACCGCGGCAAGCGCGCGGTCACGCATTACCGTACGCTTGAGGCGCTGCGCGAAGCGACGCTGGTCGAATGCCGGCTGGAAACAGGGCGGACGCATCAGGTGCGGGTGCACATGACGCATATCGGCCATCCGCTGGTTGGTGACCCCGCTTATGGCCGGACGCGCCGCGTCGTGGGCGAGGTCGCCCGCCAGCTGGGCTTTGTGCGGCAAGCGTTGCATGCGGCGCATTTGGGCTTTATTCATCCGGTGACAGGCCAACAAATTGGCTGTGACAGCGCGATTCCACCGGATATGCGGGAACTGATTGATGAATTGCGCATTTAAGTAGCTTAAGAAAATCTATCGCGACGTCCGAACATCATGGGCGCACAATACAGGCTCTTCAGGGAAATTTGATCATGGCAAATCGTAGCAATGTCCCCGCAACCATGCCCGCTTTGTCGGGTGAGGCGAGCCTTAATCGTTATTTGTCCGAGATTCGCAAATTTCCGCTGTTGACGGCAGAGCAGGAATATATGCTTGCCAAACGCTATCAAGAGCATGAGGACAGCACGGCCGCCGCGCAGCTGGTGACGAGCCATTTGCGATTGGTTGCCAAGATTGCGATGGGCTTTCGCGGTTATGGCCTGCCGGTCAGCGAACTGATTTCGGAGGGCAATATTGGCCTGATGCAAGGGGTCAAGAAATTTGACCCCGATCGCGGTTTCCGCCTGGCCACCTATGCCATGTGGTGGATTCGCGCATCTATTCAGGAATTTATCCTGCGGTCGTGGAGCCTGGTCAAAATGGGCACGACGGCATCGCAGAAGAAGCTTTTTTTCAACCTGCGGCGGATGAAAAACAACCTGGAGGCGTTTGAGGACGGCGATCTTAAGCCCGCCCACGTGACCAAGATTGCGACCGATCTGGGCGTCAGCGAAAGCGATGTCGTCAGCATGAACCGCCGCATGGCAATGGGCGGCGACACATCGCTGAACGTGCCGGTGGGCGAGGATGGCGACAGCCAGTGGCAGGATTTGCTCGACGACGATGGTCCGCTACAGGACGAACGCGTTGCCGAGGCGCAGGAGCGCGGGATGCGGCATGCGCTGCTGAACGAGGCGCTGGATTCGCTTAATGACCGCGAGCGCCACATTTTGACCGAACGCCGCCTGACCGACGATCCCAAAACGCTGGAGGATCTGAGCCAGGAATATGGCGTCAGCCGCGAACGCGTCCGCCAGATCGAGGTGCGCGCGTTTGAAAAGCTGCAAAAAGCCATGCTGAGCATTGCGGGCGAGCGGCAGCTGTTAACCGCGTGACGGCCCGCAGCGCCGTGCGCTCGGTTGACCTGCCGATCGGGCTGACTCCGCCGGACCGACTGGCGACGCTGGCCGAGCTGCTGTTGCCGTTCGACATGGCGGCCTTTGCGCTGCATCTGCCCGCGCTTCTCGTCGCCCCGCGCGGCGATGGACGACCCGTGCTGCTGTTGCCCGGTTACGGCGCGAGCGAACGGTCGATGGAACCGCTGAGCCGCTTTCTGACCTTCATCGGTTATTCGGTCCAGCATTGGGACATTGGCCGAAATCGTGGCAAGGTTGATCAATATAGCCGCGCCATCGCCGACCAGCTTGTGGCGCGCTATGATACGCCGGTGACGCTGATCGGGTGGAGCCTGGGCGGCGTGGTAGCGCGCGAGGCCGCCCGGTTAGCGCCTGCTCAGGTGCGTGAAATCGTCACCATGGGAACACCGGTGATCGGGGGCCCCAAATATACCAGCCTTGGCCGCCGCTTCGCGGCAAACGAAGCGCTCGACCTCGATCAATTTGAGATGGCGATGCACCAGCGCAACCTGGTCCGCCTCAGCTGCCCCATCACCGCCATCTACACCGACCGCGACGGCATCGTCAGCCCGGGCAGTTCGCAGGATATCTACAACCCGCAAACGCAGATGGTGAAGGTCGGCGGCGGCCATTTCGGGCTGGGTATCAACCCGCGCGTGTGGCGGATTATCGCGGATACGCTGGCGGGATCATAAGCCCCTGCCGTCATTGGCGTTGGTTGCCCCCTTGCCCTCCCACGCCGACACGCTAATCCTGCTACACCATGGCCACATTTGCCGATTTCGATCCTGAACCTGACGCTGCACCTGCCCGCGCTGGCCCGCCGCGCCGTCGCTGGTGGCTCGCCCCGTTCCGTTGGTTGCTGTGGTTCGTCATCGGCTCCATCGCGTGGGTGCTGCTGTATGCGGTGGTGCCGCCCCCGGTCACGCTGACCATGATCCTGGACGGCAATGGCATCACCAAGGATTGGATGAGCATCGACCAGATCGACCGCAACATGGTGCGCGCAGTGATCGCGGCGGAGGATGGCAAATTTTGTTCGCACGACGGGTTCGACCGCGATGCCATCGAAGATGCGATGCGGCGCAATGCAGCAGGCAAAAAACTGCGCGGGGGATCCACGATCAGCCAGCAAACAGCCAAAAACGCGTTCCTGTGGCAAGGCAGCGGATGGACCCGCTATGTCCGTAAAGTGCCGGAATTGTGGTTCACATACCTGATCGAAACGCTGTGGTCGAAACAGCGGATCATGGAGGTATATCTGAACGTCGCCGAAACCGGCATTGGCACATACGGCGTCAATGCCGGGGCGCAGCGATACTTCCGCCACGACGCCGACAAATTGTCACCGGCCGAGGCCGCCCGCATCGCCGCCATCCTGCCGCAACCGAAAAAGCGCGAAGCCATCAGCCCCGGCGGCTGGACGCGGCGGTACGGGAATTTGGTGAAGGCGCGGATGGGCCAGGTGCGCAGGGATGGGCTGGATGGGTGCGTTTACCGGTGAATGATGGTTCTTTCGGCAACGGTTATTGGTTGACCGACCCCTGCCCTATTCGCTTTGGGCATCAGCAACTTGATAGAGTACAAATATCCCTGCGCCTATCACAGTCACGCCAATAGCTATCCAGCCAAGCGTCGATACCCCCCGACGGTCATCCTGTTTCGGGATGGGGCGACCGTTCAGCAACAGCCGGTTGTCCAAAGCGCGGTCGAGCGCGATGCCGAGGCTGCCGCGAAAAGCGCGGCCTGTCTGATCCGACAGGCGTGATCCATCGGCCTGAAGCATATCGCGCGTCCAGCGTAAATCGACACGCGCCGGTTCCTTTTGCTGTGCACCGCCGCCGAAGGGGATGGTGAGACCAACGCCGATAACAGCTTCCGAGCGCTGTAAACCCGAACCCTGCGTCGTGACATGCTGCGCCGCGACCGGCGACGAAATCAGCGCAGCCAAAACAAAAACAGACAAGCTCTTTTTCATTGAACGCCCTTTTCAAACTAATTGATGGCGATAGTCGACTAAGGCACATCCGAACATATCATTCGGTGTACCAGTCCACATAAAAGGCACATCTTGTTGCAAATTTTACACTGATTTCCAGCAGTAACGAGCTTGCGATGATCAGTGGCACGCAAAAGAATGCTGTGAAGTCAAACCATCCCACCGCAGCATTTTCTCTTTGGCAGATTAGGTATTCGGCCTTTTTCGCATGAATCACGCCTTAACCCGGCTTCCAGCTCTTCCGGTCCTCCGCCTGCCGCAGCACTTCGAACGCCACTTGCCCCGCCTGAAAGCGCCGCGCCGCGTCTGCATCGCCGGGTTTTACATCCGGATGGGTTTCCTTGGCCAGCGTGCGCCATGCCTTTTTGATGGTTTCAAAATCGGCGTCGGGTTCCAGGTCGAAGATGTCGAGAGCGCGCATTTCGTCGGCGCTGCGGGTGCCGTCGCCGGGGCCGCCCCATTCATAATGCTGGGCGCGGGCGTAGCTGCGCGCGGTGCGGGCTTCATCGGCGGCGCGGGCGGCGGCGTCTTCGGCGGACAGACCCTCGAAATAATCCCAGCTGCGGTTATATTCGGCGGCGTGCGTTTCGCAGAAATACCAGCGATCCGGGCTGTTGGGTGATTTGGGCGCAGGACAGCGGCCCGGCAGGTCACAGCCATAGCGGTCGCACAGCTTTACCGTCTGGGCGTCGCTGCGGCTGCCATAGCCGCGCCAGCGGGGCCAGCCCCAGTCATCGGTTCGTTTCATGCGCGGCATTGCGCGGCCTTACCGGAGGGTGACGGGGATTTCCAGCGGTTCGGTGAAGGTCAGGCGCGATTTCCCCGGCAACGATCAGAGCAATAGCGCACCTCGTCCCACACCTTCGCCCATTTCTTGCGCCAGGTGAACGGGCGGCCACAGGTAGCGCAGGTTTTCGTGGGCAAATCGCCCTTGCGCCGCATTTTCACTGGCCCGCCGCCTCCCTCAGCCGCGACCTAGCGCAGCGTTCGCCATCTTGGCAAATTCGGGGTCGAGCGGCGGTTCGCTCATCGGCACTTTGGTTTCCAGCGTGTCGGCGATGTGGGTCAGCGCGGCAATGCGCGCGGCTTTTTTATTGTTGCCGTCGACCACATGCCACGGGGCCCAGCGCGTGTCGGTTTGCGCGAACATGTCGTGGAGCGCGGTCAGATACTCGGCGCGTTTGGCGCGATTGCGATAATCATCGGGGCCAGTTTTCCAGCGCTTCCACGGATTGTCGAGCCGTTCGGCCAGCCGCTCGTCCTGTGCCGCCTGCGTGATGTGGACGAAAAGTTTGACCAGATGGGTGCCGCTGCCGGTCAGTTGCGCCTCAAATTCATTGATCTCGTCATAGCCGCGGCGCCAGTCGCTCTCGCTGGCATAGCCCTCCACCCGTTCCACCAGCACGCGGCCGTACCAGCTGCGGTCGAACACGCCGATCTCGCGCGTGCCGGGCAGGCGGTTCCAGAACCGCCACAGGAAATGCCGGGCCTTTTCCTCCGACGTGGGCGCGCTGATGGGCCAGACGTCGAAGTAACGCGGGTCGAGTTCAGAGGTGAGACGCTTGATGATCCCGCCCTTGCCCGCTGCGTCCCAGCCTTCGAACAGGATGATGCTGCGTTGGCTGTATGCGATATGCGCCGCCTGGATACGCTCCAGCCGTGCTTGCAAGGCGGCGATATCCTTGTCGAAGTCGCCCTTGTATTTGGCACCCGCTTCATGCTGGTCAAGGTTAATGGCCATGCCGCGAACCTAGGCGAAAGCGCGCGGCCAGCAAGGGCGGATTATGGTTAAACCAGTCCCGTTTCGGTCATGATAAAATTCGCAAGGCGGGCCGGGGCTTCCATCGGGATGAAATGGGTGCAGTCATTCCATTGCACATCGCGGCCATTGGGAAAGGCGGTGGCGAGCGCGGGCCAGGTCGGGCTGATCGAAAAATCGAGCGCGCCCTGACGTTCACCATTGCGTGCGCGCAGGACGGTGACGGGGCAGGTCAGCATGGCGGCGGCGGCAAGCGGATTGAACGCCGCGCTGCCCATATAGGCCGACGCCTCCAACTGCGGTGGACAGGCAAGCTCTAGGCCATCGCCATCGGCGCGGGGCACCAGGCCATGGTTGGCATAGTCTGCCAATACCTGGCGATCCCAGGCGCTGTAGGGGAAACGGGCCGCGAAACGTTTGGCCATTTCGCTGGGGCTGGCCCAATGATTGCGGCGGCGCGCAACAAAATGGTCGGCCGCATCGCCAAGGGAATGATCGCCGGCTTCGACATAAAAATCAGGGGCGAAAATAACGGGATCGATCAGGATCAGCCGCACAACATGATCGGGCCGGACTGCGGCGGCGCGCACGATACACACGCCGCCCATGCTGTGCCCCACGGCGATAATCCGGATGCCGGGCGTGAGCATGTCAATCAGGGGAACAAGGTCATCCCCCGTCTCGCCCCAATGTCCAAGCGATTCGGGCCGATAGCTGCGCCCATGACCGCGCAGGTCGGGCGCAATGACATGGGTGCCGGGGGGCAGTGCGGCGACCACCGCATCCCAGCAGCGTGCATGAAATCCCGTGGCATGGACGAGCAACAGGCTGGAGCGGTCCAGGGAAGGCGTGCCCCATTCGAACCAGCACAGATCGCCGCCAGCAACCGCTAGGCGGTGTTCGCGAGGCGTGGCGTCACCGAGCGTCAACGGGCGGCACGCCGTTGCTGCATGAGCGCCTGGCGCGCCTCCCACTGCGGACGGACGATACGGTTCTGTTCGGTCCGTTGCAGAGATTTCTTCGCCGCCCGCCCTGCGAGCCGGTCTCCAAGCAGATCGTCGTAGCGACTTGCCGCATCATCAGCGCGCCCTGCCGCTTCGTAACACAGGCCAAGGTTATACTGCGTTGGACTGTGCCCTGGGACGGCGACCGCGATCTGCTCAAATAAGTCACAGGCCGCCGAACGATCGGTCTTCGTCAGGCGGATCGCATCGCGGAACGGCGTGATCCAATCCTTTGGCAAACCCTTGCGCTCTTCCAGAATGTCGACCGCCGGCCGGTCGAATCGCGGCGCCATCACCGGGATCTCGGAAGCCGCCTCGCGCGCCAGATTGCGGACGACTTCGTCCATCGCGCGAAAACTTGACCGGTCGTCATCGCACCGTTTCTCGCTGTCGCTTGGCGACATGGAGCGCGTGTATAAAATCTGGCCGCGATGCTCATCAACAATGCGGATATTTGCCGACAACGACACCTCGCGGTTCAGACATTCTACGACGACCTCAGCCTTCCTCACGCACTTGCCATTGCCGTCACGTTCGACGCATTTCTTGCGCTTCTCGTCCGTGTCATATCGCCGCACGCTGATATCGGCTGCACCGGTTACAATGGCGTCGGGGGGTGTGGGCGAGCGTGGATTGATTACTTCAAAAACCATCATGCCGTCGTCGCTGAGCCATGCGAGATGACGTTCCAGCGCATCGGCAAAAACGTCACCGTCCGGACCCGAGACACGATCGACCGCGATTGACACGACGCTTTCCATTCCTGGAATGGGGGCTGGTGTAAAACGATCAACGCGGAGGGATTCGGCATTTGCAAAGGAAATCGGCGTGAACAGGATCAACAAACAAAGAGCCGCACGCATAAAATTCCCTTTATGATTTTGGCCGCTACTGCGGCGGTACCACTGCCTTGATCCCCAATTCCTTCAGCTGCTTCGCAATTGCTGGGCTTGGCGCGCCCATCAACAGATCCTCGGCCCGCTGATTCATCGGGAAGAGGGTTATCTCACGTAGATTCTGAACCCCACATAACAACATTACCATGCGGTCGACCCCCGCCGCCATGCCGCCATGCGGCGGCGCGCCATATTGGAAGGCGCGGTACAGGCCGCCAAAGCGATCCTCGACATCGGTCTGGGTCAGCCCGGTCAGTTCGAACGCCTTGACCATCAGGTCAGGATGCTGATTGCGGATCGAGCCGGAAGCCAATTCATAGCCGTTGCAGACCATATCATATTGATAGGCTTTGATCGTCAGCGGATCCTGTGTCTGCAATGCCTCCAGCCCGCCCTGCGGCATCGAGAAGGGATTGTGCGCGAAATCGACCTTCTTGTCCTCTTCGCTCCATTCATAGAATGGGAAATCGATGATCCAGCAAAAGCGGAAAGCGTCTTTTTCGATCAGGTCGAGTTGCTCGCCGACACGGGTACGCGCGGCCCCCGCAAGCTTGCCTGCCTGATCATCTTGACCAGCGGCAAAGAAGCAACCGTCGTCGGGACCAAGGCCAAGCGCCGCATACAGCGCGACCATGCCTTCTTCGCCGTGATTCTTCGCAATCGGCCCGCCAAACTCACCGCCCTTGCGGGTGACATAGCCCAGACCGGGATAGCCCTCGCCCTGTGCCCAAACGTTCATGTCATCGAAAAATTTGCGACTCTTGTCCGCGGTCCCCGGTGATGGAATGGCACGGACCACACCGCCGCCTGCGACAATGTCGGCAAAGCGGCCAAAGCCCGATCCGGCGAAGGCGTCGCTGACATCCTTGATGATCAACGGGTTGCGCAGGTCAGGTTTGTCGGTGCCATAATCGAGCATCGCCTGCGCATGGGGGATGCGCGGAAATTCGCCCGCAGGCGTGACCGATTTGCCGTCGGCAAAGGCCTCGAACACCCCGGCCATTACCGGTTCCATCGTGTCCCACACCTCTTCCTGCGTGACAAAGCTCATTTCCAGGTCGAGCTGGTAAAATTCACCAGGCAGCCGGTCGGCGCGCGGGTCTTCGTCGCGGAAACAGGGCGCGATCTGGAAATAGCGGTCGAACCCTGCGACCATCAACAGCTGCTTATACTGCTGCGGCGCTTGTGGCAGGGCAAAGAATTTGCCGGGGTGAATGCGGCTGGGGACAAGGAAGTCGCGTGCGCCCTCTGGCGACGAGGCGGTCAGGATCGGGGTCGAATATTCGGTAAAGCCGATATCCTCCATCCGGCGGCGGGTTTCGCGGATGATCTGCGTGCGTTTGACAATATTGGCATGCAGCGTTTCGCGGCGCAGGTCGAGGAAACGGTAACGCAAGCGGATTTCTTCGGGATAATCCTGTTCCCCCGCCACTGGCAGCGGCAGTTCGGCGGCGGCCGATTGCACGGTGATAGCGGACGCGCGCACCTCGATCTCGCCCGTGGGCAGGCCGGTGTTCACGGTTGCTGTGGACCGCGCAATCACATCGCCATCGACAGTCACAACGCTTTCAACGCGAACAGCGTCGAGCGCATCAAATGCAGGCGTGCCGCTGTTTACGACCAGCTGGGTCAGCCCATAATGATCGCGCAAATCGACGAACAACAGCCCGCCATGATCGCGCTTGCGATGGATCCAGCCGGAAAGCCGCACGGAAGCGCCGACGTCGCTGGCGCGCAGCGCGCCGCAGTGATGAGTACGATAGCTATGCATGGGCGGCGCTAAGCGCCAGTGCGGCCCTATTTGTCAAGCGTCGGGGCCAGGCGGTGCTGGAACACGCGCGCATTTTCCCCCTCGCCCACGCGCCAACAATGATTATAGCCGGTTCATGCAGATCCACCCGTTAATTACCACCACCGAGTCTCTGAAAGACTTTTGCGCGCTGATTGCGAAGGCAGATTTTATCGCCGTCGATACCGAATTCATGCGCGAAAACACCTTTTGGCCCGAACTGTGCCTGATCCAGGTGGCCGACAGCAATCATGCCGCCGCGATTGACCCGCTGGCCAATGGCATCGACCTGGGCCCCCTGATGGAGCTGATCACCGAGAATCAAGACATGCTGAAGGTGTTTCATGCCGGGGGCCAGGATGTCGAAATTATCTTCAACATCACCGGCAAGACTCCGCACCCGATTTTCGACACCCAGATCGGGGCAATGGCGATGGGCCAGGCCGAACAGGTCGGTTATTCCAATCTGGTCGAGGCATGGGTGGGCGTACAGTTGGACAAGGGCGCGCGCTTTACCGACTGGAGCCGCCGTCCGCTGGACAAACGCCAGATTGATTATGCCGTCGCCGACGTAACATATCTGGCGCAGATTTTCCCCAGGATGTTGCAGAAACTGGTCGCAACCGGACGCGGGCATTGGCTGGACGAGGAAATGGAGAAACTCGCCGATCCCGCCAACTATAACCTGGATCCGGACAAGGCATGGCTGCGCATCAAACAGCCGTCGAAAAAGCCTGAAGTGCTGGGCCGGTTACAGGCACTGGCGGCGTGGCGCGAGCGCGAGGCGCGAACGAAAAACTTGCCGCGCGGGCGGATTGTCAAGGATGAAACCGTCGCCGACATCGCCGCGCACCCGCCGCGCACCCAGGATGATCTGGGCAAGGTGCGCGGGCTGTCCGCGACATGGAAAACCAACGACATCGGCAGCCGGATGATGGCGGCCCTGGCCGATGCCAAACCGCTGTCGCGCGAAGCCCTGCCCGCCGCCGCCCCGCGTGGACCGGGGCTGGGCAAAGATGGCGTGCTGGTCGGCGATCTGCTCAAGCTGCTGCTGAAAATCCGCACCCGCGAGCTGAATATGGCATCGCGGCTAGTGGCGCGGAGCGACGATCTGGAATTGCTTGCCGCCGGGGTGCGCGAGGGGCTGCCGCTGCTCAACGGGTGGCGCTATGACGTGTTTGGCAAGGATGCGCTTGAACTGGTCGAAGGCCGAATGGGCTTTGCCGTGCGCGCCGGCAAGTTGGTGATGACACGGGCAGAAGCGTAGTTTTGGCGTGGCTTCGCGGGGCGCTACCCCGCCACCAGCTGAGCCTCCAGCCCCAAGGCAGTCGCCAGATTGCGCATCCGGCGGTTGACCGCTTCGCCCGCTAGCGTGGGCCAGTCGCGGCCGAGTTCAAGGCGAAGTTTATTGCCCTCGACCGACAGGCGCGTCCCCAGAAGCGGGGCCTCCAGCCCACCCGAAAGCCGTTGGGCCAGGCGGATGGCAAGACCCCATTGGCGTGCGCGATTAAGCCGGGGGAGCGCTGTTTCGTCAACATAGCGGGCGAAATCATTGTCGCCGCCGCCGAAGCCGGTGTGAAGTGTCTGAGCCAGCACAGCGCGGCCCGCAACATCGATTCCGCGCCAGTTGCCATGCAGCGCGATTTCCGCGCCGCGTTCTGCCCGAAAATCGGGGTTGGCCGACCAGGCAACATCGCTGAGCAGACAGGCAGCGAGGCGCAATCGCCGCGCTTCGGCATCGTCATCGGCAAATAAGGGCGCAATCCACGCCTCAACCATTTGCCCGTGGGCAGCAAAGCGGGCGAGCCGTTTGCCTTCATATTCGGCAGCAACGAGCAACGGATCCTGGGCGCGCACCTCATCAGACAGGGCGCTGTACAACAACCCCTCGCGCAGGCCTGACGACGAGATGGTCATGGCGGGGGCATTGATTGCACCAGTCAACGATGCAAGCAGTGCGACCGCATCGGGCATCGCCGCTGCGCGAGTCGATGACATGCCGGGAATCGCGCGCAGCGCGTCATGGCTCATCCGCGCGACAGCCCGCGAAAGACGGCGAACGGCGGCGCGCTGCAAATCATGATGATCCATGACAGGCAGCGCCAACCGGGTCAGTTCCATATCAAGCCGCGCCAATGCGCGCCACGAGCCGCCGACCAGATAGAGCGGCTGACCGCGCGCCACACCCGGCCAGCCCGCTGTTTTTAGCATCGCACGCACGTTGCGGTCGAACGCTTGCGGCCCATCGGCACGCAGTGCCGGTAGGCGGAGCACGCCAAGGGGAAAGGAAATGGTGCGGCCAACGGTGCCGCCGCCGACTTCCGCGAGTTCGAGGCTGCCCCCGCCAAGATCGACCGCGATGCCGTGGGCGTCGGGGATGGCCGAAAGGACACCATAACCCGCAGCGCTCGCCTCTTCATCGCCGGTAAGCAAACGGATGACCAGCCCGTCAGCGGCGGCAGCGGCGACAAAGTCAGCGCCGTTTTCAGCATCGCGAACCGCAGCGGTGGCAACGCACAGCAGTTCGTCAACACCCATGGCGCGGGCGAGCGTAGCAAAACGGCGTAATGCGGTAAGGCCGCGCGCGGCATCAGCTGGGGCGATCCGGCCATCAAGCGCAAGACCCCGACCCAACCCGGCCGCAACTTTTTCGTTGAAGATCACTGCTGGAATCCGGCGCGGCCCTTCATAGACCACCAGTCGCACCGAGTTCGATCCGATGTCGATCACAGCTGCGCGGCGGCGTATCCCCTGCCCCAGACCCGATTTCGGCACTGCCCTAATGTCCCCCGTCAATTTCGAGTTGTGGGACATCGCCGCGTTGCCGCAAAGTTGTGCCACGCCCCGACAGCGATGGGTTGGTCATGAAATAATGGTGCAGGTTAAACGGTTTTGCGCCGGGCGCTATGCGGACATAACGGCCATCAGGCTCCAAATGCCAGCTTTGTTCGTCGTCCAGCAGGTTCGCGACCATCACTTGATTCAGGATCTGATCGTGCACGGTCGCGTTCATGATGGGGATCATATATTCAACGCGGCGGTCAAAGTTGCGCGGCATCCAGTCGGCGGAACTGATGAACAGCCGGGCGTCCTGATGCGGGAGAGCGCCGCCATTGCCGAACACCCAGATGCGGCTGTGTTCCAGAAAGCGCCCGACGACCGATTTGACGCGGATCGTTTCCGACAGGCCGGGCACGCCGGGGCGCAGGCAACAGATACCGCGGATAACCAGTTCCACGGGCACGCCCGCCGCGCTGGCTTCATACAGTTTGTCGATGATACCGGGGTCGACCAGGCTGTTCATCTTGGCCCACACCCCGCTGGGCCGCCCGGCGGTTGCCGCCGCAATTTCGGCGTCGATCAAGCGCGAGAGATGTTCACGCATACCAAGCGGCGACATGGTGACCAGTTCCAGCGCCTCGGGCTCCACATAGCCGGTGATGTAGTTGAACAGTTGCGCCGCATCGCGCCCCGCTCGCGGATCGGCGGTGAAGAAACTGAGGTCCGTGTAAATCTTGGCCGTTAACGGATGATAATTGCCGGTGCCAAAGTGGCAATAGGTCCGGTACTGTCCACCTTCACGCCGCACGACCATCGAAATTTTGGCATGGGTTTTCCATTCGATGAAGCCATAGACGACCTGTACCCCGGCGCGCTCAAGCTGGTTAGCCCACAGAAGATTCTGTTCCTCGTCAAACCGCGCCTTAAGCTCCACCACGGCGGTTACCGACTTGCCTGCCTCGGCTGCCTCAATCAGTGCGCGGATGACGGGGGACTGGTCCCCGGCACGATACAGTGTCTGTTTGATCGCCGCGACATCCGGGTCCGCCGCCGCCTGGCGCAGGAACGACAAGACGACATCAAAGCTTTCATAGGGGTGATGGACGACGATATCTTTGGACCGGATCGCGGCGAAACAATCCCCGCCATGCTCACGGATTCGTTCCGG
>Ga0105044_10003445_pt1 | contig 21735 bp, 15 predicted proteins | sample MAT01_FD_78092 | JGI IMG/M metagenome (GOLD analysis project Ga0105044, IMG submission 78092) | Freshwater microbial communities from Lake Fryxell liftoff mats and glacier meltwater in Antarctica - MAT-01 | ecosystem: Environmental > Aquatic > Freshwater > Ice > Liftoff microbial mat | place...
ATGCCCGCCGCATGCGCCGCTACGATGCGAGCCGTCGAGAGTTGTTCGATCGGCTCGACAAGCCGGCGCTGATGGCACTTGCGTCCGAGGCGTTCACGTACGCGGAATGGAAGACCGCTCGCGACCGTCCCAATGGAGCCGAAACGGCAGAAGAGTCAGTATCAGGCGGCGGTCAGAAATAGTTGTCGTCGGTGGACAGAAGTAGTTGACGTTGCGTAACCAAGACCGACGCGACCGCTACGAGCTCCTCGACGACCGCTATGGCGCGCGCTCGACCATCATGACCAGCCAGCCTCCCCCCGCAAAATGGCATGACTACGTCGGTGACCGATCTGAGTGTTCACCATCACCGGAATGCGCACCTCGACGTTCACGTCGGCCACCCTAAAGACCTCGAGGCTAAACGGATGACTCTCGAGTGACGCTCACGGGGAAGCGCCACCGAGCGTCAGGGATGCGACCGACCATCAAAGCGGGCGAAGCCCGCAGGGAGGGAGCGCCCCGACGTCGGTGGTGCAATGGCTGGTTCTCAGTCGAGAGTCATCCGTTTAGCCCGCAACGATGGGCTCGGGGTATCCCCCCATTGCGAGGATAGGGGCCCACCCCCGGCCGCAGGTTCCCCCGATTCCGCCTTTCTCCGCAGAGGTTTCTTGAGGACGTGGCCGAGGCCCAGCGCTTCGCGTCGGTCTTCCGATAGAAGCTCTCCGTCTAAGGCGGGTAGCCCTTTAAGCGCAGCCGGACCTGCCACTTCGTCGACCCATCTTCGTTCCTCCGCTCGCGGGAGGTCGCCGTGATGGCCCCCTGGACGTGTCGCCACGATACGCGACAGCGCCGAGCGACACCTTTCAAAGTGTGCCGGCAGTGTGCCAACCAGGGGGTCAGGGGGCTGAAAGGCTTGGGTCGGGCGGGGATCGAACCCGCGACCATCGGATTAAAAGTCCGGTGCTCTACCGGCTGAGCTACCGACCCGGCGGGGCGCACATTCCATCGGCGGGCGCGTCCTGGTCAAGGACTTGTTGGGGCTCGGGTGATGCGGACTACAGGTGCCAGCCGATGCCCAGCTCCAGGCGGGGGGCGAAGATCGGGGTGACCCGGGAGGTGGAGGCGGCGTTGGAGGTCTCGTGGCGGTCGACGAGCCACAACATCGCTGAGCCTTCGAGGCGGAGGTAAAGGGCGTCTGGGAGATCGATGACAAAGGCGGCGATGGCGGCGATGGAGCCGCCAGCGGAGTCGCGTGAAGGAGCGGTGCCAGCGAGGCCGAGGCGGGCGCACAGCGAGAAACCCTCGCGGTCGTGCGCGAAGCCGAGCCATACGCCCTTCATCGCGTCGGCCTCGGTTTCGAGCGCGCTCGTAAGCTCGATGCCGGTCGTCGTCGCGACGCGCGCCAAGACGATGTCGCTGCGCCCCTTCATCTCGTGGCGAAACGTCGGGTGTTGCGCGCCGATGGCGCTGCTGCTCGATGCCCGCAAAGTCCGCTCGTAGGCGAAGCGATAGGCCTCGTCGAGGTCGACGTCACCATCGCCGTCCTGGTCCGCCGCGCCACGCTGGCCGCTGACGAGGTAGTGCTGTCGCCCAGATGCAGCGCGTTCTCGTCAGCGTGGCCCGAGTAGTAGACGATCAACATTGCCTGGCTCGGGTCGCTCTGGCGGATGCGGTCATTCACGGTCACGACAGCGCGGCGTGTGGTTTCGGCGTCTTCGCCGAGCAACAAGGTGGCATTCTCGGGCGCGACGCCGGCGAGCTCGCGCAGGAGCGCATGCATCTTCTTTGCGCCCGAGTTCAGTCGAGCCAGTCGAAGCCGCGAGAAAACGGCCAGAACACGATGAACGCCTTGCCCTTGATGTGCTGGAACGGGACGAAGCCCCAAAAGCGCCCGTCCTCGGAGGCGTCGCGGTTGTCGCCCATCACGAAGACGTGGCCCTCGGGCACGACCACGTCGGGCCAGTTCGGGTTGTTGGCGCGGTCGCCGTAGTACTTGCCGACCGTCAGTGGACGCTCGGCCTGGGGCCAGTCGCCGGACGTCTCGTCGCGGCGGCCGCAGCCCGGCAACAGATGTTGCGTGAGCCAGGTCTCGTCCTCGTAGGTCTCGCGCTGGATGATGCACGGGCAATAGCCCTGCGGCTTCTCCTCCCAGTCGCGGCCGAAGAGGCCGCAGCGCGTCTCCTCGACGACCTCGGTCTGGATTGGCTTCCCGTTCAGGATGATGTGGTCATCCTCGAGCCGCACCCGGTCGCCCGGGAGTGCCACGACGCGCTTGATGAAGTCCTCGCCGTCGAGCTGGTCGCCTGGGTACTTGTAGACGAATACGATGATGTCGCCGCGGTCGGGCTGGCCCCACTGGATGAGGCGCTTTGACGAGAGCGGCATGTAGAGCCCGAACTCGAACTTGTTGATGAACAGATGGTCGCCGATGTGCAGCGTTGGGTACATCGACGAGCTCGGGATCGAGAACGCCTCGAGGATGAAGAACTTGATGATGGCGGCGAGCCCGAGCGCCCACAGAATAGCCTCGACGAACTCGCGCAGCTGGCTCTTCCGCCACCTGCCGAAGTGGGTCTGGATGCCCTGGTCGAGCGCGATGACCGACTGATAGAGGGGCTTTGGCTGCAGCTCGACCTTGTTCTTGCGGGTCGGCACCAGCGCGCGCGTCTGCGCGAGTAACGCCGACACCTCGGCGCGCGCCGCGTCGCCGGCCTTCTTGCCCTTCTTCTTCACGAGGGTCTCGCCCTCGCGCAGGAGCTCGACCGCCCGCTTCAGGACCTGCTTCGACTTGGGCTCCGGCTCGGCCTTCTCGGCCATGCCCGCGCGCGTCTCCATCCCTTGTCCCCCTCGTGTGAGATCAGTCGACCTTCAGGATGGCCATGAACGCGTCCTGTGGGATCTCCACGCGACCGAACTGCTTCATGCGCTTCTTTCCTTCCTTCTGCTTCTCGAGCAGCTTGCGCTTGCGTGATATGTCACCGCCGTAGCACTTCGCGGTCACGTTCTTGCCCATCGACTTGACGGTCTCGCGCGCGATGATGCGCCCGCCGATGGCGGCCTGAATCGGCACCTCGAACTGGTGGCGCGGAAGGATTTCCTTCAGCTTCTCGCACAGTTGGCGGCCCTTACGTTCCGCCTGGCTGCGATGCATGATGGTCGCGAGCGCGTCGACCTTGTCGCCGTTCACGTAGATGTCGATCTTGACGAGGTCGTCGTCGCGGAACTCGATGACCTCGTAGTCGAGCGACGCGTAGCCGCGCGAGCAGGTCTTCAGCTTGTCGAAGAAGTCGAGGATCACCTCGGACAATGGCAGCTCGTAGGTGAGCATCACGCGCGACGGGCCGAAGTAGGTCATGCCCTTCTGGATGCCGCGCTTGTCCTCGCACAGCTTGATGATGTTGCCGACGTACTCCTGCGGCGTGTGCAGCGACGCCTTCACGATCGGCTCGCCGAGCGCCTTGATGTGCACCGGGTCTGGCAGTGAGCGCGGGTTCTCGAGCAGCTTCTCTGTGCCGTCGTTCAAAGTCAGTCGATAGACGACGCTCGGCGCGGTGATGACGAGGTCCATGTCGAACTCGCGCTCGAGGCGTTCCTGCACGATCTCCATGTGGAGGAGGCCGAGGAAGCCGACGCGGAAGCCGAAGCCGAGCGCGCCCGAGGTCTCGGGCTCGTAGCTGACGGCCGCGTCGTTCAAGCACAACTTCTGGAGCGCCTCGCGCAGCGGCTCGAAGTCCGACGTCTCGGTCGGGTAGATCGACGAGAACACCATCTGCTGAGCCGGCTTGAAGCCGGGCAGCCCCGCGGGGGCCGGGCGCTTCGCGAGCGTCACCGTATCGCCGACGCGCACGTCGCGGATCTCTTTGATACCGCAGACGATGTAGCCGACTTCGCCCGGCTGGAGGTCGGGGATCGACACCATCTCGGGCTGGTTGATGCCGACGTCGAGCAGCTCGTACTCGCCGCCGGTCGCCATGAAGAGGACCTTGTCGCCCCTCCTGAGCTGCCCCTGGAACAGGCGCACCATCGCGATGACGCCGCGGTAGGAGTCGTACCAGCTGTCGAAGATGAGGGCCTGGGTCGGCGCGTCGAGGTCGCCCTTGGGCGGTGGCAGGCGCTTGATGATCGCCTCGAGCAGCTCGGCGACGCCCAAGCCCGACTTCGCCGAGATAGGCATGCACTCGCTCGTGTCGAGGCCGATCGAGTCCTCGATCTCCTGGCGCACGCGGTCGACGTCGGCTGCGGGCAGGTCGACCTTGTTCAGGACAGTGATGATCTCGAGGTTCTCGTCGAGTGCGAGGTACACGTTGGCGAGCGTCTGGGCCTGAACACCCTGCGAGGCGTCGACGACGAGGAGGGCGCCTTCGCACGACTTGAGCGAGCGCGAGACCTCATAGTTGAAGTCGACGTGGCCCGGCGTATCGATGAGGTTCAGGTGGTACTCGAGCCCGTCCGCGGCGGTGTAGGACAGGCGCGCGGTCTGCGACTTGATGGTGATGCCGCGTTCGCGCTCGAGGTCCATCTTGTCCATGTACTGCGCGCGCGCTTCGCGAACGGAGACGGTGTCGGTCAGCTCGAGCAGGCGGTCGGCCAGCGTGCTCTTGCCGTGGTCGATGTGCGCGATGATCGAGAAGTTGCGGATCCGCTCGAGCGGAACATGCGTCGAACGCTTCGTGGTCTTGCTCATCGGCTCATCCTGGGGGGCTTCGTGGTCGGGGCGGGTTCCAGCCGAGGCGCTTCCCCGAAGAGGCCGAGCTGGGCCGGTAGCCGGTCTTTATAGCGGTCGAGCACGTGGTCGATGCCCTGCCGGATGAGCTCGGCCATCGGCATGCCGGTCGCCTCGGACAAGAGCTTCAACAGCTTGTCCTGCTCGGCCGTGATGTAGATGGTCGTCGCGACCTTCTTCCTCGACATCGCCTGGGTCTCGCTACCCGTGGGTCTCGACCTCGGCCCCATTGTGCGGCGCCGAAGGAGACGCCCCTCTACCAGAGGCGTCGCGCCCTGGATAATCCAAAGATCATTTCGGGCGACAACGATCTCTTGGAACAGGTCGCGCGCTGTGATACCGCCTCGCGGCCCTGGACTCTCGAAGCGTCGGGAGTTGGGGCTGCCCGGAGGCACTGGCGATGGCCGAGACCCACTCCACCGAAGACACGACGACCCCCGCGACCCCCGAAGCCGCCCCGAAGGGCCCGGCCTCGCAACCCGCGGCCAACCCGAACGCCGACGCCCATGGTCCGGCGGCACCTCCCGCCGACGCCCACGGTCCGGCGGCACCTCCCGAGGGCGGCAATAGAGGCCGACGCCCCAAGCGCGAGGAAGCGGTCGTCGCGGCGCCCACGATCGAGGTCGTCTCGCGCGGCAAGAGCAGGCGCGACAGCGGCGACGCGATCACCGTCACGACGGTGTCGGTCGACGCGGTCACGGTCACCGAAGAGCTCGACTTCGCGGCCCTCATGGAAGGCGAAAAGGGTCGCAAGGACGGCGGCGTTCCCGGCTTCGAGCCTGGCACCCGCGTGAAGGCGATCGTCGAGGTCATCTCGCACGCCGGGCCCGAGATCTTCCTGGACCTCGGTGGCAAGGCGACCGGCTACGTTCTCAAGGAAGACGTGCGCGACGCCGAGGGCCGCATCGTGGTGAAGCCCGGCGACGAGATCGAAGGCATCGTCTTCGGCCACGACGACAACGGCATCCGCATCCGCGTGCGGCTTGGCCAGGAGGCCGACATGGCCTCGGTGCGGGCGGCCTTCGCGGCCGGTATCCTCATCGAGGGCAAGGTCGCTGGCGTCAACAAGGGCGGCTACGAAATTCGCCTTGGCAACATGCGTGCGTTCTGCCCGCACAGCCAGATCGACGTCGTGCGCATCGAGCAGCCCGAGACCCTCATCGGCCAGTCGTTCCAGTTCAAGATTACCGAAATCAAAGACAATATGTCGGTGGTCGTCTCGCGCGCCGCGGTCATGAAGGCCGAGGCGGGCAAGCGGGGTGCCGAGCTGATGGAGAAGATCGGGGTCGGCATGCGCCTTAGCGGCCGCGTGCGCTCGATCCAGAAGTTCGGCGTGTTCGTCGACCTCGGCGGCAAGGACGGCCTCGTGCACGTATCCGAGCTGTCGTGGAATCGCGTCGACGACCCGAACACGTTCGTGAAGCTCGGCCAGGAGGTCGAGGTCATCGTGACCGACATCAACACCGAGACCGGCAAGCTCGGCCTGTCGATGCGGCGCGCGCAGGAGGACCCGGTCGAGGCCCTCGGCGCGAAGCTGCAGGTGGGCGAGATCACGACCGGCAAGATCACGCGCCTCAAGGACTTCGGCGCGTTCGTCGAGCTCGCAGAGGGCGTCGAAGGCCTCATCCACATCTCGGATCTCGCGCACTATCGTGTGCGGCATCCGAAGGACATCCTGAAGATCGACGAGATCGTGCGCGTGAAGGTGCTCGAGATAGCCCTCGACAAGCGCCAGATCAAGCTGTCGCTGAAGGCGCTCGCCGTCGACCCGTGGGACAACATCGGCGAGCGCTACGCGGTGGGCCAGGTCATCACCGGGCGCGTCGAGTCGGTGCAGGAGTTCGGCATCTTCGTGACGCTCGAGGCGGGCATCAACGCGCTCCTGCCGGCGAGTGAGTCGAAGACCGAAGGCCAGCCGCTGGCGGTGGCGTTCAAGGTCGGTAAAGACGTCGAGGCGCGCATCCTGCGCGTCGAGCCGAACGAGAAGCGGATCGCTCTGACCCGTCGCGACGAGCAGGAGCTGCAGTCGCGGCCGGCGCGTGACAACGAGCGCGGCGCCGGTCCGCGTGCCAACACCGACCGCATGGCGAACCTCGGGATCGCTCCCAAGGGTGGCGCCGACTGGTCGGCCCCGCGCCGTGACGACCGCGCCGGTGGGGGTCGCGACGACCGCCGTGGCGGCGGCGATGATCGCCGTGGCGGGGGCGGCGGGCGTGACGATCGACGCGGCGGCGGGCCGGCGCTGGCGTACACCGACGCACCCGACAAGGCCGACAAGGGCAGGGGTCTCGGCAGCCTCGGTGAGCTTCTCATGAAGGCGCTCAAGAAGGACAAATGACGTCCCGACCCGGGCTCTGGTGGATGGTGGCCGTCGCGCTTGGAAGCGGCGGCTGCATCGACTGGCTCGAGGTCGACGATGGTGAGCCCGAGTATCAGCTGCCGGTCGGCGAGCCGCTGGTGCTGCCGAACGAGCCGCCGCTGCTCGATGCACCCGGGCCGCTCGTCCCGCGCTCGCCAGGGCTGCGGGTGCCGCTGGCCGGGTACTGGACACGGGTGCGGCTCGATGCGCTCGACCTGCTGTTTCCGTTCTCGTGGGTGTCGCTGACCTCGGCGAAGCGCGGGTCGGGACCCGAGTGCGAGACGCTTGGACTCGCCACCGCGCCGGCGCGGCAGTGCAATTCGGCTGTGCTGTTGCGGCTCGAGGGGTCGACCTCGCAGGGTGACGAACCGTCGGAGATCGGCGCGCAGGGGGTCACAGGCTTTCGCGCGGTCATCCCGATCACACTCCCACCTGGCACTGATGTATCGGTCATCCGCGACGGCTTCGAGCTGCCGGAGAAGGCGCTCGCGAGCGCGACCATGGCGCTGCGCACGTCGGCCCAGGATCTCTGGCTCATCACGCCGACGCGGCTGCGCTTCGATCGGGTGGCACATGGCATCATCACCGGCAGCCTCGAAGGGGAAGCCCGGCGTGGCGCCAAAGGGCAACGGGTGCGGCGGTTCGCGGCTGCGTTCATCGCGCTGAGGGCGCCGGACGAGGACCCGGACTTCGTGGCGCCGGACACCTTCGCGCCGCCCGGCCTGGGTGGACCCGGGGCGCCCGGCAACTGACGCTCTGCGTTTGGCGCTGCTCTCTCGAGGTCGATGACGCGGCGCGTCAGCGAAGCTCGCCGAGGCGCATCGGGCTGTGTATAGTCCGGCGCGCACGGAGCGTGGGGGGCAGGATGAGCAAGGGCAACGGGAGTGAGAACGAGCTGCTCGAGCTGACGCGGCAAGCGTTCATCGCGGCGGCGGAGCTTACGACGGCGATGACCACGACGCTCGCGAACGCGGTGTCGGAGCGCGGCACGCTCGACGAGGCGAAGCTCGATGCACGCCAGAGCGACGCGTACTGGCTGTCGGTGACGTTGTCGCGGTTGCAGGCGGCGCGTTCCATCATCGGGTTCGCGGCGCGCCGTGAGACGCCGCTGGCGATCGCCCAGGCGCGCTTGTTTGTTGCTGAAATCGTACAGGATCTGGCGGGCGAGCTGGCATTCAAGGCGCCGACCTGGGGCATCACGCGTGAGGTGGTGCAGGCCGCGCTGTTCAATGAGACGATCGTCGGCTTTCTCGAGACGACGCTGAGCGCGACCTTCTATCAGGAGGTTGGCGAGCTGGTGGTGCGCGAGACGTCGACCGAGTTCGGGCTCGACCAGGAGCGCGAGCTCATCCGTCAGCAGTTCCGCCGCTTCACCGAGCAGAAGGTGATCCCGGTCGCGCAGCGGGTGCACCGCAAAGACGAATTGATCCCCAAGGAGATCATCAACGCCGTCGCCGAGCTCGGCTGCTTCGGCCTGTCGATTCCCGAGCGCTATGGCGGTTTGCAGCCCGACGACCGGCACGACAATCTCGGCATGTGCGTCGTCACCGAAGAGCTCTCGCGCGGGTCGTTGGGGGTGGCCGGCAGCCTCATCACGCGCCCGGAGATCTTGTCGAAGGCGCTCCTGAAGGGCGGCACCGACGAGCAGAAGGAGACCTGGCTGCCGGCGCTGGCGTCGGGCGAGAAGCTCTGCGCGGTGGCGGTCACCGAGCCCGACTATGGGTCGGACGTCGCCGGTCTGAGGGTGTCGGCGACCCCGGTCGAGGACGGTTGGGTCATCAACGGGCAGAAGACCTGGTGCACGTTCGCCGGGCTCGCGGACGTGTTGATGGTGCTCGCGCGCTCGGACACCGACGTGAAGAAGGGGCATCGCGGGTTGACGATCTTCCTCGTCGAGAAGCCGCGCTTTGAGGGCCACGACTTCGAGTGGACGCAACCGGCGCATGGCAATCGGCCGGTTGGGAAAATCACCGCGCGGGCGATCGACACGATCGGCTACCGCGGCATGCACAGCTTCGACCTCTTCTTCGAGGACTACTTCGTGCCCGAGCACAACGTGCTGGGCGGCCTCGGCGGCATCGGCAAGGGCTTTTACTACCAGATGGAGGGTTTCGCCGGGGGGCGCCTCCAGACGGCGGCGCGGGCGAGCGGCCTGATGCAGGCGGCGCTCGAGGCGGCGGTGCGCTACACGAAGGAGCGCAAAGTGTTCGGCGTGCCGATCGCCAGCTATCAGTTGACCAAATGGAAGCTCGCGAAGATGTCGACGTTGACCCAGGTCGCGCGCCAGTTCACGTACGATGTCGCTGGCTTGCTCGATGCCGGCAAGGGCCAGACCGAGGCGTCGATGGTGAAGCTCTGGGCGAGCAAGCAGGCCGAGTGGGTGGCACGCGAGGCGATGCAGCTGCATGGCGGCATGGGCTACGCCGAGGAGTACGACGTGAGCCGTTACTTCCTCGATGCGCGTGTGTTCTCGATCTTCGAGGGCGCCGAAGAGGTGCTCGCGCTGAAGGTCGTGGCGCGGCAGGTGCTGACGCGTTTCCTCGACGAGCGCAAGGCGTCGGTCTCCGCCCAGGCGTGAGCTGAAAACATATAGGCATTTGCAAGCGGAGCGGGCGATGGAAGATCTGGTCAAGCAGAAGGGCAAGTCGCTGGTGTTCGAAGTTGGCGGCTACGTGGCGCACGCGGCCGAAGTGCCGGTCGCGTTCGATCGGGTCGTGCGACGCAGCTACGGGCACTACCTCGAGGACTTCGGGCCCGGCACGGTGTTCGTGCACCCACGCGGCGTGACCCTCGATCGTGGCGCGATGCTCGCGTATGCGCGCACATTCATGGAGGCGAATCCGCTCTACCTGAATGAGGAGTTTGCCAAGGCGCATGGCTATGAATCGCTGCCGGCGGCGCCGCATATGGTGATGAATCTGGCGCTGTCGCTCGGGGTGCAGAACGACTCCGAGAAGGCGATAGCCAACCTCGGCTATTGGGATGTGCGCTTCCTCCGGCCGGTCTACGCGGGCGACACGCTGACCGGCAAGACGCGGGTGGTCGAGCGCAAGGATCGCGGCGCCGACAAGCCCGGCATCATCACGGTCGAGACCCTCGCCGCGAACCAGGACGGGCGCGTCGTCATCCAATATCGGCGCAAGATCATGGTGCCGCGACGTGGGGCCGAGCCGATCATCGATGCGACCAGCGATGCGACCAGCGATGCGACCAGCGATGCGACCAGCGATACCCTCGATGGGAGTGCCGCGGGGCCGGAAGGGCAGGCTGAGTTCGGCTGGCACGAGACGCCGAAGCTGCATGTGCCGTTCGTGCGCGGGGCCAAAGGGTCGGGGCTGACGTCGGCCGACTCGGCGCTCGGCGCCTTCGAGGCGGGGCAGATCTGGCTGCACGGCAATGGGCGAACGGTCACCGATGAGCACTTCGGTTGGACCTACCAGGTGATGAACACCCATCCGCTGCATTTCGACCGCCTCTATTCGCAGGGCCTTACGGGCGCGATGTCGGGGGAGCCGATCGTCTATGGCGGGCTCGCGTTCGCGTGGCTGCTCGGGCTCGCGAGCCGCGATGTCAGCGAGAACGCGGTCTGGGAGCTGGGCTTTCACGCGGGCTTCCACACGCAGCCGCTGGTCGCGGGCGATACGCTCTATGCGCTGACCCGCGTGCTTTCAGTCGAGCCCTCGGAGTCGGAGCGGGTCGGGGTGGTGCGCATGCAGCTCATCGGGTTGAAGAACCTGCGTCCGAACGCGGCGCTCGAGAAGTACGGCGCCGATTTGTTCATCGCCGAGGACAGCAAGAAGGCACTCGGCAAGGACAAGATCAGCGAGAAGGTGTTCGAGATCGAGCGGTCGCTGCTCATCCGGGTCGACCCGGCATGAAGCCCAAGCACATCCAGATCCGCATCGAGCAGTGCCTGTCGCTGGCCAAGGCGAGCAACTGTCCGCGCCGGAAATTCGGGGCGTTGTTGTTGGACCCGAACCGCAACGTCATCCTGATGGATGGGTATAACGGCGGACCGCGCGGCGGCGCTGGCGACCTGTGTGGTGGCGACGTGTGCCTGCGCGACAGCATGGGCGTGAAGTCCGGCACACGCATGGAGATCGGTTGCCATCACGCCGAGATGAACGTCGTGTGCAACTCGGCCGCGAGCGGGGTCGCAACGCGCGGCGCCTGGCTCATCGTGACGGGCGAGCCGTGCATGATGTGCGCAAAGATGATCCATCACGCCGGCATCACCCGCGTCATCGTGGTGACGAAGGGCTATGCCGGCGACAATGGCATCGAGTACCTGAAGGCCCACGGGGTGGAGATCCAGGAGGTCGATGGACCCCAGGATCCGCGTCTGGCGGAGGCTGGCTGAAGGTCGCCCGAGCGCGGACCAGTGTCAGCCGCTGTTCTGGGCGGCGCGGTAACGGCGTGCCTGCGCGAAGCCGATGTACAGGAACGTCGTCGTGGTCGCGTAGAGCAGCAGCGAGATGATCGTCACGATGTTCGGGCGCATCATCGTGAGGCCGATCAGGCCGAGCAACGTCATCACCGAGAACACGATAGCGTTGGCGAGGATTACTCCCGGCTTGATGGTGCATCCGATCGAGCCGAGCACGACCCCGGTCACGCCGATGAGGGCGGCGATGACGCCCATCAGAATGGCCTCGTCACGGCGGCCTTCGGACATGATGATCACACCGCCGATCAGCGCGAGCGCGCCGACCACGATGGAGAGGATAGACCCAGTCAGAGCAAGGCCTTTAGGAGCGGGAACGGGCATGTTGCGAATCTCCGTGACGGTGGATGGTGTGCCAGAAAGCCCGCGGACCTTAGCACGGTCGTCTTGGAGAACAAGTGCCGCCGTGAAGCCGGCTGCGCTTGGAACGTTCGGAAAGAATAGGCCTCATTCGATGAAGCTGTTCAGCTCGAAGCTGTTGAGTTGGAGCAGCGCATCGGTTTTCGTATCGATGAAGGTTATCCAGCCGGTCGGGTTGTCGAGGCCGATGGCGACCTTGTCGAGGGTCGGCATGGCGCCGACGAAGACCGGCCGGTCGGGGACGATGTAGGCGATGACCGCGAATGAGCGGGTCTTTACGCGCTGGACCTCATGGGCGGCGCCGAGTGGATCGGGCAGGAGCACGAACAGCTCGCTCCCGTCGCGGGTGAAGGTGACGCCAGTGACGGGTTGGGCGGTGACCACGAGCTTGGCGTAGCCGGTCGCGAGATCGAGCAGCGAGTAGGCGTTGCGTTGGCCGAGGTCGCCGCTGCCCGAAGCGCGGCGATGAAGGAGGGCCGCCATTTTGCCATCGGGTGAAGCGATGACCGCCTCGAGCTCTTTCACAGTCGGTTGGATGACCGCCTGGCCGCTGACGATGTCGAGCATGCCGACCGCCATCACGCCGGGCGAGGTCGTATAGAGCAGCGCATGGCGTTCGTCCGAGGTGATGACGGTCGAGCCGAAGGGCGCACCCGAGGTCGCGTAGCGCACGAACGGATTGACAGGCACGGGCTGCTCGCCCAGTGGCACGTTCGGGTCGGGCGCGGGCGCGGTCCAGGTGAACGCGTCGGGCACCGTGACGAGGGCCACCTGCTGGGCCGTGCGCAGCGGGATGACCGCGGTCGTGCCGTCGGCGGTGAGGTCGAGATCCGATGGATAGTCGGGCAGTGGGAGTTGCGTGAGCGCGCCCGATTGGAGGTCGACCCACATCACGGCCTGATGGTTCAGGCTGCGCACGAGCGCGAAGCGGCCCGCGGGAGTCGGCGTGATCTCGCGGTCGAGCGGGGCCTCGAAGGCGTTGGGGCTGGTCGGGACCGGCGGCAGGAAGGTGTCGCCCGTGAGGTCGGCGAGACGCAGACCGGAGAGGCCGTCTTCGCAGACAATGAGTGCCAGACGGTCGCTGTCCGCGAACAACACCGCTTCGGGGCGGAAGCCGACGGCGAGGTTGAAGGCCTCCGGTTGGGGGGTGAGACGGACCGCGGTGACATCCTGGAGGCTGCCGTAGGTGGCGCCCTGGGAGGTGGTCGCAAAGAACGCGAACGCGGTCGAACCGTCGGGGGCGAGCACCAGGCGGTTGGCGCCAGGCGTGACATCGAGGGTCTCGACGCTGAACGGGACGGCGGGCGGAGCGCCGCCCTGGGCTGGGTTCGGGCGCACGATTGACAGGTCGCTGGAGCCTTCGTTCAGGACGACGGCGCCAGCGTCGCCGGGCAGCGCGCGCACGAGCGTTGGGGTCACGCCGACCTCGACGAGGTGCACGGCGAGCGTGCGCGCGTCGACGACGACGAGTGCGTCGAGCGCGGCCGACGGGATGTACAGGAAGGTGTCGCCGGCCTCGGGCGTGCGCAGATCGAAGTCGACTTCCGCTTCGGGCGGAGGTGGCGGCGGGGTCGTGTCGGGGGCGGAGGTCTCGGCGGTCGGGCCGGTCTCGGAGGTCGACCCGGAGTCCTGGGGCGAGCTGGTGTCGGCGTCCTGCCAGTTGCCGACGTCGCTGAAGGAGGCGCTGTCGGTCATGTCACCGCAGGCGGAGGTGAGGGCGAGAGCGAGAGCGAGGGCGAGGGCGAGGGCGAAGGCGAGGGTGAGGGCGAGCGCGGGCGGGTGGGAGGCGCGTTGGGAGGCGCGTTGGGAGGCGCGTTGGAAGGGGTGTTTCATCGGGTGCCTTCGAGTGTGGGGGGGCGGTTTTTGAGGGTCGCGTGCCGGAAGTGGCGGTGCGTCAGAAGATGACTGCGAGGTTGGCGCCGAAGACGACGCCGGACAGGTTGAGGCTGCCGAGGTCGAGCGGGCTGACCTGGCTCGCGGGCGCTTCCAAGCTGAGGCGTAGACCATCGGCGTGGTGGTTCGTGCGGGCAGCAAAGCCGACGAAGAGGCGGAAGTCGATGTCGAAGAGATCGACGTCGGCCTTGGCCGAGGCGACGAGCTTCGGCACGACGCCGAAGCCCCACGCCGAGGTCGTCGCGGTGGTGCCGGCGATGGCGAGGTCGAAGTCGGTGTGCAACGCCTCGAGGTCGACCTCGAAGTGGAGGTCGACGACCGGATCCAGGCCGAGCGAGTAGCGTGCGCCGACGACCAGCGCGTCGCCGGAGGTGTCGAGCGTGTAGCCGCGGTCGGCCCGCGAGAGGGCGGTGATGTCGCGCCAGCCGAGCAGCAGGGTGAGGTCGTCGACTGGGCTCCAGCCGATACGCAGGCCGGGGGTGAAGGCGATGCTGTCGTCGGTAGTTGCGCTGACGGTGCCGCTCACGAGGGCGAGGGCTTCGGAGGTGAGCGAGAGCTCGAGGTCGCCGGCTTTGGCGTGGGCGGGCGTGTGCGCGAGGGCGAGGGCGAGGGCGAGGGCGAGGGCGAGGGTGCTGTCGTTCATGGTGGGACCTCGGGTCAGCGGTTGAAGAGGCGATCGAGGAGGAAGCCGGAGACCACTCGGGTCGTGTCGTCGGCGGTGGCGAAGGCGGGCCAGAGGGTCACGCGACCGCCTTCGCGGTAGCTCACGGCGGACACGGTCGTGACGCCGGGCAGGACCGCCAACGCGTCGGCGCCATCGGGCACGCGGGCAACCTCGGGGTGCAGCGAGGCGAGGTCGACCGAGACGAGGAAGTCATCGAAGCCAAGCCGCGTGAGGAGGAACAGCCGATCGAGCTCTTGCGAGAGCTGCAGCGCGACTACGTGGCCGGTGCGGCCAAAGCCGGTCACGCGCGAGCTGGTGGCGTCGATGACCGAGACGCCTTCGTCTTCGCTCGCATGTAGGGCGATGAAGCGTGAGGTCGCGGGGATCGGTATGAGCGTCGAGAAGGCGTCGCGCGCGGTGCGGGATTCGAATGCCTTGTTGGCGCCGGCGGCCATGCGGTCGAGGTCGACGACGTGGAACGTATAGCCGTTGTGCGACGACCAGGTGAGTGCCATCGGGGCGCCGGCCTCGCCATCGAAGAGCAGGAGTCGGTCGACGCCGGCCTGCACGGTGAGCGTCTTGCCGGTCGCGGTCGCGATGTCGGTGAGCGTGAGCGTGCCGGCCGCGGGGCTGGTCGTCAGCGTGTAGAGTGCACGCGCGGCGGTCGGCCCGAGCGCCACGAGCGTCGCGGCGCCGCCGGGGGAAACGCCGGCCAGCTGCGAGAGGCGCACGTCGAAGTCGGCGCCGTCGGCTTCGGAAATGGCCGTGGGCACGACGGCCAACGCGTAGACCGAGTTCGCTTCTTCGGTCGAGACGATCGCCCAGAGCGTCGCGGTGTCGGTGGCGAAGACGACGCCAGTCGGGGTGCGGTTGCCGCCGGTCGTGAGCGACACGAGGGGCACCGAGCGCTCGGCCATCGCCGGGTCGTCGAGGGCCATGACGGCGACGTGCTCCTCCGAGAGCACGAAGGCGAAGCGGCGGTCGCCGACGCGTGGGGAGATCTTGATTTGCAGCGGTGCGCCGCCGAGCGAGGCTAGCGTGCGGCGGGTGACGGGCGTCGGCGCCGCGGGCGCGAGGTCGACGACAGCGATTTCGTTCTCGTTGTGGAAGACCGCGTTGGCGGTGCCCGGCGGGTAATAGGCGATCGCGATGTCGCCGTCGGGTGACAGCACCAAGCCTTCGAAGGGTGCGCCAAGCGCCACGCTGCGAGGGTCCCCTGCTCCGATCGAGTCCGATGAATCAGTCGCCACGATGGCGAGCGTGCGGTCTTCGCGCGACAGCACCAGCGCGGTGCTCGCGTTCGGGGCAGCTACGATGAGGCTCGGGGCACCAGCGAGCGGCACGCGCCGGGTCGCGACGAGCGCGCCGTCGGCGAGGTCCAGGATGACGAGCGCGTTGGCGTCCGCGTCGCCGAGCACGAGGTGGTCGCCAATCGCTAGCGGCCCGAGGGCGGACGCGGTGCGGAAGTCGGGCGGCTCGGAGAGCGCGCAGCCGTGCAGGCCGAGGATGGCGGTGAGGATGAACGTGAAGCGGGACGGTCGCATGAAGCCTCCGTGGGTGACCACGTGCTTTACGCAATCGCTGTGCCAGGCTTGCGGGGCCTTTGTTTATGGGGAAAGGACTCCCGTGCTCGGACTGGTTTGTCGTGGGTGTAAAGCCGGTGGTCGCGCCCGCGATCGCCGTGCGCGCGCTTCCATGCGAACTTCCTTCTATGGAAGCGAAGACCGTGTGCGCGCACTGTGGCGTGACGAATGAAGGCCGACCGCTCGCGTGCGAAAGCTGCGGCGAGGACCCGCGGGTGCAGGGGCGCTATCGCCTGGAAGGCGAGCTTGGACGAGGCGGCAGTGGCGTCACCTGGCGCGCGCGACGCGAGCCGGGGGGCGACCCGGTGTGCCTCAAGGAGCTGCGTTGGGCGTCGATGGGCAGCCTCGATGACGAGCGTCGCTTCGCGCGCGAAGGGCAGCTCCTGGAGGGCCTCGATCACCCCGCGATCCCAAAGCACCACGGTGCGTTCGCGTGGGGTGAGGGCCGGTCGCACGCGCTGTTCATCGCGCAGGAGCTGGTCGTTGGCGACAACCTCGAGGTCGAGCGGCGGGCGCGCGGCTACACCTTCGAGGAGACGCTCGAGGCGGGCGCCGAACTCGCCGATGTGCTGGCCTATCTGCACGAGAGATCTCCGCCGGTCGTGCACCGCGACATCAAGCCGTCGAATGTGATGCGGCGCGTCGATGGCAAGCTCGTGTTGATCGACTTCGGCGCGGCGCGCGTGGGTGGGCTCGGCAACCCGCAAGTCTCGGTCGCCGGCACCTTCGGCTACATGGCGCCCGAGCAGATTCGCGGCGAGGCGGGACCCTCCGTCGACATCTACGGCCTGGGCATGACGCTCGGTGTGTTGTGCGCGGGAGGCGCGCCCGAGGATCTGCTCGACGGCATGAATCGGCCCGACTTCGGGCGGATCGTCGGGCTGCGGGCGGATCTCCGGCAGCTCCTGGAATCGATGTGTGCGATCGACGCGACGCAACGGCCGACCGCAGTCGCTGTCGCGCGCCGCTGTCGTCAGATGGTATCGGGGCCGCCACGAGCGATCGCGGCGAAACAGTCGGTGGTAACATCGCGCCCTGAGCCGGCGCGCAAGAAGGACGGCCGGGCGCTGGTCGTCGTATTCGGGGCGATCTGCGTCATCGGCGGGACCGCGGCGACGATGCTCACGATGGGCGGAAGCTCGCCGCCGAGCGTTGAGCTCTCGGCACGCGTCGAGGTCATCGCCGAGCCGATGGTTGCAATGGCTGCGCGCGCGGCGCGGGTGACTGAAGAAGTGGCGGCTCTTGCCGAGGCGCCAGTGGTGACACCGGTCGACGCGTTCCAGGAGAGTCTCGCGGGATGTGGGCGCGGCGACGGCAATGCTTGCTCGGAAGTCGCGACCGCCTACTCGCAGGGGCGCGGTGTGGCGGCGTCGCGCATCGAGACACGCAAGTACTTCGGCAAGGCGTGCGACCTGGGCAACATGGAGGGCTGCGCGTCGTATGGTCACATGTTGCTGAAGGGCGATGGCGGCCCGACCGACTGGGCCGCCGCGCTGCCGCCGCTGGAACGCGCGTGTGCCAGCGGCAGCGACGATCCGTGCATCAGCGTCGGCGCGATCTACGCCGGCGGCGAGAGCGGGGCCAAGGCCGACCGACCCAAGGCGCTCGGGATCTTCGAGGGCTTGTGCGCGAAGGGCGTTCGGCCCGCGTGTGAGAACATCGACGCGATGGTCGGCAACAACTGGGGCCTGCCGGCCAGCGGGGCTTTTCGCATCGAGGCGTTGACGCGCCTGTGCGATGGCAAGAGTGGCGCCGCCTGCCTCCGCCTGGGTGATGCGTACGCGCGCGGCAGCGGCGTCAAGAAGGACGCAACCCGTGCGCGCGAGGTCTACACACGCGGCTGCGACTTTGGTGCCAAGCCGGCGTGCGAAAAGATGCGCTAAGTACAGCGCACCAAGTCGAGGGAAGCTGGACTCAGGGTCGCCGGATCTCAGCGGGTCGCGCGCACGAGCCCGCGGCGCGCCTCGCTGGCGTGCTCGTGGTGGCCTATGTCGTTGGCCCAGCTCAGGATCCAGGCTTGCGAGGAGAGGGCGCGGAAGCGGGCGAGTCCTTCAGTCACGGGGTCGATGTCACCGTAGACATCGAAGAACGCGTTGCGCGCTGGGCCTTCGAGGAAGCTGAAGGCCATGCCGAGATCGATGGCCGGGTCGCCGACGAGCAGGTCGCCCCAGTCGATGACGCCGGTCGCGGTGGTGGGTGAGGCGCTGCGGTCGACGAGCAGGTGGCGTGCATCGAGGTCGCCGTGGCAAGTGACCTGAGGGCGCTGATGGTGGCTTGTCCAGACCTCGCGAGCGCGCTCGAGCACACGCGCTGTGTCGGCCGTGGCGGCGTTGGTCGACGCGAGCGTGCTGCGGGTCACGTCCCAGCGGCGGGTCACGTCGACCTTGCCGAGCGAGTCGTTTGGGAGTGACACGCCGAGCGCCGACAGATCGAGCGCGTGCAGCGCGCGCACGAAACCACCCCAGACGGGGGCGAGTGCGAGCTTGGTCGCGTCGTCGAGGTCGACGATCGCGGCGATGTCGCCGGGCAGGAAGCGATAGCCACCGAACTGCCAACCATTGGGCATGACCCCGCGCCAGCGCGCCGCGGTCACCGGCAGCGGCAGGTGCGGTGCCAACGTCGCCATGACCTCGAGCTCGCGCGCCAGTAGCGGCGCCGCGATGGTGCGGCGCGGGAAACGGAACACCCAAGCATCCCCTGCGATGGGCTCGCCAGCAACGGCAACCGAAGACGATACGGCGGGCTCGCGAAAGAGCCAGGCGGTATTGTCCCAGCCGCTGCCGAGTGGTTCTGGAACGATGTCCAAGAGCCCGGGTGCGACGCCAGCGACGAGCGTGCGGGCGAGGGCGGCGTCGACTTCGACCTCGGGAAGCCAGGGCGTGGGCGTGGGCGCGGCCATCCCCTCGAGCAGCGCCGCCAGCCGCGCCGGACTCGGATCGCTCACCGCGTCGAGCGCCGCCGTCAGCACCGCGTGCCCACCGAGCGCGGTCACGACCCGCTCGCCGTGCCACACCGTGAACCGCTCGCGCACCGTCTCGCGCAGCGCCGTCTCGCGCTTGCCGACCCCGGTCCCACCCAATTGCTCGAGCACGCGAACCAGCGCCTCGACCCCGGTGTTCTGCTCCGCCGACAACATCACGACCGGCACATCGCGGCGACCCTGCACGCGCAGCGCCGACCGCAGCTCGCGCGCCGCGTTTTCGGCCAGCACTCCGAGGTCGGCCTTGTTCACGACCAGGAGGTCGAACACCTCCATCAGCCCGGCCTTCAGGAACTGAAGCGCGTCGCCCGAACCGGGCTGGATCACGACCGCCGTCAGGTCGGCGAGCCGCGAGATCTCGACCTCGCTCTGCCCGACGCCGACCGTCTCGACCAGCACCCGGTCGACGTGTGCGCGCAGCACCGTGACCGCCTCGAACGCACGTGGCGCCAGCCCACCGAGGTGGCCCCGCGCCGCCAGCGAGCGCACGAACACGTCCGGGTCGTCACCGCTCAAGCGCATGCGCAGCCGGTCGCCAAGGAGCGCCCCGCCCGTCCGGCGCGACGACGGATCGATACACAACGCGCCGACCGTCAGACCCCGCGCCCGCCACGCAAAGACCAGCCGCCCCGCGAGCGTCGACTTGCCGACCCCGGGCGGGCCGGTAATCCCGATGACCTGCCCGCGTGGTGCCTGCCAGGCCGCCTCGACCAGTGCCGCGGCGCTGTCGCTGCCACCTTCGATCGCGTTCAGGGCCGCGGCCAGCGCGCGCCGGTCGATCCGGCCGGGCACGACTAGGCCCCGCGCAAGGCGTCGGCGATCGCGACCAGGTTCTTCGTCAGATCGAAGTCGCTCGGCGTAAACACGCGCGTCACCCCCAACGCCAACAAGGGCGCCCGGTCCGCCTCGGGAATGATGCCGCCCACGAACACCGCCGCCGTCACGCCGCGCCGCTCTAGCGCGGCCAGCACTTCCGGCACCAGCGCCAGGTGGCTGCCCGATAAGATCGACAGCCCGACCGCGTGCACCCCTTCTTCTTCGGCGGCCGCGGCGATCTGCTCGGGCGTCAGCCGGATGCCTTCGTAGACGACCTCCATGCCGAGCTCCATCGCGCGCACCGCGATCTGCTCGGCTCCATTCGAATGACCGTCGAGCCCGGGCTTGCCGACCAACAGCTTCAGCGGCCGCCCGAGCTTCGCCGCCGCCGCCGCGACCGAGCGTCGACCGGCTTCGATCGTCTGCGTCTGAACGATCGTCTCGCCCGCGACGACCCCGGTCGGTGCCCGCCACTCGCCGAACACGCGCCGCATCACGGCACCCCACTCGCCGGTCGTGACGCCCGCGTGCGCCGCCGCAATCGATGGCTCCATCACGTTGTCGTCACCACGCACGGCCGCTTCCAGCGCGGCCAGCGCGGCTGCCACCGCCGCCTCGTCGCGCCGCCCACGAAACGCCTTCAAGCGCGCAATCTGCTCGGCCTCGGCCCCGTCGCTGACCCGCATGATGCCACCGTCGTCACCGCCCGTGAGCGGCGAAGGCGCCGACTCGGTCCAGCGATTGGCGCCGACGACGACCTGCTCGCCGCGTTCGATCCGGCGCAACCGTTCGGCGTTCGCAATCACGAGCCGCTCCTTCATGGCGCCGCTCTCGACCGCCTTCAGCACGCCCCCACGCGCCGCAATCCAGTCGAGCTCGGCCATGACCTTCGCCTCGAGCTCATCCTCGAGCCGGGCAATCTCGTGACTGCCATCGAACAGGTCGCCATATTCGAGGAGGTCGGTCTCGTACGCCATCACCTGTTGGAGACGCAGCGACCACTGCTGGTCCCACGGCCGTGGCAGGCCCAGCGCCTCGTTCCACGCCGGCAGCTGCACGGCCCGCGCGCGCGCGCCCTTGCTCAGGACCACGCCCAACATCTCCAGCGCGATGCGGTAGACGTTGTTCTCGGGCTGCTGCTCGGTCAGGCCGAGCGAGTTGACCTGCACCCCGTAGCGGAAGCGCCGCAGCTTCGCGTCGTCGACCCCGTAGCGGTCGCGCAGCGCGCGGTCCCAGAGGCGCCCCATCACCCGTAGCTTGACCATCTCTTCGACAAACCGGATGCCCGCGTTCACGAAGAACGAGATGCGCCCGCACACCTCGGCGAACATCGCCGGGGCTACTTCAGGTTTGGCCTTCACCGCGTCCAACAGCAGATACGCATTCGCCAGCGCGAAGCTCACCTCGAGGACCGGCGTCGCCCCCGCCTCCTGCAGGTGATAGCTGCAAACGTTGATGGGGTTCCAGGCCGGCACGTGCTTTGTCGCGAACGCGATCACATCGGTCTGCAGCCGCAGCGACGGCGCCGGCGGCAGCATGTAGGTCCCGCGCGACAGAAACTCTTTGATGAGGTCGTTCTGGGTCGTGCCCGACAGCGCCGTGCGCGCGATCCCGCGCCGCTCTGAGACGGCGATGTACAACGCCAACAGCCACGGGGCGGTCGCGTTGATCGTCATCGACGTGTTCATCTTGTCGAGCGGGATCCCGTCGAACAGCGCCTCCATGTCCTCGATGTGCGCGACCGGCACGCCGACCTTGCCGACCTCGCCCAGCGCCAGCGCATGGTCCGCGTCGTAGCCAGTCTGGGTCGGCAGATCGAAGGCGATCGACAGCCCCGTCTGCCCGCGCGCGAGGTTCTCGCGATAGAGCGCGTTGCTCGCCGCGGCCGACGAGTGGCCGCTGTAGGTCCGCATCAACCAGGTCGGGTCGCG
>Ga0105044_10003446_pt1 | contig 21733 bp, 24 predicted proteins | sample MAT01_FD_78092 | JGI IMG/M metagenome (GOLD analysis project Ga0105044, IMG submission 78092) | Freshwater microbial communities from Lake Fryxell liftoff mats and glacier meltwater in Antarctica - MAT-01 | ecosystem: Environmental > Aquatic > Freshwater > Ice > Liftoff microbial mat | place...
CTCCCAGCGGGAAATGAGGAGGTTATAGGCCTCCACCTTTCCTTTTCTGGTTTGCAAGATAAGGTCGCGATCTTCGACTTCGCGAAAGATCAAAATCTGGGCTCCGTGTTAGAAGACGCGCGGGGCGCGCAAAAAGTCGGTGACGATCTTTATGGTACTCCGGTCGGCCGAGTCCTGGGGGAAAGCCAAGCCTCATAGCCCATTTCCCACCCAGAGCCTGGTTCCAAGGGCGTTAGGATTGAGTCTGACTCACTTCTTGTGACACCCTCGTTCGCTCCGCGGGCACAAAGCGAATTCCAATTCCGAGAACGGTTGAGCAAGTGAAGAGCTTGCATCGGGAAGGCGCTGGACTCTTGTGGATCGAGCGGCCATAAATCACGGCAGAACCGTACAGCCGCGCCACATGTTGCGCGGCGGCGCGTAAGCCACTAAATGCTTGTCGTAGTCGATCAGTAGGTCCACTTCGTTGTTCCCGCCGAAGTCGAGCACCCGGATGATGCCCCCCACGCAGGACCATTTCTGGGTCATCTTGACACCCGCCGGATTCTTGTAGACACCCTCCGGGCCAAAGTCCTTCAGAAACGTCGCATATGGGAAGTAGCGGCAAGGGTTAGAGTCCGTGCAGCCGAAGGTGGCGTAAGCGCCCTTGTAGTCCTTCTTTTCCAGGGCTTCCAGGAAGCTCCCGAGCGCTTGGCGTTCCCGGTAATGGCGGAAGGAATAAAACAACCCCACCGAAAGCAACAAGACGCAAATCCCGGCGATGACGCTCCACTTCACGAGTCCTTCGCGCTTCGCTTCGCCGGCGCCGTAGTTCTCGAGGTAGCCTGCCATAAAAGACTTACTTGGCGGCGGGGTAGACTTTGTCGTAAGCGGCGGTGGCGTCGCCGGTGATGTCGAAGACAGGCTTAAAGAAGATGGCGTTCGAGGCTTCAATCACCACGTCCAGGCCCTTTTCTTCGGCGAGCTTTTTCACCACTTCGGTCATACGCTGGCCGCTGCGTTGCAGGATATCGTTACGTTCGCGGTCGACATCGGCCTGCAGGTCCTCACCGAGGCGTTGAAGTTCGCGCTGCTTGCGAGTGCCGGTAGCTTGCAGGTCTTCGGCCTGCTGCTGGGTCATTTTCGCGGCGCCGGTCTGCAACTGATTCTGAATCTGCGCCAAGTCCTGCTCCAGCTTCGCCATGGACTGCTGCCGGGGACGGAACTTCGTTTCGAGATCGGCTTGGGCTTTCTTAATCTCGGACGTGTTCAGGACGGCCTTTTGCAGGTCGATGATGGCCAACTTCACCTGGGCCAACATCGTCCCCGCCGTCGCCAAACCACCCAAAACCACCAATACCAACAGACGCTTCACCATCTCGAAAACTCCTTCGCAATCTCACACACGTTCACGGCCACAAGATCTGACGCCGGCCGCGCGGTCTGCGGTACCCGATGTCCCCTGAAAATTTTACGCCGAATTCTCTTCAGTATATCCGCTGGCCTAACGCTTCGCCACCAGGACCCGCGAAGGATAGAAGCCTTGGCGGGTGGAACGGTCCTGCTCGATCAGAAAACCCGACTGCTCTACCCAAGCAGGCATGCGATTCGACACCAGCCGTCCCCAGAATGCGGGCACCAAGCGGCCGCAGACCTTGTAGCCTTGGCGAAACATAGTGTCATCCTGGCCGATCAGAATCGCCGTCAGGCGGCCCCCAGGCTTCAGCACGCGGCGGATCTCCCGCAAGGTCTTGTGGATGTCGTCGTGGTCGAGCAACTCGTACAGATAGCAAGAGACCACATGGTCAAAGCAGGCGTCGCGAAAGGGCATGTGGCGGGCATCCACCGCCTGCAGCAACATCCGCGCATCGGGAAACTCCCGCCGGACGCGGCGCTCGGTAAAGGCGGCCATATTGGGCGACAAATCGAACCCGACATTCAGCCCGTCGGGGTTGCGCTTTAGCAGCCGCCGGAACATTTCGCCTGACCCGGTAGCCACTTCCAGCACCTGGTCGCCATTTCGGATCTCACTCATGTCCAGCGCCATCCGGTGGGCCTTCGAATGAAAAAAGAAGGTTGACGCCGGATACACCGCAGCCACGCGGTCGTACACTTTACGCGTCCGGTCGGAGATGGTCTTGTGAAAATGGTCGGCCCGATAGGCCAACACAGACAGATTCAGCTCGCTCAAGTGCACCTCATATCCAAACTCAGCCCGCCCGTTCAGCCAACTTTGGCCAACGCCGGCTGGTATTCCGGAATCTCGATCTCAAAGCGCGTGCCTTCGCCCGGCTTGCTATCGACGTCCATCCGGTAATGCTCACCGAAGATTACTTTCAATCGTTCGTTCACATTGCTCACGCCGATTCCCTGCCCCAGCAAATCCTGCAAGCTGCTTTCGGGAATTCCGACGCCATCGTCTTCGATTGTCAATTGTAACCTGTGTTTCACCATTCGGCTGCGGATACGAATGGTGCCCCCCTCCAACTTGGGCCCCAAGCCGTGTTTGATGGAGTTTTCGACGAGAGGCTGCAACAGCATCCACGGTACCTGAAAATCGAGCGTCTCGGGCGCAATCTCGCATTCGAATCGTAACTTATCCCGAAACCGGACCATCTCAATGGCCAAATAATCGTCAATGAAGGCCAGTTCTTCGCGCAGCGTCGTCAGGTGTGCCGTTTTTCGCAACAGACGTCGCAGAATGTTCGACAGCTTTGAAACCACCTGCCGCGCCTCATTCGGGTTGCTCCGAATCAAGGCCGACACCGAATTCAGGGTATTGAAAAGAAAGTGCGGGTTAATCTGATAAGTGAGGGCCCGTAGGCGCGCTTCGGTAGCTAATCGTTGTTGTGCCTCCAGTTTGCGCTCCGTCCGGAACGAGTTCCAGATCTTAAGCGGCAGCGCCGTACAGAGCACGGAAAGGGCGAAAGTAGAGAAAACGACCAACCCGGGGAGGCTGGGGTCTATTTCGGTGAACGGCGTATAGAAGTTCTGGGTGCCGAAGACCCGTTCGGCGGTCAAACCGAGGAAGGCGCACAAAAGAATCGTCGCCAGGAAAAGGAACTGAAAAGCGCGGCGGGTGCGGCCGGCGGGGTCGCGAAAGACGCGGTAGAGACTGATGGTGTCAAAAAATGGGGAGAAGCGCCAGATCTCTTCGGGATCCGGGGCCAGGTCACGCACCAGGCCGCCCATCACGCCGACGCCCGCGTAGAACGGCATCGACATCAGCTCGTGGTTCAGCATACCCGGCAAAGAGGTGAGAATGCCGGCCACTAAACCCGTGAAATAGCCGCCCAGCACGCCCGCTAGCAGACTGCCCGCGAGCGCGATATCGGCCGCCTGGTAGGTGCCCGTGAGGATGCGCGTGGCCGACCCGGCGCCGAAAATCCCCCCAAAGGCCAGCGCCATCAGGAAGCGCTCTTTCAAGGTGCGTTCCTCACGCAATAACATGCGCTGGAACGCGCCTAGCCGCACCAGCACACTCGCAATCGAGGCGGCGGCGGCCAGCTTTAAGAGCAGTGTATATAGGATCTGCTGCGACACTCTTGTCTCCAGTCTATGCCAATGCGCTGTAAACTAGAGGTTTGAGCACTCCACAGCTTCGCCTCGACTTAGTGGCCGAGGCAGATTTCCCCAGCGAATTCGGCCATTTCCGCATCCACGGCTTCGAAGGACACTTCGACGATGGACGGCTCGAAGAATGCCTCGCCCTCGTCATTGGCGACATCACCGGCGCTCCCCCGCTGGTTCGCATTCACTCCCAGTGCCTCACCGGCGACGTCCTCCACAGCCTGCGTTGCGACTGCCGCAATCAACTCACCGCCGCCCTCGAACGCATCGCCGAAGATGGCCGCGGCCTCTTAATCTACGAGCACCAGGAAGGCCGCGGCATCGGCCTGATGAACAAGCTCCGCGCCTACGCCTTGCAGGACCAGGGCGCCGACACCGTCGAAGCCAACGAAGCCCTGGGCTTTGAAGCCGACCTCCGGAACTTCGCCATGCCCGCCGCCATCCTCCGCCACTTTGGGCTGCGCGCCGTCCGCTTTATGTCCAACAACCCGGACAAAATTGCCGCCCTCAAACTGGCGGGGATTGAGGTATCGGAAAGAGTCCCCATCGAGATGCCGGCCCTGGCCTCGCGAGAGGCCTACATGCGCACGAAGAAGACCCGCTTGGGTCACTTGCTCGACAATAGTTAGCTGGCCCAGCGGTGAAGCCGTTACCGCCTCGAACCTACGAAACCGCCTGAGAAGTAGATCTTCGCGGCGAGTTCAATTTGGCGGGCATCGCGGGCACCCGTGGGCTGTTCTCGATCGCTGGATGTGCGACCGGCCATAATTGTCATATCCTAAAAGCCGAATGATCCGTCTCACCCTCATCTTCGCCGCCCTCACCGCTTTTGCCGCCGATGAGGTCTGGGTCTTCGACCGCCTCGACAAATTGGGCAAACACCCGGTCAAAGTCGAAGGCCATCCCAAGGTCGTCAAAACCCCCATCGGCAAGGCCATCCAGTTCAACGGCGTCGACGATGCCCTCTTCCTCGACGTCCATCCGCTCGCCGGCGCCGCCCAGTTCACTTGGGAGGTCATCTTCCAGCCCGATGCCGACGGCAAGCCCGAACAGCGCTTTTTCCACTTTCAGGAGAACGGCTCCACCAACCGCCTGCTCTTCGAAACCAGGGTCGAAAATGGCCAATGGAGCCTCGATAGCTTCGCCCAATCGAGCACCGGCTCCCGCGCCCTCATGGACCGCGCGAAACTCCACCCCGCCGGCGCCTGGTACCACGTCGCCGCCGTTTACGATGGCAAAGAATTTCGCAACTACGTCAACGGCATCCGGGAAGGCGAAGCCATCGTCACCCTTTCGCCCCAAATGGCCGGCCGTACTTCCATCGGGGTCCGCATCAATAAAGTGGACTACTTTAAGGGCAAAATCCGCATGGCCCGCATGACGCCCCGCGCCCTTCTGCCCCCCGAGTTCATGCCCATCAAGAAACCATGATCGACGCCCTGGAACACTCTGCCGTCCTCCGCCTTGCTGACACCACCATGGAGCCCTGCCGCCCGGGCTTCACGCGCGCCATCATCCGCACCGGCCAACTCATGGGAGTCGTCATCGACATCGCCGGCGGCCCTTGGGCCGAACCCGATCCCCTGCACGCCCACCCCCACGAACAAGTAACTTATGTCGCCGCCGGGGAAATATTATTTGTCACCGGCGATCAACCACCCCAACGCCTCACCGCTGGCGACATGTTCGCCGTCCCACCCAACGTGATGCATTCCATCCAGTTACTGTCGCCCACCGCCCGCTTAGTGGATAGCTTCCACCCTGGCCGCGAAGATTTTATTGCGGCTGGCTGATTTCTACTCCGCGCGTGGTGATGAAATACTTCACCATCATATTCGAGCGCTCCCAGGCCTCCATCGAAGCCGGCTTTCGAACATAGCCAAAGAACTCACTCGCCACCTGCGCAAAATGCGCCTCATGGCCCACGCGATAGCGCTCCGGAATTACGATCTGCCCGTTAGCCGGCTCCCAACTCAGACCCGGATAAATCTTCTCGAGCGAAGCCAGCTTCTCCGTCATCGCCTTCCGCCAACCCGGCGTCATTTGCGTGGGTTTCACAAAGAGCTCTGGGTTCATTCCATCTTGCCGAATCTCTACTTGCGCCAAAGAACCCCGAAACAAAGCATTGTAAACATCGCCGCGCCCCGCCGGCGCCTCCCAATTCCACAGGATCTCCAAGCCCACGTGCACATCCCGCACCGTGTAATGCACCGCGTTATTGGCGAAGTAACTCAACTGGCCGTCCTTCACCCAAGGCCCTAACTCCGCCGGAAACTCCTTTGCCCCGGTAACTTGCTCAAACTGCGGACGGCTCAACACCGTCGGCCAGCGCTTCCCACTCAAGATCTGCACGTCCCGTTGATAGTCCAATTGAGTTACGGGAAACGCCGTCCACTGCACTAAATCCACCACGTGCGTACCGACATCGGCCAGCGCTTCGCCGTACTCGTCGATATTGAAGAACCACCCCGGCCGCCGCAGCGGTACGCCAGCCACAACTTTCATCAAATGGTGAATACTACTCGCTCGGATGCCCGGCTTCTCCGTTGTTCCAGCCAACTGCTTACCGAACACCCCCGGCGCATTGACGAACTCGCGCTGCAGGATCGCCGTAATCTCATGGCGCTCCGTCATAATGTCGTAAGCCGCCAAGTTCTTCTCTTTAGCCCGGTCCAAGGCCAAGGTCAATTCATCCAGGTGCGTGGAGCGTATAATCCAAGGCTTGTCCACCAGCACGTGATAACCGGCATCCAGCGTCTGAATGATCCGGTTAATCTTTGGCCGATTGCGCCCCGTAAACAGCACTGCGTTGCCCGCGTGCTCCTCCAGCATCCGGGTGAAGAAGTCTGGACCGGTGTGTACGTCCAACTGCCAAGCCGTCGGTTGACTCGCGCGGCTATTAAACAACGACACGCGATTCAAATAGTCCAGCACCTCCGGCCCTAGCGGCGCATACACCGAAACCTTCGGCGAAATGCCCGGGTACATATCACGTTGGATCAGCGCGGCATGAAAATGGCCGGGGTCCAGAATCGTCAGCCGGATGTCGCCAGCCTGGGCAAGGTTCGTCATAAACAGTAGCGTCAGCAATCCTCCAGCATACTTCGGGATATCGTAGACCGTATGTGCCGCAACCTCAGGCCCCTTTTCAATTTCGATCCGCCCACCACCGAAACTGAGATTCGCGCCGCTTCCGTGCAATTCGTCCGCAAGATCAGCGGCTTCACCAAGCCATCGAGAGCCAATGAACCGGCCTTTTTAGGCGCCGTCGACCAAGTCTCCGCGGTCCCCGCCCAACTTCTGGCGGCGCTCGAAACCAATGTACCGCCCAAGAACCGCGACCAAGAAGCGGCCAAGGCCAAAGCCCGGTCCGCCACGCGATTCCCAGCCTCGTTGTAGAATCCCTCAAGGGGTTCAACACTTGCGGCTCATCCTTCTCGTATTCTTCGCGCTCTCTTTGAACGCCCAATCCGGCGCCGGCGGTGGCTCCATCCAAGGCACCGTCAAGGACTCCACCGGTTCCATCATCCCCGGCGCCACCCTTGCCATCCGCCATCTCGCCAGTGGCCGCACTTTCAATACCGTCTCCAATGCCGAAGGCTTCTTCGTCACGCCCCCTAGTAACATCGGCGCTTATAAAATTCGCGTCGAGATGGCCGGTATGAAGGCCTGGGAGGGCGAAGTTACTCTCGAAACCGGCCGCATTGCGGTTGTGGATCCTGTGCTCGTGCCGGGCCAGGTTACCGAAACCGTCATGGTCACCGAATCCGCGCCCTTAGTCACAACCACCGACGCTACCGCCGCTTCCACGCTCGATGCACAGCGAATCAAAGAGATCCCCATCAATGGCCGCAACCTGAACACCTTGATTGCCAATGTCACGCCAGGGGTCGAATCCCTCAACGACGTCAACGGCGGCGTGCGCGTCAGCGGCTTAATGTCTTACTCCACTGACTATGTGCAGGACGGCGCTTCGTCGAATAACCGCGAATTCGGCGGCTCGGCGAACTTACAAGGCCTCGAGTCCATCGGCGAAGTCCGCATTGAGACGAGTACTTCCTCGGCTAGGTACACCCGCCCTACCTCGATCATAGTTTCTACCAAGAGCGGTGGCAACCGGCTCAGCTTGGCCCTCTTTGAAACTCACCGGAACAATGCCTTCGGCGTGGCCCGCGCCCGGCAGGACGTCTTTCGCGACGGTACACCGTATAAGACCCCCAAGCTCATCCGCAACGAATTCGGCGGCTCCATCGGTGGGCCGATCATGTTGCCGTCCTTCGGCATCAATGGGCGCAAGCTCTACGACGGCCATAACCGTAGTTTCTTCTTCGTATCGCGCGAGGGCGTCGAGTTAGTCCAGGGCATCACCCGGGATTTCCGTGTGCCCACCGTCGCGATGCGCAACGGCGATTTCTCGAGCCTCGTTGACGCATCCAATCGCCGCATCGACCTCTACGACCCCCTGACAACCCGGCAGGAAGAGTTCGCCAATGGCCGCACCGTCAGCGTCCGCGATCGCTTCCCGGGTAACCAGATTCCTCTCGAGCGGCTAAGCCCCTTCACGAAGCGCATCCTCGGCATCACGCCCTTGCCCACCGACATTACCAATCCCAACGTCACCGACAACTTGAAGCTGGTGGTGGCTACGAGCCAATTCCCTAATACCAGTGACAACCCTCTTACCATCCGGCTCGACCATCGCTTCGGCGTCAACGACGACGTCTTCGTCAAATACAACCAAGGAGTACGCAATAACAACTATCTCGGTACCGCCGGTAACAACGGTGCTCCCACCGCGAACCGCGAAGCCAACGTTACTTTCCTTCCCGTCCAAGGACGGGCCACGGCGCTCAGTTGGATCCACCGCTTTTCGACGACCTTCTTTGTCGAAACCCTCGTCAACCGCACCTGGCAGCTTACGCGGACCGTTACCGGCCCCGTCGACAAAGACTGGTCGAAGGAGCTTGGCCTGCCCAATCCCAACGGCGAAATCGGTTGGCCCAACATCACCGGCACCGGCTTCACCAATTACAACTACATCGAAGGCGACAACCGGCGGCAGCTCTACAGCATGGTCTCCAACGCCGAACAGAATTACAGCCTGGTGCGTAAGTCGCATAACTTCTCCTTCGGCTATCGCCTGCACGATGAGAAACAGCAGTTACTGCCGGACCAGGGCGCCATCTCCGGCTCGGTCGCATTCTCCAGCAACGCCACGGCCCTTGAGTCCTCGACTTTGGGGACTACCCTCGCCCCGGGAATCGTTCCGCAAACCGGCCACGATATGGCTAATTTCTTCCTGGGCTACGCCAGCACTTACACCGTCGGACTCAAGCGCGGCCTTCTGCGTCTGCGAGAGAAAAACTACGGCACTTACTTCCAGGACAACTGGCGCGTTTCCCGCCGCTTGACGCTTACGCCCGGCATCCGTTGGGATATGAACCCGGCGTTCAACGAACAGAACCGGCTATTAAATGCCTTCGATACCCCGTCTAAGTCGATTGTCTTGCCGGAACCCCTCGACTACTACTACAAACTCGGGGTCACTTCTCCCGCGCTCGTCGATGCGTTGCAAAATGTCGGGGTCAGCTTCAAGTCCGCGGCGGATTTGGGCCGCGCCAAGCAACTTTTCCCCTCGAACTGGTTCGACATCGGCCCGCGGGCCGGCTTTGTCTTTAGCCTGCAACAGGGTGAACGTCCCTTCGTGATTCGCGGTGGTTACGGCCTCTATATCTCCGCCGTGCCGATGCGAACTTTACTCGCTCAATTCTCCGGTATGGTGCCGTTCCGGGCCAACTACACTTACAGCCCGAACAGCGCCGCCCAAAGCCCGGACGGCATTCCCAATTACCAACTGCGGAACGTGCCGGAAGTAATCGCCGGCGTGAACAGCGCCGGCGTCATCGACCTCAACAGCCCCGCTGGCATCGCACGTGGCACGGCCGTCACCGGCTTGGACGGCAAGCAGCCGAGCCTGCGGATTCACGAGTGGAATCTAGCCCTTGAGAAACAGCTCAGCCCCAGCACCGTCATTCGGCTCACTTACAAGGGCAAGCATGGTTACAACACTGATCAGCTCTTCAATATCAACCCGCAAGCCAGTGACTATATCTGGTACCTCACCACCGGGCGAGTAACTCCGACGGGCGAATTCGCGAATGTGCTACGCCGGCCTTACGATCAGAACGCCTACACGAATGTCCAGTTACTTCAGCGCTCCGGTTACATTAACTCGGCCACCTGGGCGCTGGAGATGGAGCGGAAATTCAAGAACGGCCTTGGCTTCCAATTCTTCTACACTCTGACGAACTCATTGCGTCTCGCTGGTAACTCCTTCCGCGATGACGTCGGCGCCGCGCGCTCCGCCTATTTGCCCGGCACCGTACCCACCGACCCTAAAGAGCTCAACCGCTTCCTCTTCTACGACCGCGACCCCGGAGTGCCCAAGCACCGCATCCGCTGGAACTGGATCTACGACCTGCCCTTCGGCCAACGCAAGCGGATCGGCCGCAACGCCAGCCCCTGGGTGAACGCCCTGATCGGCGGCTGGCGTTTATCCGGCACCGGCACCCTGGTGAGCACCTGGTACGCGATGCCCACGACTAACTGGGGCGAACAAACTAAGTTCGAGACTTACGGCAACAGCAAGAAAGTCCTCGATTGCCGCGCCACGCCAGCGACTTCGAGTAACCTCGCCGATGAGCGCTGCATTGAAGGCTATCTTTGGTTCAACGGCTACATCTCGGAGCGCTTCATCGACAGCCGCAACGACTTCGGCCTACGCAATGGCGTCTTCGGCTTACCTGCCGACTACAAACCAGCCCAGAAACCCATTATTCCCTGGCCCAAAAATGGCAAGCCGACGGACGCCAACAATGCCGACTACGACACCAATGTCGTCTATCTACCCTTACTTACCGGAGGTGTGGTGCGCGTCAATTACGATAACAGCCTACATTCTTGGCGAAACCAGCAGCGACTGGGGCCCTTCAACTGGACCCTGGACGCTTCCATGTTGAAGTACTTCACGTTCAGCGAACGAGTGAAGTTGCGGGCTAACGTTGACGTCTTCAACGTCTTCAACGTCCAAGGCTTGAATGTACCCGCTGCGGACGGCATCGCCAGCCTGGCCAGTTCATACGGCGGCTTCGGCTTCCGGCCGCGCCAAGTGCAGGTGAACTTGCGGCTTGAGTTCTAATTAGTCCGGTTCGAAGCCTTAATCCGGAAGAACGGCTTGTCTTTCTCGGCCGGGTCCGGAGTGAACTCCTGAGAGGTCGCTCTTGGATGGTTAACTGGCCGGAGGTAGACGAGGCACTGACGTTTCCAGACAAGGCCGTGGACTGGCCGTGGATGCTGATGGCGCCGAGATTGGTAGTGGCAATAAATTTAACGGTGCCGTTATTGGCTTCAAAGCTGCGCTGGTGGTCGGAGGCATGGAGGGCCAGCGTGGCGAGGAGAGCGCAGAGCGGTTGAGCGGTTGAGCGGCTAGACGGATATGTAACATATGGTTGTTCCCTTAATTGATTTAATTGTGCTTTCCTCGCGGCGCGGCAAGATTAGTGATTTCCAGCTTAGAGCGTATTTTTGAGAAAACAAGCTTCTGAGGTGCATTTTTACCGGTGTCTCAGTAAGAGCTAAGTGAGTTTTGCAAGTGCTACGAAGAATTCGCATTAAGTTCAGAAACCTACGTGAAGTGGGGGTCTAAGGAATCACCACTTTTTGGGGGAGAGAACTACAGTAGGGGCTCTCAGGTGGCGGGGCGGGATGGGCGCGCGAAGGGGTTGACGAAACGAAGCGGGGAGTGGTTGATTCGGTGGGGGTTCGTGGAGGATCCCCGCCCTGACGGTTGGGATTTGTGAGGGCTTTGCGGGTGCGTTCGAAGTCGGCTTGGATTTGGCGGGTGTAGCGGAAGAAGTTTTGCAGGAGGTGGTTGCGGGGTTCGGTGGGGTGGAGGGTAAGGGCGAGGCCGGCGTAGGGGTTTTCGGCGAGGGCCTTTTGGGTGTCGTGGCCTTGGAGGTGAAGGTCGTGGATGACCTTCTTAAGGAGGACTTCCTGCAGGCCAATTTCGACCTGTTGGGATCGCAAGATACGCCAGGCGTGGGTGGCGAGTTGGGTGACGAGGAAGGTCTGGTAGGTGGTTTGCGGGGCGAAGTCGTGGAGGAAGCCTTGTTTGAGGGCTTCGAATTCGGCGGGGTCTTCGAACGGGAGGACGGGGAGTTTGGCGGTGAGGCCATGCTTGACGGCGTTCAGACGGGCGTGGGCTTTGCCGGCGGCGGTGCGGGGGCCGGTGGATTTTTTGGCATTCTGTTGACATGCTTGGCGCTGGGCTTCGGAGATGGGTCTCGGCATGAGATTAGGGTGACATGGGGATTCAGTGTGGGTCGCATTTGCGGGGGGTGGGCGGCTTTTGTTTTGCTAGGGTTGGGTTGGTGTGGGGGAGGCGATTTTGTTGTGAATGGCGCAAACGCGGGTGGGATGCCCTTGCCTTGGGGGCCGTCGAGAGCAGTGGTTTTTATTATGGACCTAAGTCTTCTCAGATCTTATATTTACAGGGAAAACCGGGGATGCGCGTGGATGCCCCGTTCGGGGGATAAGTATCTCAGATTGAATGGTATAGAAGCCTCGGCGTAACCGCTGTCGGCGATGCGGATGGGGGCGTGGTTGACGGTGTCGATGACGAGGTCGTTGAGGGCTTTGGGGTCGGAGATACGGCCAATGGTGCGAAGGGTTTGGTCCTGCTCGCCGGCGGTGACGTTGCCGCCGGGGACGTCGGTGGTTTGGCGGACGAGGGCTTCGGCGACGCGGGTGATGGGGATTTTGTAGGCATCGAGGCGGTCGCCATCGACCCGGATGTTGATGGCACGTTCGAGGCCGCCGACGATCAAGACTTCGCCCACGCCGTTGGAACGCTCGATTTGGGGCTTGACGATTTTGTCGGCGAGCTCGGTGAGTTCGCGGACGGAACGGTCGCCGGCGAGGGCGAGGGCGATGGTGAGGACGGCGGAGCTTTCGTTATCGAACTTGGAGACGATGGGCGGGTCTACGCCGGGGGGCAGTTGGCGGAGGACGGTGGCGACGCGGTCGCGCGCGTCCTGGGCGGCGGAGTCGATGTTGCGGTTGAGGTCGAAGGTGGCGATGAACCAGGGCCAGGATCAGCATGGCGGCAAAGAAGATTCGCGAACCACGAGCGGGTGGAAAAATAGCCAAACGCGATTGGACCACAGGTTAACGGAAGCGCAGGACGAAACCTCCGCTGGCGACGACATTGTGTTGGCGGCCGCGGAGGCTGGGGATGTTGAAGACGGGGCTGCCGGAGTAGAAGTCCCGGATTTCGCAGCGGAGGCCGAGCCATTTGGTGACGCCGACATCGACGCCGCCGCCGTAGGCGAAGACACCGCGGTTGACGGTGCGGGGGGCGGGGTTGGGTTGGCCGTTGAGGAGGGTTGTGCTGTGTTCGTAAACGCCGAGTCCGCCGCCGGCGACGAGGTAGGGGGAGACGCGGGCGGTGGGTAGGAATTTAACGCGAATGCCGGGCGTAACGTAGAGCGAGGCGACATCGCGGGTGGCGGTGGGGATGGCTTGGATGGTGCGTTGGGGGTTGGCGAGGAAGTGGACTTCGCCGAAGATGGCGACGGGGCCGGCGTTGGCGAGGCGGTAGCCGTAGTTGGCTTGAAAAGCTGTGCCGCCGCTAAGCTTCACTTGGCCCCGTGTCTGGCTGAGGACGCCGCCAAGGGTGAGCCCGAGTTCCTGACGTTGGGCAGCGAGCGGGGCGGTGATAAGTAAAAGGATGGCGAGCGTTTTCATACTCGTTCCATCACGGCTTGGAACAGAGTTATTCCATTAAAGAGGTTTAATTTGTGACGGGGAATAGGTGTGGAGGCCATGGGCATTCTATGCTCGTATGCAAGCGTCAGATACCTTTGACCAGTGGATGCCTCCGCAAGGGGGGAATTCATGAACGTAGCATGCCCAATCCGACATCCAGCAACGAGCGTTTTGAAGCGGAAGCGATGCCGCATATGGCCGATCTTTACCGGACGGCGACACGGGTGTTGGGCGAACGGTCACGCGCGGAAGACGTGGTGCAGGAAGTGTATCTGCAGGCGTGGAAGTCGTTCCACCGGTTTGAGCCGGGGACGAATTGCCGGGCTTGGCTATACAAGATCCTGTTCCACTGTGTAAATCATCACCGGCGCAAGTGGTTCCGGTTTCCGCTGCTCAAAGAGACTGAGGAGTTTCTGGAGACGAACTTAACCTATACGGAGCCGATTCCCGAGCATCTAACCGATCAGGACATATTGGCAGCGATGGACCAGATGCCGGCCGATTTCCGGAGCATGGTGTTGCTGGTGGATGTGGAAGAATTCGCCTACAAAGAGGCGGCGGAGATTTTAGGAATTCCGATCGGGACGGTGATGTCGCGGTTGAGCCGGGGGCGGAAGGTGCTGCGCGAGTCCTTGGACGAGGTGGCGAAGGCTTATGGGGTGGGCGGGTCGCCCAAGGAGACGAAGGGTTGAGTATGAATTCACGGTTGAAGCGAGCGGTAGAGTCGGAGCCGGTACCGGCGTATCTGGAGAGCCGGGTGCGGGCGACGATCCGGGAGGCGGAGCTCGAGAAGGTCCGCGTGTGGTGGCATGCCCCGGCGTGGGGCTTGGCCGCGACAGCCGCGGTGCTGTTGGTGGGATTTTTCACGCTGCGGCGGCAGGAGAATGCGACCATTGCGGGCTTGACACAGCAGGTGAGCGCGTTGATGACGGTCGGTTTGACCGATCATCTGCACTGCACGATGCTGCGGAAGCAGCAGGCGGAGCCGTCGTCGCAGGAGGCGATGAAGACGCAGTTGGGGCCGCGCTATGCGGCGTTGCTGCCGGCGGTGGAATCGCATGTGCCTATGAATTACCGGGTGCTCGATGCGCATCAGTGCAAGGCGCAAGGGCGGGACTTTGTGCACTTGGTAATGCAGCAAGGGGATCGCTACTTGTCCGTGGTGGTGACGGAGCGGCGGGCGGGTGAGGCGTTCTCGACGAAGAACCTGGTGCCGTCCTTGGCGCAGGCGGGGATCGAGTTTTATCAGCAGGGCGCGGGGAACTTTCAGATTGCCGGATTTGAGAGCGCGCAGCATCTGGTGTATGTGATTTCGGAGCTGCCGGCGGAGAAGAATCGGCAGGTGATGATGGCGATAGCGGGAGATTTGAGGCGGGCTTTGCTGGCGTTGTGAGAGTGGGCTGGGTCAGCTGTGAAATACTAAGCCCGATTGGTTGATTTCGATAAAGTCGAATTGGTCGAACTGGCCGGCAATCCGATCCACGTTGTTCTTGAACAGTGAATTCAGATCGCGATTGGAGATGTTTCCCGTGGAAACGAGAAGTAGCTTCCAGGGCTCATCAAACAAAAGGAAAGTATCGACGAAGTCAGAGTCCTTGCTGATTACGACACGGTGCTCCTGAAGAGAGATCTCGTTGATGACTTCGTCGGGCGTTCGATTGGAGCGAGGCAAGTCCAGGGTGTGGATCGCGTCGTGGCCGCATTCTGTCAGGAATAACGCAAGCTTTCTGGGAAGCTGAGCGTCAACGAGGAATTTCACGCCACTGCCGGTTCCATTCGCTTGACTTGGCACAGACGGGCGGCGTAGGCCAGGACGGCGAGGAGGTCCTCGCGTTCCAAATCCTCATAATCGGCGAGGATCTCCTCAATGCTCATCCCAGAACTCAATAGTTCCAGCATAGTTTGCACGGGATAGCGGAGGCCGCGGATCGTGGGTTGACCGTGGCAAATGGTGGGGTCGATCGTGATACGGGTCATCGGGTTTCCCATCGGCAGGACGTTACGCATCGGACTTCGGTCTCCTGATCTCAGTTTACGATGTCTAGTCCTCGTCCGGCGGATCGAAGGGTTCGGTGGTGGAGTTGGTGAGTTCCACCTCGCGGACGCCGTGGACCCTTTTGAGGACGCGTTGGAGTTCGACGGTGAGCCGGTCGGGGCGTTCGTCGTCATCGACTTCGATGACGACTTTGAGGTAGACCTGGATTCGCTGCATACTGTAAGGAGAGACCGAAATTACCAGTGTAGGGGAATCACCATGGCTTATCCAGAGATGTTGATCGCCGCGATGCGGCAGGACTTGACGAAATACGGTGTGGAAGAGGCGCGGACCCCTTCGGAAGTGGATGCGGCGCTGGGGCCCCAAAGCGGCACCGTGCTGATGATCGTCAATTCGGTGTGCGGTTGTGCCGCCGGTAAGGCGCGGCCCGCCGTGGGCATGGCTTTGCAGGGCGCGCATAAGCCCACCAAGACAGTGACGGTGTTCGCCGGCGGCGACATCGACGCTACCGAGCACTTGCGCGACCAGCACCTGGGCCAGTTTCCGCCGTCGTCGCCTTCAATGGCGATTTTTCAGGACGGCAAGCCGGTCTACTACATGCACCGGCATGACATCGAACGCCGGCAGGCCCCGGAGATCGCGCAGTTGCTGGCCGAGGCCCTGGGCCGGTTGACGCCCACGCACCAGTAGAACTATGGAAGATACTTTTCGCATTGCGGACCGGACCTTCCGGTCCCGCTTGATGATCGGCACGGGGAAGTATCGCAGCTTTCCGGAGATGGCGCGGTGCCATGCGGCGAGCGGAGCCGAGGTGGTTACCGTGGCCGTGCGGCGGGTGAACCTGACCGATAAGAGCAAAGAGAGCCTGCTCGACTTCATCGACCGCGAGAAGTTCTTCATTCTGCCCAATACGGCGGCTTGTTATACGGCCGACGAGGCGATCCGGACGGCGCGGTTGGGCCGTGAAGTGGGGTTGTCGCACTGGGTGAAGCTGGAGGTGATTGGCGATCCGGAGACTTTGTTTCCGGATAATGCCGGGTTGCTGGAAGCGACGACAGTGTTGGCCAAAGAAGGCTTTGTGGTGCTGCCGTATACGACCGATGACTTGATCAATGCGCGGCGGCTGATCGATGCGGGAGCGGCGGCGGTGATGCCGTTGGGGGCGCCGATTGGGTCCGGGTTGGGGATCCAGAATGTGACGAATCTGCGGATTTTGCGGGAGAAGATTAATAGCGTGCCGCTGATTGTCGATGCCGGCGTGGGCACGGCGTCAGATGCGGCGTTGGCGATGGAGTTGGGCTATGACGGCGTGCTGATGAACACGGCCGTAGCCGAAGCTTCCGACGCGGAGATGATGGCGGAGGCGATGAAGTACGCCGTGGCCGGGGGGCGCTTGGCGTATTTGGCGGGGCGGATGCCGAAGCGTTTATACGCGTCGGCGAGTTCGCCGCTGGTGGGCGTGGTGGGGAGCTGAAGTTAGTCATCGCCGAGCGCAGATGATGCGCTGGGGGCACCCGGCGTAGATCGACGAGTTAATTAGATCATTGCCCCGCTTTCTGCGAGTAACCCGCGGCTAAAGCAGCGTGCACAGAGGGAAAGGCGCCTTTGTGCTATTCATGGCGAGTTAGATATCGGGCCGCCTACATTCGTAATTTCCCACTTACACCCTTCCCTTAGTGCCGCGATGCGTTGGGTTAATTTCTCAATATTCTTTTTCGTACACCGATATGGATTGCGAAGGAAGCGATTGCGTCGACTCTCATTGGGGTCCCGTGCGCGCTCAATCTATGCCCGCGAGAAGGAATGACTCAAGATGAAAAAACAAGATGTTCAAAGGATGAAGGTTGAGGGCTGGCATCGTCTGCTCTCCGCCTTGTGTTTCCTGATAGCCCTAACGCTCAGCTCCACCAGCGGCCTGCACGCCCAGACGCTCACATTTACGCCGGCTTCGCCGATTACGCTCAACTGCAGTACGGCCACTGGCCCGGGTGCCGCGGTGACGGTGGTAGTGAAGTTCTCGGGGACCATCACCACCACCCCCATCAGTGTCACTTTGGGCACCCTGCCGGCCGGGGTCGTAGTTACGGCACCGACCACGGCCACTTTGACGTCAGTGAATAATGCCACCGCCGGCGCGGGGCTCACCTACACCTTACGCTCGGCGACCGGTTGCGCGGGCGCGACGGCCGGCACCAACACGGTGCAACTGGCTTTCACGGGGACTAGCTTGACGGCCCTCAATTTGGGGATTTCCCACGTGGTGAACGCCGCGGTTTCGCCGTTAGTGGCGACGCCGGCTTTGGTGTCGTTGACGTGTTCGCTCAGCGGCAGCACCTACACGGCGGGACCGTCGCAAACCGTGGCCATCTCGACGCCGTTTTCGATGGCCTTTACTTCGGCCAGTGCGGCGGCGGCCACCGCGACGGTGACGCCGACAACGTCGCAGACCGCGGACGCCACCACGCCGAGATCGATCGTCGTGGCGCCGGGGGCCAACTGCGGCGGCTTCCTGGTGAACACCATCAATACGACGACGATCACCTTAACGTCCCCCTCGCCGACGCCGGCGAGAGTGATCAACGTGACGCTCCGGATCTTGCCGGGCACGACGCTCGTGGCGACGCCGAGCTCAGCTTCGCTCACGTACGTGAAGGGCTCCGGAACACCGGGGCGTTCCGATATCGCGATCACCTCTTCGGCGGGCGCGCCTTTCTTTACGGTGGACAGCACTACCTTGCCGATTTGGCTCACCGTGGACTCGGTGAGTGCGACGGTGCCACGCTCGTTGCGCTTCACGTCGACGTCGGTAGCCGAGACCCTGGCGGCGGGCATTTACCGCGCGACGGTGCGGCTGCGGGTAGCGAATTTTGGCGATCTCTCCATCCCGGTCACCTTGGCGGTGAACAATCCGGCCCCGCGTTTGACGGTATCGGAGGGGACGACCCGAAACATCGACTGGACGGTGGGTTCGCCGTTGCCCACGATGCTGATTACGGCGGTGTCGAGCGATTCGCCGATTCCCTATTCAGTGACGACGAGTGGCAACCTGGCGCCCATTGTGGCGGCCAACCAACAGAGCGGTTTGGCGTATAGCTTCGGTTCGCCGATTCCGGTAACGTTCGATCCGCTGGTGTTCGCCGCGGCGACGCCGGGCATGACGCTGATCGGCAATGTGACGCTGACGTGGGGGAACCCGTCGCGCACGATTGTGGTCACCATCAATATCAACGTGCAGGGCGCGGGTGCAACGGTATCCGGCATCAGCCCCGCCAGTTTGCCGACGGCCGCCGGTGGCGCTACGTTTACCTTGGTGCTGACGGGCGCGGACTTTGTAAGCGCGGCCGATACGGCGCTGCGCACGCGGGTCGGCATCGTTTCAAACGGTGCCTTGGTGAACAACACGAACTTGCAGGCGAATGTGGTGAACGGCTCGAACATTATCCTGACGATCGTGGTGCCGGCGGTGGCCGACATGGCCTTACCCTTTGCCCTTATTGGTACGGGCGGTTCGGTGGTAATCGGCGTCTGCAATCCAGTGGGCGCCACCTGCCCGTTGACGGGGCAGGCAGTCCTGACGATCGGCAACAATCCGATCATCCAGGCCGTAACGAGCGCTTCTTCGTATCAACAGGTGACCGCGCCGGCCAAGCCGAGCGTAGCGCCCTACGACATGATCTCGATCTTCGGCACGAGCTTCTGCTCTTCCGGCGGTAGCGGTTGCAGCAGTTCGCAGCTGCTCTTCGGTACGCCGGATGCGGCGACTTTAACCTATCCGCGCTCGGTGAGCCCGGATGCGGCTGGCCTGACGCGGCGCTCGACGGTGGTGACCTTCCAGACCACGGCCAGCCCGCCGGTGGTGATTGCGACGGCGCCGATTCTGTTTGCGACCAATAACCAGATCAACGTGATGGCGCCGGCGGCGCTCTCGGCCTACCCCAACACGGATGTGAACGTGGTGGTGAGCTTTGGTTACTTGACGGGCGCCACGCAGCGGGTGAGCTCGCCCTATACGGTGACGGCGATGGCGACTTCGCCCGGCTTGTTCACCATCGGTTCGAATGGACAAGGCGATGGCGCGATTCTGGATACGAACTGGGCCGTCATCACGCCGACGAACCCGACCGGAATCCGCACCAATGCCGGCGCGGCTTCGGGGGGCATTTCGGACACGGTGCAGATCTATCTCACCGGTTTGGGCTTGCCGAGCACGGGCGCCGATAACGCGAGCACGGGCACGAGCGGTGGCGCGGTTTGGGGTACGGACTGCGTGTCGACGTCGAGCTTCCTGACGACGCGCAACGCTACCGCAAGCAGCGCTCTGACCACGATTGACGGTACGGTGGTGCTGAGCTCCCTGCTCAATACCAACCGCTTGGTGCCTTGTATTGCGAGCGGCTCTTCGAATAGCCCGACGGTAACGATCGGCGGCCGGGCGGCGGTGGTGTCTTACGCGGGCTTCCTGCCGGATAGCATCGCGGGCCTCTACCAGATCAACGCGAAACTGCCGGTGAACGGCCTGGCTTCCTTCACGGATGCAAACGGCGTGACGGTGGCGACGGTGACGGCGCCGGTACAACTGCCGGTGGTGATCACGGCCGACGGACGGTCGAGCCAGACGGGGGTGAACCTGTGGGTAGCGCCTCGCCTGAGCGTCACCGGTCCGTCGGGCTCGGGCCTGACGGGCACCGTGGGCTCCCTGTGGGCACTTTCGAACAACGTGGTGGCGGCAACGGAAGGCACGAGCGCTTACCGTTTTGCGATCACTTCGGGCGTGCTTCCCTCGGGCTTGTTGTTTAACACCACGACGGGTGCCATCAGCGGTACCCCGAATGCCAACACTTCGGGCACCTATCTGATCACCGCCACCGCGACTGACTCGGCCAACGTCCCCGTGACCGGTACGGTGCGCTTCACGCTTACCGTAGCGGGCGGCTTGTTCATCACGGCGGCTGGCAGTTCGCCCTTCACCGGCACCTTCGGAACCGCCAACGCGTCGGTGACGACGGTAACGGCCGCGGGCGGCGTCTTCCCCTACGCCTACGCCATTACGAGCCCCGGTTCGCTGCCCACCGGCATGACGATCAACGCGAGCACGGGCGTGGTGGGCATCACTGCCCTGACCCCGGCCGGCAACTACTCGGTGACCGTCACGGCCACCGATTCGACGACGGGTACGCCCCTTACCGGCAGCGTCGCCTTTGCGATCAATGTGGGCCTCTTAATGACGCCTTCGAACACGCTCAGCCCGACGGCTTCGGCCGGCGGCCCGGTCCGCACGATCACCGCCACGGGTAACACCGGCGCGGTGACCTACGCCACCGCTACCACGGGCTTTACCGTCAACAGCAGCACCGGCGTCGTATCGGCTACGGCCGGCGCTCTTGCGGCTAACTCCTACGCGGTGGTGGTAACGGCTACCGACGCCACGGCGGCACCGGGCGCGGCTTCGGCCGCTACCGGCACCGTAAGCTTCACGGCGGTACTCCAGTAACCCTGGATCTCCGCTCTTACTCCTAACCAACCCGGCGGCGGGGGCTTCGGCTCCCGCCGCCGTTTTTGTTTAAGTATAAGAAAATAAATATAAATACCCGTCGGATCGAGTTTTTCAGTTAACCACCGGCCGCCTGGCTTACCTCGCGGGCCGTATGCCGAAGCACCTCCGCAAGTTCGCCGACGGGCCGACGTGGTGGGAGGCTAAGGAACCAGTTCGATGTTGACGATCTGATGGTTAGCGGCGACTTGAAAACGGATCCGTTGACCGAGGACAATATCCGCGGAAAAAAGAGCCTTTTGCATGATAAAGACCTCACCCGAGATTTCGTCCGCGAAGTAGCAGATCTCTAAGGTCGTGATCTCGATCAGGAGAGCTTCGCGTATTGCCGCTTCGGACAGGGCCCTGAGATCGGCGTCTACGTCGACTGGTATTGGGGAATTGCGAAGAGAGCGCACCAACCTTCATTAGGCACTTTACGAAATTGCTCTGTCAACGCAACAGGTGGCTCTTGCGAGGGTACTGAGCCGATTTGATGCGGTGTCAACCGTAGACTATAGTGGTATCTAGTACCATAGTGGGGCTGTCTGATGGCGAATTTGCGGGTATGCTCGAACTGTGAGAATCGAAGGGCAAATCATTTCCATCGAACCAGGTTTAGACTGGGGATATTTTGCGACGGATGATGGCGAAGTGAACGGATTTCGTTTGTCCGTGCTTGGAACCGATGACCCGTCCTGTCTTGGCTGCCGCGTATTGGCCACCGTTGAAAACGATAGGATTGTCAAGATCTCTATGGTTCAAGCTGCTGAAAATTCAACACTTAGCGCTTCTTAGCCATGGATATCGCGATACTTGATTATTGTCGTGCC
>Ga0105044_10003454_pt1 | contig 21713 bp, 27 predicted proteins | sample MAT01_FD_78092 | JGI IMG/M metagenome (GOLD analysis project Ga0105044, IMG submission 78092) | Freshwater microbial communities from Lake Fryxell liftoff mats and glacier meltwater in Antarctica - MAT-01 | ecosystem: Environmental > Aquatic > Freshwater > Ice > Liftoff microbial mat | place...
CAGCACCTCACCGCCCTGTCCCGAGAGCCGGCGGGTCACGCCGTCGGCGTACCCGATCGGCACCGTGACCACCGTCGTGGAACGCTCGAACTCGTGGCGAAGGCCGTAGGAGACCCGCTCGCCGGCCGAGACCCGCTTGACCATCGACACCTCGGCCGACAGCCGCATCGCCGGGCGGAGGTCCAGACGACCGGCCAGGGCGGGCGACGGCGGGATGCCGTAGACGGCGATCCCCGCCCGAACGAGGTCGAAGCGAGCCTGGGGGCGGTCGATCGCGGCCGCCGAGTTGGCGGCGTGGAGCATCGGCGGCCGGAGGCCCTCAGCGTCGAGCGCGGCGACGACGTGGCCGAACACCGCGAGCTGCTCGGTGGTGAAGGGGTGGTCGGGCTCGTCGGCGACCGCGCAGTGGGTCCACAGCGCCTCGAGCTCGAGCTCGGGGCGGTCGGCGACCAGGCGGGCGAGGTCGACGATGTCGCCGGGCGCCGCGCCCACGCGGTTCATCCCAGTGTTGACCTTGAGGTGCAGCCGGGCCGGCTTGCCCTCGGCGACGGCCGCCGCCGAGGCCGCCTCGATGCCGTCGGCCGAGTACACGGTGAGGCGCAGGTCGTAATGGACCGCGGCGTCGAAGTCGTCCAGCCGGGGCTGGGAGAGGATGAGGATCGGGGCGGTGACCTTGGCCTTGCGCAGCACCGCCGCCTCCTCGATGAGGGCGACCGCCAACCAGCTGGCGCCAGCCTCGAGCGCAGCCTGGCCCACGGCGATGGCTCCGTGGCCGTAGCCATCGGCCTTCACCACGGCGCACACCTCGGCCGGGGCCACGTGGCCCGCGAGCACCTCGATGTTGTGGGCGACGGCGCCGAGATCGACGTCGGCGCGAGCGGCCCGCACGCTCAGCCCTGCTCGTCGACGGAGCCCGCCTCGTCCGCTTCTGCGACGCGGGCCTCGAGCATCTCGGTGAACTCGTCGTCGGGGAGCGGGGTGGCCTCGTCGGGCTCGTCGAGGCCCAACACGATCGCGCGGACGATGTCGCCCCGGGCGATGATCCCGACCAGACGCCCGGCGCTGTTCACCACGGGGAGGCGGGACACCTTCTCGTCGTGCATCAGCGTGGCTGCGTCCTCGACCGTGGCGTTGTTCTCGATGGTGATCGCCGGCGACGTCATGACGTCGCCGACGAACTCGCCCAGGGCCTTGGCCACCGACTCGTCGAGCTCCTTGTCGTGCCACGGGATGGCGACGTTGACCCCGAGGAAGTTGACGATGGTCGGCATGTGCAGGCGGGCCTCCTCGACGATCACGTCACCGGTGGAGAAGAGCCCGACCACGTGGTGGTTCTCGTCGACGACCGGGCCGGCGTCCACGTCGTTCGTGACGAGGGCCCGCATCGCGTCCTGGACGTTCTGGTCGACGGTGAAGGTGGTGACGTCGGCGACCATCAGATCGACGACGGGCAGGTCACGCAGCAAGGGGGGTCTCCGGTCAGAGGTGCTCGGCGAGCCGGGTGGCGGATGGGTGGCGGGGGTCGAGGCGGTCGGGGCCCGAACTGCGCAGGCGCTCGATCGCCGTCGGGAGGAGGGTGATCACGTCGCCGGCGACCAGGCCGTCGCGCCAGCCTAGGTCGGCCGCCAGGCCGTGGAGGAACGCTCCGGCTGCCGCAGCGCGGAACGGGTCGACCCCCTGCGCGCACAGCGCGGCGATGATCCCGGCGAGGACGTCGCCGGTGCCGGCGGTAGCGAGCCGGGCATCCCCCGACGTCGACACGAGCACCCGCCCGTCGGGGTGGGCGACGACCGTCGCCGGGCCCTTCAGCAGCACCACCGCGCCGCACCGCCGGCTCAGCGTGCGGGCGGCGCCGAGGCGGTCCGGACCCGGCGCGGCACCGCTGAGGCGCTCGAACTCGCCGTCGTGGGGCGTGAGGACGATCTGGTCCCGGAGGCCGACCGGGTCGGGTCCGAGCGCGCCCAGACCATCTGCGTCGACCACCGTGGGGATGGTCGAGCCGTGCACCAGGGCTCGGATCTGCTCACCGGTCGCGGCCTCGGTGCCCGTCCCGTTGCCCACGAGCATGGCCCGGAACCGGTCGAGGCCGTCGAGCACCGTGACCGACCAGTCCCGCTCGGGGAGGTCGACGTGCACGACCTCGGTGCCGATCTGGCCCGCCGAGGGTCCCCCGCCGCCCGGTGTGCTGACCCGCACGTAGCCGGCACCGGCCCGTTGGGCCCCACCGCACGCCAGCGCCGCAGCCCCGCCCATTCCCGGGCTGCCGGCCACCACCCACACCGCCGAGCGCCACTTGTGCGTGTCGGCCGGCCGCTCCGGGAGCCAGGTCGCGACGTCGCCCGCGGTCACCAGGTGCGCCGCGGCACCCGACGTGTCGAGCCCGATGTCGGCGACCTCGATCGCGCCGCACGCTGCGGCCCCCGGGGACAGGAGGAGCCCCGGCTTGAGCGCCGCGAACGTGACGGTGCGGTCGGCCGACAGCACCGGCCCGCCCAGCTCGCCCGTCAGCCCGTCGACCCCCGACGCGATGTCGACCGCCAGAACCGGCGTCCCCGGAACCACCACGGCTGGCTCGAACGTGCCACGGAAACCGGTGCCGAACGCGGCGTCGATCACCAGGTCACACGCGGGGACGAGGGGGGGACCGTCGGGCGAGGCGATGTCCAGCTCCACCACCGACACCCCCCGCACCCGCAGGCGGCGAGCCGCCTCGCGCCCGTCGTTGCCGTTGTTCCCCTTGCCCTCGACGATCACCACCCGCCGCCCGTAGGTGCCGCCGAGCATCTCGACGGCGGCGCGAGCGACCGCGCCCCCGGCCCGACCGATCAGCACGTCGACGGGCTCGGGTGCCGCCGCGTCGATCGCCCCCATCTCCGCTGGCGTCACGATCGGGATCATGTGGTCCAGCTTGGCACCGCCACCAAGGGTTCCCGGTTCTGTCGGCTCCCAGGCTCGAATCTGGTCTTCAGCGCCGCCAGATCATGGAACGCCGACGGCTCGGAGCCGGGACCTCTCGGCCGACGCCGAGTCCGAGGCCAGGGCCTCGGACGCGTCAGCCGTCGTCGCCGAGCGCCACCGCGATCGCCTCGGCCGTGCGGGCGGTGTGGGTGAGGGTCAGCAGCCAGCGGTTGATGCCCATCGAGGCCGCGTGGTCGGCGGCGGAACCGTGGAGCACGACCGACGGCGCGCCCGAGTCGGAGCGGAAGACCTCGATGTCGCGCATCCGGACCTCCCCGAGGCCGACGCCCATGGCCTTCATCACGGCCTCCTTGGCCGCAAACCGCACCGCGAAGCGTTCGCTCGGGTCGCGGCGGCGCAGGGCGTAGTCGGCCTCCTCGGCGGTGAAGCAGCGCTCGATGAGGCCCGGGGTGCGGTCGAGCGCCACCCGGAACCGGTCGATCTCGACCAGATCGACACCGATGCCGATCACGACGACGGGGACGAGTGCGGGGTGCGCCAGTGGTCGGCGACGTCGTACAGCGGCGCGGTCATGAGCTCCACCACGGGCACCTGGGTGAGCAGGTCGTCCCGGAACGTCGGCTCGGTCTCGGTCACGACGTCCTTGAGCGCGTTGTAGCGCCCGCGGTAGCCCTGGAGCACGGTGCGCAGTGAGGTCATCGAGAGGTCCGAGCGCAGCTTCACGTGCAGCAGCGTGAGACCGGTGGCGTACTTGTCCTTGACCTCCGGGATGATCAGCACGGTGCGGCCGTCGCTGCGGCCCTGCGCGAGGGTCACCACCTTCTCGACCGCCACGCGGTGCTTGGTGCCCCGCAGCACGGGGTTGTCGTCGAGCCGGCTGCGCAGCTCGCGACCGATGCCGCCACGGTCGACGATCGACGCGGTGACCACGCCCTCGCCGGTGCCCTCGACCCGACCCTCGAACCCGTAGCGGGTGTACCCGAGGATCTCCTCGATGAGCGGGTCGAGGCTGGTGAGCGTGCGCAGCGACGTGTAGCTGAGCTCGTCGCGGGCGACTCCGGCGGCCAGGACCTCCTTGACCAGCCCGACCTGGAGCAGCGTCTCGTCGGATCGGGAGATGCCGACGGTGACCGTCTTGGCCTGGTGCTTGATGGCATCGACGGGGCGGGTCAGCTCCTCGATGGCCCGCGTGAGCGCAGCGGTGAGGTCCTCCACCACAACGCTCGGGGAGCCCTGGCGGCCGTACTCCATCTGGTAGGCCTCGAGCGGCAGCACGCCGAGCGCGAACCGGAACAGCGACGCGAGGCGCACCGCGGTGCTGGCCTCGAGGTGGCCGTTGTACTCGCTGTTGCGGAGTCCCTCGAAGAACCGGCCCGCGAGCGGCTCGAGCTTGGGGTCCAGACGATCGAGCAGGCGGTCGTTGGCGTCGGCGGATCCGCGCGCCGCGGTGACCGCCGCCTCGATGGCGCCCCGCGCCTCGCGCAGCGGACGGGCCTGGGCGTCGATGGCCAGGGCCGCCTCGTAGCCGAACAGGTGCCCGGCCATGGCGCACAGCACGAACGCCAGGGTCGGGTGGGTGGTGGGCACGAGCACGGCCTGAAGGGCGGCGGAGAAGCGCTCCTCCCCCTCGGTGGCGATGACGATCGGTGCCGCCTTGTGGGCCCGGTAGATCGCCACCTCCTTGGCCACGTCGTCGGCGGTGGAGCCGGTGAGGCCCGCCGCGCACACGAGGATCAGCGGCTCCGACGACAGGTCGATGTGCTTCTTGTCCTCCGTCGCATCACACGCGATCGACTTGTAGCAGAGCTCGGAGAGCTTGATCCGGATCTCCTGGGCGGCGATGCGGTTGACCCCGTTGCCGACGATCGCCCAGTAGCGGCGGCTCGGAGCGAAGCGCCTCGCGGCCTCGGCGAGCTGCGGGCGCAGCTCGATCGTCCGGGTGAGCGCGCTGGGGATGTCGCGCAGCGCGGTGAGTAGCGCTTGGCCGTCGAACCCGTCGCGACGGCCGACCTCCGATGCGATGGCGTACCCGAGCAGGAAGCACGCGGCGATCTGGGAGTAGAAGGCCTTGGTGGACGCCACCGACATCTCGACGTCGCGTCCATCGGACGTGTAGAGCACACCGTCGGACTTGTCGGTGAGGTCGCTCCCCCGGCGGTTGACGATGGCGATCACCTTGGCGCCCCGCCCGCGCACCAGATCGACGGTCCGGTTGGTGTCGGTCGTGGTGCCGGACTGGCTGACGGCGACGACGAGGGTGTCGGACATGTCGTCGCGCAGCTCGAAGCCCGACAGCTCGGTGGCGAGCGCGGCATCGACCGACAGGCGCCCGTGGGCGACGGCGGCGTTGAGGATGACGGTGAGGCTCTGCCCCGCGACGGCTGCGGTGCCCTGGCCGATGACGAGCACCCGCTCGATCGTGCCGTCGCGCAGCCCGGCCCGGACGTCGTCGGGCAGCGACTCGGCCGGCAGCCGCACGTCGAGCGCGCCGTCGACCTCGATCAGCTTGCCCCGCAGCGTCTTGCGGAACGACGAGGGTGCCTCGGTGATCTCCTTGAGCAGGTAGTGGGGCGCATCGCCCCGATCGATGTCCCGGGTGGTGATGGTCGCCACGCCGAGGTCCTCGGCGAGGACCGGCTGCTCGGTGCCGTCGTAGGCGAAGCGGCGCAGGCCGCCGAGGGTCCCGGCGCCATCGACCCGCAGGGCGACGATCTGGCCGCGGGTGGCGGGGTTGTCGAGGTCCGACGGGGTCTCGCCGTCCATGCGCAGGTAGGTCGACGTCTCCTCGATGACCCCGTAGGGCTCGCTGGCCACGATGAACGAGTCGTCGGCCAACCCGACGTAGAGGGCCTGGCCGCTACCCCGCAGCGCGAGCACCAGCTCGTCGGGCTGGGTGACCGAGCTGGCGGCGATGGCGACCGAGCCCTCGAGCTCGTTGACCGTCTCGCGGAACGCATCGAGGAGCTGCTCGGACCCGGAGCCCGTGGCATGGCCGGCGGCCCGACCCAAACGGCGCGAGACGAGCGTCGGAATGACCTTGGCGTCGGTGGTGATCTCGTTGGCGATGTGGAGGCCCTCGGTGGCCTTGAGGTCGGCGAAGTTGTCGACGTCGCCGTTGAGCACCCCGGTGACGTACGGACCGGTGGTGAGGTCGAGCTCCTCGCTGTTGAGCGGATGCGCGTTGGCCTGGCTGATGATGCCGACGCTGGCCCACCGGGTGTGACCGAGCACGAGCGCGTGGGCGTCGGGACCGTCGAGGGACCGGCGCAGCAGCGTGTCCGAACGAATCTGCTCGCGCAGCGCCGCGGTGTTGTCGCCGAGCTCGCCGATCTCCTCGGCTGCCTTGTAGACGAAGCTGAGCTGACCGTCCGGGGTGCGCACCGCCAGCGTTGCGAACAGCCCGTCGTCGCCCCGATCGGCGAGCGTGTGCGCCAGCGACGGAGCGGTGAGATCGAGCCCGTGGTGGCTGACGAGCACGTGCAGCCCAGCCGAGTCCCGGCCGCGGACCTCGAGGCGATCCAGGGCCGAGAGCGCCTGCTGGATCGACGTGTAGGCCTCGAGCGCCGCCCGCCCCGCGTCGGGTCCGGCGAGATCGTCGACCGCCCGCGCCGTGCGCAGCCGGTCGCGGCGCACCGCCCACACGGCGTCCTTGAGCAGGATCAGCGCGGCGTTGATGTCCTCGAGGTCGTCGATGGCCCGGCCGGCCTCGGTGTCGAGGCGGTCCTCGAGGTCCTCGATCTGGTGGTCGATCCCGGCGGTGACGGCCTCGACGGCGGCCAGCAGGGAGCGGTCGCCCAACAGGGCCTCGACCCCGGGCACGCCCTGCAGGAGCGCATCCACCCGCCCCACCCGGCCAGCGGCCTCGGTGAGAACGACCACGAGCTGATGGTCGTCGCCGTCGGCGAGCAGCCCGGGAACCGATTCGAGCGGTCCGAGGAGGTCACCGGCGAGCGGCGGGGTCCGATCGCTGCGGCGCCGGACGACGGCGATGATCCCGCACATGGGAACGCTCCTTGGTTCGAAGGTCGTGGTCCCGCCGGCCACGCTGCAGGCGGAGCGTCATGAGATCGCAACAAGCCTACCGGGGTTGTCCTCCCGGCCCGGCGCACCGATGGCCCGCTCAGGCGGGCGCCGGAGCCGCGCCGCAGGCCGCCACGACCGCCTGCACCAGCCGATCGGCCGCCGAGGTGGCCTGCGCGGTGTCGGGTGCCTCGACCATGACCCGCACCAGCGGCTCGGTGCCGCTCGGCCGTACCAGCACCCGCCCCGTGGCGCCCAGCTCGGCCTCGACGGCCGCGATGTCGGCGGCGATGGCGACGGCCACGTCGGGGTCACGGTGGGCGACCCGCACGTTCACGAGCACCTGCGGGAGGCGCTGCATGGCGTCGGCGGCGAGCTCGGAGAGCGGTCGGCCCGAGCGGTTGAGCAGGTCCAGCAGCTGCACGCCGGTCAGCAGACCGTCGCCGGTCGTCGCCAGGCGGCGGAAGATCACGTGACCCGACTGCTCGCCGCCGAGGACGAACCCGCCCGCGGCGAGCGCCTCGAGCACGTAGCGATCCCCGACCTGGGTCTGCTCGACGGCGATGCCGTGGACGGCCATGCCGAGGTGGAACCCGAGGTTCGTCATGACCGTGACCACGACCGTGTCGTGGGTCAGCTCGCCACGGCCGTGCAGGTCGATGGCGCACAGCGCGATGAGCTCGTCGCCATCGACGAGGGTGCCCCGCTCATCCACCGCCAAGACCCGGTCGGCATCGCCGTCGAACGCGAGTCCGACCTGCGCGCCGTGTTCGACCACCGCGGCCTGGAGCGACTCGGGGTGGGTCGAGCCACAGGCGTCGTTGATGTTGCGACCGTCGGGGTCGGCGTGCAACACCGTCACCTCGGCGCCGAGGTCGCGCAACACCCCCGGGGCGACCGCGGACGAGGCACCGTTGGCGCAGTCGATCACCACGCGGAGCCCGTCGAGGCGCCGTCCGGCCAGCGAGGACCGCACCAGATCGCCGTAGGCCGCGATGCGTCGGAGCTGCTCGGCGGAGGTCACGAACCCTGCCGGCGGCGCCGCCGGGACCGCTGCACCCGCACCAACGGATTCGGCCGAGTCGCCAGGATCGCCGGACTCGGCGGCAGCAGCGCGCACGACACCGGACGCCGGACTCGACTCGAGCACCGCGTGGATCTCCTGCTCGAGTCGCTCCTCGATGGCGTCGGTGAGCTTGAGCCCACCGGGCGCGAAGAACTTGATGCCGTTGTCGCCGAAACCGTTGTGCGAGGCCGAGATGACCGCCCCGGCGACGCCCGCCTCGGAGGCGGCGAGACACGCGACCGCCGGCGTGGGGACGACGCCGAGCAGCACGGCGTCGAGCCCGCCGGCGATGATGCCCCGGCGCAGGGCCTGTTCGAGCCGTGGTCCCGATTCGCGCGTGTCGCGGCCGATCACGAAGCCCCCGGCGCCCAGCACCCGGGCTGCGGCGGTGCCGAGCGCCTCCACCAGTGCATCGGTCAGTTCCTCGGCCGGCCCTCGCACCCCGTCGGTGCCGAACTTCAGGGTCATCGCGCTCCTCGGTGGATCCAAAACGGTCACGGGCCGGGCCCTCAGCCCGACCCGTGCACCAGTCTGTCGATCGTGGCGGGCACGAGGGCCCGACGATCAGCGCTTCGAGTACTGCGGCGCCTTGCGAGCCTTCTTGAGGCCGTACTTCTTGGATTCCTTCTCGCGGGAGTCGCGGGTGAGGAAGCCGGCCTTCTTGAGCTCGCCGCGCAGCTCCGGGTCGAGCTCGATGAGCGCCCGGGAGATGCCGTGGCGCAGCGCGCCGGCCTGGCCCGAGGAGCCGCCGCCGTCGAGGGTGGCATCGACGTCGTAGGCCTCGGTGAGGTTGGTGAGGCGGAGCGGCTCGGTGAGGATCATCCGGTGCGTGTCGGACGGGAAGTAGTCCTCGAGGGGGCGCTTGTTGACGGTGATGACGCCGGTGCCGGGGCGGAAGCGCACGCGAGCGACGGCGCGCTTGCGGCGGCCGGTCGTCTGGGTCAGGGGCTTGCTCATCGGGGTGTTCCTCGTTCTCTCGTCCGTCAGCCCGCGACCCGCGCCTTGGCGTGGTCGATCTCGAGCGGCTGGGGCTTCTGGGCGGCGTGGGGGTGATCGGGACCGGCGTAGACCTTGAGCTTGCTGATCTGGGCCCGACCGAGGCGGTTCTTCGGGAGCATGCCCCGGATGGTGCGACGCACGGCTTCCTGCGGCCGCTGGCCGAGGAGCTGGGCGTAGGTCCGGCTGCGGATGCCACCGGGGTAGCCCGAGTGGCGGTAGACCATCTTCTGCTCGGCCTTGCCCGACGAGAGCACGACCTTGTCGGCGTTGATGATGATCACGTGGTCGCCGGTGTCGATGTGGGGGGCGAACGTCGGCTTGTGCTTGCCGCGCAGGATGCGGGCGACCTCGGTGGACATGCGTCCCAGGGTCATGCCGTCGGCGTCGACGACGTACCAGGCTCGCTCGATCTCACTGGCTTTCGGGGTGTACGTAGGCACGCGCGTACCCTTGCTCTTTCGAATCGGTGGACTTCGGCGGGGACATCCCCAGCGCCGAGGCGACCTGCAACGATACGAGGCGCGGCCCGTGCGGGCAATTCGCGGACCCGAGCAGGCTCGCCGGACTTCAATCGTACCGCACGGCCCAGAGGCAGAGGCCGTGGCCGGGGGCGAGATCGCCCGCCGCGTGGCGGTCCCTCGCGTTGATGATGCCCATGATGTCGCCGGGGCGCTTCTTGCCCTTACCCGCCTCGACGATGGTGCCGGTGATGGCGCGGACCATCTGGTGGCAGAAGGCGTTGGCCTCGATCCAGAAGTGCAAGATGCCGTCGCCGGTGTCCTCCCAGCGCGCCGACAGCACCCGGCGCGTCAGGGAGACGGGCTCGGCGCCGGGCATCGGCTTCGGGCGACGGCAGAACGACGAGAAGTCGTGCTCGCCGATGAACGGGTCGCACGCCAGGATCATGGCCCGCACATCGAGGGGTGCGGCGACGTGCCAGGTGGTGCGGTGCAGGAACGGATCGGGCACCGGATCGTTGAGGATCGTGTAGCGGTACAGGCGCGACCGGGCCGAGAAGCGCGCGTTGAAGGCGTCGTCGACGACGGCGACCGAGCGCACCACGACGTCGGGGGCACACAGCTTGTTCACCGCCTGCTGGAGCTCGACGGTGCCGCACCGGTCGAGCGCGTCGGTATCGACCACGAAGCTCACCACCTGGCCCCACGCGTGCACCCCGGCGTCGGTGCGCCCCGCGCAGGTGATCTCGATCGCCGGCACCCGCAGCACCCGCTCGAGCGTGCGCATCAGGGTGCCGGCGACGGTCTTGATCTCGGGCTGGGCCGCGAAGCCGTGGAACGCGGAGCCGTCGTAGGCCACGACCAGCTTCACGGTCACCGTCGGACCTTCGGCGGGCGGACGCACGTCGATCGTCTCGTCGCTCACGGCGCAGACCCTACGGGCGACCGGACGGGGAGGAAAACGAGCGCCGCCGCCCGAGCGGGCGGCGGCGGTCAGATCGGCGCGACCGGCCGAGGCCGATCAGTACGAGATCAGACGAACTCGATGCGGGCCATCGGCGCGTTGTCGCCGTGGCGCGGGCCGAGCTTGAGGATGCGGGTGTAACCACCCGGGCGCTCGGCGTAGCGAGGGCCGATCTCGTCGAACAGCTTCGAGGCCATCTCCTTGTCCCGGATGTAGGCCACGACCTGGCGGTGGTTGTGCAGCCCGCCCTTCTTGGCCTTGGTCACCATCTTCTCGGCGATGGGTCGCAGCGCCTTGGCCTTGGCCTCGGTCGTGACGATGCCCTCGGCGGCGATCAGCGACGCGACGAGGTTGCCGAACATGGCCTTCTGGTGGGCGGCGTCGCCGCCGAAGCGGCGACCCTTCTTCGGTGTTGCTGGCATGGCGTCAGATCCTTCGGTTCCGGGGCCGCGACGTCAGTCGCGGGTGCGCAGCGACAGGCCACGCTCGTCGAGCTTCTGGATGACCTCATCGAGCGACTTCTGCCCGAAGTTGGTGATGGCGAGCAGGTCGTCCTCGGTCTTCTCGAGGAGCTCGCCGATGGAGTTGACCTGCGCCCGCTTGAGGCAGTTCCGGGGACGCTCGGAGAGGTCGAGGTCCTCGATGGGCAGGTCCAGGTCGGGCGAACCGGCGGCGGTGCCGCTGACCTCGCCGAGCTCGAGGCCCTGGGGCTCGTCGCTCATCTCCTCGACCAGCTGCACGAGCTGGCGCAGCGTGGCCCCGGCCGACGCCAGCGCCTCGCGGGCTGAGATGGAGCCGTCGGTCTCGATGTCGAGGACGAGGCGGTCGAACTCGGTGGACTGCTCCACGCGGGTGGGCTCGACGGTGAAGGTGACCCTCCGGACCGGCGAGAAGATCGAGTCGACGGGAATGACCCCGATGGTGCTCGAGCTCTTGTTGCGGTCGGCCGACACGTAGCCGCGGCCCTTGGAGACCGTGATGTCGATGGCCAACCGGCCCGAGCCGTTCACCGAGGCGATGATCAGGTCGGGGTTGAGGATCTCGACGTCGGACGGCACCGAGATGTCGGCCGCGGTCACCTCCTTGGGGCCACGGGCGTCGAGGCGCAGGGTGACCGGCTCGTCGCTGTGGACGAGCAGGACGAGGTCCTTGAGGTTGAGGATGATGTCGGTGACGTCCTCGGTGACACCCTTGATGGTGTCGAACTCGTGGAGCGCCTCGTCGAAGCGGACCTGGGTGACGGCTGCGCCGGGGATCGACGACAGGAGGGTCCGGCGAAGCGAGTTGCCGAGCGTGTGGCCGAAGCCAGGCTCGAGCGGGCCGACGGCGAACAGTTGACGGTTGCCGTCCTCTTCGCTCAGCGCTTCGACCTTGGGACGCTGCATGACCAGCATGGGCTTGCTACCTCGATGACTCGATGTTCTGTGGCTGCGTGATGTACGGAACTGCGTGGGGGCTGCGGTCGGAGCCGCAGCGGCTCGGTGCTCCTGGGCCGCGGACGGCGCCAGGAGCAGCCGTGCGGCTACTTCGAGTAGAGCTCGACGATGAGCTGCTCGCGGACGGGCACGTCGATCTGATCGCGCACCGGCGGCTGCAGCACCGTGACCTGGAAGTTGTCGTCTCCGGACTCCAGCCACGCCGGCGGGCGGCGGTCGAGCACGTCGCGGTTCCACTGCACGACGATCATCTCCCGGGCCTTGTCACGGATGGTGACCACGTCGCCCTTGCGGACCCGGTAGCTGGGGATCGTGACCCGCTTGCCGTTCACCGAGATGTGACCGTGGCCGACGAACTGGCGGGCCTGGGGCCGGGTGGCGGACCAGCCGGCGCGGTAGACCACGTTGTCGAGGCGGAGCTCGAGCATCTGGAGCATGGTCTCGCCGGTGACGCCCTGGCGGCGGTTCGCCTCCTCGTAGAGGTTGCGGAACTGGCGCTCGGTGAGGCCGTAGGTGAAGCGGGCCTTCTGCTTCTCCTGCATCTGGATGAGGTACTCCGAGGCGTTGCCACGGCGGCGGGTGCGGCCATGCTCGCCCGGAGGGTAGGGACGCTTCTCGAGGGCGACGGTCTCGCCCTTGGTGCCCCAGATGTTGGTGCCGAGACGACGCGAGACGCGCGCCCGTGGGCCGGTGTATCGCGACATGTCAGACCCTCCTGCGCTTCGGGGGACGGCAGCCGTTGTGCGGAACCGGCGTGACGTCCTTGATGCCGGTCACTTCGATGCCGGCGTTCTGGATCGAGCGGATCGCGGTCTCACGGCCCGATCCCGGGCCCTTGACGACCACGTCGACCTTGCGGACGCCGTGCTCCATGGCTCGACGGGCGCACTGCTCCGCGGCCATCTGGGCGGCGAACGGGGTGGACTTGCGGGAGCCCTTGAACCCGACGTTGCCGGCCGAGGCCCAGGAGATGACGTTGCCCTCCTGGTCGGTGATCGACACGATCGTGTTGTTGAACGAGCTCTTGATGTGCGCAACGCCGTACGTGACGTTCTTGCGCTCCTTCTTGCGGGGGCGACGGCCCCCGCCGGCTGGTTTCGCCATTACTTCTTCCCAACCTTCTTCTTGCCGGCCACGGTCTTCTTCGGGCCCTTGCGGGTCCGAGCGTTGGTGTGCGTGCGCTGACCACGGACCGGGAGGCCGCGACGGTGGCGCAGACCCTGGTAGCAGCCGATCTCCATCTTGCGCTTGATGTCCATGTCGACCTCACGCCGCAGGTCGCCTTCGACCTTGAGGCTGTTGTCGATGAACGCGCGGATCTTGGAGACCTCTTCGTCGGTCAGATCCCGGACCCGGGTGTTGCGATCGATGCCGGTGGTGTCGCAGATGCGCTGCGCCACGGTGCGGCCGATGCCGTAGATGTAGGTGAGCGAGATCTCCAACCGCTTCTCGCGGGGGATGTCGACACCGGCGATGCGGGCCATCAGCCTTGCCTCTGCTTGTGTCGGGGGTTCGGGCAGATCACGCAGACCCGACCGTGCCGGCGGATGACGCGACACTTCTCGCACATCTTCTTGACGCTTGGACGAACTTTCATCTTCCTCTTCGCCTGGATCGGGCCGGCGTCGTGCGCACGGCCGTCAGGGACACCGGGGCGATTCCCCCCGGCGGGTCCGAGCCGGTTGCTCGGACGCTCGCTTGGTACTGCGGCTTACTTGTAGCGGTAGGTGATGCGGCCGCGGCTGAGGTCGTACGGCGTGAGCTCCACCTGGACGCGATCGCCGGGCAGGATGCGGATGTAGTGCATGCGCATCTTCCCCGAGATGTGAGCGAGCACCTTGTGCCCGTTCTCGAGCTCGACCCGGAACATGGCGTTCGGGAGAGGCTCGGTGACCGTCCCTTCCAGGACGATCGCGTCTTCCTTGGGCTTTGCCAGTGCTCTGTCCTCCGACTGCGACGAATAAACTGCGTTGCGCGCGAACGCACAAGGCCCAGAGGGCCGAGGGGAAAGCCTATCGGGGCACCCCGTCGGGCGCCAACCCGGACCCGGGTGGCACCGCCGACCGGGTCGCCGCAGGCCTGGTCCCGGCGTGGCGCCGGGACCGATCCGCCGACGATAGCGTTGGTTCGCCATGCTCACCCGATCGCAGATCGCCGGCTTCGTTCGCGACGGCTACGTCGTCGTGCCTGGCGCGGTGCCCCGGCGCACCACGACGGCGTGTCGCACGCGGGTCGATCGCACCCTCGCCGATCAGGGCATCGATGTCGCCGACCCAGCAACCTGGTCCAAGCCGGTCGCCCACGTCCCCTGGCCCGCCACCCGGGCGTTCACCACCGCCGGCAGCACCGAGGCGCTCCGGACCGCCTACGACCAGCTGATCGGGCCCGGCGCGTGGACCCAGCTGCCGACGGTCGGCGGCAACGTCTTCGTCCGGTTCCCCAACCGCCGAGCCGCACCCGATGCCCTGTGGCACGTCGATGGGTCGTTCGTTCGGGACGGGGAGATGCGCGCCAGCTTCCCCAGCCCGACCCGTGGGGTGCTCTGCCTCCTCCTCCTGAGCGATGTCGGACCCGACGATGCACCGACCGAGCTCAAGGTCGGGTCCCACCTCGACGTCGGCCCGATCCTCGAACCGTACGGCGCCGACGGGTGCTCCTTCGCCGAGCTCGTCGAGCAGCTGCCGCCGAGGACCTTCGACCGGCCGTCGGTCTTCGTCACGGGTCGGGCCGGCGACGCCTTCATCTGCCACCCGTTCCTGGTGCACCGCGCCGCGCGACGGCACCGGGGCGACCGCCCTCGCTACCTCGCCCAGCCGGGCATGATGGTCCATCGACCCTTCCGCGCCGACGGCGGCCGACCTCGCCCCGTCGAGCGCGCGATCCGCCGGTCGCTCACCCCGGTGGAGCCGGACGCGACCACCGGTCCCCTGCGAACGATGACGAACCCGACGTCGGGTCGGCGCTCCCGCCGGGGCGGGGCATCGATCAGTCCGCGAGGGTGAGGATCTCGGGTCCGTCGTCGCCGATGGCGATGGTGTGCTCCCAGTGGGCCGACAGCGAACCGTCGGCGGTGACGACGCTCCACCCGTCGGCCAGCAGCTCGGTGTCGGGCGACCCGACGTTCACCATGGGCTCGACGGCGAACACGTTGCCGACCCGCAGCTTCGGGCCCTTGCCCGCCGGCCCGTAGTTGGGAACCTGGGGCTCCTCGTGCATCGCCGTGCCGATGGCGTGGCCGACGTACTCGCGCACCACCGAGAAACCGGCCTCCTCGGCGACGGCCTGCACGGCGTGGCCGATGTCGCCGATGCGGTTGCCGGCCACCATCTGGGCGATGCCGGCGTGCAGGCTGGCCTCGGTGACCTCGAGCAGGCGTCGGGCCTCGGCGGAGATCTCGCCCACGCCGGCGGTGAAGGCCGCGTCGCCGTGCCACCCGTCGACGATGGCGCCGCAGTCGATGGAGACGAGGTCACCGTCGGCGAGCCGGTACGAACCGGGGATGCCGTGGACGATCATGTCGTTCGGGGAGGCGCAGATGACGGCTGGGAAGCCGTGGTAGTTCAAGAAGTTGCTGGTGGCACCACGACGCTCGATGACGTCACGACCGAGGCGATCGAGCTCCGCGGTGGTGACCCCGGGGACGATGGCGGCCCGGATGACCTCGTGCATCTCGGCCACCACCCGGCCGGCGCGTCGCATCGTGATGATCTGCTCGGGCGACTTGCGCGGTACCGCGGGCGCCTTGAACATGGTGGGCGCGCTCAGCTCGCGACGACGGCGTCGATGGCGGCGAACAGCCGCCCGGTGACCTCGTCCATCCCGCCCACGCCGTCGACGGTGGAGAGCAGACCCAGATCATCGAAGTGCTCCACCGCAGGGACCGTCTGGGTTCGGTACGCCTCGAGTCGCGTGGCGATCGCCTCGGGCGTGTCGTCGGAGCGGTCGCGATCGATCATGCGCTCCAGCACCAGATCCTCGGGGACCTCGATGTTGATCGCCTGATCGATGGTCGTGAGCGCGACCAGCGCCTGCGCCTGCCCCACGGTGCGCGGGAAACCGTCGAGCAGGAAGCCGTGCTCGACGACGTCGGACTTGTTGAGACGGTCCTCGATGAGCCCGAGCATGATGTCGTCGGGGAGCAGCTTGCCCGCCTCGGTGTACTCCGCCGCCTTGCGCCCGAAGTCGGTGCCCTCGGCGATCGCTTCGCGGAGCATGTCGCCGGTGGAGATGTGCGGGGCGCCGTAGTGCTCCGACAACCGGACGCACTGGGTGCCCTTGCCGGCGCCCTGACGGCCGAAGACGACCAAGCGAACGACCATCAGCTCTCGCTTCCGTTGCGGGGGCGGACCCGGGTGGACGAAACGTTCCCGACCGGGCGCACTACTTGAGGAAGCCTTCGTAGTTGCGCATCATCAACTGGCTGTCGATCTGCTTCATGGTCTCGAGAGCGACACCGACGGCGATGAGGATCGAGATGCCCGAGAACGACACCTGCTGACCATCGAGGAACTGCGTGAGGACCAGCGAGGGAACGAGGGCGATGGCGGCGATGAACAGCGCGCCGGGGAGCGTGATGCGCGACAGGATCTTGGCGAGGTACCGCTCGGTCTGGGGACCGGGACGGATGCCGGGGATGAACCCGCCCTGCTTGCGGATCGTGTCGGCCTGCTTGGCGGGGTCGAAGGTGATGGCGGTGTAGAAGTAGGCGAAGGCCACGATGAGCGCCCCGAAGACGACCATGTGGACCGGCGAGGTGGGGCTCACCAGGTTGTCGGTGACCCACTGCTGGGCGCTCACGGCCCAGGCCTGGTCGGTCGGCAGCACCACGATCAGGAGCTGGGGCAGGTACAGCAGCGAGCTGGCGAAGATGATGGGGATGACGCCCGACTGGTTGACCTTCAACGGGATGTAGGTGCTCTGACCCCCGTACATCCGCCGCCCCACGACCCGCTTGGCGAACTGCACCGGGATGCGGCGCTGGCCCTGCTCCACGAACACGATGGCCATGAGCAGCAAGAAGAAGACGAAGAGCACGACGGCGACGGCGCCCCAGCCCTTGGAGAGGTAGATCTGGCCGCCCTGCGACGGGAGCGTGCTGACCACCGACGCGAAGATCAGCAGGGACATGCCGTTGCCGATGCCCTTCTGGGTGACCAGCTCACCGAGCCACATGAGCATCGCGGTGCCGGTCGTGAGCGTGAGGACGATGAGCAGCACGGTCCAGACGTTGAAGTCGGGGATGAGGTCCATGCCGGGGTCGCTGATCCCGAACCCGCCGCCGCCGTTGTGGAAGACGAACGCCATGCCCGTCGCCTGCATCGTGGCGATGGCGATGGTGACGTAGCGGGTCCACTGCGTGATCTTGCGCTGACCGACCGCGCCCTGGTTCTGCCACTGCTCGAGCTTGGGGATCACCACGGCCAGGATCTGCATGATGATCGATGCCGTGATGTACGGCATGATCCCGAGCGAGAACAGCGCGAACCGGGTGAGCGCGTTGCCCGAGAAGAGCTGGAGGAAGGCGAGCACCCCGCCCTGCTGGCTCTGCTCGGTCAGCTGCTGCACGGCGGCGAGATCGACACCCGGGACCGGGATGAACGCACCGAACCGGTAGATCGCGATGATGGCGAGCGTGAAGAGCACCTTGTTGCGGAGCTCAGGGACCGTGAAGATGTTCTTCAGACTGGCGAGCACCAGGACTCCTGATCGAGGGGGACCGACGCGCCGAGGGCGGGACCAGCGACGGTAACCCACCACCCTGCGCCCTGCCAGGCACCGGAGCCGGATCGGGAGCCGTCGGATGGCATCGACACGGTCGGTGGACGGGGACCGGGACCGGGGGGAACTACCGGTTGGTCAGGTGGTTGCCCTTGGCGGGCGGACGACGATCGCCCCAGGGAAGGGGCAGGATCTCGATCGAGCCCCCGGCGGCGGTGATCGCGGCCTCGGCCGGCTTGGAGAAGGCGTGGGCCTTCACGGTGACGCCGCGGGTGATCTCGCCCCGCCCGAGGACCTTGATGAGGGCACCCTTGTGGGTGAGGCCCCGCTCGTGCAGGTTCTCGGGGTTGACCTCGTCGAGCCCGGTGGCCTCGAGCACGTCGAGGTTGATGCCCTGGTACTCGACGCGGAACGGGTTGTTGAAGCCCTTGAGCTTCGGCAGCCGCATGTGCAGCGGCATCTGGCCGCCTTCGAAGCTGGCGGGGATGGTGCCACGGGCGGCCTGGCCCTTGGTGCCACGGCCGGCGGTCTTGCCGCCCTTGCCACCGATGCCGCGACCGACGCGCTTGCGGCGTCGGTTCGAGCCCTCGGGGGGCTGGAGATCATGGATCTTCATGCGTCAACCTCTTCGACGGTGATCAGGTGAGGCACCCGGGCGATCATGCCGCGGATCTCGGGCCGATCGGGAAGGGTGTTGCTCTGGCCGATGCCACGCAGACCGAGGGCGCGCATCGTGCCCCGGGTCTTCGGCTTGGTGCCGATGGTGGACTTGATCTGGGTGACGAGCAGCTCGGTCATCAGGCGACCTCAGTGGGAACGTGCGGGCCGCGCTCGCTCTCCTGGTAGGCGCGCAGCAGACCGGTGGGGACGAACTCCTCGGGCGACAGACCGCGGAGACGGGCGATGTCGTCGGGGCGCTTCAGGGCGGCGAGTCCGGCGATGGTGGCCCGGGCGACGTTGATGTGGTTCGAGGAACCGAGCGACTTGCAGAGCACGTCGTGGATCCCGGCCTCCTCGAGGATGGCCCGGGCGGCACCACCGGCGATGACGCCGGTACCGGGCGACGCCGGCTTCAGGAGCACCTTGCCCGCACCCATGACACCGGTGACGGGATGGGTGATGGTGGAGCCGGCCAGCGGCACCTTGAGCAGGTTCTTGCGGGCCTCCTCGGTGCCCTTCTGGATGGCGAGGGGCACCTCCTTGGCCTTGCCGTAGCCGAGGCCGACGTGACCCGCGCCGTCACCGATCACCACGAGGGCGGTGAACGAGAAGCGGCGACCGCCCTTGACCACCTTGGCCACGCGGTTGATGTTGATCACGCGAGAGTCCCGCAGGTTGATCTCGTTCGGGTTGATCATGATCAGAACTCCAGTCCGGCTTCGCGGGCCGCGTCGGCGAGGGCCGCGACACGACCGTGGTAGAGGTTGCCACCCCGGTCGAACACGACCTTGGAGACACCGGCGTCCTTGGCCCGCTCCGCGAGGAGCGTCCCGACGGCGGTGGCCGCATCGACGTTGCCCGTCGCGCTGGCGCGCAACGGACCTTCGTAGGTCGACGCGGCAACGAGGGTGACGCCGCTGCGGTCGTCGATGATCTGGGCGGTGATGTGGCGGTTGGAGCGGAAGACCGCGAGGCGCGGGCGGTCTGCGGTTCCCCGCACGTACTTGCGCACGCGGGCGTGGCGCCGGATGCGTGCGTTGCGCTTGTCCTTGGCGGTCGTGCTCATGACGAGACCTTCTCCATCTTCTTCCTGCTGCTCACTTGCCGGTCTTGCCGGCCTTGCGAACCACGTGTTCGCCGCGGTAGCGAACCCCCTTGCCCTTGTAGGGCTCGGGCTTGCGCAGCTTGCGGATGTTGGCGGCGACCTGGCCGACGAGCTCCTTGTCGATGCCCTTCACCGCGATGTGGGTGGGGGTGTCAACCTCGAACTCGATGCCGTCGGGCGCCTCGACGTTGATGGCGTGCGAGTAGCCGAGCGCCAGCTCGAGGTTCTTGCCCTTGGGCGTGGCGCGGTAGCCGACCCCGATGATGTCGAGGTCCTTGACGAAGCCGTCGGTGACCCCGACGACCATGTTGTTGACGAGGGCCCGGCCGAGGCCGTGCATGGCCCGGTTCTGGCGCTCGTCGTTTGGTCGTTCGACCACCAGCACGTCACCATCCTGGCGGATGGTGATGGCGCCCGGGAGCTCACGCTCGAGGGTGCCCTTGGGGCCCTTCACGGTGACGTGCTGGCCGCTGATGGTGATGTCGACCCCCGAAGGGACCGGGATGGGTGCGCGTCCGATGCGAGACATTGAGTGCTTCCCCTACCAGACGTAGCAGAGGACTTCGCCGCCCATGCGACGCTTGCGCGCCTCACGGTCCGACATGAGCCCCTGGCTCGTGGACAGTACGGCCACACCGAGGCCACCCAGGACGCGGGGGACCTTGTCGGCCTTGGTGTAGACCCGGAGACCGGGCTTGGACACGCGCTTGACGCCGGAGATGACGCGCTCGCGCTCGGGCGAGTACTTCATCGTGACGGTGAGCGTCTGGCCGGGACGGCCTTCGGTGTCGGCGATGCTGAAGCCCTCGATGTAGCCCTCCTTCTGGAGGATCGTCGCGAGCGACTGCTTGAGCTTCGAGCTCGGCATCTTCACCTCGTCGTGCATCGCCACGTTGGCGTTGCGGATGCGGGTGAGCATGTCGGCGATGGGATCGGTCATGGTCATGGTCGGTCTCCTCTCACCAACTGGCCTTCTTGACACCCGGCAGCTCGCCGGCGTGTGCAAGTTCGCGAAGGCAGATGCGGCAGAGCTTGAAGCGGCGGTACACCGCGTGGGGGCGGCCGCAGCGCTGGCACCGGGTGTACGCCCGGACCTTGAACTTCGGCTTGCGGTTCGACTTCTCGATGAGAGCCTTCTTCGCCATGGTTACTGCTGCCCCTCACGCTTGAACGGGAAGCCGAAGGCATCGAGCAGGGCCTTGCCCTCGGCATTGGTACGGGCGGTGGTCACGATCGTGATGTCCATGCCGCGAGACGAGTCGACCTGGTCGTACTCGATCTCCGGGAAGATCAGCTGCTCGGTGACCCCGAAGGTGTAGTTGCCGTGCCCGTCGAACGACCGGGGGTTGAGACCCCGGAAGTCGCGGATGCGGGGGATGGCCAGGCTGATGAGCCGGTCGAAGAACTCCCACTTGCGGTCGCCTCGCAGGGTGACCTTGGCGCCGATGGCGTTGCCCTCACGGAGCTTGAACCCGGCGATCGACTTCTTGGCCTTGGTGACGATGGCCTTCTGACCGGTGATGATCTCGAGGTCCCGGACCGCGCCGTCGAGCAGCGACTGCTGCTGGAGGGCCTGGCCCACGCCCATGTTGAGGACGATCTTCTCGAGTCGGGGGACCTGCATGATGTTGTCGAGGCCGAGGGTGTCCTTGAGCCCGGCGCGGATCTCGTCGTCGTAGCGCGCCTTGAAGCGGGGAACGGTCGACGTTGCGGTGCTCACAGGAGATCTCCCTCGCACGAACGGCAGATGCGGATCTTCGAGCCGTCCGGCTCGAAGCGGTAGCCCACCCGGACGCCCTTGGAGCAGGTCGGGCACACGATGGCCACGTTGGACACCTCGATGGGCATGTCCTTGGTGATGATGCCGCCGGGCTTGCTGGCCGACTGGGGCTTGGTGTGGCGCTTGGCGGTGTTGATGCCGTCCACGATGACCTTGCCCTCCGCGGGGAAGGCGAAGGCGACCCGACCGCGCTTGCCGCGGTCCTTGCCCTGCAGGACGACGATCTCGTCGTTCTTGTGGATCTTCATCACAACACCTCCGGCGCAAGCGAAATGATGCGCATGAACTTCTTGTCGCGCAGCTCGCGGCCCACCGGACCGAAGATGCGCGTGCCACGCGGCTGCTGCTGGTCGTTGATCAGCACCGCGGCGTTCTCGTCGAAGCGGATGTAGCTGCCGTCCGGGCGGCGCTTCTCCTTCTTGACGCGGACGACGACGCACTTGACGACGTCGCCCTTCTTGACGGCGGCGCCGGGGATGGCGTCCTTGACGGTGGCCACGAAGATGTCGCCGATCGAGGCGTAGCGCCGGCGGGATCCGCCGAGCACCTTGATGCACAGCACCTCTTTGGCGCCGCTGTTGTCGGCCA
>Ga0105044_10003455_pt1 | contig 21709 bp, 22 predicted proteins | sample MAT01_FD_78092 | JGI IMG/M metagenome (GOLD analysis project Ga0105044, IMG submission 78092) | Freshwater microbial communities from Lake Fryxell liftoff mats and glacier meltwater in Antarctica - MAT-01 | ecosystem: Environmental > Aquatic > Freshwater > Ice > Liftoff microbial mat | place...
TGCCAGGTGTCGTCGAACGCCTCGATCTGCGCCGCCGACTGCGCGCCCTGCGGCCCCTTGAACAGCACGTTGTAGCTGGCGTTGGAATTGAACGGCGGGTCCAGATAGACGAGGTCCACGCTTTCATCCGGCACATGCTCGCGCAGGATCGCCAGATTGTCGCCGTAGTAGAGCTTGTCCCGCATACGCCCCCGCGCAAATCACTTCGCCCGCAGCCTAACCTCAGCCGCCCACCTATCCAATGACGGCGGCGGGGCCACTCCCCTCAAGGTGAGGGAAAGGTGTCGCGGTCCTTGCCCCACCCGTCATCGCTGCGCGATGCCACCCTCCCCGCAAGCGGTGAGGGAAAAGCGCGACCATTCCTACTTTCCCTCACCGCCTGCGGGGAGGGTGGACAGACGGCAAAGCCGTCCGGACGGGTGGGGCAAAGCTGAGACAACGCGCACCTCACCCCTTTCCCTCACCGCCCGCGGGGAGGGTGGCATCGCGCAGCGATGACGGGTGGGGCAAGGCTGGGGCAAGGCCGCACAACCACACACCCCTCGCCCCCCTCGCCCACTCCGCCCAAACCCGCTACCCACTCGGCCCGTGACCACCGCGCCCCTCACTCCGCAACAGCGCCGCCTCGGCCTCACCGCCGCCTATGCCTGCGTCTTCGGCACCACGGTCGCGCTCGGCCTCACGCTCCCGCTGCTCCCCCTCGCCATCGAGCGCGACGGCCACAGCGCTTTCTTCAACGGCCTCAACGGCACCGCCGGCGGCCTCGCTTTGCTGCTCACCGCGCCCTTCGTGCCGGCGCTCGCCGCCCGCTTCGGCGCCATCAACCTGCTCCTCGCCAGCTTTGCGCTCGCCGCAATCTGCCTCGTGCTCTTCCCCTACACCTCGGTCTGGGCCTGGTTCCCGCTCCGCTTCGTGCTCAACGCCGCGCTGCAGAGCCTCTTTGTCGTCAGCGAAGTCTGGATCAACACCCTGGCGACCGAGCGCACCCGCGGCCGCCTCATCGGCCTTTACGGCGCCCTCGCCACTGGCGGCTTCGCGGCCGGCCCCGCCCTTGCCGCCCAGTTCCCCGAAGGCTCCGCCATTCCCTTCTGGCTCGGCGCGGCGGCCATCCTCATCGGCCTGGTGCCCGTCCTCGCCGCCCGCGCCCTCGCCCCGGTCATCGAGCACGCCTCGTTACGGGGAATCGCTGCCGTCCTCGCCATCGCCGCCGTGCCGATCGTCGCCGCCCTCGTCCACGCCCTCAGCGAAACCTCGGTCACCAGCTTTCTGCCGGTCTTCGCCGTCCGCCAGGGCTGGGAACAGGCCGACGCGCTGCTGCTCATCACCGCCTTCGGTCTCGGCAATGTCCTGTTGCAAATCCCCATCGGCTGGCTCGCCGACAAGGTCGATCGCATCCGCCTGCTCGGCCTCTGCGCCGCCTTCGGCTGCCTCGGCGGTCTTTTACTTCCTATGGCAGCAACCGACCCGATCCTGCTGACAATCCTCGCTTTTTTCTGGGGCGGCGCGATCATCGGCATCTACACGATCGGCCTCACTTTGGTCGGTCAGGTGTTCCAGGGCGCGGCCCTCGCCCCCGCCAGCGCGGCCTTCGCCTTCGCCTATGCGCTGGGATCGATTCTCGGCCCCGGCAGCGCCGGGTTCAGCATGGACCTCGCCGGCGACAACGCCCTTGGCTGGTTTATCGCAAGCATTTGCCTGGGTTACGCAATTCTCGCGTTCACCCGGCGAGCCCGCTTGACTTAAGCCGCGCCGTGAGTAGTTTCCGGCGCTCGTTTTGCAGGAGTGGCCGCACGCGCGGCTCGTGACACTATGGCCAAGCCGACCACCATCAAGATCCGCCTGAACAGCTCAGCCGGCACCGGTTTCTTCTACGTCGCCAAGAAGAACACCCGCACGATGACCGAAAAGTTCAAGGTCAACAAATACGACCCCGTCGTGCGCAAGCACGTCGAATTCACCGAAGGCAAGATCAAGTAGTCTTCGCCGCGTGATTTGATACAAAAAAGGGCCGGGTGACCGGCCCTTTTCGCGTTTTACGCCGCTTCCGCGACCACCCGGTTGCGGCCATCCCGCTTGGCCCGGTACAGCGCCTGGTCCGCCCGCTTCAGGATTGAATCCGACGTATCGTCCGGGCGCTCGATCGAGGTCACCCCGATCGACACCGTCACCGGCAGGCCGGTCTCGCTGCACGACACCGGGAACGGGACATCCGCCACCGCCTGGCGCAGCCGCTCGGCCACCGTGTAGGCATAGGCGACGTCGGTTTCGGGCATAATCACCACGAACTCTTCGCCGCCATAGCGGCACGCCAGGTCGATCCCGCGCACATTGGCGCGCAGCCGCTGGGCAAAGCTGCGCAGCACCTCATCGCCCACCGGGTGTCCGTAGGTGTCGTTGACCGCCTTGAAGAAGTCGATGTCCATGATCAGCAGCGACAGCGGCTTTTTGGTCTCCAGGGCCGTCGCGACCAGCGTGTCGACATGGCTCGACATATAGCGCCGGTTGTAGAGGCCCGTCAGCTGGTCGGTGATCGCCATCTCCAGCGAAAGCTGCAGGTTCGAACGCAGGCGATCCGAATAACGCTTGCGCCGGATCTGCGTCTTCACACGCGCGCCCAGCTCGTTTTTGTCGATCGGGCGGATCAGATAATCGTTCACGCCGATCTCCAGCGCCCGGATCAGCCGCTTGGTATCGCCCTCCTCCACCAGCGCCAGAATCGGCGTGTGGCGGGTCGATTCCATCGTTTTCATCTGCGAACACAGCCGCATTCCGTCCGCGTTCTGCAGCGACAGCGACAAGATCACCAGATCGAAATCACCATCCCGAGCCCTCATCAACCCCTCAATCGGGTCCGCCGTCTGGCTGACCTCGTGCGAGGCCGCCAGCGCATCCACTGTTCGGCGGGCACTGACTTCGCGGTCTTCCACCAGCAAAATCCGGCCACCCGCATCGCTCGCCGAGGGGCGCAGCATCTGGGCGGCGTCCAGCACGCCGAGGCTCTGTCCTGTCGCTTCACGCATCCGCAGCTCGTCCGTCATCATTTTCAAACGAACAAGAGATTTTACGCGAGCAAAAAGGGCTATATCATTGACTGGCTTTGTTAAAAAATCGTCGGCGCCGGCGTCGAGGCCCTGCACGCGGTCCGATGGTTGATCCAGAGCCGTCACCATCACCACGGGAATATGAGCCGTTGCCGGCGAGCTTTTAAGCCGTCGGCACACCTCAAACCCGTCCATACCTGGCATCATCACATCCAGCAGGATAATGTCTGGTTTCTGCTCGGCAGCGAGCTTCAGGCCATCCGGCCCATTTGTCGCGCTGAGCACGTCGAAATACTCGGCAGCGAGCTTCGCCTCGAGCAACTTCACATTAGCTGCAATGTCATCGACGACGAGGACGCGGGCGGTCACCTGCTGGGCCTCAGCCGATAAACTTTCGGACGGTGTCCAGGAACGTGGCCACCGAGATTGGTTTGGAGATGTAGGCTTCGCATCCACCCTCGCGAATTTTTTCCTCGTCGCCCTTCATCGCAAAGGCGGTAACCGCGACGACCGGGATTGACTGCAGTTCGTCGTCGGCCTTCAGCCACTTGGTGACTTCAAGGCCCGAAACTTCCGGCAGCTGGATGTCCATGAGGATCAAGTCCGGCTTGTGCATGCGCGCCATATCGAGCGCTTCCATGCCGTCGCGCGTTTGCAGCGTGCGATAGCCGTGCGCATCGAGCAGGTCGTTGAACAGCTTCATGTTCAACTCGTTGTCCTCGACAATAAGGACGGTTTTCTCTGTTTGAGGCATCGCAAGCGCCATTTGACCCACCACATGAAACTGGAAGCCGTACGCAGGTGCCGCTCTTTGGCGTCTGGCCCGCGTCGGCCAATTCGTTATCTTCAAGAACAATAGTCGAAACCGGTTAATGCGGATTGAAATGGCGGCCATTAGCGCATCTGCAGAGACGATTGCACTAGAAGCGCTCGCGTTCATCGCGGCCGATGACGTCGAATTGGGCCGGTTTTTGGGCCTTTCCGGCCTTGCCATCGACAAACTGAAATCGTCGGCGGGAACCATCGAAACGATGCGTGCCGTTCTGGAATATGTAATGGGACACGAGCCGACGGCGAAGGCTTTTGCGAAATCCCAAGGTTATCGGCCTGAGCAACTCGCAGCCGCCGCTTATAAATTGGGCATCTTGTGAGCGTCGCACCGCCGATCATCGCGGGCCGGCCGCTGGTTGTTGTGGATGCCGACGAAGTGCTGCTTCAATTTCTCGCCGGGCTTGAGGCTTACCTGCCAGCGGCAGGTCTTTTTCTCGACCTAAACAGCTATCAGCTGACAGGCAACATCCGTCGCATAGACACAGGCGAGCCGCTGGAGCAGCCGGCAGTCACGGCAATGCTGAAGATGTTTCACGCAACAGCGGGTCTCGATCTCCAGCCAGTCGCAGGCGCGGCGTACGCACTCGCCGATCTCGACCGGCACGCACAAATCTTCGTGCTGACAAACATTGCGCCGGACCTGGCGGAGCGACGGCGAGCAAATCTCAAAGCCCATGGGCTCGATTATCCGGTCATCGCCAATAGCGGCCTCAAAGGCCCAGCGTTTGCCATGATGGCGAGGGCGGCAGGCGCTGCCGCCGTGTTCGTCGACGACATTCCGCATCATCACGCCTCTGTCGCGGAGGCCGTGCCTGGCGCGCACCAAATTCATTTGGTGGCGGACCCACGCCTCTTTCGCATGGCGGAACCGGCGGCGCAGGCCAGCCTGTTTACATCGGACTGGCGTGAGGCACATACCCACATCCTCAAGGCGCTCGGCGTCGGCAAGGCGTGAGGCATGGCGACGCTCTGTCTCAACTGCCTCGATCGAACCGCCGCTGACGGCCAGCGCATTTGCAAGCAGTGCGGCAGCCCGCGTTTGCGCCGGCATGCGGAGCTGGACGCGCTGAGTATCGCGCATATCGACTGCGATGCGTTCTACGCCGCCGTTGAGAAGCGAGACGATCCCAGCCTCGCCGATAAGCCGGTCATTGTCGGCGGTGGAAAGCGCGGCGTCGTATCGACCTGCTGCTACATCGCTCGCACGTTCGGTGTGCGCTCGGCGATGCCGATGTTCAAGGCTCTGAAGGCCTGTCCCGACGCCGTCGTCATCAAGCCCGATATCGCCAAGTACGTTTCCGTAAGCCGCGAGGTCATGCGGTTCATGGAGGAGACGACACCAGCAGTTCAGGCACTGTCGCTGGACGAGGCGTTTCTCGACCTGACGGGAACCGAACGGCTGCACCGCCAGCCGCCCGCTGTGACGCTGGCCGGTCTGGCGCGGCGGGTCGAGCAGGAGCTTGGGATTACCGTGTCGGTCGGACTTAGCTATAATAAGTTTCTCGCCAAGTTCTCATCCGAGTTCGACAAGCCGCGCGGCTTTTCGATCCTTGGTCGTAGCGATGCCCAGGCAGTGCTGGCGGATCGCCCGCCGACCGTGATATTCGGTGTCGGCAAGATGTTTGCGGCCAAGCTAGAAGCGGACGGCATCAAGCGGCTCGGTCAAGTCCAGGCGATGGCCGAGACGGATATGCTGAAACGCTATGGCGTGATGGGCGGGCATATCTGGCGGCTGGCGCGCGGTGAGGACTCGCGGCGGGTCGATCCGGATGGCGAGCATGTCGGCATGTCGGCGGAGATGACGTTCGAGAACGATATCGCGGACGTGGCTGCGCTGGACCGCATTCTTTGGCCGCTGTGCGAGAAGGTGTCGGCGCGGGCGAAGAAGGCGGGCAGTGGCGGGGCGACGATCCAGCTCAAACTGCGCGCCGCCGACTTCCACATCCTGACGCGGCGGCTTACGTTGCGCGGGCCGACACAGCTCGCCGAAACGATCTATCAAACGGCGCACAAATTGTTGCTGGCGACGGCGGACGGCAAAGCGACGTATCGGCTGATCGGTGTCGGCATTTCCAATTTAGCGCCCGCTGAGATTTGCGATCTGTTCGACCTGTTCGAAGAAGGCGAACGAAAGATCGTTGCGACGGAACGCGCGATGGACAAGGTGCGCGAAAAATTTGGCAAGGATGCGATCGTCAAAGGACGCTCGTTCTAGGCAGGCTGCTGCTGGGTGATGCAGTGGATACCGCCGCCGCCTTCAACAATTGCCATGGCATCGACTTGGACGATCTCGCGATCCGGATAGACGTCGGCAACAGTGCGCTTTGCTTCCTCGTCTGCCTTGTCGCCGAAGGCCGGCATGATGATGGCACCGTTGGCGGCGTAGAAGTTGATGTAGGACATTTCGAGCCGCGTGCCGTCATGCCGCGTCCGTGCCTCGTAGGGCAGCGGCAGTTCGACCACATCGAGTTTGTCGCCTGCGGCGTTTCGTGCCTCGTGCAACCGGACTAGATTGTCGGACATCGCCGGATAGTTGGCGTCGGACTTGTCGCGCGGCATGGCGGTGAGGACGCGCCTGCCCGGCGCGAAACAGGCGATGTTATCGACGTGGCCGTCGGTTTCGTCGTCCTTGAGGCCTTCACCCAGCCAGATGATGCGGAGCGCGCCGAGATAGAGCGCAAGGCGCGCCTCAACCTGCTGCTTGGTGAGTTCCGGGTTGCGGTTCTCGTTGAGGAGGCATTGTTCGGTGACGAGGAGTGTGCCGGCGCCGTCCACATGCAGCGCCCCGCCTTCGACGGTGAGCGGCCCTTGATAGGTTTTAAGGTCCATGGATTTGAGGATGCGGGTGGCGATCGTCGCATCGCTGTCATAAGGCGTGTACTTGGTGCCCCAGGCGTTGAAACGCCACTGAATCCCTGCCCTTCCGCCTTCGCCGTCGATGAGAAAGGTGGGGCCGGAATCGCGTGCCCAGCTGTCGTCGATGGCGGCTTCAAAGATCTGGATGCCAGTCCCGAGCGCCAATTGGGCCTCGGCCCGATCCTGCGGGCGGACCACCATCGAAACAGGTTCAAAACGGGCGATTGTGCGTGCCACGTCGCGATAGGCGAGGCGTGCCGCCATGAGGCCGTCAGGCGTGCCCCAGGGACCGACGCGGCAGGGCCATTGCATCCAGGTGCGGGCGTGACGGGACCATTCGGCCGGCATGAAGAACTTGTCACGGACCGGGCATTCGTCTTCGGCGTCGAGGGCGTGCATACCGGCTGCTTCCAAGCTCTGCTGAGGTCGCCTAGATTTAGGCGGTAACGCCCAGAGCGGCAATTGAAGGAACCGACATGCCGGGACGAATTGACGCCAAGCTCAAGGAACTGGGCATCGAACTGCCCACCCCGCCCGCTCCGGTGGCGAGCTATGTGCCGACGGTGCGGTCCGGCAACCTGATTTTCGTGTCGGGTCAGGTGACATTGGGGCCGAATGGCCTGGAATATGTCGGGATCGTCGGACAGGATTTCAGCGTGACGGAGGGACAGGCTGCGGCGCGGCTGTGTGCCATCAACGTGATTGCGCAGGTGAAATCGGCGCTGGACGGCGATCTGGACCGTGTGACGCGGTGTGTGAAGGTGACGGGGTTCGTGAATGCCGTGCCGGGGTTCAAGGACCACCCGGAAGTCATCAACGGCGCCTCGAACCTGTTTGGCGAGGTATTCGGCGAGGCCGGGCGCCATGCCCGTGCCGCCGTGGGGGCAGGGTCGCTGCCGCGCAATGTGGCGGTCGAGGTCGAAGCCATCTTCGAGGTCGAGTGAGCGCCGACCTCAAGGTTCTCAAATCGATCAAGGACATCGCGGCGCATGAGTGGGATGCGCTGGCGAACCCGGCTGGGCAGGCGTTCAATCCTTTCGTCGCGCACGCCTTCCTGAAGGCGCTGGAGGAAAGCGGCTCGGCGGCGATCCGCACGGGGTGGCAGCCTGTTCATCTGACCCTCACCGAAGGCGATCAGGTTATCGGGGCGTCGCCAGCCTTCGCCAAGACGCACAGCCAGGGCGAGTATGTGTTCGACTATGGCTGGGCCGATGCATTTGAGCGGGCCGGTGGCAGCTATTACCCCAAGCTGCAGATCTCGGCCCCCTTCACGCCGGCGACCGGACCTCGGCTGCTGGCGGCGGATGACGAGACGCGGCGCGGACTGCTGGCCTCGGCGGAGGCGCTGGCGCGGTCGAACGGGCTGTCGTCGGTGCACATCACGTTTCAGACCGAGGCCGAGTGGAAGCTGTGCGCAGAGGCGGGATGGCTGTCGCGGATGGACCGGCAGTTTCACTGGATGGATCGCGGCTATGGCGACTTCACAGGGTTTCTCGCCAGCCTTAACTCGGACAAGCGCAAGAATTTGCGCAAGGAGCGGCTGCGGGCGCTGGAGCCGGGCATCGAGATCGAGTGGGTGACGGGCAAGGATTTGAAGGAGATCCACTGGGACGCCTTTTTCCAGTTCTATACCGATACCGGAAACCGGAAATGGGGCTCGCCTTATCTGACGCGGCGCTTCTTCAGCCTCGTCTCGGCGTCGATGAACGAGCACATCCTGCTCGTGATGGCGAAGCGCGAAGGGCGCTATATCGCGGGGGCACTCAACTTCATCGGCGGCGATACGCTGTACGGCCGCAACTGGGGCGCGATCGAACACCACCCGTTCCTGCATTTCGAGGTCTGCTATTATCAGGCGATCGATTTCGCGCTGGCCAAGGGCCTGAAGCGGGTCGAGGCCGGGGCGCAGGGCGAGCACAAGCTGCTGCGCGGCTACGAGCCTGTCGCGACCTATTCGTCGCATTACATCACCCATGCCGGGCTGCGGCGCGCGGTCGGCGATTATCTCGACCGCGAGCGTGCCGCCATCGGGCGCGACATTGAGGCGCTGTCGGAAGCGACGCCCTTCCGCAAGAATCTGCCTCGCGGGACGGAATGACGTGGGGTGGCGTTGTTTCGGGATTTTCCCGTCCCCTCCCCTCCCCTCCTCCTCGCGTTTGAATTGAACGTCGGTTTTCGCAACAAGCTTCGGTGCGCACGTCTTCGTTTGTCGGTTTTAGCAAGGTCGACACTGACGTAACGGCAGGCATTCGTCTCCGTATTTTGAAGCTGCGCGTATTCGTTTGTCGCTTTTCGCGCGTCGCAAATGGCATCCATTATCGAACACGCAACAGACCTCCCCGCCGCGTCCAGCCATTGGGCGCTCTGTGATAGGAATATTAGCTGATCTCACTTGCGGATCAAGCGCCGTCAGGATTATTGTCCGAGGCGCCGGATAGCGGTCGCCTTAATCCTGAATCTCGAAATTGCCCAGCTTGTCGTCACTGACAGTGAGAGCCGGCCCGCCTTGATAGACTCCCATCTTCGGCGCGGGCCGGACATATCCTTCAGCCTGCATCTTTGCCCTGACATCCGCGACCAAGGCGATCGTGAGCGGAAACATGGTGTTGAACCGCGCGCAAAAACTATGGGCCAGCTCCACGCTTGGCTTCGCGTCGGACCCTTTAACCGCCAGGGCCTCGGCAACCAGAACATTGACGGCAGCCATATCGTTCGTCGCGCAGGTCGCTACGACCAGGTGTCCGTAAGCGAGCGGAACCTGAAAATACTTGCCGGGCTCGTTACCCGCTGAGGCCGCTGACAGCGCGGCGAGTACCGCCGCCCCTGCGAAAGTCGTTTTCAGCTGGAACGCCATCGTTTTTCTCCTCGCAGACCCTTCAGGGTCTGCGAGGAGATTGGCGAAAAGCGCGTGGACTGTCTGCAGGCCGAGGCGCGACAGATGGCAGCGGCACGCGTGAGACGGGCTGAGTTTCAGCGCACCTCGTGCAGCCAGACGTAGCGTGTGCCGTCGCCCGGGTTGCCAAGATAGATGTCGCGGAGGATTTCGGCGCTGTCGGCGAGGCGCGGGCCGGGGCGGTTGAAATAGGCGTTGCCGTCGGCAATGGCGACGCGGCTATTGCGGACGGCGGGGAATTCGGCCCAGCCGGGCAAGGCTTCGAGCAGGTCGCGCTCGCGCAGCGTTTCGGCGATGCCGTAGCCGCAGGGGGCGACGATGATGATGTCGGGGGCGAGATCGGCCAGCGCCTCGGGCGGGCGCTTGGTGGTGTGTTTGCCTTTGTCGCCCAGCACAGAGATGCCGCCGGTGACTTCGATGAGTTCCGGCGTCCAGAGGCCCGGCCCCATGAGGGGCGCGACCCATTCGAGGAAGACGACGCGCGGCGGCTTTGGCAGTTTGGCCGGGCGTTCGATCCAGAGTTGCATGGCGGCGATGACCGGATCGGGGTCGCGGCGAAGCGCGGCGGCAACGCGGCGGACATCGTCATAGGCATCGGCGAGCGAGGCGGGTTTCAGCGAGACAATGGTGGGGCGCGAAGGCAGGACGGCGCAGACCGCCTCCTCCACCTGCGCGAGGCTGGCGGCGCAAACTTCGCACTGGTCCTGCGTGACGATGACGTCCGGCGCGAGCCGGGCCAGCAGATCGAGATCCACCTCATAGACCGCGATGCCATCGGTGAGGGCGCGGCTGACGGCCTCGTCGATGGCGAGGCTGCCGCCGGTGAGCGGCAAACGCGGCCTTGTGAGCGCCGGGAGAGCCGTCACATTGGCGGGATAGTCGCATTCATGGCTGCGGCCCACCAGTTGATCGCCTGCACCCAGGGCGCATACGATTTCGGTGGCGCTGGGAATGAGCGAGACGATCCGCATGGCGACCCAATTTGTGAAAGGCCGCGATGACTTACGACACCAACAACATCTTCGCCAGAATCCTGCGCAGCGAATTGCCCTGTCACAAGGTTTGCGAGGACGAGGCGACGCTCGCCTTCATGGATGTGATGCCCCAGGCGCCAGGCCACACGCTGGTGATCCCCAAGGCACCGGGCACCGGCATTCTGGATGTGTCGACCGAGGCGCTGATGGCGACCATCGCAACGACGCAGCGTGTGGCGCGCGCGGTGAAGAGGGCGCTGGATGCGCCGGGCGTGATGGTGGTGCAGCTCAACGGCGCGGAGGCCGGGCAGACGGTGTTCCATTTGCATTTCCACATCATCCCGCGCAGCGAAGGTCTGCAACTCAAGTTTCACGCGCGGGATATGGAAAAACCGGAGGTGCTGGCGGCGATGGCGGCGCGGATCAGGGCGGAGATGTAAAGAATATTTGACTCCGGCGGCAGGTCCCTGCATACAGGTCAAAGATTTTCGACATGGGGAGTTTCGATGCCGTTTCGTGAAAAGTCCGCCTGGGTGATGGCGGCGATAATTGCGATCACCGCCGGGCTGTATGCGGCGATGGTGGGGACGCTGCCGAGCGCGGTGCCTGCCCTGCCTGTGGTCATCGGCTTTGTCGTAGCGCTGGCGATCCTTTCGGTCTTCGGCCAGATCGCCATCGCGGTGCTGTCGCCCAAGGATGCGAACGCGGCGGCCGATGAGCGGGACCGCCAGGTGACGCAGCGCGCCTCCAGCATCGCCGGTACGGTGCTTACCTGTGGCGTGGTTCTGGCGCTGGGCACCTATGTGATAGGGCATGGCGGCAGCGTGATGTTCCATGCCGTGTTCGCGAGCCTGATCGTGGCGCAGTTCTGCGAATACGCGCTGACGATCTGGTTCTACCGGCGCGGGGTGTAACTGTGGCGAAGAAGCCGCCCATCACCAACAAGGTGCGCGAGATGCGTGAGGCCCATGGCGGCGTCACGCAGGCGGCGCTGGGGGACGCGATCGGGGTGACCCGGCAGACCATCATCGCGATCGAGCAGGATCGCTATTCGCCCAGTCTGGAGAGCGCGTTTCGGATCGCGCGGTTTTTCAAGGTGGGGGTGGAGGATGTGTTTGGGTGGGAGGGTTGATGAGAGGCCGCGAGCTTGCGGCCTGCCCCCTTCCGCCCGTTGGGCACCTTCCCCCGACGGGGGAAGGTCTTGATCCTGTGAAATCGGTGCGGTGTCTGGCGTGAGCGCCGTCCCCTGACAGGGGAAGGTGGCCAAAGGCCGGAACGGGGCTTGGGGTGACGGGGGGGCGTTTTTCTGAGCGGCCTCAGGCATGGGTCCACGGGTCTGCTGCGCAGCCCGAGGATGACAGTTGGTGTGGGATGGAAAAGAAAACGGCCGGCGTGAGCCGGCCGTTTTCGTTGAGGTGCGCGTCGTCAGCCGGCGAGTTCGGGCTCTTTCGAGTCGTTCTTGCCGCGGCTGGGCGGTTCCTTGATCTCGATGATCTCGAAGGACAGCTTGTCCGTCTTCTCGTCGACTCCGATCTTTACGACGCCGCCCTTGATGAGCTTGCCGAACAGCAATTCCTCGGCGAGCGGCTTCTTGATGTTTTCCTGGATCACGCGCGAGAGCGGACGGGCACCGAAGTGTTCGTCGTAGCCGTGCTTGGCGAGCCAGTTGGTGGCGGCTTCCGTCAGCTCGAACGTTACGTTGCGGTCTGACAGCTGGGCCTCGAGCTGCAGCACGAACTTGGTGACGACCTGGGCGATGATTTCGCGGCTGAGCGCCGCGAAGGGAATGACCGCATCGAGACGGTTGCGGAATTCCGGCGTGAAGAGCTTTTTGATCGCCTCTTCATCCTCGCCCTCGCGCTTGCCGCGCCCGAAGCCAATGGATTCCTTGGCGGCATCGGAGGCGCCCGCATTGGTGGTCATGATGAGGATCACATTGCGGAAATCGATCTTCTTGCCGTTGTGATCCGTCAGCTTGCCGTGATCCATGACCTGCAACAGGATGTTGAAAATGTCGGGGTGCGCCTTTTCGATTTCATCGAGCAGGAGCACGACATGGGGGTGCTGATCGACGCCGTCGGTGAGCAGGCCGCCCTGGTCGAAGCCGACATAGCCCGGCGGGGCGCCGATGAGGCGGCTGACCGCGTGGCGCTCCATATATTCCGACATGTCAAAGCGCAGGAGTTCAACGCCCATGATCTCGGCGAGGCGCTTGGCGACTTCGGTTTTGCCCACGCCGGTGGGGCCTGAGAAGAGATAGGCGCCGATGGGCTTTTCCGGCTCGCGCAGGCCCGCCCGGGCGAGCTTGATCGAGGCGGCGAGCGCGGAGATCGCGAAATCCTGGCCGAACACGACGCGCTGGAGGTTTTTCTCCAGCTCGCGCAGCGACTCGGTATCGGTTTTCGAGACGGTCTTGGAGGGAATTCGCGCCATTTTGGAGATGACGTCTTCCACTTCGCGCACGCCGATAACCTTTTTCCGGCGGCTCTCGGCCACCAGCATCTGGGCCGCGCCAACTTCGTCGATCACGTCGATCGCCTTGTCCGGGAGCTTGCGGTCGTTGATGTATTTAGCCGACAGTTCGACAGCCGCCTTCACCGCATCGGCGGTGTAGCGAACCTTATGGAATTCCTCAAAATAGGGCTTCAACCCCTTGAGAATCTTGATGGTATCCGGGACCGTCGGCTCGTTCACGTCGATCTTCTGGAAACGGCGGACAAGCGCCCGGTCCTTCTCGAAGTGCTGACGGTATTCCTTGTAAGTCGTCGAGCCCATGCAGCGCATGGTCCCTGACGCGAGCGCCGGCTTGAGCAGGTTCGAGGCGTCCATCGCGCCGCCGCTGGTCGCGCCGGCGCCGATGACGGTGTGGATCTCGTCGATGAACAGGATCGCGCCCTTGAAGTTCTCAAGTTCCTTCACGACCGATTTGAGCCGCTCCTCGAAATCGCCGCGATAGCGCGTGCCGGCGAGGAGCGAGCCCATGTCGAGCGAGAATATCGTGGCGTCTTTAAGGACATCGGGGACTTCGCCCTTGACGATCTTGCGGGCGAGGCCTTCGGCGATGGCCGTCTTGCCGACGCCGGGGTCGCCGACGAAGAGCGGGTTGTTCTTCTGGCGGCGGCATAGGATCTGGATCGTGCGTTCGACCTCGGCCTCGCGGCCGATCAGCGGATCGATCTTGCCGATCAGGGCCTTTTTGTTGAGGTTGACGCAATAGGCGTCGAGCGCCTCCTGGCCGGTTTTGGCACTGGGCTTTTCGCCGCCTGGCTCGGGACGCCCGGCGTTATTGCCCTCGCCTTCCTCTTCTTCCGAACCGCGCGCAGGGCGCGATTCGGAAAGGCCAGGGCGTTTGGCGATGCCGTGGCTGATGTAATTGACCGCATCGAGGCGGGTCATGCCCTGTTCCTGGAGGAAGAAGGCGGCGTGGCTTTCGCGCTCGGCGAAGACCGCGACCAGGACATTGGCGCCTGTGACTTCTTCGCGGCCCGAGGACTGGACGTGGATAACCGCGCGCTGCACGACGCGCTGGAAGGCGGTCGTGGGCTTGGCGTCTTCGCCCGATGGCGAGCGCAGGGATTTCAGTTCGTTGTCGATGTAGTTGGTGAGCGAGCGGCGCAGCTGATCGAGGTCGGCATTGCAGGCCCGCATGACGGCCGCCGCGTCCTTATCGTCCGCCAGCGAGAGAAGGAGATGCTCGAGCGTCGCATATTCATGCGTGCGCTCGGTCGCCAGGCGAATGGCCCGGCGCAGCGTTTCCTCGAGAGACCTTGAAAATGTGGGCACTGACTTTGGTTCCTTACTCTTTCTCCATCGTGCACTGCAGCGGGTGCTGATTCTGCCGCGCGAAGTCGATCACCTGCGTCACCTTGGTCTCGGCAACCTCATAGGTAAAGACCCCGCACATCCCGACACCGGTGCGATGGACGTGGAGCATGATATCGACGGCCTCATCGGCGCTCTTGTTGAAGAACTTCTCGATGATGTGAACGACGAACTCCATGGGCGTGTAGTCGTCGTTCAGCAGCAGGACCTTGTAGAGCGAAGGTTTCTTGGTCTTGGGCTTGGTCTTGACGATAATGCCGGTGTTTGTGCCACCGCGCCCGCCGCCGATACCGTCCTGATTGTCGCCGCCGTTGCTCATGCGCCAATTAGATAGGCATTTCTGGGCAGTTTAAAAGACAGCGCCATCACGCGGATTCAAACTCTGAGGCGAATCCGTCAAAGGCTTGGCGCGAAATGAAAACGCCCGGGATCAGCCCTGGCCTCTGCGCACAACGATCGGCCGGATCAGGCGGCTTTGAACTGGAAGGCCCCGGCCAAGGTCTTCACCTGAGCAGTCATCGGCTCGATCGCCGTTTTCATCGATTCGGAGAACATCTGCGTCAGCTTGGTCATTTCCGAGACGTGGGTCTCGAAGGCCGTCTTGGCGTAGGACTTCTGGGCTTCCATCGCCGCTTCGATCGACTTGGCCCCGAAAATCGACTTGGCCGCCTCGATGAAGGCTTCGCCGGACGATTTAGCATAGGCCATGATCTCGGCCTGGAATTTCTCGAAACCTTTGCCGGACGCAGCAGCGGTTTCCATGAACGCATCCATCGCCGCCTTTTGGCTGGATGTCGCAGATTCAATTAATTCGGGTTTTTTTGCCATTGCTCACTCCTTCAGGTGGATCGGGACGCTAGCGCGTCGGCGCATGTTGCAGTGCAGCGCAACCTTTATGCGCTCGCAAAAAGACTTGGGCAACCGACTTCGCGCATAGGAGGTTCGTCTTGTTGACGAGCCCGGCAGCCTTCCGTAGCGTTCGGGTGCGGGGAAAGCGTGAACGGCGACGGGGGCTTAGCGGAACTGCGGCAGGATTTTGCGACCGCCGCGTTTACCAACCTTTCAGACCCAGGACTTAGGCTTGGATGTGGATGCCGCAAGCGCGAAGGCGAGGCGGTTTTGTGCGGTTCTCTTAAGCAGGTCTTCAATCCATGACTCGAACGCGCACGAATTTCGTCCGCTCGGCTATGGCGTTTGTCTTCGGCGCGGCGATGCTGGCGACGAGCCCGGCCTTCGCCGGGACCGGCAATGACGCCGCGCTGGTGATGGACGCCGAAAGCGGCCGGGTTCTCTACGCCCGTTCGGGCGACTCCGCCCGCGCCCCCGCCTCGCTCACCAAAATCATGACGCTGTATGTACTGTTCGATCAGATCAAAGCCGGCCGGATGACGCTGAGCGACGAGATCACGATGTCGGCCAACGCGGCCTCGCAGAAACCGACCAAGCTCGGCGCCAAGAAAGGCACTACGATCACTGTCGAGCAGGCGATCTATGCCCTCGTCATTGTCTCGGCCAACGATGTCGCCGTCGCGGTAGCTGAACACATTGGCGGCTCCGAGCAGCAGTTTGCCCAGATGATGACCCAGCGCTCGCGCGATCTTGGCATGAAGCGCACGACCTTCCGCAACTCCTCGGGCCTGCCCGATGCCGGCCAGATCACCACCGCACGCGATATGGCGATCCTGTCGCGCGCCGTGATGCGTAATCACCCCGACCTCTACCGCTATTTCAGCGCGATCGAGTTCACCTATAACGGCAAGACGACGAAGACCCATAACCGCGTGCTGACGGGCCTTGCCGGCGCCAACGGCATCAAGACGGGTTACACGCGCGCCTCCGGCTTCAACCTCACCACCTCTGCCGAGCGCAATGGCAAGCGCCTGATCGGCGTCGTGCTGGGCGGCGATAGCTGGAAAGAGCGCGATAACGAGATGAAGGCGATGCTTGAGGCTTGGTTCGCCCAGCTGAGCCGCCGTCCCGCGCTGGTCGCCAGTTATGGCTCGGGCGTTGCGGTCGCCTCAGCGCCGGTTGCCCAGCCGATGACGTTTGCCGCCGTTGAAGCTGAAAAGATTTTGATGCCGAGCCCGCCCCCCGCCCCCGTTCCGGTCGCAAAACCGGTCGAAGAGCGCCGGGTCGTCGCCATGGCGCCGATACCCGACGAACCGGAAGCCGCGCCCGCCCCGAAGAAAGCAAAGCCGGTCTACGTCGCCTATTACGTGCCGCAGCCCAAGGCGAAGCCGGCGCGCTTCGGTGGCGCGACCCGCACCGCCAAGGCGAACGCCAAGGTGCAAGTGGCCGAAGGCGACACCGGCGATGAGCGCGTGCTGCCGCTTTCGACGCTGACAGACGGCCGCTCGCGCGATGACATCGCAACGCTGATCTCCGCCAATTATAGCGGCGAGGAAGAAGCCGCAGCTGCGCCGCGCGCCGCAAAGAAGTCCGGCGATTGGGGCATCCAGATCGGGGCGTTCGACAGCGCCAAGGCGGCGAACCACGAACTCGCCCGGGCCCGTTCGGCATCCTCCCGCGTAGGCGATGCCGAGGACATGGTGATGAATGTGAAGAACGCTGAAGGCCGCACTTTTTACCGTGCGCGCTTCACCGGATTCACGAATGGCGACGCTCAGAAGGCCTGTACGTCGCTGAAGAGCGAAGGTTTTAAGTGCGTAACGTTCTCGACTTCGACGGCCCTGGCGAACTGACGCCCTAGCCCAGCAGATAATCCCGCGCCGCGTTAATCTTGGCGGCCAGATAATCTGTGCCGCCGCGATCAGGATGCAATTGCTGCATCAACCGGCGGTGTGCATCGCGGATGGCGCCTTCGCCAGCGCCTTCTTCCAGCCCTAGAATGTCGAGTGCCTCTTCACGGGTAATACCCGTTGACGATGCTCGTGGCGGTGGCGGGGCCTCATCCGCATCTGGATGCAGGCGCGCCAGATAGGCATCGAGAAGCTGCGCGGATTCGGCATCCTCGACCCGAAGATCGTTGCGAAGCGCCAGAAGATCGTCGAGCGAGAGCTCTGCAAGGCGTGCGCCTTTGAGGCGGCCCTTGAGAATGAGACCGGAGGTTTCGCCGGTGCCATGATCGAGTGTCATCTCCAGCCAGTCGGTCGCGACGACCGAGGTTTGCCCAGCCGATGGCTTCGGCCCGCCGCCGAAACGCCAACCGCTGGTCGCCTGATAGCGCAGCAGGCCGGCCATACCGAGCGTGACCAACGCCGGGAAAACCGCTTCACGGGTCAGAAGGAAGAGGCCGGCAGTCACCAACAGGACAATCCCGGCCCAGCGCACGACGCGCGTCAACCGTGCCGGGTCCATTGTTGCGAGCGTGCGCCAAACGACCATACCGCCGATAAGCACTGCAAATCCGACAACGAAGTAGATCACTTCTGCCGCCCAACTGGTTCGCCAGGCGCAGCACCGCGCCACCAGCGCTCGCGGCGTGTGCGCTCAGCGCCTTGTGTCCGCCGACAGCGTAAATCGCGACGGCGCGGAGCAGATCGCGCAGCGTACCGGCAGCGCTGGCGTCAAACTTTGCATAGGCGCCGCGCGTGATCCGCGCGACCTCGCGAAACGTTGCCTCGGCTTTGGCATTTTCGCCTTCCTGGAACATGAAGGCAGGCATTCCGGCAAGCGCCAACCGTCCGGCCGTGGCACAAACCGCGTCAGGGCTTTCCTCCAGCGCGTCACCCACGAAGACGAGCGCGTGCACTTTGTTCTGTGCCGTCTCGGCACTGGCGTGAGCGAGCGTGCGCTCAATCTGGGTGAAGCCGCCACGAACGCAGTAGCCCTCCATCGCCGCCTTCAGCGTCTTGGCATCCGATGTCCAGGGCCTAACATTGAATTCGCCAACACCCCGGAATGAGACAAGCTGGACCTGAAGGCCACCGCGCGCCGAGGCGGCGGCGTCGAACATCTCGCCCTGAACCTTACGGGCCATCGCCCAGGTCGGAGCGCGGCTCATCGTGGCGTCGAGCGCGAAGATGAGGCGGCCCGTCGTGCCGGACGCGCGAACGACCGGCGTCTTGGCGAGCGCGTCGAGAAATGCGGAGACGCTCTTCGAGGGGCTCTTGCCGGCGGGGACGGTGGGTCTGGGCGTCATGGCGTTTCCAAGATCGCTATGCGGGGCATCGCCTTCAAGGGCCATCTGTGAGCGAGAGAAGGGAGGCGTTGCCGCCGGCGGCCGTTGTGTTGACCGAAACCGTTCGCTCGGTCGCGAGCCGCGCCAGATAGTGCGGGCCGCCGGCTTTCGGCCCGGTACCCGAGAGCCCTTCGCCACCGAACGGCTGGGCTTCGACGACCGCGCCGACCTGGTTGCGGTTTACATAGATATTCCCGGCTTTGACTCGGGCGACGACCTCGTCAGCCGTCGCGGCGATACGCGAATGCACGCCGAGGGTGAGGCCGTAGCCCGTCGCGTTGATCGCATCGCAGACCCTGGCAAGATCGTCACCCTTGTAGCGCACGATATGGAGAATGGGGCCGAAGGTCTCGCGGGTCAGACGCTGGATACTGTCGATCTCGTAAGCGCGGGGGGCAAAGAAGTAGCCGTCACTGTCGCCCGCGAGGCGGCCCTTGGCGATGAGCTTGCCTTCGCGGTCCATGCGGCTCGCGTGATCTTGAAGCATCTGCAACGCCTCGGCGTCGATGACCGGGCCGATATCGGTGTCGAGCTTTGAGGGGTCGCCGGTGATGAGTTCATTCATTGCGCCCGCAAGCATCTTGATGACCCGGTCGGCGATGCGGTCCTGCACGAAGAGGACGCGGAGCGCCGAGCAGCGCTGGCCGGCGCTGTCGAAGGCCGCAGTGAGCGCATCGCGGACAAGCTGTTCCGGCAACGCGGTTGAATCGGCGATCATGGCGTTGAGGCCGCCGGTTTCGGCGATGAGGGTCGCGATGGGCCCATCGCGCATCGCGAGCTTGCGATTGATGATGCGGGCGACGTCGGTCGAGCCGGTGAAAATGACACCTGCAATGCGCGAATCGCCAGTGAGGGCCGCGCCGATCTCGCCGTCGCCTGGCGTGAGGCTGAGGATGGCGGGAGGGATACCGGCCTCGTAGAAAAGCTTGACGATGGCGCTTGCGATCAGCGGCGTCTGTTCGGCCGGTTTGGCGACGGCGGCGTTGCCCGCGGCGAGCGCGGCAGCAACCTGTCCCGTGAAGATGGCGGCGGGGAAATTCCACGGCGAGATGCAGGCGAAGACGCCACGCCCGTTAAGGGTCAGCGTGTTGCGCTCGCCGGTCGGGCCGGGAAGTCGCTCGGGGCCGGCGAAGTCGCGGCGGGCACCCGCGGCGTAGTAGCGCAGGAAGTCGATCGCTTCGCGCACATCGGAGATCCCGTTGGCGAGCGTCTTGCCCGCCTCGCGGATGCAGAGGCCGATGAGAAGGGCGCGATTGCGCTCGAACAGATCGGCAGTTTTTTCGAGGATCGCAGCGCGGGCGGCACCGCCCTGTGCGTCCCATGAAGGCTGGGCTTTGACGGCGGCGGCGACGGCGGCGGCGATATCCTGCGGCGTAGCGACAGAGACCTGGCCGACGACATCGTCGCGGTGCGCGGGATTGCGGATCGGCTGCGGCGCGCCGCCCGCTGCCTTGCCCGCGATCACAGGCTTGGCGTGGACCAGTGTCGCCATTGCCTTGGCGATCTCGGCGACCAACGCCTCACGGACCTGCATGTCGGCGATAAGCGCGCCGGCGGAGTTGAGGCGCGGCGCGAAGATGGCGGCGGGCAGCGGGATGCGGGGATGCGGCTTCGACTCGAGCGCCGTGAGCACGGTCACCGGATCGGCGATGATGCCGGCGATGGGGGCTTCGTCGTCGGCGAGGCGGTTGACGAACGAGGTGTTCGCGCCGTTTTCGAGCAGACGGCGGACGAGATAGGCGAGAAGGTCTTCATGGCTGCCGACCGGGGCATAGACGCGGCAGGGGCGGCCATTTTCCTTGTCGGCGACGAGCGTGTCGTAGAGCGGCGCGCCCATGCCGTGCAGGCGCTGGAACTCGAAGCTCTTGCCCTGCCCCAGCACCAGCCCTGAGGCCACGGTATGGGCGTTGTGGGTGGCGAATTGCGGGTAGAAGGCGTCACCCGCGCTGAGCATCTGACGCATGCAGGCGACATAGGAGACGTCGGTGGTCTGCTTGCGCGTGAACACCGGGTAGCCCGGATGGCCGAGCTCCTGCGCGCGTTTGATCTCGCTGTCCCAGTAGGCGCCTTTGACGAGGCGGACAGGAAGCTGGCGGCCTGCGGAGTGGCTGAGTTCCTGGAGCCAATCGAGAACAGCGGGCGCGCGTTTTTGATAGGCCTGAACAGCGAGGCCGAGGCCATCCCAGCCGGCCAGTGTTGAATCGCGCGAGAGGGCTTCGAAGAGATCAAGCGAGAGTTCAAGGCGCTCGGCCTCCTCCGCATCGATGGTGAGGGCAACACCATAGGATTTGGCACGGGCGGCGAGTGCACCGATTTGCGGCAGCAGCTCGTCCATCACCTGTGTTTTGCGGAAGATCTCGTAGCGCGGATGAAGTGCCGAGAGCTTGACCGACAGGCTGGGGCGTTCGGCGAGCGAGCCGGGATGAGCGCCGGCAGCCACCGCGTCGAGCGCCTTTTCGTAGGCGGTGAGATAGCGCCCGGCGTCTTCGCGCGTGAAGGCGGCCTCGCCCAGCATGTCGAAGGAATAGCGGTACAGTGCGCCCTTCCCATCTTGCGCCTTGCCCAGCGCCTCCTTGATCGTCCGCCCAAGGACGAATTGGCCACCCATGATGCGCATGGCATAGGTCATCGCCTGGCGGATAACCGGTTCACCGGAGCGCGTGACGGCCTTGCGGAGGGCGCCGGTCCAGCGCTGGGCTGCGCTGTCTTCCAGCTTCAGCACCTTGCCGGTCAGCATCAGCGCCCAGGTCGAGGCATTGACGAAGGTTGAGTCCGATTGGCCGCGATGGCTTTGCCAGTCAGCGGCGCCGATCTTGTCCTTGATGAGCTTGTCGGCGGTGGCGGCATCCGGCACGCGCAGCAGTGCCTCGGCGAGGCACATCAGGGCGACGCCCTCCTCGCTGGTTAGAGAATACTCCTGCAGGAAAGCGTCGATGCCGCCGTCGCGGCGCCCGGCACGGATGCGGGTGACGAGGTCACGGGCGGTGCGGTCGACCTGGGCGGCCTCGTCGGCTGAAAAGCGCGCGGCTTCGATGAGCCTCCCGGCAAGTGTGGCTTCGTCGGCGAGGTAGAGATCGGTGAGGCGGGCGCGCTTGGCGGCGAGGGACATCAAGGAGAATCCATGTGAGGCAGCCCCTATTCTAGCGGGCCA
>Ga0105044_10003457_pt1 | contig 21702 bp, 19 predicted proteins | sample MAT01_FD_78092 | JGI IMG/M metagenome (GOLD analysis project Ga0105044, IMG submission 78092) | Freshwater microbial communities from Lake Fryxell liftoff mats and glacier meltwater in Antarctica - MAT-01 | ecosystem: Environmental > Aquatic > Freshwater > Ice > Liftoff microbial mat | place...
AGAATCTCCTTCGCACGTTCACCCTGGCGTTTGTGCACGGTCTTGCGCCAGGTCAGGTACCCCGGCTTGTCCATCGGGAACGACGAGCGGGGAATGGCCCAGCGTTCCAAGTGCTGAGCACGGGCGGCGAGACGCAGCGCCAATGACGGCTGCTCGATCAAGCGGATAATCCATTGCTCGATATGACCCGCATAGGCGAGTTCGCTCGGCTTGCCGAGCGGCGGCGCGGGCTCCGTCGCATGCACGGCGTCGAGAGCAGCGCGCGCCCGTTCGATGAGGTCAGGAGTCGGCATATCGATCACCGCCGGTGGGTTTGGCGCGAACGTATTGACCAGCGTGCGGGCGAAGCGTTCGAGCGCGCGGGCGCACAGTTCATAATCCGCTGCCGTGCCGCCGAAGGGATCAGGGACGCCGCCGTGGTCGGCATTCACCACTTCGATGCGATTGGCCGGCACCCCCATGCTGCGGATGTACGCGGCGTGGCTGGAGGTCATACACAACACCCGGTCAACCGTGGCCAGATCGATACTGCTCACGTGACGGCTGCGATGAGCACGCAGATCAAGGCCGCAGCCGGCCATGGTGGTCACGGCTTGCGGCGTCGCGGGTTCACCTTCGCCAGCTCCGGTGCCGGCGCTGCTCAGGTGCACGTCATCGATGCCACGCTGCGTGATCAGACCGCGCAGCAGAGTCATCAACATCGGGCTACGGCAGGTGTTGCCGGTGCAGACGCATAAAACATTCATGGCCGATGTCCGATGTCCGATGTCCGGGTGAGGACGCCCGATGTCCGATGTTCGATGTCCGCTGTCGGGGAAGACAGTCGACCATCACGGTATATGCCCGCCCGCCAAGAAGGCCCTGGCGGGACGCTGTGATCATCGGCCACGAGACATCGGACATCGGACATCGAACATCGGACCGTGGCCATCACTTGCCGGCCTTCCGCGCCTCACGCCGCTTGCCGATGTCTTTGCGGAAATGTTTGCCATCGAAACGGATCGCATCGCACGCGGCGTAAGCCGTCGCACGCGCAGCGTCGAGATCAGTGCCGATGCCGCAGACGGACAACACGCGGCCGCCAGCGGTGACCACCTGGCTGTTCTTGTCGCGCGTGCCGGCGTGGAATACCGTGGCGTTCTGGGCCTGGGCGCTGTCGAGGCCGCTGATCGGCAGATCGCTGGGGTATTTGCCGGGGTAGCCGGCGCTGGCCATGGTCACGCACACCGAGGTGCGCGGATCCCATTCGAGTTCGACCTGATCAAGTTTCCCGTCGATGCAGGCTTCGAGTACACCGGGCAGATCGGTGGCGAGGCGCAGCATCAAGGTCTGGCACTCGGGATCGCCGAAGCGCACGTTGTATTCGATGACCTTGGGGCCGGAGTCGGTGATCATCAGGCCCATGTAGAGCACGCCGATGTACGGGCGGCCTTCTTTGAGCATGCCAGCCATGGTCGGGTAAAGGATGCGCCGGACCATCTCGTCTTCGTCGCGTGGCTTCATCAACCCGGGCACGGGCGAGAACGTGCCCATGCCGCCGGTGTTGGGGCCTTCGTCGCCGTCGAACACTTGTTTGTGGTCCTGCACGTAGTCGAGCAGCACGGCGTTGCGGCCGTCGCAGAAAGCGAAGACCGAGATCTCTTCACCACGCAGGGTCTCTTCGATGACCACGTGTTTGCCGGCGGCGGCACCAAATTCATGTTTGACCATGATGCGTTCGACGGCGTCGTGCGCCTCGGCGGCGTTCTTCGCCACGGTCACGCCTTTGCCGGCGGCTAGGCCGTCGCACTTCACCACCAGCGGGCCATCGACCTCGGTGATGTAGGCTTTGGCGTCGGCGATCTTGTTGAAGATTTTGAACTGCGCGGTCGGGATGTTGTGGCGGCGAAGGAACTCCTTCATCGCCACTTTGCTGCCTTCGAGCTGCGCAGCAGCCTTCGACGGACCCCAGGCGCGCAGGCCACGGCGGTGGAACTCATCGATGATGCCGAGGGTGAGGGGGATCTCCGGGCCGACGACGGTCAGGTCGATCTTCTGCTCGACGGCGAACTGGGCGAGCTTCTCGATGTCATCCGACTTGATCGGCACGTTGGTGCCGAGGGTCGCCGTCCCAGGATTTCCTGGAGCGATGAACAACTGCTCGACGCGCGGGCTCTGCTTCAGTTTCCACGCCAGGGCGTGTTCGCGCCCACCATTGCCGATGACCAGGATCTTCACGGATTCACCTCAGGGGGGCGCAGAGTAGGGCGACGTTTTAAGGCGCAATTGCCGATGGCTGGTGGATTGACGAGCAGGGGACGCTCGTTGGCGCAGCTAGCTGTTCGTTGCTGGTACCGAGTTGTCCGCCAGTGGCACGGTAAACGACCACAGATCATCCGCCGCATGGACCATCGTCGACGGACATTCCGCCTGCGCTTCGATCAGCAGCTGCCCGACGTTGCGTTCGGCATCTTTGTCGGTGTAGCGCGAGCTGAAGTGCGTGATGATGAGGTGTTTTGCCGCAACGCGTTTGGCGAAGGCACCCGCCATGGCACTGGTGCTGTGGCCCCACTGTTCGGCTTTGGCCGTGTGGCTGGCTTCATAGGTCGCTTCGTGTACCAGCAGGTCGCACCCGTGTGCGGCGTTGGCGATGCCGTCGGCGTCCTGGGTGTCGCCGAGCAGGACCACCTTGCGTCCAGGGCGTGGCGGATCGCAGACCTCGGTCGGCTTGATGACGCGACCATCGGCCAACGTCACGGTCTCGTCCGATTGCAGTCGGCGGTAGAGCGGACCTTCGGGAATGCCGAGGGCGGCTGCGCGTTCGGGATGGAAACGTCCGTGCCGCGGTGACTCGCGCAGCACGTAGCCGTAACAGACGACGCGGTGACGGATGGCGTGGACGCTCACCGACCAGTGCGACAGCGCACCAAGCGAGCGGGTGCCGTCGACCTCGACCCAGTCGATGGCGAAGGTCGGGACGTGGTCGCTCAGGCGCAGAACGGTTTCGACCATCTCGCGGATGCCGACCGGTCCGACGATCTGCACGGGGTCGGTGCGGCCCTGGATCGCCATGCAGGCAAGCATCCCGGGCAGGCCGTAACAGTGGTCGCCATGCAGGTGGGTAATGAGGATGCGTTCGACACGCCCGGCCTTAATGCCGGCTTTCATCGCTTGGTGTTGGGTCGCCTCGCCACAGTCGAGCAGCCACACCGCGCCGTTTTCGAACGTCAGCGCCTGGGCGGTGACGTTGCGCAGGCGCGTTGGCGTGCCGGAAGAGGTGCCGAGGAAGGTGATTTTCACAGTGGCTACCATAGGCCGTGGTCGTGGATGGCCAAGTCGGGCGAGTGGGACGTCCGATGTCCGATGTCCGATGTCGAAGGCATGACATCGGACATCGGACATCGGACATCGGACATCGGAGGACTTCGGACGCCCCTCTAGCCTGCCGTCCATGGCCTCCTAGGTTCTCTCCCTGGCATGAACCCCGACCTCATTATCGCCTGGATCCGCGCGTTCCTGCTGCTGGGTCTGTTGACCTTCTTCGGTAGCAGTCTGGTGGTTGGCCTGATGCAGGACGATCGTGCCAGCGGCTTCGGTCCGCTGCGTCAGGGCACTGGTCAAGATCCCGGCATCCGCGTGTTGCTCGCCAGCCGTTACATCGGCGGCAAGGAAGCGAGCGAGGCTAAGCCGGTGCATGAAGCGGTAGCTCTGACGATCTTCCAGCCGGTGTTCGTGGTATCGCCGGATTCTCCTGACCACGCCGAACGTCAGCTGACCCTGCCCGCGGGTTCACGCCTGATGATCCTGACCGACACCGTTGACGGTCTGGTGTTGTCGAGCCGTGAATGGGGCAGCGGCGGACGTGAAGTGCGCTGGAATGTGTCACGGGTGGTGATCCAGCCGCAGAACACCGCTCCGGCTGCGACCACCGAAGAAGCGGCCGTGTCGCCCGCGCGACGTGATCCGACGGCGTTCGAAGCCAGCGACAATGATGCGGTGTTCGGCCTTCAGGGGCGCCGTTATCGTGGCGCGGTCGAGGTCTCGTGGGCCAGCGCCAAAGATATGCGCGTGGTCAACTGCGTGCCGATCGAGGCCTATGTTGAAGGTGTGGTCGCGGTGGAGATGTCCTCCGGCTTCCCGCTCGAAGCGCTCAAGGCGCAGGCCATCGCCAGCCGTTCCTACGGGTACGCAAAGGCGTGGGCCGCGCGGGTGGCGGATCGCAAGTTCGACGTGGTGGACGGCATCGATGACCAGGACTACCGCGGCACCGGCAATGGCCCGCCGATCATCGGTCGCGCGGTGGTCGAGACGCGCGGCATTGTCACCTATACCGATCTGCCCCAGGGATCGTTCCCCTTTGCACCGCTGTTCTGCGCCAGTTCCGGCGGCTACACCGCGGCCGTCGACACGGTGTTCACCGGTTATAGCGATGCTCAGGGAGGGGTTCTGCCGTCGAGTATCATGCCGACTCAGCCGGACGATTATTGCCAAGCAGGTGCCGAGGGCCTGGGCAAAGCTGTTACCCATTGGCAGACCACCGAGGTCATCACGCCAGGGATGATCCGTCAGGAATTGCGCAAGATGGCGGAACGCACCAAGGATCCACGTCTTGAGCAGCTCGGCTTCATCAAAGACCTGCGGGTCGGTCGTCGCAGTCAGACCAGCAACCGGGTGGAGACCGTAGTCATCCACCACACGCTGGGCGAGCCGATCGAACTGCCGGCGCATCTTTTTCGCATGGCCATGGGGCCTGGACGCCTGCGCTCGACGTTGTGGAGTCTGGACAGTCCGAAGCGCATCGACTCGGATGACAAGCAGACCAAGAATTGGCAGATCGTCAGTCAGGGCTGGGGCCACGGCGTCGGTATGAGCCAGATCAGCGCATGGGAGATGGCGCGTCAGGGTTGGGTGGCGAAAAACATTCTTGGCTACTTTTATCCGCGGGTGGTGCTCCGGACGTTATGGTGATTGCTAGCTGGGCCTGCGCCTCACCTCGACTTCGCCGCTGCGCTGCTCGCATGCTGCGCATGTCACCGCTGCGCGGTGATCGATGTGCTGCGCCCCTGGCTACGCCAGGATGTTTTGCTGCGCAAAACCAAGCCCGTCCCCGCTCGCGCGCGCAGGCGCGCTCGGGGGATTGTTGTTCGCGGAGCGTTGCCCGGCTACGCCCCACCAGGGGCTCTGCCGCCCCTGGACCCGCTCGTCGTTTAGCTGCGGCCAAACTTTTTCCATGACCAATGCGATCTCGTTCGATCTCCAAGCCACCGACGGTGCTGCCCGTGCGGGCATATTGACCACGCCGCATGGCGGGGTGCCGACGCCGTGTTTCATGGCGGTGGCGACGCTTGGTGGTTTCAAGGGCGTCACCGTTCAGCAGGCCGAGGAACTCGGCCAGGGCATCATGCTCTCCAACACCTACCACCTGGCACTGCGGCCGGGACCGGAACGGGTGCGTGCCCTGGGTGGATTACATGCGTTCACCGGCTGGCGCGGGCCGATGCTCACTGACTCCGGCGGCTATCAGGTCTTCAGCTTAGCGGCGAATCGCAAGATCACCGATGACGGTGTGTGGTTTCGCAGCCACCTCGACGGCACCGCTTTCAATCTGACGCCGGAGGAATCGATCCGCATCCAACGCTTGCTCGGCGCTGACATCATCATGGCGTTTGATGAATGCCCGTCGGCGAATGCCGAACGCGTGGCGATCGAAGCGTGCAATCGTCGCACCGCGGCATGGTTGACTCGTTCAGTCGCCGCGTGGCGTACTGAAGGCTTGCCCGGCGGAGCGAACGAACAGGCGCTCTACCCAATCGTGCAAGGTGGTCTGCATCAGGATCTGCGTGAGGCGTCGCTCGCCGATGCGCTACGTCACGATCTGCCGGGCACCGCACTTGGTGGTCTGGCGGTGGGTGAAAGTTTCAGTGATCGTTTGCGCGTGCTCGATTGGATGTGCCCGCATCTGCCGGCGCAGAAGCCGCGTTACCTGATGGGCGTTGGTACGCCGCTCGATCTGGTCGAAGCGGTGTCACGTGGCATCGATCAATTCGATTGTGTGTTGCCGACGCGCATGGGTCGTCATGGCACCGCCTACACCGATCAGGGACCGCTGCGCGTGAAGCGCTTGGAATACGCTGAGGATTCGCGCCCGGTCGATCCGGAGACGCCGTCGCAGGCGTCACGTGTGTCGCGCGCCTATATCCAACATTTGCTGAAAAGCGGCGAGATTCTTGGTGGGCAATTGCTGTCGGTGCACAACCTCGCGTACTATCGTCGACTGATGGCGCGTATGCGTGTGGCCATTCGAGCGGGACGTTTTAGCGAGTTCGCGGACAAGTTCCGCGCGACGTATGTCGACAAGGAACCGGAAACCGAAGTCTTGGAGACGCGAAAGCCGGGACGTCAGGCGGAGAATGATCATGGCGGATAACTTCGATGTCGTGATCTACACCGATGGCGGGTGTCGTGGCAATCCAGGTCCCGGCGGTTGGGGCTTCCTGGTGTTCAATCCAGCGAACGGACACGCGCTGGAGCGCTGCGGCGGTGAAGGCGAGACCACCAACAACCGCATGGAGATGATGGCGGCGATCATGGCGCTGAAGTCGCTCAAGAAGGACGGCATCCGTGTGCTGCTGCACAGCGACAGCCAGTACATGATCAAAGCGATGACCGAATGGGTCGAGGGCTGGAAGGCCCGTGGTTGGAAAAAGAAAGAGGGTACACTGAAGAACGTCGACCTACTCAAGGAACTCGATGCCTTGAGCCAGCGTTTCCGCGTGACGTGGCGCTGGGTCAAAGGCCATTCGGGCAATCGTGGTAACGAATACGTCGACCAGTTGACTAACCGCGCGATGGATTCGGTGCAGGCGGGCGAGGACGCGGATTACGAGAGCCGCATGGAGTGGCGCGAATAACCCCTCTGGCCTGAGGCTCGCGTCGCCGTCGAAGCGCGACATTATGCGGGCGTCCTTGGAGGTTCCATGCGTCCCTTCCTATTGCTCCTGGCCGTCATTGCGCTCCACGCCGGCGAGGCCGACAAACTCATCACCGACCAATGGTTCGTCGGCAACATCAACAACCAGCCGTCGATGACCATGCATGCGGTGGTGCTGCAGAAGGCGGATGGAACCTTCACCGACCGGGTCGAGACCAACATCGTGCTCAACCGTGTGCTGGGCGGGGCGCAGATCGCCTTTGAGGTGCGCGACACCCAGGTCTACACCGTGAGCGCGGTGGGTGAGATCACCGGCTTCACTTTCGATCACGTGGAAAACGGTGTCACCACCTCGGCGATCGGAACGGTGGGCAAGGACCAGGCGACGGTCAGCATCCTGCGTCTTGGACGTGCTACGGATTCGGTGGTGCCGATCCCAGCGGGTACGCACCTGATCGGGCAGCAGGCATCGCAGGAACAACTGGCCAAAGCCACGTGGAATCCAGGCGACTCGCAGAAGTTCGCGACCCTGGCGCTGATCGGGGCACAGGTGCAGATCGTCACCATGACCGCGACGCACCAGAAGACCGCGGCTGATGGCACCATGACCTTTGGCATGGCCATGGATCTGATGCCGGTGCCGACCACCATGACGCTCAAACCCAATGGTGATCTGGTGGGCATGACCATGGACATGGGCTTCCTCAAACTCGCCTTCGCGCCGAGCCCAGGGCCAGTGCCGCTCATCGGCGCGGAGCTGGCGCCGACCGGTCTGGTCACCGCCAAGGGACCGGCGCCGGCCTCCGGCCCGATCAATCGTTTTCGCCTGCCGCCGATGTCGGGGGTGCCGACGGATGAATTCCAGAGCACCGTCGATGACGTGGTGACCAGCCGCGCCGAAGCGCAGCCATCGCCGTTGGTCGATCCGGCGCCATTCCTGAAAGCGGAGCCGCAACTCGAACTCGACGACCCGCAACTGAAAGCGTGGGTCGACGCCCTGGTAGCGCGCCATCAAGTGGCCAAACCGGTGTTGGCGGAGCGTCTGCGCCTGGCGGTGCGCGGTTACATCGTGAAGAAGGATCTCTCGATGGGCGATGGTTCCGCGCTCGAAGCGTTCCGTTCACGGACGGGTGATTGCTCCGAACACGCCAACCTGTTGGCGGCCGTGTTGCGCATCGCCGGAATCCCATCGCGGGTCGAACTCGGCATGGTCTATGCCCAGGATTACGGTGGCTGGGTCGGCCACGCGTGGAACAGCGCGTATGTCGATGACCGCTGGGTGCACCTCGACAGCGCGTACCCGGGCATTCCGCGGTCGTGTTACCTCAAGCTCGGGACAACCTCGGGAGAAGGACAGAACACCGGCGCGGCGATGTTGGGGGCGTTCACCAAGATTCTGGGGAAGGAAGTGGAGACGTTGGTGCCGTGAGTGACAGAATTTTCCGGGTCCAATTATTAAAACCACTTTCAAAATCTATACAGCCGGTAGAAATTTAGGGTGCTACCAAGAAATCGATTTACCTGGGACCCCGTCAAAGCAGTAATCAATCTTCAGCGCCATAAAATCGCCTTCGAGGAAGCATGGGAAGTATTTAATGACCAAAATGCTCTGGTCACATCCGATATAGATCATGAAGAGCAGGAAGACCGGTGGCATATCATTGGTCAATCACGCAGGAACCGAACGCTATTTGTTGTGTTCTGTGAACGAGAGCAAGCTGAAGGCAGAATTAAATACCGCATAATTTCTGCTCGTAAGGCTGAGCGCAATGAGGCAAAGGAATACGAAGATGGCCATTAAGAGAACGGTTAAAATTAGGCTTCCGAAACGAGGTGAAGGGTCGACACGCAATCCCTTCGCCGCATATTTTAATGCAATGACGAAGATTGGAATTGAGCCTGAGATTGCCAAGCATTACGCAAAATTGGCAGCGAAGGTGGGGTGTGATCTGACAACCATGATCAATGACGTCTTAGAGAAAGAGATGACCAATGAAAAGGCAAAAAAAGTCACCAAGACCCCCAAGTCTACAGACTAAGGAGCAAGAGTCGGCAGAGGTCAGCTTTAAGAAGTCTGTGAAGCTTAAGGGGACCGATATTATTTCTAACGAGTTGCTCCGGGCTAAATTGCGAGCGTCGAAACCGAAGTCAAAAAAACAGTAGGTAAAGTAGGCGGCATTGGGATTAATGTAACTTACCCAGATCCGGCACCTGTTTGCCGGCGACCCTGAGCTCGGTCACGATCCACTGCGCTTCGGCCTTGGCCTTGATCTCGTCGATCGGGTCGTCGTAGGTCGCGGCGATGAGGTCGTGCAGACGCTTGAGCAGATCCGCTTCGCTGACCTGGTTGGGATCCATCACGCCTTCGGTCAGGATTGTCACCTTGTCGTTGAAGACCTGCGCCACACCACCGCGCACGGCGTAGATGATGTTCGCCTGGTTGGTGCTCTTGATGAAGACCTTGCCGTTCTTCAGCAGCGAGACGTACGGCGCGTGGCCGACACGGATACCGGCTTCACCCTCAGCACCTGGAATGGTGACATGATCGGCCTGCACAGCGGGCAGGGCCTTGTCGGGGGTCAGGATGGTGACGGTGAGAGGCATGGGGAACCACCAGCTTTTAGTTTCGAGCTACGAGCTACAAGTTACGAGCAGCGAGCTAAGCCGGACCATCCGACTCGTAGCTCGCAGCTCGAAGCTCGACGCTATTTCTTCGCCGCGAGCGTCTCGGCGCGCTTGACCACGTCGTCGATCGTGCCCTGGTACATGAACGCCGATTCTGGCAGTTTGTCGTACTCGCCGGTGAGGATCGCTTCGAAGCTGCGAATGGTGTCTTCGAGCTTGAGGATCTTGCCTTCGATGCCAGTGAACTGGAAGGCCACCGAGAACGGCTGCGACATGAAGCGCTCAAGGCGGCGGGCACGGGCCACCAGCGCCTTGTCTTCGTCGCTCAGTTCATCGACGCCAAGAATGGAGATGATGTCCTGCAGATCTTTGTAGCGCTGCAGAACTTTCTGTACGCCGCGGGCGACCTTGTAGTGGCGCTCGCCGACGATGTGCGGCTGCATGATGCGCGAGGTCGAGGCCAGCGGATCGACGGCCGGGAAGATGCCCTTCTCAGCGATCGAACGCGCCAAGTTGGTGGTCGCATCCAAGTGCGCGAAGGTGTTGGCGGGTGCCGGATCGGTGTAGTCGTCAGCCGGAACGTAGACCGCTTGGATCGAGGTGATCGAGCCTTTTTTGGTCGAGGTGATGCGCTCCTGCAGTTGGCCCATTTCGGTGGCCAGCGTCGGCTGGTAACCCACTGCGCTGGGCAGGCGGCCGAGCAGTGCTGACACTTCGGAGCCGGCCTGGGTGAAGCGGAAGATGTTGTCGACGAACAACAGCACGTCTTTGCCCGAGGCGTCGCGCAGGTGTTCGGCCTGGGTCAGCGCCGAGAGCGCCACGCGCAGACGCGCGCCGGGCGGCTCATTCATCTGGCCGTACACCAGCGAGCAGCGGCTTTCGCCTGGGATGACCTTGGGGTGGCCGTTGGCGTCCCATTTGGCGTGGCCGTGTTCGTCCTTCTCGACCTTGATCACGTCCGCTTCGATCATTTCATTCCACAGATCGTTGCCTTCGCGGGTACGTTCACCGACGCCGGCGAACACCGAGTAGCCACCGTGGGCTTTGGCCACGTTGTTGATCAGTTCCATCAGAATGACGGTCTTGCCCACGCCCGCACCACCGAAGAGGCCGATCTTGCCGCCCTTGACGTAGGGCGCGAGCAGGTCGACGACCTTGATGCCGGTGACGAAGATTTCGGTTTCAGGGTTTAGCGTGTCGAAGGCGGGGGCCTTGGCGTGGATGCCGCGGCGTTCGCATGCCGCGCTGACCTGCGGTCCGTTGTCGACGCAGTCGCCGAGGACGTTGAAGATGCGGCCGAGGGTTTCGGTACCCACCGGCATGGCGATGGCGCGACCGGTGTCGCGCACGATCGCGCCGCGAGTCAGGCCGTCAGTGGTCGACATGGCGACCGCGCGCACGCGGTTGCGGCCGAGGTGCTGCTGCACCTCCGACACCAGCAAGGTCTTGGCGCCGGTAGCTGGATCGACGATCTCGGTTTCCAGGGCGTTGTAGATCGCCGGCAGGACGTCGAACTCGGCGTCGAGAGTCGAACCGATGACTTGGACGACTTTGCCCGTGTTGGTGGCGGTAGCGGTGGCGGTGCTCATGGTGTGAATTCCTGAACTTGGAGGGTCCGATGTCCGATGTCCGATGTCCGATGTCCCGTGTCGCGATACCATGGTCTGTAATCGATGACCGATGGACAAGACATCGGACATCGGACATCGGACATCGGACCGTGGCAATTCATGATCATGCCATCGCTTCGACGGCGCCGGTGATCTCTGCGATCTCCTGCGTGATCTTGCCCTGGCGACCGCGGTTGTACGCGGTGGTCAGCGCTTTGATCATGTCGGTGGCGGCGTCGGTGGCGTTCTTCATCGCGATGCGACGGGCGGCGTGTTCGGAAGCGGTGGTCTGCAGCAGGGCGGAGAACAGGAAGAAGCGCACCATCTGCGGGATGAGCGCGGCGAAGAGTTCTTCGGGCTCGGGCTCGTAGATGAAGTCGCCTTGCAGTGTCGCATTCGCGGGCTTGGCCTCGGTCGCTTTGCCTGACTTGCTTGCCACGCCAGCGGGCAGCATTGCTGCGGAGGTCGGCTCCTGACGTGTCTGGGTCAGGAAGCGCGAGAACACTACGTAGACTAGGTCGACAGTGCCGTCGATGAAATCCTTGATCAGACCGTTGGCGAGTTTTTCCATCTGGCCGAACTTGAGCGAGCCGCCGACCAACTTGCTGTGCGCGGCCTCGACCGGATAGCCGGCGAAGGCGATGCCCGAAGCAGCTTTTTTGCCGAGCGAGATGAAGCGCACCTTGCGACCGAGGGCCTCCTGCTCACGAGCCAGACGCAGCGCGACGTTCACCAGGTTGGTGTTGAACGCGCCAGCCAGACCGCGGTCAGAAGTCGCCACAGCGATCAGCACGGTTTTCACCGGGCGCGTCTTCATCAGCGGATGGCTGAGGTTCTTGCCACTGCGCTCGACGATGCGTTGGATCAGGGCCTGGAGTTCCTCGGCGTAGGGACGGGCGGCGACCGCCGCGTCCTGCGCTTTGCGGAACTTCGCCGAAGCCACCAGCTCCATGGTGCGGGTAATCTTCTTGGTGTTCTGCGCGCCCTTACGGCGCTTGCGGATGTCTTTGAGGTTGGCCATTGGAATTAGCGTCGAGCTGCGAGCTGCGAGCTACGAGTTTGACACTCGTAGGACGGTGCTGCTGGTGTGGCTCGTTAGGCGCTCCGTCGGGGGTGGGTGGACTCGTAGCTCGCAGCTCGTAGCTCGTAGCTCACTTGTGCTTCGACTTGAAGGATTCGGTGAAGCGTTTGACGGCTTCTTTGAATTTCTTCTCACCGTCGTCGCCGAGGATCTTCTTCTCGACCAGTTCCTTGCCGACCTCGGGATATTCCGCAGTCATGAAGGCGAGGAATTCTTTCTCGAAGAGTGAAACCTGGCTGACGGCGATGCCGTCGAGCATGCCTTCGCTGGCGCCCTTGATCATCATCACCTGATGTTCGACGCCGAGCGGCTGGGCCTGGCCCTGCTTCAGCAGTTCAACCATGCGCGCGCCGCGATCGAGCTGACGCTGGGTAGTGGGATCGAGGTCGGTGCCGAGCTGGGCGAAGGCTTCAAGCTCGCGGTAGGCCGCGAGGTCGAGCCGCAGCGTACCGGCGACTTTCTTCATGCCCTTGATCTGCGCGGCGCCACCGACGCGCGAGACCGAGATACCGACGTCGACCGCGGGACGCTGGCCGGCGTTGAAGAGGTCAGGCTGCAGGTAGATCTGACCGTCGGTGATCGAGATCACGTTGGTCGGGATGTACGCGGAGACTTCGCCTTCTTGCGTTTCGATCACCGGGAACGCGGTGAGCGAGCCGTTGCCAAGCTTGTCGCTCAGCTTGGCCGCACGTTCCAACAGGCGGCTGTGGAGATAGAACACGTCGCCGGGGTAGGCTTCACGGCCCGGCGGACGGCGCAGGAGCAGCGACATTTCGCGGTAGGACGACGCTTGCTTGGAAAGGTCGTCGTAGGCGATGAAGGTGGCGAAGCCTTTGCCGCCAGCGGCTACCGGCTGCTGAACGTACTTGCCGTTCACGATCTTGGGCAAACCGTTCTCGTGCTCCCAGGTGTTGTACATGAAGAATTCAGCGAGCGCCGCGCCAGTGTAGGGCGCGAGGAACTGCATCGGTGCTGGGGTCGAGGCGCCCGCGCTGACGACGATGGTGTAGGCCATCGCGCCGGTTTCTTCGAGCTGCTTGACGATACTGGCGACGGTCGATTCCTTCTGACCGATGGCGACGTACACGCAGATGACGCCCTTGCCCTTTTGATTGATGATGGTGTCGATGCAGATGGCGGTCTTGCCGGTCTTGCGATCGCCGATGACCAGTTCGCGCTGACCGCGGCCCACCGGGATCATGGCGTCGATGCACTTCAAACCGGTCTGCAGCGGCTCGTGCACGCTCTTGCGGTCAGCGAGGCCAGGGGCCGGCGATTCGACGCGGCGGGTGGATTCGGCGGCGATCGGGCCCTTGCCATCGATCGGATTGCCGAGCGCGTCGACCACGCGGCCGAGCAGCGCCTGACCGACGGGGACTTCGAGCACGCGCTTGGTGCGCTTGGCCACGCCGCCCTCTTTGAGGGTGGTGTAGTCACCAAGGATCACTGCGCCGACGTTGCCTTCTTCGAGGTTCAGCGCGAGGCCGAACGCACCGTTGTCGAAGGCGATCATCTCGCCGGCCATGATGCCAGCGAGTCCAGTGATGCGGGCGATGCCGTCACCAACCTGGACGACCGTGCCGACTTCGTCGACGACGACCGAAGCACCGTAGTTCTTCAGCTGCTCTTTGATGACAGCGGTCATTTCATCGGCGCGAATCTTCACAGGAACTCCTTAAGGCGAATGGTCAGGACGGTGATGAACGAATGTGGCGTACTTTCGCTGGGCGAACGCGGCCGGTCACTCGCTCCAGAGGTTGGCGCCCACGGGGGCGGTAAGAATGGTGGCTTTCATGTCGGCAAGCTGCCGGCGGGCGCTGGCGTCGAGCATGGTGTCGCCGAAACGGAGCGTCAGGCCGGAGATCAACGCTGGATCGGTGGTGGCGTGCACCATCACGCCCGGACCGATGGCCTGCTTCAGGCGTTCGGTCAGCAGCGTCAGTTCAGCGGCGGTGATCGGATGGGCGGTGACCGCCTGGACGCGCACCAGACCGACTTTGGCTTCGGCGTTGCGAATGGCCTCGGCGAAAATCGACGGCGCATCGGAGAGACGATTACGGTCGATCAGCAGCTGCAGCAGATCAACGAGCTCCTTGCTGAGCTTGCCGGTGAAGGCGGCGCGAACTGCGTCTTTGGCCTTCACTTTGCCCACGCGCGGATCATCAAGCTGCGCGAGTACCGCGGGCGTCAGGCCGTCGAGCGCCTCACGGCAATCCTCGATCACCTGCATGGTGCTGCCGCGCTCTTCGGCGAGAGCGAGCAACGCCTGGGCATAGACTCCGGCGACGGTGCCAGCGGCCATATCAGTGCGCCTTGACCAGACGAGCTTCGTAAGCGTCGAGGGCCGAGCCCACGACCTGCTCCTGTTTCGAGGCATCAAGTTTCTCGCGCACGATCTTTTCAGCCACCTGGACGGCGACCTCAGCGACCGCCTGCTTGAGCTGCACGATGGCCGAATGGCGGGCGGCTTCGATCTCACGCAGCGAGCGGTTGCGCACAGCGTCGATTTCTTCGCGGGCGGTTTCCACCGCTTTGGCGCGGATGGCATCGCCGTCGCGGGACGCTTCCTTGATCATCTCGCTGATCTTAGCCTCGGCGCCTTTCATCAGGCGGTCGAGCTCTTCACGCAGTTGCTTGGCCTTGGCGTAGGCGTCTTCCGACTCCTTCAGTTCGCGGGCGATCTTCGACTCGCGCGCGTCGACCGCGGCAAGCACGTGTTTCACCCCCAGCTTCAGGAAGATGAGGATGAACACCACGAAGATGCTCAGGCTCCAGATGAAGCTGGCGAGATAAGACGTGAGAAACTCGTTCATGGCCATTCCAGGAAGGTAGGCGTGCAGCGGACCGGTTGCGTCAACAGACCACGGGTGCGATCAGCGACGTGGCGTGGCCGCGCGGGCGACCACGCCAGACGGCGGCTTAATTCATGATGAAGACGAGCACGAAACCGATGAGGGCGAGGGCTTCGATGAAGCCGATGCCGAGGAACATCAGGCCGCGCAGCGCGCCGGCCTGTTCCGGCTGGCGGGCGATGGCGCTGATGGTGGCGGCGACCACCAAGCTGATACCGATGCCCGCACCGGCGGCGGCGCCGCCGTAGGCGATACCTTTACCGATACCGATGGCGCCGTGGGCGCTGGCGTTTGCCGCTTCGATCGCGACGTCAGCGGCAGGCAGGGCGGTGACGATGGCGTTGGCGATGGTGACGAGGTCCGACATGGGAGGATCCTTGGTTGCTGTAAAGGTGAAGCGAAAGGGGGATGGAAGAGGTCAATGCTCGGGGTGGGCACAGAGACCGATGAACACCGCGCTAAGCAGGGTGAAGATGTAGGCCTGGAGCAGGGCCACTAGGACTTCAAGCGCATAGAAGGGGATGGTCAGGATCCAGCCGACCACGCCCATGGTGGTGGCCATGCCGGTCGCGTTGTGATCACTGGAGTAGATGATGAAACCGAGGGTGGCGAACACCAACAGTACCGAGTGGCCGGCGAGCATGTTGGCGAAGAGTCGGATAGCGAGCACGACCGGACGGATGACGAGTTGGAGGATCTCGCTGAAGGCGAGGAAGATCCACAGCAACATGTTGCCTGGGTGCCACGACCAGTGCACTGGCACCAGCTTGATCCAGAACAGCACTGGGCCGTTCTCCTTGATGCCCATGAACAACATCAACACCGCCGTGGTGAGCGCGAGCGCGCTGGTCACCGCAATGTTGCCAGTGGCGGTACCAAACAGCGGAATCAGGCCGAAAAGGTTCATCGCCAACAGGGCGATGAACATCGCACCGAAGTACGGTACCCACTCGTCAGGATGGTGTTTGATGTTCGGGCGAACGACGTCGTCGCGCACGAACAACACGAGCGCTTCGATCATGTGCTGGATGCGACCGGTCGGCTTGTACTGGTCGGGCTTGCGCCGGGCGAACACCAACAGCAGCAACGAGGCCAGGATCAGCGCGATGGTCGACCAAAAGATCTGGTGGTCGAAAAACGCCAGCGGCTTGGGCAGGGCACCAAACCAGGCTTTTTCGCGCGCCACGGTCATGGCCTTGGCCAGTTCGGCGGCAGGGGGGCCCTTATAGGTGGCTGCGGCCGCGATCTCGTTGGCCCAGATCTGGTAGCCGGCATCCGGTTGAGCGGTTTTGAACTGATCGTAGTGGCTGAGCGCTGCGTAGTTGACCTGCGCGTACTGCCCAGTGTTGAGAATCAGCGCCGGATGGCCGTGGACCCATTCAATCGCTGAATACGGCTGATTATGGCTGGCATTCAGATCATCGAAGTTGAAGGCATGACTATGGTGATGGCTAGCGTGCCCATCAGCCAGGGTTGGCTCGGCGGTGACCGCGGCGACGGGTGCAGGAACGACGGCGGGCACCGGCGTTACGGTGGTTTCGACTGCCGGAACCGGAGTCGTTGCTGGTGTCGTCGCTGGAGTCGAAACAGGGGCAGCGTCAGGCACGAGCCGATTCCTTTGCGCTGGTCAGAGTAGCATTCACGCGCGCGACGCGGGACCACGTCCACAGATCAAGAGCGAGCGCGCCGAGCAGGCCAACGATTAATCCGATGATGGCACCGGTCGACCAGGTTTTGCCGCCGATCACCAGCGCCGCCGCACCGGCGCCGCCGATACGTACGACAAAGGACGCCAACGCGGCGAAGGCTGCAACATGCAGCGCACCGCCGTTGGTCGAGGCGACCATCAGGCCGCCGAGCAACACCAACAGCGCAGCCAAGCCGCCGCCAATGGCGAGGCCGAGCCACACTGGACCGGCAGCGGCAGCCAAACATCCAATCGCGGCACACCCGAACGCGGGCACCATGGTTACGCCCAGGCGAATCAACTCAGACCGCATGCCAGTGCTCATTTCAATGAGTCCTTCACCAATTGGTAAAGCGACACGGCCAAGAACAGCAGGCTCAGGCCGAGCATCCACCAGGGTGAGGTGCCGTAGGCGCGATCAATGAAGTAGCCAATCAAGAGGCCTGCCGGAGCAGCGCCGAGCACCATCCACACATTGGCGAAGCCACGTTGCCAACTGTGGTCGCTGTTCCCGTTTTTGTTGCCGTCTTTGTTGCCGTCTGTGCCAGTCTCGACCGGCCGACCATCACGCTGCTGGTCGTCTTGAGTGGTCATGGCAAAAGTACGGTGGACAGCGAGTGACATTGGGGGGGTGCCGAAGGCGCGGCGAACCATAGGCCGACCAATTTGCTGTCAAGCAGACCAGCGCGATTTTCATCGATCGTTCAAGCAATGATAACAAAAACGCATGATCATGCGATGAACGCCCGCAGACTGAACCCAGCCTGAGCACGTGCGGTCACCGCATCCAGTCAGCCACATCTAGGTGGAAAAAAGGGCGGAACTCCTGCAATCGTCGCATGCACCGTGGAGGCAGATGGGAGACAAATCGCACCGACCAAATGCCGCTTTGCCATCGTGCTGCCGTCATCGGCCGAACAGAGTACCCCGGCTAATGTCCGAGTTTGGCATGGTGCGGCGTGAGTGGCCTTGTGCCCTCAATGTGATTGATAGGGTTCGGGCCCTGTAGCCGGGACCACTCCGCATATACTTCGGTTTGTTCGAGGTGATGCGGAGAGCGTGCACGGTTGTCAAAGCCGACCCATCACCGACTCGCTCACGACCAGACCATCTCCGCCGTCAGAAAGGATGACCCATGAGTTGCCATCGTCATTGCTTCCCACGCTCCAACCAACTCGTTGAGGCTCCCATGTTGAAAACGCCAGCTCATCAGCCACGTCGTGCGAAATCTCACGCCATTCTGGTCGGGATCGCTTTGCTGCTCATGGGGATGTTCGCTGGCCATGCGAGTGGCGTTGACGTCGTCATCGACGGGAATCCGCTGAGGATCCAGAGCGACGAATACCTGCGCATGAAAGTCTTCCGCAACCAGGCGGGAACTTTCGTCCGGCAATATTTCGGCACCTACGACACCTACCTGCGCTTGCCCATTGGGCCGTTGGGCGATCGCACGGTGAACATCAGCAGCAGTAATGGTGGGGGCTCTTCCGCTTTCACACCGGTCACGCACACCGCACCTGATCTGTCAACCATTGCCACCACGGTCTCGACCGCGGATATGGTAACCATCGCCCACACGGTCACCTATTCTGCGGGAGCGGAAATCTACCGTCACCAGTGGGTAGTGACCAATGGCGGAACCACCACCTACAGCGATGTTGCCTTGCGCTACGGTGGGGACACGTACTTCGGCGGCAGTGATAGTGCGTCGGGCTACTACGACACCAATCTGGGTATGGTGTTCTGCAAGAATCCCAATCTCTCTGGTCTGATGGGGATGTTCGGTGGGCCGGAGTCGCCAGCCGATGGTTACTATGAGACGTACTACGGCACGGTGGTCAGCGCGCTTGCTGGCGCCCTCGATCTCCCGAACACCGTTGATGCCACCTTCGTCGATAACGGCATGGGACTCGAATGGCGCCGCGCGAGTCTCGCGCCAAACGACAGTTGGACCATCATCGCCTACGAAAAATGGACCGAATCCGGCGCCATCCAGGTGATCGCACCGGCACCGCTGTCAGCTGACCCCGGCCAGCCGGTCACCATCACCTTCACCGTCACCAACCTGCAGGCGACTGCGGACACCGTCGAGCTGGCGGCTACTGCACCGGCTGGTTGGGTGACGGGAGTGGCAAGTTCTGTCCAGGTCCCTGCACTAACCTCGGTCCCGGTCCCTGTGACAGTCGCGATCTCCACTGATGCCACTGGAGTGGGCCAAGTACAACTGACCTTGACCAAACGCGACCCGCAGACCAATGCGGTGGTCTTCACCTACAGCGACCACGTGAATGTGACGGTGAACGGTACGACCACCGTGCCCCCGGTGGTCGTGGTGCCGACCAGTTCGGTGCCGCTGTCGAGCGGCGATCAGGTCATCTACGCCGCAATCAGCCCGGCAACAGCCCAGGGCGCGACCAGCGTGCTGAGTGCACTGGCGGGATTGTCGAATACCCAGACGCGCGCGTTCGCCTGGGACAACCTCATCCAGTCGTACGTCGAACTGCCGAGCCAATATCCGACCGGTGGCGTGGTGCCTGCGACTGGCATCTTCATCGCCACCAGACAACCGCTGAACTACAACCTCAGCGGCAGTCCAACGGCGGCGACCTTTTCCCTCACGGTGCGCCATTCCGGCTGGACCTTCGCTGGTATCCCACCGATCGAGCTGACGCCCGGATCCTATGAGAGCACCTTTGCATGGCCTTATCCGATCGGCACACCGACGGGCACGCCGCTGCAGATCACCTTCAACGCCGACGCCAGCATTGCGGACGCCATGGGTGCCCCCGGTGGAACGCCAGAGTCATCGCGGCCGTGGTACTGGAACGGCACGGCTTACGCGCAGGTGGATAGCCTGGAGGTCGGTAAAGGTTACTGGTTCAAAAACAATCTGAGCGAGGACATCACCATAACCATCAGCGTCCAGAACCCTCAAGCATCCCAGCTGGCTTTACAGGAGAATGCCGCTGCGAAATCCGCGTCCAAAGACCGCGCGCCGGTGAGCGTCCGTGATCAGGGTACTCCGCCGCCGCCGCCGCCGGGCAGCAGCCAAGCGCAGGCTTCTTCGTCATCGGGCAGTGGATGCGGCCTGGGTTCGGGCGTCGCCTCGTTCGCATTGCTGTTGCTGATGGCGGCATGGTTCCGCCTCCAGCGTGTCAGCCGGCGATGACCTCAGCGGCTGACAACCGCAAGCCGCGTCCACCCGATGCGGAGGACGCCAACGCTACCGTTCCAGTCAAAGGCTGGAACGAAGCGGCGACCATTCCTGCGGCGCGTCCGGCGCCCGGATCGGCGATAAATCTCGACCAGACGGTGCAGGCCAATTTCAATCGTCAGCAGCCGGATGCCGACACGCTGCCGACGGTTCGCGCATCGGAGCTTGGTCGCGAGGCGACGTTGTTGGCCGATTCAGTGCCGGGCACGGAACAGCAGCCAAGCACTGATGCCGTAGCACGTACCAGGCCGCTCACCGACACGCCGGGTTCGCAGACGCCGATGTCGACCACCGCGCTCAGTCAAAGCGGCCTGTCGCGTTCGTTCACCAAAACCGGACGTACGCGGGTGAACCTCAATCTGCCGGCTGAGGCCCAGCAGCTCGACCAGAAACTGCAGATGTCGCGCACCTCGGTGTTGTCCGACATGGCCACTGCGCGTATCGGTAAAGGTGATCTGCCGTCTGGCATCGCCAAGCTGATCGAAGCGCAGGGCACCGAAGGCCGTTACGCCATCGAACGTCCGATTGCTGCCGGTGGCATGGGTGCGGTGTTGCACATCAACGACCACGATTTCCGCCGTCCGGCGGCGATGAAGGTCATCCTCAGCAAATACACCAGCAGTCCCGAGGCGACCGAACGCTTCCTTGCGGAAGCGCAGGTCACCGCCCAGCTCGAACATCCGAACATCGTGCCGATCCACGATCTTGGCGTGATGGAGGACGGCACGCTGTATTTCACCATGAAGCTGATCGAGGGCATGTCCCTTGGTCGCGTGGTGAAACTGCTGCAGCAGCAGACCGGTTCGCTCAAGGACAAGGACGGCACTCTGATTGCGCCGGACGCTGAGAGCGCAGCGGCAGCACAGCAGTGGACCGTCGAAGAAAAACTCCACGCCTTCCTCAAGGTGCTCGACGGCGTTGGCTTCGCCCACAGCCGTGGGGTGGTGCATCGCGATCTCAAGCCGGACAACGTCATGCTCGGCACGCACGGCGAGGTGTTGGTGGTCGACTGGGGCATCGCCAAGGTCATGGGCACGGCCGATCCGAAGAGTGAACTGGTGCGTCAAGTCGCCTCGCTGCGCGATCAGCACAGTCCCTCGGCGACCATGGATGGTTCGGCGATGGGCACGCTCTACTACATGCCTCCCGAGCAGGCGCTCGGCAACCTCAGCGACATCGACGCGCGTTCCGATATCTATGCGCTCGGTGCGACGCTCTATGAATTGTTGGCCCTGCGACGCTGCCTCGATGCCGCCAACATGGCGGATATGATCGCGCGCATCTCCAACGGTGCGTGGAACCGCTTGGAGGGGGTCGCGCCGCACCTCAGCCAGGATCTGGTCGCGATCGTTCATCGCTCGATGGCGCGTGAACGGGTCGATCGTTATCAGAGCTGTGACGATTTCTCTGCTGATATCCGGCGTTACCTCGCCGGACAGGCGGTCGTTGCCCGGCGCCGCAATTTCATCGAACGGCTCGGCCAGTGGTATGCCGCCCATCGTCGGCAGGTGCAGGTTGGCGTAGCCGGCGTGGTGTTGGTCGTCGGCGCAGTCACGGCAACGATCTTCATTGGCAAGCAGGCTGATCGCGCCGAGGCACGTCGCCTGTTCGTTCAGGCGAAACAAGATTACGATAGCGGTCGGGTGACGATGGATGTAGCGGCTCTCAGTCGCGCCCAGTTGGCCTTAGTCGGTGCTACGGCCAAGGACGACAAGGATCGTGA
>Ga0105044_10003460_pt1 | contig 21697 bp, 20 predicted proteins | sample MAT01_FD_78092 | JGI IMG/M metagenome (GOLD analysis project Ga0105044, IMG submission 78092) | Freshwater microbial communities from Lake Fryxell liftoff mats and glacier meltwater in Antarctica - MAT-01 | ecosystem: Environmental > Aquatic > Freshwater > Ice > Liftoff microbial mat | place...
ACGATGCGTTCCCAGTCGTCGCGCTGGGTGAGCGACGCCAGCTTCATGTAGGGCGTGGCGTTGAAGCCTCCGGAGGCTAGACGGTCCTGATGGCAGCCGGCGCAGTTTTTCGCCAGCACCGGCTGCACGGCCTGTTCAAACGACTGACCGGCGGCGATAGCGGCGAAAACAAGGCCAAAGCAAAATGAGCGCATCTCTTTAATACTAACGACCCAGGGCGCGCGATTGTTACAGGCCTACTTTACCCGTACGTACCGCATCACTTTGTCCCGATTCCAAAAGCGCAGGTGCAACTCGCCGCCTACGATGGGCAACCGCTCGGCTTCGAAGCGAACGGTGGTGATAGCGGGCCCGTTGATCTCGAATTCGTGGTCGGTGTGGCCGGCCTGGAGCGGATAGGGCCCGGCTTCTAAGCGATAGACCGGAATTAGAATCTTCACTGCGCGGGTCAGGCCAGGCTCGAATTGGGCCACGCCAGCGGAGGAAGTTCGCACCTGCTGGTCGCCGATCGCGACGTCGATGTTCGGGACGCCATGGCCGTCCGGTGCCTTCACCCAGACGCGGATCCCTGGTGCTTTGCTTGCGAAACTGCGGAGGAGGCGGAAGGGCGGCGCGGCGGTGCGTTCGGTTGTGAGCACCACTGCCGCTCCATCTTTTCTCCACGTCCCCTGGGCCTGATAGTCGACGGCACCGGAGGCCATGCCGTAATCGAAGCGCCCATTGGCGCGGAGCAAGAGTTCGGAGCCCACTTCGCGTTCGCCCACTAACTCGTACTGGCCCGCGGGGTTTTGTGCCCTTAACAAGGGTGCCTGTAACAAACACAGAGTCAAAAGTAGAAGTCGCATAAAGCTATCATGCGCATTCCGCCCCGGGAAAAGCTCAAATATGGGAGAATTTGAGCCAAAGCATGCCCGGCCCTCTCGATCCTCTCGTCGTCCTCGATTTCACCCATGCCCTCGCCGGCCCCTACTGCACCATGCTGCTGGCCAGCTATGGGGCCACGGTCTATAAGATCGAAGGGCCGCACTCAACTGATATGGGCCGCACCTGGGGCCCGCCCTTTATCGGTGACGTGGCGAGCTACTTTTTGAGCCTTAACTCTGGCAAGCAGGGCGTCGCGATTGACCTCAAGGATCCTCGCGGCGTGGAGCTTTGCCGGCAGTTGATCGCCAAGGCCGATGTGCTGATCGAGAACTTTCGTCCGGGTACGATGGAGCGCCTTGGCCTGGGGTACCAGGCGGTGGAGCCGCTGAACTCGAAGCTAATTTACTGTTCTATTTCTGGCCACGGCCAAACTGGGCCATCCCGCGATGACCCGGCCATGGACCTGATTATGCAAGCCGACTCCGGCCTGATCAGCTTCACCGGCACGGCGAAGGGAGAGACGGCGCGCTCCGGCCACTCGGTCGCCGACATTACCGCGGGCATGTTCGCGCTGACTGGCATCCTGATGGCGCTGCACTCGCGGCAAACCACCGGCCGTGGCCAATACGTGGACATCTCAATGTTCGACGGCATGATCTCGGCCATGGCGTCGAACTTCGCCTATTATCTGGGCTCCGGCAATGTGCCCGTGCCGATGGGTACGGCTTTTGCCACCATCGTGCCTTACGCCGGGTTCCCCGCCGCCGATGGCGAAATCGTGATTGCCGTGGCCAGCGATAAGCTCTGGCTTACGTTTTGCGAAGCGCTCGAAAAGCCGGATTGGGCCGCCGACTCGCGCTTCACGACGAATGCGCTGCGCGTCGCAAATCGCGAAGTGCTGGAACCGCAGATTGTCGCGCGCTTTCGTCAACAGCCCACGAAGCACTGGCAGGCCTTGTTCCGGCTGCATGGAATCCCCTGCGCCCCGGTGCGCAATTTGCGCGATGTCGTCAACGACCCGCAATCGGCGGATCGCGAGATGTTCCCCACGGTGCAGCATCCGACGGCGGGGCCGGTGCGCGTTACGGGTTTGCCGATTAAGTTGAGTGCCACGCCCGGGGCCATTGGCGCCGCCGCGCCGCTCATCGGGCAACACACCTACGCGGCGCTCAAGGACCTGCTGGGGATGGAAGACTTTCGCCATCTGGAAGGAGTAATTCATGATCATTCAGGGCAAGGCTGAGCTGGAAACGCTCGTCGGGCAAGAAGTGGGCGTCTCCAGTTGGCTGGAGGTAACGCAGGCGCGGATCGACCAATTCGCCGCCGCGACGGGCGACACCCAGTGGATCCATACCGATCCGGAGCGTGCCCAAGCTTCGCCCCTCGGCGGGACGATCGCGCATGGCTTCCTGACGCTGTCGTTGCTGAGCACCCTGGCGCATGAGGCGATCGACTTACAGGGCGATTTCGCCCACCGGCTGAACTATGGCCTGAATCGCGTGCGCTTCACGGCGCCGGTAAAATCCGGCTCCCGCATTCGTGGCCGGTTCAGCTTGCTTTCGGTAACCGGGGCCCTGGGCGGCTTCCAGATTGCCTATACCGCGACGGTGGAGATTGAGGGGCTCGCTAAGCCCGCCCTAGTGGCGGAATGGCTGGTCCGCGTGGTGGACTCGTAGCGGGAAGCAGTAGAATCGTTTCATCTCCAATGACCCGCCGCCAAGCCCTCCAAACCGCACTGGCTCCGACGCTATTAGCGCAGACCGGCAAGCGCAATATCGTCTTCATTCTCACCGATGACCATCGCTTCGACTTTCTTTCCTGCGCCGGCCATCCGTGGGTGAAGACGCCGCAGATTGACCGTCTGGCGCGAGGCGGCCTGTATTTCGAAAATGCCTTTGTCACCTCGTCGTTGTGTTCGCCCAGCCGCGCCTCCATCCTGACGGGCGTCTATCCGCACACGCACAAGGTGCAGGATAACTTCACGCCGCTCGATCCGCGCTTACCCACGTTTCCCGCGCTGCTGCAGAAGAACGGCTACCGCACGGCGTTCCTCGGCAAATGGCACATGGGCGGTGCCTCCGACGAGCCGCGGCCGGGCTTTGACCATTGGGTGAGTTTCGAAGGCCAGGGCCAGTACTTCGACTGTGAGCTCAATATCAACGGTAAGCGCGGCGCTAAGGCCGGCTACATCACCGATACGCTCACCGATGAGGCCGAACGCTTCATCGCCGGAGAAAGCGGCCCGTTCATGATGTATCTATCGCACAAGGCCGTGCATGCGCCGTTTCAGCCGGCGCCGCGCCACAAGGACCTTTACGCGGGGCAACGCATGCCGCGGCCGGAAAGCCTGTGGTATCGCGAAGATTGGTATGAGCAGAAGCCCGAGTGGATTCGCCGGCGCCGGTTGACGCGCCACGGCGTTGACGGCGCGATGGGCCAGGCGATGCCGCTTGAGGACCTCTACATGGGTTATGCGCGCTGCCTGGCGGCGATCGACGAATCGACCGGGCGGGTGCTGGCGGCGCTCGAAAAGAAGGGCATTCTGAACGACACGTTAGTCGTCTACATGGGCGACAACGGCTACCTATGGGGCGAACATGGCCTGGTGGATAAGCGCAGCATGCATGAGCCTTCGCTGCGCGTGCCTTTGCTGATGCACTGCCCGAGCCTGTTCCCCGCGGGGCGCCGCAAGCAATTCGCTTTGAATCTGGATATTGGGCCGACCTTGCTTGAGGTGGCGGGGGTGCCGGCGCCGGCGTCGATGGACGGCAAGTCTTTGCTGCCCGTGATCCGCGATGCGCGAGCGCCCGGCCGCACCGAGTTTCTTTACGAATACGAATGGGAGCGGGACTTCCCCGCCACCCCCACTATCCACGGCATTCGCACCGAGCGTTATAGCTTTATGCAGTATTACGGGGTGTGGGACTTAGACGAGTTATACGATATCGAAAAAGATCCCCACCAGATGCGGAACTTAGTGGGTAAGTACAAATTACTCCCCCACCAGCGCACGCGGCTGGCGATGCGGATCGACGATGCAGAATTAAAGAAGTTAGTGGACGGGTTACAGGGCCGGATGGAAGAGCTACTGAAAGCCAGCGGCGGCGACCCTCGTTTCGCGGGCCGGGAAATTCCGGGTGCGGCGGCGGCGCTCTAAGTGCGGGTTTTGTGTTTGCCCAGCACGATACAAGAGGCAGTTTTATCCCCGAGATTGGATGCGTTGATCGACAACGTCGAGAGCGATGCCCAAGACGGCGCGGAAGGATTGGAAGCTGGCGGCGGAGATGCGGTCTTCGTCGAGTTCGTGGACGGCTTTGGTGAGCAAGGCGAGTAACCGGCCGTGGAACTCGGCGAGTTCCGGGGCCGATTCACAGGTTTGGGCGCGGTTCATCAGCTCAATGGCCTCGCTGCTGTAGGCGTCGGCCTGATTTTTCTGGCGGCGTTCGATCAGGCGCTGTGAGCAATAGCCCCAGGTAGTCGGCATGGGCCTGGAGGAAGCCGGGCTTGTCGCGCTCGAAATAACCGCGAGCGCCTTCGTGGACGGACCACCATGACCAGCGCGAGGGTGAGCAAAGTGAGGCCCGGGATGCCAATGCGGCTGGGATCCCAAAGGTGCATGGCTTCAGGCCCGGCGGCGGAGCTTGTCGAGCCCGTTGGCCGCCGCCACGCGGTAGGCTTCGCCGAGCGACGGATAGTTGAAGACCATGTCGCGCAGCATTTCGACACTGCCGCGATTCATCATCACCATTTGGCCGATGTGCACGAGTTCCGAAGCGTTGTCACCCAGGATATGGACGCCCAGCAGTTCCTTGGTGTCGGCGTGGAAGATGAGCTTGAGCAGCCCGAGTTGATCGCCCGCGATCTGCGCCTTCGCCAGTTCGTCGAAGGGAGCCACGCCCACCTCGTAGGGCACGCGTTCGGCGGTGAGTTGGGCCTCAGTTTTTCCGACCATCGAGATTTCGGGAATGGTGTAAATGCCGAAGGGGAGCAGTTCCGGGCGACTGGCCCGTTCCAGGCCCAACATATGGTGCGCCGCAATGCGGCCTTGCTCCATGGACGTGGAGGCGAGCGAGGGAAATCCCACAATGTCGCCCGCGGCGTAAACGTGGGGCAGCTTGGTTTGGAAGAACTCATTCACTACGAGCTGACCGCGTTCGCTGGTGGTGAGGCCCACGCGATCGAGGTTCAGCAGGTCGGTATTGGGCTGGCGGCCGACGGCGTAGAGCAACGCCTCGGCCACCAGCGTCTTGCCGCTTTCGAGCCTGGCGATCGCCTTCGAGGGCAGGCCTTCCGGCGCCTCCACGGAGACCACCTTTTCTCCCAACCGAAAGCTCACGCCTTGCCGGCGCAACTGGTAGACCAAGCCTTGGGTGATCTCGGCGTCGACATGTTGCAACAATGAGTCGCGCAGTTCGACGATCGTGACTTCGCTGCCAAGCGCGGCGACCATGGAGGCGTATTCGAGACCAATGACGCCCCCACCGACGACGATGACGGTTTTGGGAAACTCGCCTTCGGTGACTTGGATGAATTCGTCGGAATCGTAAATTTGGGGCGCTTCAAAGGGGATGTCCGGGCGGCGGGCGGGGCGGGTGCCGCAAGCGAGCAGGATATGGCGGGCGCGATAGCTGACGGTGGCGCGTTTGTCGGAGTGGACTTCGATCGTGTGCTCGTCGGCGCCGAAGCGGCCATGGCCGTCAAAGACCGTGATGGAGTGGCGCTGGAGTTGATCCTGGATGACGGCGTATTGCCGCTTGATGACTTCGGCGACGCGGAACATCAAGTCTTCGATCTGGATTTTCGCCTTGACGCGATAGCCGCGGCCGTAGAAGGAACGTTGGCGAAAACCGCTCAAGAAGAGGACGGCTTCGCGGAGAGTTTTGCTGGGGATGGTGCCGGTGTGAAGGCAAACGCCGCCGAGGTCGAAGGCGCGGTCGACGACGGCCACCCGGCGGCCATTCTTAGCCGATTCCATGGCCGCGTGATGGCCCGCCGGACCACTGCCGATCACAAGGAGGTCAAAGTCGAATACGGGTTCGTTAGTCACAGTCAAGGATCATTCTAACGAATCACGTCAGGAGTAAACAACCATCCTAGGCAGCGGTTCGTGGGTCACGACGGTCAAGGTTCATTCTAACGGCAGAGCGCGCCGGCTTCCGTGAATATCCTGCTGCGAAGGCCTTTTCCTCGACTACCGGTTACCCGACACCCTGGCGTCTCGTGCAACCTGCGTCGTTCGGCCAGCAGCACGCGATGAACGATGGCGGAAGCCGAAATGTCACTAAATCGAAATCTATCGGCGCTACAGTGAGGGGTTCCTATGTTTGAAGACGCCTCCTCGAGTGCCATGTTCTTTTTGATCTTTGCCCTGGGCTTGGCGCTCGGCTTTGAATTCGTAAATGGCTTCCACGACACGGCGAACGCCGTCGCCACTGTCATCTATACGCACTCGCTAAAACCGACGGTAGCCGTAGTCTGGTCCGGCATTTGGAACCTGCTGGGGGTGCTGAATTCGAGTGGTGCGGTGGCGTTCGGCGTGTTGGCGTTGCTGCCCGTGGAGCTGATTTTGAATGTGGGGTCGGCGGCGGGCTTTGCCATGGTGTTCTCCCTCTTGCTGTCGGCCATCATCTGGAACCTGGGCACTTGGTATCTGGGGCTGCCGGCTTCGAGTTCGCACACGCTGATCGGCTCGATTATGGGAGTCGGCATGGCGAATGCCATGTTGAAAAATGGGTCGCGTTTTGGGGACGGCGTGAATTGGGCGAAGGCCCAGGAAGTGGGGATTTCGCTACTGGTGTCGCCGCTGGTGGGGTTCGTTTCGGCGGGGCTTTTGCTCCTCGTGATGAAGCGCCTGATCACCCGGACCGACCTTTACGAGGACCCCAAGCCCGGCCAAGCACCGCCTACCTGGATTCGCGGCATTCTGGTGCTCACCTGCACCGGCGTCAGCTTCGCCCATGGCTCGAATGACGGCCAGAAGGGCATGGGACTCGTTCTGCTCATCTTGATTGGCATTCTGCCGGGTAGCTATGCGCTGAACATGAACGCCGACCAGGCGTCGATCGAGCGGATCGTCGCCACGGCGCCCGCGGCTTCGCGCATCCTGAACCAATACGCGGCCGGCGCGCCGGCGCCGACGCTGAAGCCGAGTGAGGAGATCTCGGCTTTTTTGAAGACCAAGCAACCGGCCGATGCGCGCGTGTTTTTGGCGCTCTCGCAAATCAGCGATCGGATCGCGACGACATTAGCCGGCAAGCGCGCCATCGCGGAGCTCGATAAGCCCTCCCGCGGCGAATTGCGGAGTTATATTTACCTGGTGGCGGAGAGCATCTCTCACATTGAGGCGCAGAAACAGCTGCGGAACCCGCAGGAACTGGCGGCGCTGAAAGGGTTTCAGGATCAGCTGAATCCGCTCACCCGCTACATCCCGTTCTGGGTAAAACTGGCGGTAGCCCTGGCACTGGGGCTCGGCACAATGATCGGCTGGGAGCGGGTGGTGATCACGGTGGGCGAGAAGATCGGGAAGTCGCACCTGACCTATGCGCAGGGCGCAGCCTCGGAGTTTGTGGCGGCTTCCACGATTGCCGCCGCAGATATCGCCGGCCTGCCGGTGAGCACCACCCACGTGCTCTCCTCGGCCGTCGCGGGGACAATGACCGCCAGTGGCTCCGGCCTACAGATGGGGACCGTGCGCAATCTGGCCCTCGCCTGGCTGTTGACGATGCCGGTGTGCGTGTTCTTGGGAGCGCTGCTATTTGCGCTCGCCCTGAATGTCATTGTCGGGCTGGGGTTGAAGTAGCGGTCGGCCGGATAAATTGATTTTTATCAGTGACATAGAGGGAGACTCGCGCTCTGGAAGGCGCGGTTCATCCAGGGTCTCCGATTGACAATTCGACCTAAGTTACTTATTTTCTTTTACTTAGCGGGAAACCCGGGGATGCGCGTGGATGCCCCCGTTCGAGGATAAAGATCATGGATTGAATAAGATAGAAGCAAAGCGTGGCCGTCGCCGCACCAGTCGTCCTACTGCCCCACACCTTACGGTGCGGGCTGGATTCGCAAGCTGCGGAAGGCGATGCGCTGCTTGGGCTGGCACTGCAGGCCGATGACCCCTTCAGTATGCTTCTGGTCGTGAGCATCGAGCACCGTCTGGCCGTTCAACTTGACGACAAAGTGATCGCCCTGGGCCGTGACATCGAATTTGTTCCAGGCATCGGCCTTGATCTTGGTCAGCGAAGCCTTCACGCTGCCGACCAGGCTGCCGGTGAGGAAACCGGCCGGCTGCATATCCCAAATCTGTAGCTCGTAGCCGGTGACGTGCGGTTCGCCCGCCTTCTGGCTGCGCAGGAAGACGCCGCTGTTCACCGTGGCCGCGCCGCGAAACTCGAGTTGCAGGCGGAAGTTCCGGTAGATGTCTTTGGTGGCAATCCAACCGGCGCCGCCGCCACCGCAAAGCAGTGTGCCACTCTCCACCTTCCAGTCGCCGGTGCCGGGCGGGGCGGAGGTGGCGCGCGCCTCCCAGCCGTTGAAGGACTTTCCATCGAACAAGTTTGTCCAGCCTTGGGCCTGGGCCGCCGTCGCCATCGAGAAAACCAGCAAAAGTCGCATGGCGAAATCTTAGCAGACATTACGGCCAGGGTTATCGCCACCAAGGGTTAGCCGAAGTGGAGCGTGGAGGAAGCAGGTATCTCCACAATTGTGAACTATAGGCGGCGGGTGTCCTTTTTAGACCAGAAATTTCGCTATATGTAAGTGACGGGGATTTCGCCCCGCCCTACTTGCAAAAGGAGATTCCCCATGCCGCGAACCCAATCCCGCAACACCTCGCCGCGCAAAACGGCGCCGCCGACTACCGCCATCCCACCCGGCACCCCACCCGGCACCCCACCCGCCGCGCCGCCGGCGGAAGCCATGCCCTTTAGTGATGGCGAATTCACCGGACGTTATCTGGTGCTGATGCGCGAAGACAATATGAAAGCCGGCTTGCAGGCCGTCAAAGACGCCACTGGCTTGAAGCAGGTCTGCAATACGGCCGACTTCGAAGCTTCCGCTATCGACATGGTGCAAGCCAACGACGCCGAAGTGATCGTCTTCGACGAGTTGAAGGTGGCGGTCGTCAATACTGACCCCACCCAGGCATCCGGCCTGCGCGCCGCCGCTGACGATAACGGCGACATGCTGGCCGTGGAACCGGAGCGCATCATGTACGCGCTGGCCGAAGCGCCGGCGCTGCCGCTCGAATTCCTGCGCGGCTACAAAGAGGCCGTCAATCATCTCTATGCCATGCTGACCGGGGAAACCGACGGGCCGGTGAGCGAAGCCGATCGCCTGCTGCTGGCCGCCGCCTTCGCCGATACCGCCCAGTTCACCTGGGGCTTGCAGGCCGCCCGGGTGCATGAATCCCGGTTTAGCGGCCGCGGCATCAAAGTGGCCGTGCTGGACACGGGCTTCGACCTCGACCATCCGGACTTCGCCGGCCGCAGCGTCACCAGCCGCAGCTTTGTGGCAGGTCAGCTCGTGAATGACGAAAACGGCCACGGCACGCACTGCATCGGAACCGCGATGGGTCCGCAGCGCCCGGCGGGCGGCGTGCGCCGTTACGGCTGCGCGTTCGGCGCCCAAATCTTCGCCGGCAAGGTGCTCACCAACCAGGGCTCCGGCGCCGACGGCGGCATTCTGGCGGGCATCAACTGGGCCATCGCCAATGGCTGCCGCGTCATCTCGATGTCGCTGGGCTCGCGCACGCGGCCCGGGGAGACGTTCTCGCCGATCTACGAATCCGTCGCCCAACGGGCCTTGGCATCGACGCCCGGCACGCTGATCGTCGCGGCCGCCGGCAACGATAGCCGCATTCCCAATACAAACACGCGGCTCAATCCGCCCAATCCCGTCGGCCGGCCCGCCAATTGCCCGTCGATCCTCGCGGTGGCCGCCGTCGACTCCCGGCTCGGCATCGCCGCCTTCTCGAACGGCGGCATCAACGGCCAAGGCGGCGGCGTCGATATCGCCGGCCCCGGCGTCGGAATCTTCTCCTCCGCACCGTCAGCGCCCGCGGCCGTCCCGCAGCCACCTAACTTCTCGGTGTGGCCCGATCGCTACCACAGCATCAGTGGCACCAGCATGGCGACGCCCCACGTCGCCGGCATTGCCGCCCTATGGCTTGAAGCGCGCGGCGCCGGTACTGACGCCCGCGCCTTGTGGCAGTTGCTGACCAGCAACTCCCGCCGCTTGTCACTCTCAAGCCGCGACGCCGGCGCCGGTCTGGTGCAGGCCCCGCTGTAACGGAGTAATCTTGGGGTGGGAGAACACCTATGCCCTCAAAAAAGAAACCCGAGGTCTCCACCATCGACGTCACCGTCATGGTGGAGGACCACCGGAAGTCGGACCTAGCGGGTGTCGCGCGCGACCTGGCGGCGAAAGGCTTCATTTTGGGCCAATCGTTGCACGAAATCGGCGTGCTGACCGGGCGCGCACCCGCCACCGCACTCGCGGCTTTAGCCAAAGTTTCCGGCGTCAGCGCCGTCGAAGAAAGCCGTTCGGACTACCACACACAGGCCGAATAGACCCGGGGTCTTACACTGGAAGGGAATGCCCGCCGCTCATCAGCCGGAAAAGGCCGTCTTCCCGGTCCTCGCCGCCATCAGCTTCTGCCACCTGCTCAACGACCTGGTCCAGTCGCTGATCCCCGCCCTTTACCCGATCCTGAAGGGCTCCTTCCATCTCGACTTCGCCCAGTTGGGTCTCATCTCGCTCACCTACCAACTAACGGCGTCCCTGCTGCAGCCGGTGGTGGGACTTTACACCGACCGCCGGCCGCTGCCCTTCTCGCTGCCCATCGGCATGACCTTTACGCTCGCCGGCCTCCTGCTGCTCTCGGCCGCCTCCACCTATCCCATGCTGCTCATCGCCGCCGGCTTTGTCGGGCTGGGCTCGGCCGTCTTTCATCCCGAATCCTCACGCGTGGCCCGACTTGCTTCGGGCGGCCAGCACGGCATGGCCCAGAGCCTGTTTCAGGTGGGCGGCAATGTCGGCTCGTCGCTGGGGCCGTTGCTCGCGGCCTATATCGTGGTGCCGCACGGGCAAGGGAGCATCGCGTGGTTCTCCGGCGTCTCGCTGCTCGGCATCGTCATCCTGACGGGCGTGGGCCGCTGGTATCGCGGACACGTTCGGGCCAAAGCGCCGGCGAAGAGCGCAAGGCCGGCGACGCTTTCGCGAGGCAAGATCTCCGGCGCGCTGGCGATTCTGATTGCCCTGATCTTCTCCAAATACTTTTACATGGCCAGCCTGGGCAGTTACTACACCTTCTACCTGATCCACAAATTCGGCGTCTCGGTGCAGAGCGCGCAGTTACACCTGTTTGTCTTTCTGGGCGCGGTCGCCGCCGGCACCTTCATCGGCGGCCCGGTGGGAGATCGCATTGGCCGAAAGTATGTCATCTGGGGCTCGATTTTGGGTGTGCTGCCCTTCACGCTGCTGCTGCCCCATGCGAACCTCTTTTGGACCGGGCTCCTGGTGGTCCCCATCGGCTTGGTGATGGCCTCGGCCTTCTCCGCGATTCTCGTCTACGCGCAGGAGCTCTTGCCCGGCCGCGTCGGGCTGATCTCCGGCCTTTTCTTCGGACTCGCCTTCGGCCTGGGCGGCATCGGCGCGGCGTTGTTAGGTCAACTCGCTGACTGGCGGGGGATCGAGGTCGTCTACCAGCTTTGTGCTTTCCTGCCGGCGATCGGAATTCTGGCGTATTTTCTGCCGGAGGTGGAGCGGCCACGGCGCCAGACCGGTTGATTACGCCTTGAGGAAGCCACGTTACGCATTATTCCAGACTGGGTTCGGGACACGCTCATTGGCCAATATCAATTACTCGTAGCTGCCCACATGCGCTGCATCTTTTCAGCCCATACCTAGGAGCGGCCTCAATTGGTGGACAGGTTTTCGTCCAACGAAACGCGCTTTGACGAGGAACTCCAGAAAAGAGACAATTTGCTTGGCGGCGCCTTGGTGTTTCGCGGCACACGAGTCACTTACACGACCGTATTGCAGAACATTAGCGATATGAGCGTGAACGAAATAGCGGAGTCTTATCCGACCGTCCAGCAGGAGCTTGCAGCCTCCCAACTTCACCGCGACCGCTCGTAAACCAACGCCGCTACGGCCACATCCTCGAGGCCCAGGCCGTTTGACTTGAAGATGCTGATCCCAGGCGGGCGCGCAGCGATGTCTTTCAGCTCAACCAGGCGTGGGTCGAACCAGTCGAAGTCGGCGAGCAGCAGGTCTCCGGACTCGATCTTGGCCTGTTCCACCGAGTCGACCGCGATCAGCGAGGCCTGCGCAATGAGGTCGGCGGGCAGTTCGCGCTTACCCGCTTGGTTCGACCCCACAGCGTTCACATGCGCGCCGGGCATCACCCAGGCAGCATCAAGCACGGGCTCACGCGCCGACGTAGCGGTAATCACGATCTCCGCCCCACGAATCGCCTCCTCGGCCGTCGCGACGGCCCGACAATTATGCTCCTGGGCGAACTTCGCCGCCCGCTCAGCGTTGCGGCTCCAGACCTTCACCTCGCCACCCGGCCTGACGGCACGGACGGCGGCGAGTTGGCTCGCCGCTTGGAAGCCACTGCCGATCAGGCCGATCGTCTTCGCCTCGGCCGGCGCCAGTAGGTCGGTGGCGAGCCCTGTCGCGGCGCCGGTGCGGATCTGCCCCAGCCAATCGGCTTCGAAGAGCGCCAGCGGCCGGGCCGTTTCGGCATCGTAGAGAAGCACGTGGAACCAGGCGCCGTGCTTGGGATGAGTGCTGTAGACCTTGGTACCGAAATAACTACGATACTGGGCGGCGAGTTGGTGGAGGCAAGCCCCCGTCGGCAACAGCAGGCGCCGCCGGGGCTGATTCTGGGCTTCGCCGCGGTGCCAGGCGGCAAAGGCCCCGCGCAGAGCTTCAATGGCATCGGCCATCGGCAGCAGGCGCCGGACTTCGGCTTCGGTGATGGTCAACATGCCTCAAGCCTACATGACCGGTCCGCTAAACTGAAGGCATGACTCGACCCGAGCTGCCAGAATACGCGCCCTACTACGCCAAATACATTGACCTCGTGGCCGGCGACAATCTGCTGGTCACCCTGCCGCCCCAAAGCGCCAAGACCCTCGCCTTCTGGCGCGGCGTCACCGAGGACGAAGCCTGCCTGCGCCCCTCCGCCGAGCGCTGGAGTTGGAAGCAGGTGCTCAATCACTTGAACGATACCGAGCGCATCTTCGCCTACCGCGCCCTGCGCTTTGCCCGCGGCGACCAGCAGGAACTGCCCGGCTTTGAGCAGGACGATTACGCCCTGGCCGCGGACGCTGACCGGATGAGTTGGGAAGAGTTGATCAAGGAATACGCCGCCATCCGGCAGGCATCCTTGGCTTTATTTCGTAATCTGCGTTCCGAGGATTGGACGCGCATGGGCGTGGCCAGCGGCAACCCCACCAGCGTCCGCGCCGCCGCCTACATGGTCGCGGGCCACGAACTCCATCACCTCAACATCCTCGGCCAGGACTACTTGTTGTAACCTCGCGGGAACAGATGGTATTGTAAAAGGGTTAGTGGTGCGGGGACGTAGCTCAGTTGGTTAGAGCGCCGGCCTGTCACGTCGGAGGTCGCGGGTTCGAGCCCCGTCGTCCCCGCCATTAATACCTACCTTCTGTTAGAATCGCAGCACTTGTGAAAACACTTTGCTGTCTTTTTATCTATTCCCTGCCCTTGTTGGCCATCTCCTGCGACGCGCTCACCACGCACAATTTTGGCAAAGAGGTCAAAATTACCTCGGCCAAGCTGGTGGCCGCCCAGGAAAAACTTCCCGAACATTGCGACCTTCGCGGCGTCATCTGGCCCGAAGCCGGCTTCGCCATCAAGCTGCCGACGACGTGGAACGACCGTTTCCAGATGGTGGGCAACGGCGGCACCGCGGGCGTCATCAGCCTGGGCGCAGTCGATTCCGCAATTCGCAAAGGCTTCGCCGCGGCTTCCACCGATACCGGCCACGACGCGCAAAAAGAGCCACTGGCCACGTTTGCGTACGTAACGCCCGAGAATCCGCATGGCTTGCGCAAGTTGACTGACTTTGCCTACCTGTCGGTGCATGAGACGGCGGTGGTGGCCAAGCAAGTCATCCAGGTCTTCTATGGCCGCGCGCCCAAGTTCTCCTACTGGGTGGGCTGCTCGACGGGCGGTCGCCAAGGCATGCAGGAGGCGCAGCGGTACCCGGAAGATTTCGACGGCCTCGTCATCGGCGCGCCAGGGCTTTACCTCACCGGCAACGTTACTCGCCGCATGTGGGTGGGGCAAACGCAAGTGGGCGCCGGCGCTTTGCCGCCTGAGAAGCTGCCGCTGCTCGCGGAGGCCGTCTACGCCAAGTGCGACCCGGTGGATGGCTTAGCCGACGGCCTGATCGACGACCCTCGCCGCTGCGACTTCCACCCGCCGCGCGATCTGTCCAAATGCTTAGGCGACGACGGCCCGGATTGCTTCACCGGCGCCCAGATTGAGGCGCTCGTCAAGATCTACAGCGGCCCGCACAATTCCTTCGGCCAGCAGTTGTTCCCCGGCGAGCCCGTGGGCAGCGAACCGGTGTGGGCCGACAATCTGATCGCGCCGATCAAGACCGTGCTGCCGAGGTCAGAGAGCCAGATGAAGTTCGCGATCCTCGATCCGCCGCCCGGGCCCAACTGGAGCTACACGCAGTTCAACTTCGACCAAGACCCGCCCCGCACCCTCCGCGCCGCCGCCGAATTGAACCCCCGCAACCCGGACCTCGCCCCATTAAAGAAGCGCGGCGGCAAGATCCTGCAATACTCCGGCTGGGCGGACCAGCAGGTGAACCCCTTCCCCGGCATCGAGTATTACGAAACGGTCTCGAAGCGCCTGGGTGAAACGGAGACGCGCGACTTCTACCGGCTGTTTATGGTCCCCGGAATGTTCCACTGCAACGGAGGCCCCGGCTGCGGCAGCGTCGACTGGCTGGCGGCGGTGATGGACTGGGTGGAGAAGGGCAAAGCCCCGGCGCAGTTGCTGGGGGCGCATGTCGAGTCCGGCCAAACAACCCGGACGCGGCCCCTGTGCCCGTACCCGCAGGTGGCGCGTTATCAGGGCAAGGGCAATGTCGACGACGCGGCGAACTTCGCTTGCGTCGCGTTACGATGAGGATGAATGGACGAAACTAACTCTCTTACTTCCGACGGGAAGCCTTTGGGTCGGCGTCATACGAGACTCCGTCATCAAGGACCTGGACAATTTGTTGAGCGCAGCGATGTGACGGTTGGCTCCCCCTTGTGTCTAACGGCCCGGTGAGCCAATCATATAATGATGATTCAGGAGTCTCATGGCAATCAAAACGCAAACACGCAGAGTTGATGACCTGCTTCTCGAGGATGACGGCATCGGCGAAGAACCCGACCAGTCTGGCGAATCCGAAGATGATCTTACGGGGGTCACTTCGGCATCTTTGAGCAGCGCGGTCGTCTGGGGGACTGATTGGACCGCAGCAACAATAGTTGATCAGCTGCGGCGAGGGACAATTAGTCTTGATCCAGCATTTCAGAGACGGGACGCGTGGACAGACGAACGAAAGAGTAGATTCATTGAGTCTTTGATACTCGGCCTACCGATACCTCAGCTAGTGTTAGCCGAACATAACAAAACAAAAGGACGCTTTATTGTAATCGACGGGAAACAACGATTACTCAGCTTGTCTCGGTTTACGGGCATCGGTCTTCCTCCTAAGCAGGAACCACTAACCTTGAGCGGATTGAAGGTTCGCACCGATCTGAATAAATCAACTTACCAATCAATGAAGGATCACGTAAAGTACGAGACTTTAATCTCAGAGTTCGAGAACCAGCCGATTAGGACGGTAGTAATCCGCGGATGGAAGGATGAGGAAGTCCTTTACACAATATTCCATCGACTGAACACCGGCAGTGTTCCCCTATCTACCCAAGAGCTGCGACAAGCGCTCCACCCCGGTCCTTTTTTGAGTTTTGCAGCTCAGTTTTCTGAACAGAGCCAACCACTAAAGACATTATTAGGCCTCACGCGACCAGATTTCAGGATGCGCGACGTCGAGCTAGTCGTTCGTTTCTTTGCCTTCCATCTCAGACTCAGCGCGTACAAGGGTAATCTTAAGAACTTTTTGGACGAGACGTGCGACCAGTTGAATACCCGTTGGGCGACTGAGGAGCGAGACTTGAGAGAAGTTGCGAGCGAAATGGATGAAGCAATATCCGCTGCCATTAAGATCTTTTCGCTGGATAATGTTTTTCGAAAATGGGATGGCGTACACTTTGAGAGCCAATTAAATCGAGCTGTTTTCGATGTGGTCGTGGGCGCGCTTGCCTCGGCAAGCGCAAGGCAATCTGCTTTAAGCTCAAAGGTCGTCGTTGTAAAAGCCTTCAAAGAAATATGCGACGACGAAGATTTTCGCAAGGCCATCGAGACAACCACCAAGAGCAAGAACGCTGTGACCGCAAGATTCTCAAAATGGTTTCATGTATTTTCTAAGGCCATAGGGAGAAAAGTTGCCGTAGACTTACCAAGGGGCTAGAACTTGACATGGCGAAAGGATCAAGACGATTTAACAATCTCGCGCGCCGACTGAGCGAACTAAAACAGAACTTTCTGCATTTCCTACCCGAGCCACCTGTCTCAAAAGTCTCTTATACAGATCAAGAGCTAGACAGCACTCGCGCTTTCGTCGTTCTGACGCACGCCGAAATTGAGTCTTTTTGCGAAGATATCGCGCTCAAGAAAGCAAATGCTGCATGTGCCGCCTATCCTCGTGAAGTGCGCCCGTCGTTACGCAAGTTAGTTGCGTACCACGTGGGAAAACATAGACGATCTTGGAGCGATGTTACTGCGCCACCGCAGGCTGTCGTAGACGGTGCCTCCAAGGCCTTCCGCGAGACCATAAAAAGCAATCATGGTTTGAAGCGCAACAATCTTGAACAGCTTCTCTACCCGCTCGGCTTGGTGGAGGCAGATTTCAGTTCCACATGGTTTGCTCAGATGGATTCGTTTGGCACAAAACGCGGCGAATTGGCTCACAGCCGCGTGGGAGTGACAACTGCGCCAGATCCATTATCTGAGCTCCAAACGGTTCAGCAACTGTTACGCGGGCTGCTCGAGCTCGATCGAAAGTTGGCCCAACTGCGTTGAAAAGACACGTCTCAAACCTCGCGCTCCTGCGTGATTTATTCTGCAGTGGGGTGCGCGGATGACCAATAATGACTCCGCCCCTGGTAATCACAACACCCCCGCCGCCCGCATCACGGCCTCGGACTTCTCTTTGATCCGTCGCGCCAACTCATACGGGTCCGCCTGCGTAAACTCGGGCAGAAACAGCTCTACCGACACCGGACCCGAGTAGCCTTTGGCGGCGAGCTTGCGGAAGAGAGCCACTAACGGCGCCACGCCGTCGCCGGGGATGATGCGGGTCTGGCTGTCGAGCATCTCACGCGGAATATCCGGCACGTCCTGAATGTGCACGTGCCCGATCTCGCCCGCGCGGACCAAGTCCAAGTCCTCGGTGCGACTTAAGCCGGTGCAGAAGTGGTAAAAGTCAAAGAGCGGGTGCACATTCGGGTGGGCGGCTTCGCGGGTGAGCTTCAAGGTGGTGGGCAGGGTCGACAGGAAGGACGAGTTGCGGATGAACTCGACGTGGGCCTGGAGCTTGAACTGAACGGCCGCCTCGCCGGCTTCGCGGAGGCAATCGAGGGCGCGGCGGTAGTCATCGGCGGTCACTTTGCGGGTCGTCACGGCGGGGCAGTACAGGCGGCTGATGCCGAAGGAGGCGAACTGCTCGCAACGGAGCTTCCAGGTGTCGAGCTTTTTGGCGCGCCCCGGATCGGGCAGCCAGAAGTCCGGGATGACGGCGGCGGCGGAGATGGGGGTAAGGCCGAGGTCCGTCACCACGCGACGGGCATCGGCGAGCGAGCCGGTTTTGAGGAAGCCGTCCAGCAGGGTGTCCGAGAGTTCCACCTGGCGGATGCCCGCGCGAGCCCAGCCGGCCAAGGAGTTGGCAAAGCCCGCCCCGGCCGAGGTGTTCTGGTGCAGGGCGAGGGTCATTTTCGCGGGTGGTGGGGTCATAGCCAGGGGCGCAAGTAAGGCGGCTCGCCGCGAAAGCATCAGGTTACTGTATCACTCCGCCTCGCCCTCCTCAACATCGCCGTGGCACGCTGGCGCTGGTGAATGACGAGCGGCCATCAGGAGTTGCATCTCTTTCTGCACTCCCACAAAGAACGAAACCATCAGTGGCCCCAGCAGGATCCCCAAGGGGCCAAACGTGTAGGATCCGCCAATCGCCGCCAGCCCAACTACCATCGGATGCAGTTTGTCCCGCGCCCCCACCACAAAAGGCCGCAGGACATTGTCGATTGACCCCACGATCAGCGAGCCCCACAGCGTCATGATCAGCGCCTTCCCATAACTGCCCATCACCAGAAAGCCCACCGCCACCGGCACCCACACCAGCGGCGCACCCACTACGGGGATCGCCGAAGCAAACCCGCCCACCGCGCCCCACAGCCATGGTGAGCGCACGTCGATCAGCCAAAAGCCCAGCATCAGCATCGCACCCTGAGCCACCACCACCGCCAACATGCCGTTCAGGTTCGCCACCACCGATTCATGCACCGTCGCGAGGATCCGGTACGTGGTGCGATGTCCCAAGGGCAAAGTGGCGGCCAGCCGCACCATCCACACCCGCCCATAGAGCAGCAGGAAATAGAGGAACAAGCTCACCAGCAGGGCCGTCACCACAAGGCTCACCACGACGCCGAAGGCGAGGTCCATGTGGCTCAGCAGGTAGGCACTCAGGTCTCGCAGGCGGCCGATGAGTTCGCTGCGGAGAGAGGCTTTATCGAGGGGCAAGCGGGTGGCGAGGACATCGACGACGCGGTCCGCCGTGTGCATCAACAGGGCGGGCCAGCCGCCTTCGGCCAGTGAGCGGCGGTTCAATTCATCGTAGGCGGCGCTTAACTCCGGCGTCAAGGTGACCACGGCCAATGCGATCAGCCCGCTGAGTAGCACCAATGCCGCCAAGGTAGTCAACACGGTGGCCCTTCGAAGCGAGCCGGTGCGGAGCGCCAAGCGCTGGTTCATGGGATGCAAGACAACCGCGATCATGGCGGCGAGAATGAACGACGGCAAAAACGGCCAAGCCATCCAGATGAGCACCGGTGCCAGCCCGGCCAACAGCCCCCCGAGAAAAAAAATCGACCCTCGCTCGCGCATTTAGGCAGGGACCGCCTTGGGCCGGGCCAGCCACTTCGCGGCCTCAGCCACCCACAACGCGCTGCTGGCCACCAGCAGCGATCGGCCCCAGTCGGCAGCGGTAAGCGGCACAGTACCGAAGGCCTGCTGGAGCCACGGCACGTAGATCACCAGGCCTTGCAAGGCCAGCGCCAACAGCACCGCGCCCCAAAGCCAACGATTGAGCCAGAGCCCGTTAATAGCGCTGAGGACGCGCGAGCGGGCGTTAAAGGCGTTGAAAGCTTGAAAAAGAATCAGCGTAGTAAACACCATCGTACGCGCATAATCCACACCTACGGGCAAGGCCGTTTTCCAGATCCACAGCCCACCCACGGCCATCGTGCAACCCATCAGCACGATGCTCACCAGCATGTGGCGGCTGATGGCGCCTTCGCCGGGCGGGCGCGGTGGCTGGCGCATGGTGTCGGGATCGGGGGGGTCGACGCCAAGGGCTAGCGCCGGGCCGCCATCGGTCAACAGATTGATCCACAGAATCTGCGCGGCCAGTAAGGGCAACACCAGACGGCCGCCCTGATCAAGGCCTAAGGGACCCGCCAAAGCCACGGCCAGAAACACCATCAGTACCTCGCCCGCGTTCGAAGACAGCAGAAAGCCCAGGAACTTGCGAATATTCTGGAACACCGCCCGCCCTTCTTCCACGGCGGCGACGATGGTGGCGAAGTTGTCGTCGGTCAACACCAGGTCAGCCGCTTCCTTGGCCACGTCGGTGCCGGTGATGCCCATCGCGATGCCAATATCGGCCGCCTGCAAGGCGGGTGCGTCATTGACGCCGTCGCCGGTCATCGCGACGATCTCACCGTTGCTTTGCAAGGCGTGGACGATGCGCAATTTGTGCGGCGGATCGACGCGCGCGTACACGGAAACCGTGCGGGTTTTGCCGGCCAGGGCCTCGTCGCTCATGGCGTTGAGCTGCGCGCCGGTCAACACCTCCCCGTCGCCGATGCCCACCTCCTTGGCAATCGCCAGCGCGGTAACGGGATGGTCGCCGGTGATCATGACCGGCCGGATGCCCGCCGCGCGTGCCCGGGCAATCGCCGCGCGCGCTTCCGGCCGCGGCGGGTCCTGCATGGCGATCAGGCCCAGGAAGGTCAACTCCTCTTCGCCCTCATCCTCCGGACCTAATTTCCGGTAGGCCACCCCCAAAGTCCGCAGGGCCTGCCCGGCGAGCGCTTCCGCCGATTGCAGAATAGCCGCGCGGCGCTCCGCATTTAGTGGACGCGCAGCGGCTTCGAACTGCTCGGCCGTGCAACTCTCCAGCAAACGGCCAGGCGAGCCCTTGGCAAAAAGCACCCGCTCGGCCCCATCCTGGTGGACGGTGCTCATGCGCTTGCGTTCCGAAGTAAACGTCATCTCGCTCAAGCGCGGATAGCGCGCGGCTAAGTCCACCGGGTCCAGCCCCGCTTTGCGAGCCGCCACCAGCAAGGCCGCTTCGGTGGGGTCGCCTTGAATGGTCCAGGCGCCGTCCTGCTGACGATGGTGCGCGTTGTTGGCCAAGGCCGCGGCGCGCAGCACAGCTTCCACCTCCTGGCGATTGCCACCTTCCACGGTACCCTCCGGCGAGTAACCGGTTCCGGAGAGTTCCGCCTGGCCGCTAGCCGTCGCGATCGCGCGCACCGTCATCTCATTACGGGTGAGGGTACCGGTTTTGTCGGAGGCAATCACCGTGGCCGACCCCAGCGTCTCCACGGCCGGAAGCTTTCGCACAATCGCGCCGCGCTTAGCCATGCGCTGAACGCCGAGGGCCAAAACCACGGTGACCACCGTCGCCAGACCTTCGGGCGCCGCCGCCACCGCCAATGCCACGCCAAACATTAGGGTGTGCACCACCGTGGGCAGGTCCCGCGCGCCGGTCACCAGGAGAAGCGTCGCCACCACCACCCCCGCAATCACCAGCACCATCATGCCCAATTGCTTGCCGATGTGGTCGAGTTCGCGCTGCAGGGGTGTCTTCTGGGGCGGCGTGCGGCGCAACAAACCGGCGATCTTGCCAACTTCGGTCCGCATGCCCGTCGCTTTGACGACGCCGCGGCCGTGGCCTTGGCTGACGGTGGTGCCGGCGAAAACCATGTTGCTCCGGTCGCCTACGCCGGCGCCGTCCGGCACCGGCTCCAGGCTCTTCAGCACCGGCACGCTTTCGCCGGTCAGGGAGGACTCGAGCGTCTGTAGTTCGGCCACTTCCTTTAGTTCAGCGTCCGCCGAGATCGTGTCGCCCTCGTTTAGAACCACCAAGTCCCCCGGCACCAAGTCGCGGGTCGGTAACCGCTGCTCCACGCCATCGCGCACCACGCTGGCCTCGGGCGCGGCCATCACGCGCAAGGCGGCCAGGGCTTGTTCGGCCCGGCCCTCCTGCAAGTAGCCCAGAGCGGCGTTCAACAGCACGATCGCCACGATCACCAGCGACTCATATGGCCATTCGGTGTCCCGTTCCAACGCCCATGCCACCGTCGACGCCACGGCGGCCGCCAAGAGCAGCAGCACCAGCGCATCTTGAAATTGCGCCAGAAACCGCCGCCACGCAGGCGTCTCCGGCTCCGTC
>Ga0105044_10003462_pt1 | contig 21682 bp, 20 predicted proteins | sample MAT01_FD_78092 | JGI IMG/M metagenome (GOLD analysis project Ga0105044, IMG submission 78092) | Freshwater microbial communities from Lake Fryxell liftoff mats and glacier meltwater in Antarctica - MAT-01 | ecosystem: Environmental > Aquatic > Freshwater > Ice > Liftoff microbial mat | place...
GCAACACTCTCCGACGACGACCAGATCACCTCGCCGCACCGCGGCCACGGCCACCTCGTCGCCAAGGGTGGGCAGTTCAACGAGATGATGGCCGTGCTGATGGGCAAGGCCACCGGCTACTGCAAGGGCAAGGGCGGCTCGATGCACATCTCCAATCTGGACGTGGGCATGCTGGGCGCCAACGGCATTGTCGGTGCCGGCGCACCGATCGCGGTCGGTGCCGGGTTCGCGAACAAGTACAAGGGCAACGGCAACGTCGCCGCCGCGTTCTTCGGCGACGGCTCCACCAACATCGGCGCATTCCACGAGGCCGCCAACATGGCTTGCGCGCTGCGGCTGCCGGTGCTCTTCATCTGCGAGAACAACGAGTACGGCGAGTTCACCCCGCGCAACAAAACGATGGCCATCACCGACATCGTCGACCGGGCAGCTGGCTACGGCATGCCAGGCGTCATCGTCGATGGCATGGATGTCGTTGCCGTACACGAGGCCGCAGTCGAGGCGGCCGCACGCGCACGCCGCGGCGAGGGGCCATCGCTGATCGAGGCCAAGACCTACCGCTTCTACAACCATCACGGCATCCAGAACCTGGGCCTCAAGTATCGCGCCGACGACGAAGTGGCGAAGTGGCGTGAACGCGACCCCATCTTCACTTTCGAGGACAAGCTGATCCAGGCGGGCAATGCCACCCGGTCGGACTTCGACCAGGTATGGGGCGAGCTGAGGGCCGACATCGCGGCCGCCATCGAGTTCGCCGAGGCCAGCCCGCTGCCGACACCGGACCAGTTGCTCGCCGACGTCTACACCGTCATGACCGGGGCAGCGACATGAGCCGCAAGCTCAGCTACGTGCAGGCGTTCAACGAAGCCGTCCGCCAGGAGATGGCGGCCGACGACAATGTGTTCTGCGCGGGAGAAGACATCGGCGCCTTCGGCGGCGTCTTCCAGACGTACGCCGGTTTGCAGAAGGAATTCGGCGAGCGGCGCGTGGTCGACACGCCCATCTCCGAGCAGGCGATCATCGGCCTCGGTGTGGGCGCGGCCGTCACCGGGCTGCGCCCGATCGTCGACATCATGTTCATGGATTTCATCTGCGTGGCGTTCGACCAGATCGTCAATCAGGCCGCCAAATTGAAGTACATGTTCGGTGGTTCGGCCACGATTCCACTCACCATCACCACCGGCGGCGGCGCCGGTCTTTCTGCGGCCGCGCAGCACAGCCAATCGCTCGAAGCACTGCTGTGCCACATCCCCGGGCTCAAGGTGGTGCAGCCGTCGAACCCCTATGACATGAAGGGGCTGATGACCGCATGCATCCGCGAGAACAACCCCACCATCATGATCAAGCACAAGCGCCTGCTGGGCATGCAGGGCGAGGTTCCCGAAGAGCCGTATGCAATTCCGCTCGGCGTTGCAAGCGTGCTGCGTGAGGGAACCGATGTGACCGTGGTCGGTTGGGGCCGAATGGTGAACGAAGCGCTCACCGTGGCCAACAAGCTCGCCGAGGACGGCATCAGCGTGGAGGTCATCGACCCACGGACATTGCAGCCACTCGACACTGCCACCATCGTCGCATCGGTGCGCAAGACCAACCGAGTCATCGTGGTGCACGAGGCAGTGCGCTTCGGCGGCCTCGGCGCGGAGATTGCGGCGCAAATCCAGGAGGAAGCGTTCGACTATCTCGACGCTCCTGTCGGCCGCATCGCGGCACCATTCTCGCCGGTGCCGTTCACCCCCACACTCGAGCAGGCGTATCTGCCCTCCGCCGCCGATATCGAGGCGAAGATTCGCGCCATCGTCGCTCGCCCCGGGAGCTGACTGGGGTGTCCACGGTTGGCATCATCGTCAACCCGCACGCGGGCAAGGACATCCGCCGGCTGATCTCGGCGGCCGGCCAAACCTCCGACGCCGCGAAGATCAGCATCCTGCGACGCGTCGCTGCCGGCGCCATCGAACAGGGTGTTCACCGCCTACTGATGAGCAGCGACACCCACCACCTCGCTGAGCGCGCCGTTGAAGGCTTGGGCGGCCCGATCGAGTTCATCGACAGCCCGCTGACCGGCTCGCATCTCGACACCGTGGCGGCTGCGTCAGCAATGTGGAAGCAGGGCGTCGACGCCGTGGTCGTGCTCGGCGGTGATGGCACCTGCCGCGATGTGGCCACCGGTTGGCCGGAAGTGCCGCTGATTGCCATCTCCACCGGCACCAACAACGTCTTCCCTTCGAACATCGACGGCACCACCGCCGGGGTCGCGGCCGCACTGGTCGCAAACCGCTCGGTCGACCTCGATCTTGTGTGCCGGCCAGCGAAGCGCATCGCAGTCGAGATCGACGACCCGACGCGTTCGACAATCGTCCACGAGAGCGCGTTGGTGGAAGCTGCACTGATCAACACCTCCTTCGTGGGGGCGCGCGCGGTGAGCGATCCTGCTTCCATCCGATGGGTGGTCGCGTGCATCGCCAACCCGGCAAGCACGGGGCTGGCCAGCATTGCTGGTCGCGTTCATCCGGTCGGGCGCGATGAGGCTGGTGGCGTCCTGATTCGCCTGGGGCCCGGCGTACGGCGTGTCCGGGTACCGCTCGCGCCGGGCACATTCTCGACGCTCTCGGTCCAGTCGGTCGAGCCCCTCGCACTGTCCGTTCCGGTGGCACTCGATGGCGGCGGTGTGCTGGCGTTCGACGGCGAACGCACCGTGCCGGTGTCGGCCACTGCCAGAATCAGCGTGTCGATCGGGCGGGCCGGCCCTCGAATGATCGACGTCGACGCAACGCTGGCCATCGCGGCACGCGATCACCGCTTCGATCTCACCGGCGCATCCCTACGAAAGGATCCCCATGGCGACTGAGTTCCTCATGCCGAAACTCGGACTGACGATGGAGGAAGGCACCATCACCGAGTGGTTGGTTGCCGATGGGGCGACCGTCGATGTCGGGGCTGCGATCTTGCGCATCGAGACCGACAAGACCGAAACTGATGTGGAGGCTGGTGTCGCTGGACGGCTGCATGTCCTTGGTCGCAAGGGCGACACGTTCGCGTGTGGCGAGCGCATCGGCTGGATTCTCGGGCCCGACGAAGTCGCCCCGTCTGTAGCGCCGCCGGCGTCAGCGATGCCTGCCGGCACGGTCGTTGCCGGCACGGTCGTTGCCGGCACGGTCGTTGCCGGCACGGTCGTTGCCGGCACGGTCGTTGCCGGCACGGTCGTTGCCGGCACGGTCGTTGCCGTGGGCGGGCGGATCATGGCGTCGCCGTTGGCGAAGCGCCTGGCCAGCGAGCGCGGCCTCGACCTACGCACCGTTCGCGGCACCGGACCTGGCAACCGTATCGTGGCCGCCGATCTGGAGGGCGCCACCGCCGCACCATCGTTGGTTGCCGCTGCAAGTTCTGGCGCGGCGCGGCTCACTTCGCACGACACCTTGCGACCAGCGACTGCGGCCGCACGGCAACTCGCCGACCTGCTGGGTATCGACCTGGCACACGTACCGCTGGACCCCGTCGATGGGTACGTCACTCGCGAGTCCGTTGCTCGCCATGTCCGTGGGCTGCTCGCCGCCGCCGGTCCGACCGCCGTCGCCGCTGCGCCCGTCACCGTTGCGCCCGTCGCCGCGGTACCCGCACGTCCGGCGTTGCCACCCGCGATGCAGTCACCGACCGCAACGGTTCGCCTCACCGGCATGCGCGGCACCATCGCCAAGCGGATGCACGACTCGCTGGCGCAGATGGCCCAGCTGACGTTGTTCATGGACGCCGACCTCGACGCCGTCGTGGCCGATCGCACACGCCGCGCCGCACTTGGCGCGGCACCGGGCTATACCGATTACGTCATTGCCGCCACCGCGCGTGCGCTGCGCAAGCACCCACTCGCCAACTCGCAGATCACCGACGACGGAGTTGTGCTGTTGCCCACCGTCTCTGTGGGAATGGCTGTGGCGCTCGATGGCGGCCTCATCGTCCCCGTGATCGCCAACACCACCTCGCTCGATCTTGCGGCGCTGGCCGTGGAGACGAGCCGGCTCGCCAACGCCGCTCGCGTGGGCGCACTGAAGCTGCCCGATCTGGAGGGTGGCACGTTCTCGGTGAGCACGCTCGGCATGTTCGGCGTCGACGGTTTCACACCCGTCATCAACCCACCGAACACCTGCATCCTCGGCGTCGGTCGGTTGCGCGACGACCTGGTGCTGGACGGCAACGGCAACGTCACGACCAAGAAGCGCCTGACGCTCAGCCTGACGTGGGACCACCGCGCGTTCGACGGTGCCCCCGCAGCAGCGTTCTGCCACTCGATCGTCGAGCTACTGAACGACACGGTCCTACTGAACGACACGGTCCTACTGAACGACACGGTCCTACTGAACGAAGTTGCTGAGTGATGGTCAACTACCAGAACGTCTTCCATGTGGGCGTGCGCGTTCGCGATCTTGACGCGGCGATGGCCGAGCTGGGCAGCAGCATGGGTGTGACATGGGCTGAGCGCCGAGAGAACCCCGCACAGACCCTCTGGACGCCCGAGTTCGGCCTCCAGCAGTTGCGCCTCAAGTACACCTACTCGGCCGAGGGCCCTCAGCACATCGAGCTGTTGGAAGGCCCCGCTGGCAGCTTCTGGGACGGACGCGACGATGCCGGCGCACACCATCTCGGTATCTGGGTGGAGTCCGTCGCGGACGAGACCGAGCAACTCCTTGGCGCCGGGTGGGCCCTCGTTGGTGCCCAACGTGACCCGACTGACGGCAAGGGTTATGGCGTCTTCAGCTACGTGCAGCCGCCGAGCGGGTTGATCGTCGAGCTCGTCGACCGTGCCGTGCTCGCACACTTCGAGCAGTGGTGGGGCGCGGCGCTGATCACATAGCTGCGAGAGCGGTCTCGCGGGCCCACCGATAGTCGGCCTTGCCGTTCGGCGCCCGATAGACCTCGTCGACGAACACCACTCGACGAGGCGCCTTGAAGTCCGCAATGGTCAGCTTGACAGTCGCGATGATCTCTTCCGCCGTCGTTGGGCCGGACACCGAGCAGACCAGCACCACCGTCTCACCGAACCGTTGGTGCGGCACGCCCACCACGTTGGCGTCGATCACGGTCGGATGCTTGCACGCGGCCACTTCGACTTCCTCGGGGTAGATCTTCTCGCCACCGGAATTGATGCACACGGACCCTCGTCCGAGCAGGGCGACCGTGCCATCTTCGGCAATGGTCGCGAAGTCGCCGGGCACCGTATAGCGCACACCATCGATCACTCGGAAGGTGTCAGCCGTCTTTGCCTCGTCGTTCCAGTACCCGCGCGGCATGGCCCCGGCGGCAGCGAGCATTCCCGGGGTTGTGCTGCCGCGCGGCAGCACGGCGCCGGTCTCTGCATCGATCGTCACCACATGGGCCGGTGCGGTGAACACAGCCGTCTCCGGCGGCTGCTGGCCGGGCATCGTCATCGAGACCGCGAACGGCCCGCCCTCCGAGGCACCGATCATGTCGAAGATCATCGCGTTGGGAACATGACGCTGGAACGCCCGCTTCTGCTCCGCCGACAGCGTTGCTCCGGTCGACACGATGCGCGTGACGGACGAGAGGTCGCGCAGCACCCCGCCCGCTTCGGCGGCGACCAAGGCCTCGTTGAGCGGCCGGGCGAATGCATCGCCGACAAGTGAGATCTGCGTGACCCGGTGCCGTTCCACAAGATTCCACAGCTCATCAGCGTTGAACGACCGACCGCCCAGCAGCACGACCGATCCGCCCATCACAAAGGCGCCGATGGCAAGGAAGAGTGCCGTCCCGTGCATCAACGGTGGCGCACACAGCATCACCGGGCTGCGGCCCTCGGCTTGCAACGAGGCGGCAACCCTGCCGACGTCGGCGACGGTGGTGGGAACTTCGATTCCCGCGGAGGCGTAGGCGGTGAACGCCAACGCTCCGAAGAGATCCAGGTGGCGCCACACGACGCCCTTCGGATTGCCGGTGGTGCCGCCGGTGTACAGCATCAACGTGTCCTCGCCCGAGCGGGCGATTCGCGGGGCCGGCGCCGCGCCGGCAACGACTTCGTGATACCAGACCGCACCCTCGACGAGCGGCGAGCCATCGTCGACCTGCAGCAGCGTGTGCACGGTGGGCATCATCGGCGCGGCCTGCGCCACTCGCTCGCCCAGTGACCCGTGGAAGACCAGCACCTCGGCCCCGGCGTTGTCGCAGATGTAGGCAATCTCCGTCGGCTTGTACCGGTAGCTGACATTCACCGGCGTGGCGCGCAGCTTGAACGCCGCGTACGCGGCCTCCAGGTACTCGGGGCAGTTGTACATCAACTGAGCAATACGAGTGCCTGTGCCCACCCCGCGTTCGGAGAGCGCACCAGCAAGGCGGGCAGCGCGATCGTCGAGCTGCCGCCATGTCAGTGTCTGCTCACCGACGACGACCGCTGTGTGCTCGGGCTGGGCATCGGCGAACGCTTCCCACAGCGTCGCCCAGTTCTCGCTCAACCCGGTCGCCGTGCTGTTGTCGGTCGTCATCGGTTCCCTCCGTTGACGAGCAGCGTCTGCCCCGTGATCCACGAGGCAGCGGGCGACGCCAGAAACACGACCGCGTTGGCGACGTCCTCCGGCGTGCCCAGCCGACCCAACGGCACACCCCAGTCGGCAGCCAACTTCGGAAGGTCGTCCTCCGTCACCTTGAAGAACTCCATGAACACCTCAGTTGGCACCGGCCCCGGTGCCACGCCGTTGACCCGAATTCTCCTACGCGACAGCTCGATCGAGAGCGTCCGCGTCAGGCTGTCGACCCCAGCCTTGGCAACTGCGTACGGCCCGTTGTTGGGTGAGCCCTTCAAGGCTGCACCCGATGAGATGTTGATGATCGACCCACCGTCGTCGAGGACGCGGGTTGCCGCGCGAGCACAGGTGAACACCGAACGCAGGTTGACGTCGAGCTGATAGTCCCACTGGCGGTCGGGCATGTCGGCGAGGTGGCGAGGTGTTCGGTCGTCGGCGCCTCCGGCATTGCTGACCCACAGCGTGACGCGACCCATCTCCGCCTTGGCGCGTTCGGCCAGGCCATCGACGAAGGCACCGTCGGTGATGTCGCCAGCAATTGCGAGGGCACGTCGGCCCAGCGAGCGAACCACGTCGGCAACGGCATTGATTTCGTGTTCGCGCCGAGCCGTGAGAACCACGTCGCACCCTGCCTGCGCGAGGGCCACCGCGATTCCTTCACCGATGCCGCGACCGGCACCGGTGACGACGGCAACACCGCCCGCCAACGCGAAACGATCAAGCACTGACTCAGTCATGTTGTGTCCTTTTGTACGAGTGTTCGTGTGTCTCTGGCGGTGACTATGGTGGCCCCATGGGGATCAACATTGACGAGTTCGTCACGTCCTACGCCGCTGAGATGAGCGGCAAGGCGGTCGACCTCGAGCGTCTGGTCACCTCGCCAAGCGGGCTGGGCCCGGAGGGAATGATCGCGGCGATCAGCAACCCCCAGCTGGGCAGGCTGGGCATCCCGCTGATGGCCGACTTCATGGCGCCCGACGAGTCGCTGTACTACGACGCCATCTTCGGCGCCTTCCACGGGCAGTCGGCAATCAGGAAATGGCTCGTCCCGGCGATGGCCGACATCGAGTTCATCGACTTCGTCCCGACGGCAGAGCCGGTGATCTTCGACGACGGTTCTGGCGGCACATCGCTGGACGAATGGCAGATGGTGATGAACCTCGACGGCCAGACGATTCCGCTGTCGCGCGGCGTCAGCGTGCGGCGCTACCGCGACGGCTGGATCACTTGGGCGTGCGACGTGTACGACACCGCTGCCTTTCGCCAGCCGCCGCCCCCCGAGATGGCCGACCCAGCCGCACCGCCGCTGCCGCCGTGCCCTCGCCTTGAGTGGGCCACCGACACGGCCGACGTTGCGTCGACCATCGGTAACCCTCGCCAGATCAATCAGCCGTTCCACCCAACGAACTCTGTGTACATCGACCCCATCGCCGGCGAACTGCGCGGCCAACCAGCCATCACCAGCTGGCTCGCCGACATCGCCGCGCGGACGGCCCACGACGTCTTCGAACCACTCGGGCCGCTCCTCTCCGACGGGGCCACCACCGTGCAGGAGTGGAAGGTGATGGTGCCGGGCGCTGGCGGAACCGACACGACGCTGCGTGGCACGAGCGTGCGTCGGTTCGCCGATGGTTGCGTGATCTACGCCGCCGACTACTACGACACGGCGGCCTTTTGATGTGGTGCCCGTCATCGCCGTCCCCTTCGTCAGTGTGATACCCCAGCCATGAAACTTAACTGGTATTCACTATCTGACGGTTCGTCGGACGAGCAATGCGAGGGATGAATGTGACCGGGCCCAGCAACAGCGGCAAGTACACCGACGTCAGCTTCAGCGAGCTGCTCGCCGTCGACTCACATCCTGTTTCCGACCTACTGCGCGACGAGTCGCGCGCCGGGCTCACCGATGGCAACACGCGTGTGCCTGCCTGGTATTACACCTCACCCGAGTTCCACGCGCTCGAGGTCGAGAAGCTGTGGAGCCGGGTCTGGCAAATGGCCTGTCTGGAGGAGGAGATTCCAGACGTCGGCGACTACCACGTCTACGAGATTGCCGAGATGTCGTTCCTCATCGTCCGGACCACAGATGGCATCAAGGCGTACCGCAACGCATGCCTCCACAGGGGTCGCCTGCTACGCGAAACCCACGGCAAGGGCGCCAAGAACATTCGTTGCGCATTCCACGGTTGGGCATGGAACCTCGACGGTTCGCTGAAGGAGATTCCGTGCCAGTGGGACTTTCCCAGCGTCGACGAAGCCCAGTCGGCACTCCCCGAGGCGCTGATCGACACCTGGCACGGTTTCGTGTTCATCAACCCGGATCGCAACGCGGCGTCACTCGGCCAGCACCTCGCCGGGCTCGACGAACACTTCGACAGGTACCCGTTCGAGAAGCGGGTCAAGGTCGCTCACGTCGAGAAGATCATGCGAGTGAATTGGAAGGCCTGCCAGGAGGCCTTCATGGAGTCGTACCACGTCGTGGCCACGCACCCCACCCTGATGGAAACCCTCGGCGATGCAAACACTCGCTACGACACCTACGGCAACTTCTCGCGCGCGATCTCGCCGCAGGGCGTGCAGAGCCCGCACCTCGCGCACATCCCCCGTTACGAGCGCCTCGCTGATGGCAAACAGTTCGCGCGGTATCGCCATCCGATGAACGGGCACGTCTACGAACGCATCGAACAAGGCACCGTGAAGGTGATCGATCTCGACGGTAACGAAGGCCTCTTCGATGACAGGGGCAGGTGGTCGAGCGGCATCATCACGCAGGCCGATCCTCACCTCTGCATGTGGATCGGCGGCCTCACCCCGCACCAGGTACTCGATCTTCCGATCACCACTCCTGAGCCGCCAGCGGGCGTCGAGACCGACGGCGAGATCCGCGCCTGGCTCGCCGCCCAACAGCGAACCATCGCCACACAGAAGTACGGCGCTGACATCGACGCAGAAAACTTCAGTGACGCCGAAATGATCGATTCGATCTACTACTCGGTGTTTCCGAACCTGTCGCCGTGGGGCGTCTTCAACGCGCTGTTCTATCGATTCCGCCCGAATGGCAAGAACCCCAACGAGTCCATCTTCGAAGTGATGATGTTCGTGCCGTGGAGGGACCAGGACAACCGCCCACAGCCGGCACGGGTGACCACTCTCGGCCCCGACGACGACTGGACGTTGGCCCCGGAATTGGGCGCAACGGCGAAGATCTTCCAGCAGGACTCACTGAACCTGCCGCTGGTACAACGAGGCCTCATCGCACAGGAACAGCAGGAGGTGGTGTTCGCCAACTACAACGAGTCGAAGATTCGCCACTTCTGGGAGCACCTGTATCGCTGGTTGGAGATCGGCCAGACGAATGTCTCAGTCAGCCCACGACCAGCCACCAAGTAGGGCTCAGCCAGCACCCACCAGCACACCTGACGGCGGGCGGGCGGCAGCGAGGCGGGTGGCGGCGACCTTGGCCCGAATGCCGCCGGCAATGCCCTCCGGGTTCAGTACCGCGGTGAGAATCAACAGCACGCCGCCGATGAACGCCTCCCATTGGCCGAGACTGCCGGTGATCTGGGCCATGCCGTAGAACGCCACACCGGCGCTGGCCGTGATGCCGGAGGTGACTGCACCGCTGACGCAGGTGATACCACCGAGGTAGGCAACAGCCAGTGCGGTGAGCGAGGCAATGGAGCCGAACGACGCATCCGACACACTGCCGAACCGGTAGGCGATCAGGCAACCGCCGATGCCGGCGACGAACGACGATGCCGCGAACACCTGCAACTTGACTCGCGCCACACTGATGCCGACGGCGCTGGCGGCTCGCTCATTCGATCTCGCGGCCAGCATTCGACGCCCCGACGCACTCCTGCGGATGTTGGCGACGCCGAGCGCGAGCAGCAACGCCACCGCAACGAGCAGTACGCCAAAGATGGGGCGCGACGCTTGATCGCCGAGGATGAGGCCGAGGTCCCAGCTGCCCAGTTTCGGGTTCGGCACCTTGGCGCCGCCGGTCGACGCATCGCCGATGTACTTGGGGTTCTTGAAGACGAACTCCGTGATGGCTACCCCACCAGCAAGCGTGATGATGGCCAGGTTGGTCCCGCGCACACGCAGCGCGGGAAGCCCGACCAGGACGCCGAACACCATTGCGACCAAAGCCGCCAGGAGGGGTGCAATCGGAAAGGGAATGTCCCATCGAATCGCGAACTTCGAGAGCGCGAAACCGGCGACACCCGCAAACGCCATCTGCGCCAGCGAGGTCTGGCCTCCGAAGCCGGTGAGGATCACCAACGACAGCGCCAGAACCATTGCAATGGTGGATGTCATGATGGCACCGCGCCACAGCGGGCCGAGTACGAACAGGCCGACAACGGCCAACGTGACCGGCAGCACCACGCTCATCGCCGTCACCTTGGCCGCCGGAACCGCCGGCAGCCTCCACGTATCGACAGAGCCACGATCAGGCAGTCGTTCGCCAAGTATCACCATTGCGACGATGATCACCAGGAAGGGCAAGCCCTCGCGGGCGCCGTACTGGGGGAACCAGCCGTATGCCTGCATCTTGGTGAATGTCGACTGCACCATGCCAATGGCCATGCCGGTGATGACGGTTGGCCAGACGTTGCGAAACTTGCCGATGAGCGCCGCACCGAGAGCCGGAATCAGGAATCCGAAGGTGAAGATGCCCGACGACAGCTGGATCATCGGTGATGCCAAAATGACCACGAAGGCGCCGATCAGTGAGCTCAACACGAAGCTCGCGCCGGCGAGGAAGGTCGGCGAGTATCCCAGCAGCACCGCACCCTTCTCATTCTCCGCGGCGGCTCTGGTGACCAGGCCCACTCGGGTGTAGCGCGAAGCCACCCAGACACCAGCGCCGATGAGGATCACGATCGCAGCGAGCCACAGGCCATCACGAGGGACGGTCAATCCGGCGGCAATCGTGACTGGTTCACGCGGCAGGATCGGGCTCACCCTGAGGCTGGTGTTGTCGGCGAACCGACGCTCGATCAGCGAGATGAAGACGATGACCAACCCGATGCTGGCAACAACCTTGGCGAGCGCCGGAGCCCGAAAGAGCGGCCGAAAGACCAGCAGGTAGACCGCCACCCCGAGCACGACCGAGGTGAGCAGCGCCAGCAGCAGCGCCCACCGAAAACCTACGTCCCCACCGGCGAAGTGGTAGCGCGCCGGGAGGCCCGGGAACGGAAACGTATACGCACCCTGCCGCAGTTCGGCGTAGACGTACCCCGACCAGGTCGCCATCGCCCCGAAGGCGAAGTTGACCACGCCCGAACCCTGATGAGTGATCAACAACCCGAGGCCGAAGGCGGCGATGATCGCGCCGGCGCCCGCACCCAGGAGGAGGAAGAACAGATAGTCGATCATTGTGCTCTCTTCGGCTCAGCGGGGAACATCGGTCCACGGCCCGGTGTCGGCTCGCGGTTCACGAGGAAGGCCCAGGACTCGTTCTCCGATGATGTTGCGCTGTACCTCATCGGAGCCGCCGGCGATGCGGTAACCGGGCGCCCCCAGGACATGCTCGTTCCAAGCGAACGTACCCCACTCGCCGGAGTCGGCAGTGAGGCGCGCGCCCAGCACATCGCTGACCACGTCGCTGACCAGAGTCATTCCTTCGGTCCACAACAGCTTGCCCAGCGAGCCTTCCGGACCGGGCATGCCCGAGCGGGCGAGATCGGCTGCCCGCCGATTGGTCAGTGACTCGATACGGCTGTGGATGTACACCTTCATCAGCTTGTCGCGCATCACCGGGTCGTTGCTCACCCCCATCTGTCGGGCGGTTGCAAGCAGCTGTTTCCACGAGCCACCCGACGCCGAACCCTCGGCGCCAGACTCGGAATGGTCGCGCTCGAAGCTCAGGGTGGTGGTGGCCACCTTCCACCCGTCGCCGACCGCTCCGAGGCGCAGTTCGTCGGGAATCCGGACGTCGGTGAAGAAGACCTCGCAGAACGAGGAGCCGCCACTCATCTGCTTGATCGGTCGCACTTCCACGCCGGGTATGTCCAGCGGCAACATGAAGGCGGTGAGTCCCTTGTGTTTGACGACGCTGGGGTCGGTGCGGGCAATCAGCTCGCCCCACTGGCTGAACTGAGCGCCAGAGCTCCACACCTTCTGCCCGTTGATGACCCACTCGTCACCATCGCGCACAGCGCGACACGAGAGCCCGGCAAGGTCGGAGCCAGCGCCGGGCTCACTGAACAACTGGCAGCACAGGATGTCGGCTCTGCGCAGCGGCGCAATGAACCGCTGCTGCAACTCGGCCGAGCCGAGCGCTTGAATCGTGGGAGCGATCAGACCGACAGTGACGCTGACCAGTTCGTGGCGACCGGGAGATTCGAACTCGCGCTCGACGCGACCCAACGCCCGAGCATGGGCACGGCTCAGGCCCAGGCCGCCGTACTCCAGCGGCCAATCGACCGCGTGGTAGCCCCGCGTGGCCTTGCGCTGCACCCATTCAGCGATCCTCAGAATGTGGTCGCGCTCATCGGCGAACGACATGTCCGAGAACACCGAGACATCGAATTGCCCGTCACCATCGGCGGTGCCTGCGGTGACCCGAGGCGCTGCATTGGCCTGGAACCAGGCTCGCGCCTCGGCGACGAAGTCGTCGACCGAAATATCTGGGTCAACACGGACATCGGGGTCGACGTGGGCGGAACGCTCAGCGGTTGCGGACATGTCATGCCTTTCGTTGATGGACGTCGAGAAGTGAGGTGGTCGCATGCGTCGGGATCTCGCCGGTGAGCCACGCGTCGCGCAGCTTGCGCTTGTTGATCTTGCCCATCGTGCTGCGCAGCAGATCGTCCACCACGTGGTACTCGCGCGGGCACTTGTAATGACTGAGCCGCTCGCGCAACCATGTTGACAGTTCGCCCGGGGCGGGCGGTGCCGAGTCGTCGGCAGGGATGACGAGAGCGACCAACATCTCACCCATCTCGTGATGGGGGACGCCGATGCACGCAACGTCGACAACCCCTGGGTGATCGATCAGCAATTGTTCGGCCTCGGCCGGATAGATGTTGACACCGCCGGCCACGACCATGTCACTGAAGCGGTCGGTGATGAACACGTACCCGTCTGCATCGATGTACCCGATCTCGCCAAGCGTGAACAGCCCTGGTTCGGGGTTCGAGGCAGCGGTCTTCTCCGCGTCGTTCGGATAGACGATGCCGCGGCCGGTGGAGTCACGGAAAAACAGCCGGCCTTCGGTGCCGGCGGAAAGCTCACGCATCTCCTCGTCGAAGATCACGGCGGTGAACTGGCCGATCGAACGACCTACCGACCCCTTGTGTTCCAGCCACTCGGGGCTGGTGATCGAACAGACGGTGCCCACTTCTGTAGCCCCATACGCGTCATTGAAGACCGGGCCGAACCACTCGATCATGGCCGACTTCACATCGATGGGGCACTTGGCACCGGTATGCGCCATCAGCTGCATCGAGCTCACGTCGTACTTCGCCTTCACGTCATCGGGGAGTGCCAGCATGCGCACGAAGTGGGTCGGCACCATCACGGTGGTCTCCGTCCGATACGTATCGATCGCCTTCAGTGCTGCCTCTGCATCGAACCGAGGCAGAATCACGGACGGAATGCCGGCACAGAGCAGCCGCATGCCCGACAACGGGCCGGTGTGATACATCGGCCCGACCACGAGGTGCGTGCCGAAGCCGGAGAAAGTACCCCGCCCGAGACGCTCCAGGTGCTCGTCCATGTCGACACCGCCGGCGAACATAGTGGGGGGAAGCTCGGTTCCCTTCGGTCGGCCGGTGGTGCCCGAGGTGTAGAGCAGGTTCGGTCGCGGCACCACTGTGCTGGGAGGGTCGACGGGCGAGCCGGCGGCTAGCCACTGGTTCCAGTCGATGATGCCGTCGATGCCGGCGCAACCCCAGCCGATGACGGTAGGGACCTGCGCTTCACGCGCAGCAGCCAGCCCGCGCTCGGCGGTCTCGGGGCCGACGAACAGGACTTTGCTCGCAGAGTCCTCGAGGATGTACGCGGCTTCGGAGGCGGTGAGGTGAAAGTTCACGGGAACGGATGACGCGCCGGCCAGTAGCCCGCCGAGATGTGCCAGGGCTGTCTCGGCGGCGTTCTCGGCAAACACTGCGATTCTGCGGGCGTCGCCCAACTCCCCAGCCTCGCCGGCTGCCAGCAGCTGGTTCGCGCAGCGGTTGAGCGCGTCACCAACCTGTGCCCAGGTCAGCTCGCGACCGGCATCGACGAGCGCAAAACCGGTTGGGTCCTGGGCGGCCCGTTCAGTGGCAAAGCGCGGCATCAGGGCCCAATCGTTCGTTGGTCGGCTGGGCGATCGAACGACGCCTGGCGAAACTTGCCGGAGTCGATGCCCATCGACTCCGGTACGTGTTCAGAGATATCGCTGTGGTGCACACACACCCGATGCTGTATCCGCCATTCACCTTCGCGGCACTCGTAGGCATCGAGGTATCGGCCGTACCAGGTTGCAAGTCGTCGGTCGTCCTCGGTGAAGAGATAGCTGACGTTATAGACCTCGCCGCGGGCGTGCTGGCCATCAGGGTCGATCTCCACGCGGTGGTTGAAGATGGTGTGCATCGTCCACGTAAATCGGTCGTGTGAGGCCACCACTCGTTCGCAGAACTCCCACGCATTGCCGACGAAAACCCCATGGTCGTCGATGGCATCCGGCCAGTACGCAGACTTCATCACCTCGCCATCCAGTCGGTCGATGCCGTACGAGTATCGCCGCGCCGCTTCGCGGCATGCCTCGGTGGCCAGTAATTGTTCGATGGTGATTGTCACGCGTGTGCTCCACCGTCGACGACGAGAATGTGGCCGGTGATGAACGCTGCCAGGTCGGACACGAGAAACAGTGCCGCTCGCGCAACGTGGTCTGCGGCACCGGCGATGCCCAGCGGGTTGGCCGCGATGCGCCGCTGCACATCGACGCCGCTGGCCCTGAGCGGCGCTAGCTGATCCTGCACACCGGGCGTGTCGATGATGCCCGGCGCAATGGCGTTGACGCGGATTCCCAACGGACCAAGCTCGACTGCGAACGCGCGTGTGAGCGCAATCACCGCCGCTTTCGACGCGCTGTAGGCCGAGATGTTGGCCCCGCCGCCCATGCCCGCTATCGAGGCGAGGTTGACGATCGAGCCGCGGTCCGTCATCCGCCGCGCCGCTTCGCGGGCCGCGCTGTAGTGGGCACGCACGTTGACGTCGAGCATGCGGTGGACGAACTCGTCGGTGGCCTGCAGCATGGGGCCAGTGGTGGGGAAGATGCCGGCGTTGTTGATGAGGATGTGCAGGGAACCTGCTTCACCGCAGGCGGCATCCAGCCCGGCCGCGAGCGCTGCCGGATCGGTGATGTCGCACTGTTGAAAGCGTGCACCCATCGCCGCCGCGACGTCGTGAGCGCCAGGGTCGAGGTCGCCGATGGTCACCTCGGCGCCGGCTTCGACCAGCCGCGCTGCGACAGCTGCGCCGATGCCCTTGCCGCCCCCGGTCACGAACGCGCGTCGCCCGCCGAGGTCGATCATCTCCGCGATGGATGGGTGCGCGACAGTCACTTCGTTGACATTACCTAACGACCATTAGGGTTCTCTCACGCAGCGCCCGAGGGAAGGTTTTGCACTCATGGATTTCGATCTCACGCAGACGGATCACCTGCTCTCCACCACCCGCGCGGTGAGGAAGCGACTCGACCTCAGCAGGCCGGTTCCGCGCGAGCTCATCTTGGATTGTGTGCGCCTCTCCACCCAGGCCCCGGCGGGCGGCAACCACCAGAAGTGGCGGTGGGTCATCGTTGACGACCCGGACAAGAAGGCGGTGATCGCCGCCGCCTACCGACGCGCGTACGCCCCCTACATCGCCGCGCAGCAGAAGGCTGTTGCGAAAGCGGGCAATGGCGCCGCGTCCAACCCGATCATCGATTCGAGCACCCACCTTGCGGAAGTACTGCACGACGTTCCCGTGCTGGCAATCCCGTGCGCCCTCGGCTCGCCGGCCGACGTGGGTGATGCCCCCGGCAGCCAGGAGGGGTGGTGGGGCTCCCTCATCCCCGCAGTCTGGAGCTATTGCCTCGCCGCCCGCTCGCGCGGCCTGGGCACGGTGTGGACCACGCTGCACCTTCCCTATGGCGAGGAAGTCGCTGAAGCCCTCGGCATTCCGGCCACGGTGACGCAGCTCGCCTGCATTCCGACCGCCTACTACACCGGCGACGACTTCAAACCCGCCGGCCGCAAACCAGCCGAGCAGGTCACCTACTGGAACACTTGGAAAAACTCAGCCATCGACTAGCCCGACTAGCCGTGCGCGACGACAACGTTGCCCTCGGTCCACATCACCACGAGTGTGCGGTGCGCGATGCGCCAGCCGTCGGGAGTGCGCGACAACCGGTCCTCGTAGCGACCCCCGACGATGTAATTGGGGCCACCCGTTGCGGCATGGCGAACATGCTGCGCCTGCAGATAGCAGCGGTGCATTGCGCTGTCACCATCGACGACGACCTCATGGTTGCCGACGAGATGTTGGCAGTCGTCCAGATTCTCCAGCGCAGTACGAATGCGATCGACGATGGCATCAACACCCTCGAGCCGCAAAGGATTGCCAAGCTCAGCGGTGGCATCGCCCAGGAACACGGTGCCAAGCAGCGCCCAATCCTTGGTATCGAGCGCGCGGCAGTACCGCGTGACGACGGCAACGATGTTGCGTTCGTCCATGAGGATCGCCAGGTCTCTGCTGATTGATTCGCTCATATCGGTGTCGATCCCTCCGAGACACGAAACTACGAATCAGAAGAGTAGGGGTTCGAGTCCCGTCGAGCGCACAAATTCGCACCCCTCAGGACGGTGATCGAACCCGGCGGCAGCTGGTGGGGGACGTCGTGGACTGAGGGCAAGTCTCGTCTGGAGCGAATCGTGTTCGATCCGGCCGTCTGTCACGGCCAACCGGTCATTCGCGGACTTAGATATCCGGTTGAGCACCTGCTTGAGCTTCTTGCTTCAGGAATGACGCACGATGAGATCTTGGCGGACTACGCCGATCTCGAACCGGACGATCTGCTCGCCGCGTTGGAATACGGCGCACTGGCGGCGGGGGTTCCTCGTGTGGTGCCGCTCGGCGCAGCGTGAAGTTCCTCGTCGACGCACAGCTGCCGCGCAGCGCCCCGCTGCTTCGCTCGAACACCGTCACCTCACAGTCGAGCCGTTCGAGTGCGATTGCTGCCGCACACTCCGCGATGCTCCCGACCCGACTACCCCGCTCATCCATCCGGGCCCCGATTCGGCGGCTGTGAACGCCGCTCACTCGGTGATGCGACCGGCCTCGTGGAACTCGCGGCTGGACCCGATGTTGAAGCGGTTCGGTGTCATGCCGGCCGTGGTCTGGCCGGCATCGACGACGAGTGTGTGGCCAGAGACGTAGCGAGCATCGTCGCTGGCGAGATAGAGCGCAGCGGCGGCGATGTCGTCAGGAACACCTGCGTACCCCAGCGGTGACATGGAGGCAATGCGGGCGGTGGTAGCCGCAATGCCGTCGGCGTCGCCGGTGGTCACCGCCGCCGTCATTGCAGTCACGGTGTTACCCGGTGAAATCGCGTTCACCCTGATGCCGTGGGGGGCCAGCTCGTTGGCCACCGACTTGGTGAGGCCGATCACGCCGTGCTTCGCCGCGGTGTACGCGTGCGGGCCGAGACCACCGAGTATTCCGGCAGTACTGGAGGTGTTGATGATCACCCCCGAGTTCTGCGGCAACATCACGCGCGCAGCGTGCTTCACGCCGAAGAACACGCCTCGCAAGAGAATGTCGATGGTGTTGTCCCACGCCTCGACCGACATCTCCGAGATGCGGCCGACTGCGCCGACAATGCCGGCGTTGTTGAACATCACGTCGAGGCGCCCGAACTCGGATACCGCGAGGTCGACCGCGGCCGCAACGTCGCTCTCCTTCGTCACGTTGCACAGCGCGAACCGCGCGTTCTCACCAAGCTCGGCAACAAGGGCCATTCCTGCTTCGGCCTGCATGTCGGCAACGACGACCTTCGCACCGTGGGCGACGAACATGCGAGCAGTTCCCGCGCCGATGCCGCTGGCCGCGCCGGTGATGACGGCGACCTTGCCTTCCAATCGTCCGGTCATCTCACGGCACCCGCCCGGCGCCGTGATCGATCAAAGCGTTCTGCGTGCGCTCGATGACCGCGGTCCACAGCGCGATTGCTCGCTCGCTGGTGAAGTCGAGGCTGCCGACTGCGAGGACCGGAATCATCCAGCCACAGCTGATGCCAACCCGGTAGTCGTCGAGCAGCGTCTCGTAGTCGTAGTCGGTGACACCGTTGGCCACGAGCGTGTCGTGGTAGGCGTGCAGCAGATCGGACTCGTGCGCTCGACGATCCTCGGTGCTCAGGTTCTGGGAGATGAAGTACCCGACATCGGCCGCACCACCACCCTGGCTGATGGCCTGCCAGTCGATGACGACCACCGAGCCGTCATCCGCGAAGAACAGGTTGTCCGCTCGAAAGTCGAAGTGCACCAGCGTGTGCGGCATCGCGGCCAGGTCATCAAGAATCTGCGGTCGCGCCGCCGAGTAGCCAGCGACGAAGGCAGCCAGCTCCGGCTTGATGCTGTCGCCGAAGGCCGCCATGAACCCCGGCAGCGAGGCGTCATAGATTGCCGAGCCAGCTTGGTTGAGCGGGCCGTTGATCACAGGAATGAAGTCGGCCTCCCCAAGCCCATCGCCGTTCCAGAAGCGAGCGTGGTGCGCCGCCAACCCGACGAGCGCAGCGCGCGCCTGCTCTGGCGTGACCCCTGTGACCTGGTCGCCCAGTATGAGGTCGGAAAGGTCTTCCATCACCAGCATGAAGCTCTCATCGGCCGACTCTGCGGCCGGCTGGCAGGTGACGTGATACACGTTGGGAGTGCGCAGCGGCGACTGGGCCGCCACCTCGTCGTAGAAGCGGTGCTCGCGTTCGTAGATGCGCGTCGGGTGCATCATCGCCCGAATGTCGGGGGACTGCGTTGGGAACTTGACGACGACGGTGGCCGGGGCCCCGGCGGCCTCGCCGCGGTAGACCAGGCCAACTTTGGCAACTTCGCCCATGAAGCCAACGCCGGCGCCCGCCGGGTCGAGCACGACTGATTCGACCGTGACGTCGGGGCCGATCACCCCGGACCCGCGGAGTGCGATGGTCATCCATTCGGCGGTGACCTCGCTGGTTGTTGTCGGCAGCATCATCGGGTGCGGAACCTTTCTGTTTCGGGCGCCAGGTCGCTCTCGACAGCGCTCTTTGGTTGAAGAATCACGAACGCGACGCCATCCACTTCGCGCACCTGGTGGCAGGCAACGCCCTCCCAGGCGGGCGGACCAGAATGACTGCCATCGCGCACGTCGAACGATGCGCCATGCAGTGGGCAGGTCAAACCGAAGCCGCGCAAGCGCCCTTCGCTCAGTGGTGTGTCGGCGTGCGAGCAGTTGTCGGCGAGCGCATACAGCTGGCCGGCGGCGCGGCAGACGACGATGCCGTCGCGGCCGATGTCGTCGAAGCTGCGCAGTTCGCCGTCGGCAAGCCCGCTGAGGTCGCCCAGCTCGATTTCTTCACTCATGTGTTCAAAGGGCTGTCGTTCAAAGGGCCCAGCGCCAGGTGGCGATCGACGTTGTCGTGGAAGAACCTGATCCGTCGCTCTTGCCATGGCATGTACTCGCCGCGGAACCCACGCGATCTCAGGCCCTGCTGCTGGGTGTTCCAGATCGCCACATCCTGATCGATGCCGGGACCGCATGACACCTCTCCAGCAATACCCGTCTGGTGCTCGACCTGATGGTCGATCGAGGCCCAATCGCGCATCGAGTTCGACCAGTACTCGCTCGCGCCCTGCGGGAACAGCGTGAGATACCACATGTCGAAGAAACACCGCTGCGGGTCGGTGGGGTGCGGTGTCGCCCGCAACCAGATGCAGCCGTCGGGCTTCATGCTGAAGGAGATGTTGGGGAAGACGGTGTAGTGGTAGTTGTCAGTGAGCTGCTCGTCGGAGTACCGAGAGAAGTCGTAACCCTTCGACGAACCGAGCGCACGCTTTTGCTGTTGCAGCGCAGCGCGCAACCCGGAGAGATCGCTGAGATGCGGGGCGGGATCGACCTCCCAGAACTCGAGGTCCGGGCCCATGCTCTTCAGCGTGCGATCCGCCTTCCCACGAAAGTGCGGGCCTGGGCCGCCGCCCGGCATCAGCATCCGTGCGTGACCGGATTCGTAGAGGTCGAACTGGCTGCCGCTGTGGTGTTCGTTCAATGTGGACAGCGTCTGGGGGTGCACGTAGGGCAGGTGGTAACTCTCGTTGAAGTTGTCCTGTACGCACTTCCAGTTGAAGTTGCCTTCGACGGTGACCCAGTGCGTGCGCTTCATGTTCTCCATGCGATACGCATCGAGATGATCGGCCACCGGGTCGAGCCATTCGCGTAGTGGTGTGGCCTTCGGATCCATGTTGAACCAGATGAACCCGGCCCAGTTGTCGGATGGCATCTCGACGAGGTTGCGCACACCGCACGGGCTGCCCTGCACGAAGTCGTCCTCGTCGGGCACCCAGTTCAACTGGCCGTCGGTGCCGAACCGCCAGCCGTGATAGGCGCACTGGAACTCGCCGCTGATCAGCGAGCCGACCTCGGCCGTCACCAACCGATTCCCGCGGTGTTGGCACACGTTGAAGAAGACGCGAACGACGCCATCGGTACCGCGCACGGCGATCACCGAGTCGCGACCGATCTCGTAGGTGATGTAGTCGCCCGGTGCGGGAACCTGGTCGACACGCCCTGCCACCTGCCACACGCGCGGCCACAGCGCATCTTGTTCCTGCCGCAGAAACTCGGGGGACCAATACCGCTCGCCACGGATTGTCGTGTCGCTGAACGTGGGCTCCGGCGCCTTCGCACGAGTGATGCCGCGTACTTCAACGCGATGCTCGGCAACTTCAGTCATCACATTCCCCTCGAATTCTCTTGTCGCGTCTCGGCCCCAACCGCTCCACTGCGAACGCGCCAGTGGCTGCGACTAACCTAATCAACATTCAGCAAGTCCGACGGCTCGTAGCGTCGGATGGGGGAACACTGCAGTTGGGAGGCACGATGATCCGAGATAGCCACGGCACGCCCGCGACTGAACAGGTCACCCACGTCACCCTGCA
>Ga0105044_10003463_pt1 | contig 21681 bp, 15 predicted proteins | sample MAT01_FD_78092 | JGI IMG/M metagenome (GOLD analysis project Ga0105044, IMG submission 78092) | Freshwater microbial communities from Lake Fryxell liftoff mats and glacier meltwater in Antarctica - MAT-01 | ecosystem: Environmental > Aquatic > Freshwater > Ice > Liftoff microbial mat | place...
AGCCTCCTGATTCTCGCGCGTGACGGCACGTGATGGCGCGTGATCCCACATTATTCGACATGATCGCGCGGACGTAACGGACCGCAAAGCACCCGGAAGAGATCGTGAAAAAGACCGCACAGCCAAAGACACAGCTTGCCTCGAAGTCCAGCGCTCCCGCCCAGGACGGCGCGGCGCTCGTTGATTTCTATGCCGATGCCGAGGTCTACGACATTCTGCACGGGCCCGGCACCACGCGCGACGTGGCGGGGCTTTTCAAGATCGAGCGCCGGTTCCTGGGTCCGCCGCCCGCTCGCGCCAAGGATGCCCGCGTCTGGCTTGAACCCGCCTGCGGCAGCGGCCGGTACCTTCTCACTGCGGCGCGCCGGGGCCGGCGCTGCTACGGCTTTGACATCGAGCCCGCGATGATCGAGTACGCGCAGGCCAGGGCCTCGAAGCTGCCGCGTTCGGCCTTCGCGCCGGTGTTCTACGTGGCGCGGATGGAAGACTTCGATGAAACGCCAGAAGGGCGCGCACTCCCGAAGGTCGATCTGTCCTTCAACCTCATCAACACCATCCGGCACCTGCGCGATGATGATGCGATGCGTCTGCACCTCTCCGCGATGGCGCGCGCTCTCGGGCCCGGCGGGATCTATGTCGTCGGCCTGCACCTGACTGCGTACGGCCGCGAGCCCATCACCGAGGATATCTGGAAGGGAAGCCGCGGCACGCGCGAAGTGTCGCAGGCGGTGCAGTACATCCCCCCCACCGGCCCTCGCGGTGAGACCGCCCGCGCCGAGCGCGTCATCAGCCACCTCACACTCTCGCGCACTCGGCGCGACGGCACGCGCGAGGAGGCCCATCGCGATAGCGTCTACACGCTGCGCGCCTACAGCCTTGAGCAGTGGCGAAAGATCGTCGCTGAGTCGGGCCTGCGCGAGATCGCGAGCATCGATGAGGAAGGCGAGGACAGCCCGCCGCGCGAGGGCGGGTACGCGATCTTTGTGCTCGGGAAGTGACGACCGAGTGTGCGGAGGAAAATCTCGCGCTACCTATCGAACCTCAATCGACCGATTCACTCGCGCCGATGCCTCGCGATCTTCGACCGCGAGCGAAAGACGTGTTCCCGCAAGTTCCGCCGCGGCGGCAGGGAAGACAAACTGTCGTATCGCCTGGCTCCCCGCGGGCAGGTCCTTGATCAGCCCCTTCATGCGAGGGCGATCCGGCGCGAAGGCCGTGAGGTCCAGCGTCAGTGGGCCGGTGCCGGTGTTAGTGACTGAGGCCTCAAGCACAAGGTCCGTCGCGCCGCTGGCGCTCACGCGTGAGAACGTGCGCAGGTCCACGACGACGTTGCTCAGCCCGATCGTCACCGGGCGGCGAACGATGATGGGCTCCCTTGCCGATGAACCCGAATCGAGCAAGCACCTGAGCACAAACTCGCGGTCCCCGACCTCGGCCAGCGGGCTGAACGCGATCGTGATCGGGACGCGGGCGGTGCCGCCGGGCGGCGTGTTGATCGTGAGCGTGCGAGGGGAAATGCGCCAAGAGCGATCACGCTGCGTCCCTTCGCGCTCAAAGCCCCCGGGTTCAAGCAGCGTGATGGTGCCCGAGAGGGCCGATGGCGATGGATTGTCCACGACGAGCGTGAGTTCCTGCGTCTGCGTTGTGGCTTCCAGCCGGGCGGGCTCGAAACGGATGGAGGAGAGCACGCGCAGCAGCGCGACATCAACACCCTCGACGAAGATGGGCTGTGAAGTCAGCGGCTCTCGCAGCAGCGTGCGCCCGCCGCTGTGGCCAGGCGTGGTGCGCGGCGCGCGGGCATTGCCCATCAGGTCAAAGACGCGGACCGACTCTGGAATGCCGACGTAGGTCTCGAGGATCGCGGCCTGCGGCGCTGCACTCTCGTTCCAAGCCACCAGCGCACCGCCCCGCGTCGCTGGCGCGCCCGGTCGCGGCGCGAGGAGATAGCAGATCACTCCCGGCGCGACAGGAAGCTGGCCAACGACGCGCCGGTCTGCCAGGTGCTCCATGATGGCGTGGAACGCCGCGAGTTCGGGGCGCGGGTTGAGCGCGGGCCGAGCTGCCTCGGGCATGGTCCAGGGCTCTTCGAGCACGATCGACGCGCCACCATCGCGCGACGCTCGCCACACCTCGACGACGCGCTTGGCCATCTCCGCAATCTGCTCGGCGCGATCATCGCTTCCGGTCGGACGGCGCAGCAGCACGGTGGACGCGGTCTCTCGAGCGCCCTCGGACGTGAGGAGCCCCGACCAGCCCGCCGCCGCGAGCGAAACCGCCGCGGGAGTCATCGTTTCGGGAACGCTGATCACGCGCTGCATGGGCGTGGCCCCTAGGAGACTCGGCGCTGAATCCCAGAGGTCCGCGGCACCAAGCAGGAGCGGCGAGGGCAGATGGCGCTCGAGCGCAAGGCCAACCAACCTCGCCTGCGCGCCGGTCGGAACTCGATCAATCGAGTCCACGCGCCAGCGGCTCACGGTCGCGCCCAGCGTCTCAAAGACTGGTTGCGCGTACGGCAGCCACACCTTCTCATCGCCGGCCATCACGGTCCAGAGGTCATCGCGGCCGGCCGTGAGTGTGGCGTTCAGGCTCGTGGGGACCACGGGCAGGGTGAGGGTCACATCCGCGCCAGCGGACTGGATCGCCGCGATGGTGATCGCGCGCGCCTCGGCATCTTTCAGGATCGTTTCGGGCGTGGAGGCCGCGTCCCACGCGGGGAGCGTTACCGATCCGACGCCAACGCCGCGAACGATCGCGGGGAGATCTCGGGCCGCGACGTCGTTCCACTCGCGAGCCTCGACACCGAATCGGATCGCATCGCCCGATGTGCCCGCGTTCCAGCCCGGGCTGACCGCGCCGAGCCAGAGGAAGTCGCAGGTCGTAACGCCGACCCGCCCGATCTGGCTCGTCAGCGACATCGACGCGCGATACCAGCCAAGCCGCGGAAGCGTCGGAACCCACTGCCGATCAAGGCGCCCCGAAGTCACCCGCTCACGGCGCTCGTCCACCACCACGCCGCGATGGTCGCGCACTTCGAGAGAGAGATCAAGGTCTTCACCCGAAAGATCGCGGATCAGAAGGGAGAGGACCGGCCGATCGGGAGCGCGAGTGATTCCCGCCGGTGACAGGCTTCGCAGCTCGACCCGCGGCAACTGCACCACCGCAACATCATCAAACCACGCCGAGCCCGAGAGATCCTGCGAGAAGATGTGGTTCTTGTCCGCGAGCTGCTCGGGCGTTGCGCGCTGCCGCGGCTGGAGCACCTGGAGCTCGAGCTGCACCCACGCGGCCTCGGACCAGCGCCCTCGCAGCTCAACACTCACCTCTGTCCAGGCCCCTTGCGAGATCGTCGGCGTCGTCGTGACTTCCGAGTCCGCGATGATCTTTCCTGATCCATCAAGGAAGCGCCCAACCACTATCGCCCGCGCATGCTCAAGTCCTTCGGTGCGAATCCAGGCCGAGATCAGGTAGTCGTCGTCGGGATAGATGGGAATCACGCCCGAGGAGACCGTCATGGATGTGCTGCCGCCCGTCGTCGGCAGCCGCGCCGCCCCCTCGCCGCGATGAACGATGGCACCGTCGCCCGAGTACAGCAGCACGGCGTGGTTCCAATGCGGAAAGCCCGATCGGCGTCGCTCGGTGCCGGGCTGATCCTGATCGCGAGACCAGTGCTGCGGCAGTTCGCCGGGATTGGTCTCTCGCTCTTCAAAGTCAAAGAGCGAGACAATGCGCCCCGCGGTCTTCGGACGATTCACGAGCGGGCCGCGAGCGGACGAGGCATCCTGAGAAGCGGGTTCGCCCGCTGGTTGCCCGGACTGCGGAGTTTGATCGGATCCACGCACCTGAGCAAGAGCGCACGATCCGCCAGCCAGCAGCATCAGCGAAACCAACGCACGCCGAACGCCGAGGCCCAGCGGGCCCGCCAGTAAATTGGATTCTCGTGTTGGCCTCGCGCGCATGCGGTGAGTATCGGTCCCCGTGGGGTGTGCGCTCAAAGATCCGTAGCTTGCTCGCCCCCGCACCACGCACCCAAGCGTCGTCCAAACCATTACTTACGACGACCCGTCCGCTCCGCAAGGATCGTGGCGGCCACGTTCATGAAGAAGAGGCCAATCGCGGCGTAGATCAGGCCAAAGACCAGCGTAAAGAGGGTGTACGCAACGACCCCGACCCTGCCCAGATTGAATACCTCGTACGACTCTCTGAATGAATCGGGCCAATCCACCCCTCCGTTCACGGCGACCATCGCCGCGGCAAGCGGGTTCGTGATCGCGATCATCGACATCAGCGTCTCCGAGCCGGACCCGAAACTGATCGACAAGAGGATGAGCAGCAGGATCGGAATCAGCGCCCACACCGCGACCCAGACACCAAGGTTCAGCGCCATCGCCACCACCGTGCGACCGCACAGCACGCTAAAGAGCATGCCCGAGCCCAACGCCGCCAGCACGACGCCCGTGTAGATCAGGAGCAGGTGGATCATAATGACCGGGTTGCACTCCCCCGATAGCACGCCCACCACTCCGATCACGACACTCGCGACGATCGGCAGCAACATCAATCGACGCGCCGTCCCCAGCACCTTCCCGAAGATGATCGCCCTCGCCGTCAGCGGCGTAGCGAGTAGCACTTCCAGCGTGCGACTCTCCCTCTCGCCCGCAAGGCCAGAGGCCGCACCAATCGCCGCGAGGAGTGCCGTGGCGAGGGTCAGCACCACGACGCTGACGTAGAAGTATCCTTCACCATCGATGTACCCGAACATCGCCAGCAAGACGGCCGCGACGGGAAGACCGAGCAACACCATCCATCCGCCCAGACGCGATCGGAAGGCACGCTGGCGAATCTCCCGCCACGCCACCGGATGGTCCGAGACCTCGCGCGAGATCAGGGCCTGATGAACCAACCCGCGCTTGGACTTCGATGACGCAGCCTCCGGCGCAGAAGACGCCGCGCCCTCCGACATGACGCCCCGCAGGCGGAGTGAGGCCCCCACAAAGAAGAGTGCCGCGAGTGCAAGCATCCACAGCGACGAGGTAATCCAGAGCTGATCGGCCATTGATGCGAATGGGCCCGGCCCGTCCATCAGCAGCCACTGCACGGAGAAGAGCGCGATGGGTCCGCTAGTGCTCGCGTACCAGACCTCGGGAATGCGTATGGAGAACCAGACATTGGCCATCAGGATCGCCAGCGGGATCCCGAACTGCAGGACGCTCCAGGAGACAATCGCCTTCGCCGCCGCGCCCGTCGCACGCCCGCTCTTGGCGGAGTGAAAGAGCCCCAGCATCGCGCCAAGCAACGCCGAAGCCAGCGTGAGCACTGCCGAAGCCACCACGACTCGAGTCGGGATCCCGCCGAACATGCGGGCCGCGAGCAGCAGCGGCATCGGCACGAGCGCGAGCACCAACAGATTCGCGAGCATCGCGCCCGACTTGCCCATCAGGATCTGCCACGACGTCAAGGGTGTGGTGAGGAGTGCCGCGAGCGTGCCAGATCGCTTCTCATCACAGATCAGCGGCGCGGCGGAGGCCGTCGCGACGAGCGTCAGCATGATGAACTGGAACCACATGATCGCGATCATGACCGCCGGCGCCAGCGTCTGAAGATTCTGGAGCGATGCGGCGCTGCCACCCCACGAATCAAACGCCGCGACATACACAAGGCCCGCAAGCCCGAAGAGCCCCATCGCGCTCAGCCCACGAACCCAGTACACGCCCACGCGTCGGCCCGAGACCCGAATCTCCTTCTCAAAGACAGGCCCCGGCAGCGAGCCTGGGCGCAGCGCTGCAAAGAGCCGCGCCGCACGGGAGCGCCGCGCCTGGCCCGGCTTGGGATCTAGGGGCATGCCAATCGGCCGCGCAGTCGTCCCGGATTCTGCGGCCGCCCGGCTCATTGCAGCGCTCCGGTCGTGAGGCGCAGGAACGCGTCCTCGAGCTTGAGCTCCGCTGGCTGGAAGCCGCGGATCCGGGCACCCGCCGCGATCAATCGTTCGATCAGGAAGTGATGGCCATGCTCGCCGGGCGCGAGCTCAACGAGCAGCTCGGCCGTCGCCTCGTCGGGCGTGCATCGCGCCACGCGCGCCTCGCCCGCGAGGGCGGCCGCGACAACGCTCGCGCAAGCTCCTTCGCGCTCAAGCTTGACGAGGATGCGCTCGCCCGCCGGAGCCGCGGCGCGTGTCTTCTCGAAGGCCTCCTGGATCGAGCCCGCGTAGAGCAGCTTGCCACGCTCGATGATGCCGATGGTGTTGCACATCTCACCAAGCTCAGAGAGGATGTGGCTCGAGACCATCAGCGTCTTTCCCATGCGCGCGAGCTCTTGAAGCAGCTCGCGCATCTCAATGCGGGCGCGCGGATCAAGGCCACTGGCGGGCTCGTCAAGCAGCAACACCTTCGGATCATGGATCAGCACGCGCGCCACGCCCAGCCGCTGCTGCATGCCGCGCGACAGCGAGTCCACAAGCGCATCACGCTTCTGCGTGAGATCGGTCAGTTCGAGCACCTGCGAGACCAGCACGCGCCGCCGCCCGCGCACAATCCCGAACGCCGCGGCGAAGAACTGCAGATACTCGTCAACCGTCAGGTCCTCGTACACGCCTAGAAAATCTGGCATGTAGCCGATCAAACGCCGGATCTCATCACCATCGCCAGCGATATCGAGCCCACAGACAGAGGCGCTCCCCGCGTCGGGCTTGAGCAGGCACGCCAGGATCTTCATCGTGGTCGATTTGCCCGCGCCGTTGGGCCCGATGAAGCCGAACACCTCCCCCTGCTTGATGGAGAGCGTGAGGCCATCGAGCGCGGTGAGTGCGCCGTAGCGCTTGGTGAGGTTGTTGATCTCGATCATGGTTTGGCTCGCGACCACGGGACCAGGACACGCATCAGCACATTGCGATTCAGCGCGACGCCGCCGCTGGTCGCCAGCGGCAAACGAACACCACTGCCCTCCGACGCCTCGTCAAGCTCGAGAAACAAGCACGCGTAACCACTCCCGTCCTCGGTCGCATTCACATCGAACTGGTGGACACGCCGCATGATCGCGTCACCACGCTCGCGCAGGCCCGGGAGCGCTCCAAGGCCCGATGATGACAATGAAGAACCTTCCGAACTTGTTGCGTCCTGGGGCGATCCTACCAGACCCAGGCCCTGGCCAAACCCCGACCATGCCTCGCCCGGGACTGCACCAGACTCTCGGCGCGAAGCGGGAAACGTGACCTCAATTGCACCATCGCCCCGAACCGGTTCGCCCACCATACCAACCGGCAACTCCCATGGCCGCATGAGCGATGCAGCAACGAGCCGAGCGCCCGGCGCAACCCCCTCAACGCGAATCACCATCTCGCTCGCACCCTTGGGCGTCACTCGAACGCGCATCTCGCGGCCTCGCCCAGGGGATGAATCCATAAGGCCACGAAAAGTGAACTGCGGCATGCTGAGCGACGTGATCGCCGTGCGGCGGAGTGCTACGTCCCCCTCCGAGCCGGCAAGCCGCGTCCGCAGCGGCTGAAAGGCCCCGATCGACGCCTCGCCGGAGTATCCCAAGGGCGTCGTCGAGACGCCTCGCCACCAGCGGCCCCCGCCTTCTTGCGACTCTTCCCACGACTGGGAGCGGACCGAGAAGAGGCCGGTGATCGCGGTCTCGTACGTACGAACGTCGAGAGTCTCCCCACTCGCGGCAGAACCAACAGCGAGCATGTCGAGGACCTCAACCCGGCGCACCGCGCTCTGCGAGCTCCGGGTGAGGCCCGGCAGCACATAGGCACCGACGGTCGCGAGCCCGATCCAGATCATCGCGGTCAGCCATGTGCGCCCGCCAAGGCCGCGCCGCCGGAAGACGATGAAGTCCAGCGGCCCGATCAAGACCGCGAGCGCCACCATGCTCAGCCCAACAAGCAGGAACACGCCCTGAGGCACAGACAGGCCGCGGGCCGCAAGATCGAGCGCGACCACCACAGAGTGTGCGCTCTGCGTGTCCTCACCCGAGCCCGCGTCCCACCATGAGCCCATGTTCACATCGCCCGAAACGTCCGGCCCGCGATGCATGGGCAGCAGGCCGATGGAGTCACCGATCAGCACCTGCTCCCAGAGTGAGCCTTCTGCCTCAGCCGACACTCGCGACGGAATGAAGCCAGGCTCAACCCCAAGAAGCGTCACGATCCCCATTCCAACCGGGCCCGTCGCGAGCATCCCCCGCGCAGGCTGAGCTTCGCGCGTCACGGGCCAGCCAAGCCGCCATCCCTCGCGCTGCCCAGTGGGCGTGAGGCTCATGGCGCGGCCGCGAAGCTCGATTGGCCGCACATCTCGCTCCATCACAAACGCCTCGCCGTCGGTGACGCTCCATCGCTCGACGGGCGCGGCATCAACAGGAAGCGGATCGCCGGGGAAGGCCGCGCCAAGCGTCCATGCTGTCGTCGGATCCATCACCACAACCAGCCGCCCACCAGCCTCAACCCACGTCATGAGGGCCGCGCGACGCCGCTCATCCATCGACTCAAGCGTCGGAGCGCGAACAACCACCGCCGCCGCGGCGTCCCACGCCTTCCACGCGATGGGGACGAGCGCGGGATCAAGCACCGGCGCGACAATCTGCTCGCGCCAGCGATCGGCCGCGCGCACCTGGTCATCCCCAGTGTTCGGAAGCGGACTGACGGGCGCGATCTGTTCGAGTCCCGCGACGGGGCCCCCATCGGTCACCATCAGGCTGTCTGGCGTGACGCGCGAGAACGTGGCAAGAATCTTCTCAGCGCCCGTCTCGCCGATGTTCGCAATCAGGATCGCCTCCGACTGCACGGGCGGCATCGGATACTCGTTCTCATCGGGCATCTGCGTGTACACGCGGCGGATCTCGCGCGGCCCGCCCGAGACGCGCAGCGTCACTCGCGCCAGCCGCTGCGGCGGCGCGATCACAAGCTCAACCGGGATCGTCTTCCCAGGCGTCGTCGCAAACGACGCTTCAACCCGCGCGCTCTGGCTCCCGTCCTGCTGAAACTCCAGCGACACAACACCATTGATGGCGCGATCCGAAGCGATCCAGACAACAACCGGCTGCCAACGCTCCGCCGCGAGAAGAGGTCCGAATCCGAAGTCAACTTGCGTGATGGTCAGCGGCGCCGCTGCGCTCGGCGCCTGCGCCATCGCATCACCAGGGCGCGCTGCAATCGTAACGCAGAAGATGAGACACAGCACCAGCAGGCCGCGCAGCGCAGCCACACGCCCGAGCGCCACGCGCCCCAGCCGCCTGCCAGCCTCACCCCCAGCATCAAGCACTACAACGCTCCTCTGGCCAACGCCGATCCCGCAGGCACGTTCATTCGATATCCGGACCAACGGCTTTCACAAGAGGCGGGAAGTGTCGGGCCTACACGTACACCTTGCGGTTGTAGATGAACCACTCGAACATCACAAACGCGAGCGCGAAGAGGATGAGCCAGGGCCACAACTTCATGTCCGCAACCGAGCTCCCATCGCTGGTGGCCGCGACTGGCTGGTTCGCGAGCTCGATCGTGTCCACCGCCGCGACATCGGACTCCTCGGGATCTGCAAGGTTCGCGGCGAAGACGCGGCGCATGCGCCCGCCCTCGCCCGCCTCATCGGTCGGTCCGCCCGGCCCGTTCCACGTGAGCTCGTACACGCCCGCTCTCGCAAGCGGACCAAACGCAATCGAGCCATCGGTCGATGATGCAACCGCCTGCTCCACACCATCCGGCGTGCGCATCTTTATGTCCGTTGCGCCGGCGGGCACGCGATCCGCAAGCACCTGCCCCGGCTGCACCATGCGACCCGTGCCCGAAGCGCCATCATCACCGAGATATCCCACCGCGCTCGCCGTGAAGATCACGAACGAAACATCGAACGGCCACGTGCTCGCGGCCGGATCAAAGGGCACCACAATTGCCTTCACCTCCGCACTCGTCGCCTCGATGATCGCCGGCCCCTGATCGCTCGTCGCGATCGCGATCGATCCACCACCCTGCTCGAGCCGAACCTTGCGCATGTCGGCGATGATGAGATTGTCGAGCGCGGCCCCGCGCAGCGTCGGATGATCACGCCGCCAGTCAACGATGCCGCCTTGGTTGCCCTTGCCCTCATCAAACATGCCGCTCGGCCGGCCCGCAAGCCGCGCGGGCACGCCGCCAAGCACAAGGAACCGCCCCGCGGGCAAGTCCGTCACGCGACCCACTGGCGCATCGGCCACCGGCGTCGCGCCACCATCGCCCGGAGCAGCCACGGGTGCCGCGGCGACCTCGCTCGTCGGAAGCCACCCATCCAGGATCACAACATCAAACTCGCTGAGCTTCCCCTCGGCCGCTCGCTCCTCGAACTGATCGGGCGTCAACTCCACCAGCCGCGATAGAGGCAAGCCCGAGAGGACCGAGCTCAGGAAGAGATTGCCCTGGGGCGAGACAGTCGCCACCGACAACCGCCGCGCAGGAGGAACGACAAGCCAGGCCGAGTCATCAAGCGCCAGCACGTCTCCTTCGAGCGAATCGCCCGAGGCCGGGCTGCGCAGTCGGACACGCACCGTCGCTCCGCTGCCGCGTTCGAGCTGGAAGACCACGCCGCCGGTGCCCGGCTTGGCACGAGCGATATTCGTCTCTTCGTTTGGCGTCGCGATCCCCGCCGCCGCGCCCGTGGCCCGCTCATCACGCGCGGCCCGCGCCGCTACGCCACCAGAAAGCTCCACCCCCTCAACAGTCGCGCCGGGAATCGTCGCGCTCTTGATTCCAGCCACCGCGCCGTCGATCGTCAGCTCGACATCGAGCGTGCGCGACTGCGGATCCGCGTTCGAAATGGCAACAAAGACCGCGAGCCTGCTCGGATCCTCATAGTTCCGCTCGCTGCGAATGCCCGTGATGGCGGCGTTGCCCGAGGCAGTGCCTCCCACGCGCCGAAACTCCACGCGGTCGTCCGGCGCTGGCTTGCTCAGCCCCGCATCCGGCAGGCGGCCGTCGCTGAAGATGTGCAGCGTCACGGGCTCGCCGGAATACAGCCCCTCGACCGCCACCGCCTGGCCCGTCGTGCGGTCCTCAAGGATCCGGCGCGGCTTGTGAGCCTTCGCGAGGCGCATGGCCTCCTCGATGCGCGTCGGACCTTCGATCGCCGTGATGCTCTCGATGGCGCGCCGCAGCGACGCCTTGTCGCTCGTGAACTGCTGCCGCACTTCCGCGACCGTGTCAAAGGCGATCACCATCGCCTCGTCACCCTCCTCGCTCGCCATGAACCTCGCCTCACGAAGCGACTCAACAAACGCAATGGCCTGCTCACGCGCCTGCGCCAGCCGATCCTGCGGCTGGCCACGCCCGTCCTTCTCATCCAGCGAGAGCATGCTCGCCGAACGATCAATCATCAGAACGTGCTTGCGCCCCGTGATCGTCTGCCCCTCGATCTGCGGCTGCCCAAGCGCAGCGAGAACCCCGCCCAGCACCAGGAGCTGCAAGAACAGCAGCAGATTCCGCCGCAACCGCTGGAAGGGCGCATTGGCCTGCATGTCCTGGATCGCTTTCTTCCACAGAAACGTGGTCGAGATCTCCACATCTCGCCGCCGCAGCTTGAGGAAGTACAGGATCAGCAGCGTCGGAATTGCTATGGCCGCAGCGATGCCAGCGAGCCATGGAGTAAGCCAGGTCATGGGAAGGATCCTTGGGGAAGCGAGGCAGCGATGAAGCGAGGCAGCGAGGCAGCAACGAATCCGCGGGCGATGAAACTCATTCAGCACGCTCCTTCGCTTTGAGCGCGCGGATCAGAGCGCTCAGAATGCGGGCATCCTCCTCGACGAGGTCCCAGAGCTGTGGTTCGTGCTTCATGAGCCCGACGCGGCACGCGAGCTCGACCTGCGTGCTCAGCTCTGCTAACGAGCCGCGGCCAATGCGAAGAAGTCGACGGTATTCAGAGCGCGTCTGGCGGCCAAAGCCCTCGGCGATGTTTGATGGAATCAAGACCGCTGCTCGCCGCAACTGCGAAGTCAATCCAAAGCGCTCGTCGGCAGGAAATGACCCCGTAACGCCGTACACCGCCTCCGCCAGCTCCATCGCGCGCTGCCAAGCCACAAGCTCACGAAATGTCCGCAAGGATGCACGCCGAGCGGGGGTTTGCTCTGCATCGCTGCTTCGCTCCATCGCTGCCTCACTTCCGCTCACTTCACAACTCCCCTCTTCCGCAGGTAGTCCAAGAGCAGCACATCAATCGGCGTGTCGCTCTTGACCGTCAGCATCTGCATGTCGCGCCGGAGGCAGAATTGGTTCAGTGACTGGCAGTACGCCGCGAGGTTGGCCTTATAGCGCTTCATCAGCGGTGCCGAGATCGTGACCTCCGCAAGGTCGCCGTCCTCGACGTCCTTGAGGCGCAGGTCGCCTGTCATCGGCGGATCGACCTCTTGCGGGCTCAGCACCTGCACGAGGAAGACGTCGTACCCGCCGCCGACGAGCAGACGCAGCCCCGACTCGAACCCCTCCTTGAAAAAGAAGTCAGAGAAGACCAGCATGACGCCCTTGCCGCGGCGCGATCTCGCGACTCGCTCTGCGGCCTCCTTGAACGAGAAGTTCCCGCCCGGCTCGATGGAGCAGATCCATCGCGCCAGGTCCAGCGTGCGCCGCTTGCCGCGCAGGTCCGTCACGCGCGACATCACGCCGCCCTCGGCCGGTCCAAGCGCCGTCGCCGTCACACGATTGAGATTCACAAGGCCCACATATCCAATCGCCATCGCCGCCTTCTGCATGAACAAGAACTTGCTCGGGTCGCCGCAGTCGCTGCTCTCGCTGGCATCGATCACGATGGAGAGCGAGAGATCCTCCTCCTCGAGAAAGAGCTTGAGAAAGAGATTGTCGAGTCGCGCGAAGATGTTCCAGTCGATGTGGCGCGTGTCGTCGCCGCTCACATACGGCCGGTGATCGGCAAACTCGACCGACTGCCCGCGCTTCTTGCTGCGCCGCTCGCCCTTGAGCTTGCCAAAGAAGACCCGCTTACTCGTGAGATCAAGCGGATCAAGCTTCGCGAGCAGCTCAGAGTTGAGCAGATCCTCGATGGACTTGGGCCGGATTGGATTGGCGGTTCTGAGCATGGGGGCTGTCGACTTTTGCACTTGAACTGGAAGCGAACGGCTCATTGGAACGCAGAGGAAGACAGAGGTTTGAGAAGGAAGACTAGGAAACCAAGGCCCAAAGTGAACGCCGAGGCGATAGACAAAGACACCGCAAGTTCATCCATGAACACCCACACACTTCACGGCGGCCGCTCGATGCAGAGCGCCGTGGCGTTCAGCCTCCTGAAGATACCGTCGCGCTGGTGCGCAAGATTGAAGTTGACCAGAAGTCCAATTGGGAAACGCCCTGCCGCAAGTAGCTCACAAGCTGCGCGAGACGGAGATCCAGAACATGCTCAACCGCCTTGAGCTCGACCACAATCACTCCGTCAACAACGAGATCCAGCCGAAGCGATCCCACATCACGCCCCTCATACACCACCTCCACCGGCACCTCGCGGGCCACGCCAACCCCTCTCATCTGAAGCTCGTCCAATAGCGCTGCGGCGTAGATCCGCTCTGTAAGGCCTGGCCCGAGCGCCGAATAGACCCGCATCGCGCATTCGATCACAAGACGTGATAGTCCATTTATTCGCGCAGGAACATGGACGCCTCGAGCCCCCGTCCAAGCGCCCTCGAATGCCTCAACTTGTTTCGGTTCTCGATCCAATCCGCTCCCTTCGAAGTCCACAGGCCAACAGCCTCCACATGCGATGCTCTTGACCCTCTTCCCGTTTTCTCCGTCTTGCTCCCCAACCCTTCGTCTTCCTCTGTGTTCCAGGAAACGCCCCAAGACTCGCAATCCACCTCACTCAACCCGCCTCCCAACCTCTGCCTCCGCCAGCGCTTCCTCGTTCCCCAACGCGCGCTCCAGCAACTCCACCAGCGCCCGCTGGCTCCGAACAGCCAGCCCGCTCGTGCCGCGCTCGATGTTGCCGGTGGAGACAAACGCCAGTCGCCAATCCCCACGCACCTCGCGCTCCAGCCACTCGGCCCTCACGCGCCGCAGCGTCATCGTGTCTCCCGCGACCTCCACCGTTGTGTACAGGAAGACTGGCACACCCGCACTGTTGCCGGGTGCGAGGAACGAAACTTCGAGGAACTTCGCTCCGCCGATCTCGCGCACGGTCGCCCTGTACTCCTGCGGCGTGCTCGGCAGCACCGAGCGCGCGTTGTACGTCGCCACCCCGCGCCGCTGAAACTCCCATGTCTTCCCCGCCGCCGTGTTCCACCTGCCCGCGAGCGAATCCATCTCAATCGCAGGCGCAACCTCGGCCGCGCGCTCCTGCGAGGCACAAACCACGAGCCCGGGCGTGATCATCCAAGCCGCAATCGCCGCGCACGCCAGTTGCCCCGCCCGCGCTGACTTCCTCTCGATCTCGCGATCCATGACGGCTCCCTTCGTTCGATGCACCCAGTCCCGCGCTCAACATCTCACCTCACGGAACCACCACCCGCGTGTCGACCACCGGATCCCGCGGCGGCGGCGGCTCCAGCGGAAACCGCCCCACACGTCCCATCAACCGAGGCTGCCCATCAGCCCCCGCTGGCTGCACCACCGGATCGCCTCGAAAGTACCGCACCCCGCCACGACGCATGCGAACCTCCCGCAGCGCGCCAGCCGTCTCGCCCGTCTCACGTGTCCCGCTTGTCTCGCTTGTCTCGCTTGTCTCAATTGTCTCAATTGTCTCAATTGTCTCACGTTCTTCGCGGGCTTCACTCGTCGAACGTGCCACCGCTTTTTTGTCAAACACAAGCGATACATCGAGGAACTCAACGATCGAATCTTCCGACCCCGGCCAGTATCCACCCGGCTCCACCACGCGCCCAACAAGCACAGGTCCACGCTCGTCGGTCGCCGCGTACCACCGCCGACGCCGCGGCTCGATCTTCAGCCCATCAAACGCCACCTCCGCTTCATCACGCGACATCCCGCTCGCAAAGCACTCCTTCAGCACGCCCGCGGCCTGATCATCCGTCATCCTCGCATGGATCGGCCGCTCCATACAACCAACCATGAAGACACCAGCCAACCCCGCCAACGCCCCGCGCCGCAACCAAGTCCGGGTGTGTCGCGAAAGTGACATCAACACAACCATCACCAAGAACACTCAAGAAAACACCCGAAGTGAAAGACCACTTGACCACACGGCCACTCAACCTCGCGGCCCCGGTCATCCCTTCACCGGCTCCGTCGGCGTGAGGTCCATGATCTGCTTCACGATCGTGTCCGAATCGACGCGATCAGCCTCGGCCTCGAAGTTCATCAGGATGCGGTGGCGCAGCGCCATCGCCGCAACGTGCTTCACATCCGCGTAGCCCATGTGGTAGCGTCCCTCGATCAGCGCCTTGACCTTGCCACCCAGCATCAGCGCCTGGGCCGCGCGCGGGCTCGCGCCGCACCGGATGTACTTGTTCGTCGGTCCGCTCGCCCCTCCCGCGGCCATCGCCCCGCCCGGGTGCGTCGCCAGCACGAGCCGCGCGACGTATTCCTTCACGTGCGGCGCCACCACCACACCTCGCACCAGCGCCTGCATCTCCAGAATGCCCGGTCCATCGAGCACCTTCTGTGCCTCGGGGTTGTCCTTCGCGGTCGTGCGATCCAGGATCGTGATCAGCTCATCAAGCTGGCTGTACCCAACCACGATCTTGAAGATGAAGCGATCCATCTGCGCCTCGGGCAGCGGGTACGTTCCCTCCTGCTCGATTGGGTTCTGCGTCGCGAGCACGAGGAATGGCGCGACGAGCTTGTGCGAGATGCCCGCGACCGTCACACTCCGCTCCTGCATCGCCTCCAGCAACGCCGACTGCGTCTTAGGCGTGGCGCGGTTGATCTCATCCGCGAGCACGATCTGTGCGAAGATCGGCCCGCGCTGGAACTCAAACTTCCTTCGCCCTGTGTCCGGATCCTCCATCACGATGTTCGTGCCGATCACGTCGCTGGGCATCAGGTCCGGCGTGAACTGGATGCGGCTGAAGGGCAGGCTCAGCGTCGAAGCAAGGCTTCGCACCAGCAGCGTCTTGCCCAGGCCCGGCACACCTTCCAGCAGCACATTGCCGCCCGCAAAGAGCGCCATCAGCACGCCCTCCACCACCGGCGCATGTCCCACGACCACCTTGCCGATCTCCGCGCGAAGGCTCGTGAAAATCGCCCTGAACTTGTCGCAGGCCTCACGCACCTCGGCTGGAGTTTCCATCTTGATGTCCGTCCCACGGTTCACAACTGACATAGGAAATCCCTTCGCAAAGGCACTAGGCACTCGGCACTAGGCACTGGGGTCGATCCACCCGCGAACTTCGCCACCCTTTGACTTCTGGTCACATCACCACTTCGTCTCTACGCAACTCCACCACTCCATCACGTTCACTACTGCTTGGCTCCCTCGTCCAGGTCGTCTCGAGCCTTCTGCTTGGCCTTGAGCAGGCGATTCATCCCTTCGCCCGGCGCGCCACCCTTCCCACCCTCACCCGGCAGCGGCGGCGCGACACCACCCGGGCCGCGCGGCTGCACACGCGCTTCCGCGCCACCCATCGCCACGCCCGGGGCCTCGCCCCGACCCTGCGCCCTCACCTGCTCGGCGCTGGCCTCGAACTTCGCGGTCGAAACGCCCGCCGCCGCCTGCGCCGCGCGACGCGCCGCCTCCATGGCCTCGCGCTCGAGGTCCGCGGCCTTTGCTCCCTCGCCGCTGCCACGCTCGACCATGCGGGCCTGCGCCTTGTCGCGCGCCGCGCGGAGCGAACCCATCTGCTCGCCGCCCTTGGCTGGCGCCATGCCGAAGCCCGCGAGCACGCCCCGCCACATCGCGGGAATGTCGATCCGCACGCGCCGCACGCCCACGTCCATCAAGAAGAGTGTCAGCGCCGCCGCCGCCAGCCACAGCATGATCGAGCGCGTCGAGACCGGCATCGTCAGACCATCGCGCGTCCAAAGCGTGTCGCGCTGCGGGTCCCCGGTCAGCACGCGTCCGCCGGTCATCTCCGCAACCTGCGTCAGCAGCGCCGCATTGTCCTCCAGCGCCCTGAACTCATCCGCAAACGGCTTGGAGATCGCCGCCTGAGCGCTCCCCTCCAGCACGCCTCCCTCAACACTCGAATCGGGCGCGGCAAACCGCATCGACAGCACATACGACCCGCTCTGGTCCGTCGTCACCGTCCCCTGATACCGCCCCGGCCCGACCTGGCGCAGATCAACATCCACGCCGCCGCCGCCCGGCTGCGCCAGGCGCGCCCTGAAGTTCGCGAAGTTCAGTCGCTCGCCCTTGCTGTCAAGCGCCTCGACCGTCACCACAGTCTGATCGCCTCGAGCCTCCGTCACGACGCGCAGGTTCGCCGATCCACTGGGCCTCAGCACCCAACGCACGTGCTGCTCCCAGAACTGTCGATATCCATCCCATGGAATCCAGCTCGCGTTCCAGCGGCTGGTCGCATCCGACGTGTACCCCACCACGCGCCCCAGGCCATACTGCCACTGGGCCATGATCGGATCGCCCTCTTTCCCCTTCAGCGTGGTCTGGGCCAGCCCCTCACGCTCGGCCGTCACGACATACCCGGTGATCGGCGGCACGCTGGTCAGCCCGCGCATCGCCTCACTCCCGCCGATGAACGACGGCGTGAACGCCTGCCCCTCCCAGATCAGGCTGCGCCGCACCGTCTGCGCCTCCTTGATGAAGATCTGCGGGATGCTCGCGAGCCCCGCCGCAGTGTCGATGTGGTAGTGTCGCCCGCCCGTATACTCGCTGATCCACTCTAACCGCCCCGTGTCCATCCCGCTGTGCGGATACACGCCCACCGTGCTGACTGTGACGCCCGCGGCCCGGTACTTGTCCAGCAACGATGCTGGCGGCGGCGACGGATCACCGTCGCTGATCATGATCATGTGCTTCTGGCCCGCCTCGGCCTTCACCAGCCCGTCATACGCCATCTGCACGCTGGGCGTGAAGTCCGGCATGTCGCCGAACATCAGGTTCTGGATCGAGCGCTTGACAGCCGTGCCATCGCCCACCGGCGCAAGCGCATGCACCCAGTCCGTGCTCCCGCCCCACCCATACTCAATGATCCCCACAAGGTCCAGCCGCGACAACGCATTCACCGCCGACTCACTGACCTTCTTCCCGAGGAATACGCCGTCGGGCGCCTCCACCGAGTGCACGATCAGCGCCAGCGCGCCCCGAGGCATCTGCCGCTTCTGCGGCGGATCCAGCCGCATCGGCAGCGCATCCTCCAGAGGCGACCCGATCCAGCCGCCCGCGCCGTACGACTCCGGACCGCCGATCATCAGCAGCCCACCGCCGCTGTCATGCACGTACTGGCGCAGGTCCTCCTGCTGCTGCTGGCTGAAGCCAAACGTGCTCTGATTGAAGAGCACGATCGCATCAAACGCATTGAAATCCGTCAGCGTCGCCGGTGCCGTTGCCGTGGTCCGAAGCTCGACCTTCACGCTGGACTGCGTCAACGCCGCGATGAAGTCCGCCGCCTCCTCGGGCTTGTCCGAGATGACCAGCACCTGCCCCTCACCGGATACAAACGTCACCGCGAGGCTCCGGTTGTTCTGCGGCAGGCTATCACCCACGCGCCGCCCATCCACCACCATCGGCTCAAAGCTCGCCTCAAACCGCTGCGGCCCCGTCGACAGCGCCTTCACCGGCACACTCAGCACGTTCTGCCCAGCCCGAAGGTCCACCATCGCCGACAGCGCCTCGCTATCGGGATCGATGTCCACCGGACTTCCATTCATCAGGATCGTCAGCCGGCCCCGCGTCGCCGCCGTCGACTGCAACACCACCCGCAGGTTCAGCGTCTCCCCCTCGCGCGCACTCGCCGGCGCCACCAGCCGATCAACCAGCACCTCAGAGTCATACTTGTACCGCAGGGGCAGCACATCAACCGGCACACCAAGCGCCTTCGCCGCCTCCGCCGCCTGCAGCAGATTCCCCAGCGTCTGATTCCCGTCCGACGCAACCACGATCCTGTACGCCGCGTCATTGGGCTTGATCGCGAGCGCGAGCCGCACGCCGCCCGCAAGGTTCGTCCCATCCGAGGCACCGATGTGCTGACGCTCAAGCTCGCGCGTCAGCCGGCTCGGCAGCGCCTGCACATACGCGTCCTTCGCCGTCGTCACAACACCAAGCCGATCCTCGCGCCCCTCCTGCGCCCGCACGGACTCGGCGATGAACGCCTCGAGCTCCTGCTGGCGCGACGTCGGGATCGAGTCGCTGCTATCCACCACCACAGTCACCGCGACGTCCTTGGCCTCGCGCCGCCACTGCGGCTCGGCCATCACGCAGAGCAGCAACGCAATCACGATCAACCGGATCGCCAACGCCACCCACTTGGTGACCGGCCCAAGCCCCGAGAGGCTCCGCCGCCCCATCCACCACGCCGCCAACGCCAGAATCGGAATCCCAATGAGCCACCGAGGCTCATCAAACTGGAGCGGCCCAACGACGATCGAGGCCAGGATTGGAACCGGCGGCATCACTGTGGCTTACCCCCCGAATCTGTTACTCCTACCGCCTCCGCCGCGAGCGTCCGCGTTCCCCGCGGCACATCGATCCCGAGCATCCTGTTGTTCCCGCTATCAAGCACGAACAATGTCTCGCCCACCACCGCCGTCGCCCACGGCGTCGCAAGCTCGCCCTTGAGCCGCCCGCGCTGACCCAGAATCCCGAGGCTCTTCCCCGTGGCAAGATCGATGCGCTGCACCCGGCTGTTGCCGAACTCAACAACCATCAGCGTGCCATCGTCGAGGAGCGCAAGCCCGTACGGATAATTGAACTCCCCCGGCCCCTGCCCCGGATCCTGCCCGCTCGCGCCCCCGCCGTACCACGCGATCAGCTCCCCCTCAAGCGTGAACCGACCAACGCGATGGTTGCACGCGTCCGAGACGATCAGCTCCCGCCGGCCCGTGTCCATCACCAGCGACTGCGGCCGGTTGAACTGCAGCGGCTCGGCCGTCCGCCCACCGCCGAAGGTTCCAAACGTCCTCTTGAACTCGAAGTCCAGCCCGCCCGGCACGCGCGGCTCCCAGATGCCGATGCGATCGTTGCCGCCATACTCACCCACATAGAGCCGCTCGATCCGCGTCCCGTCCGCGTTCGGCAGCACCGCAACCCTCGTGGGATAGATGAACTGTCCCGGCCCCTCGCCGTACGAGCCGAACTGGCCGACAAGCTCCCCCGTCGGCGCCCGCGCATCGTCCGCACGCTCCACCAGCACCCCCGCCCGAAAGATCATGACGCGGTGATAATGCGTGTCCGCGACAAAGACCAGCACGTCCGCGTCGCTCGCGCCCGCCGCACGCCAGGCCGTCACACCCGTTGGCTTGCCAAGCTCGACGTCGGGCATGCGCCATCCGCCAACGCTGTCGCCCGTCGCCGGGTCAAGCCGCTGCACCCGCGCGAGCTTGTCAATCACCCACAAAGTCTTGCCATCGCTATCAAGACATCGCGGATACGAGAACTGCCCCGGCGCAGTCCCAACCTCACCCACAACGGTCGTTACTTCCAGCGGCCCACCACTCGGTGCTGCACGCGAGCAACCCACCACCAAACCCGCCGACAACAGCACCATCAACAACCCCGCCGCGCCCGATGCCCGTCGCCCCACGCCGCGCATGAAAAGTGGTCCCCCGCACCCTTCCGTGCGCAGCCCATCCTGCCAGGTTTTCCTCCGCCAGCGCGCCATGAGTGCTCCGCACGCATCGTACCGGATCCTCGACCTCTGGATGCAGACGCTCAACCAAGCTTCATCGCTCGCACCCTCGCTCGGCATCAGAGCCTCTTTCGCCATGACCCCCGCCCCGTTACCCCCCGGGCCACGCTCGCAACCGCCGCGCTCACAACGCCAGCGCCAGCCGTTACACCCAGCAGCATCAGCGCCCCAACGCTCAGCTCCTCCATCCGAGCAAAGTGCAGATAGCCGAGCATCGCCTGCGCCAAGCTCTGCACATAGACCGGCGAAACCACCACGCTCGCCTCAATCTCATGCACCGAGAGCGCACAGCCCAGCACACCCACCGCCGCAATCACGCCCCCCTGCCTCAGCCCGCTCGTCCGCCACCATCCTCCCCACCCAGTCGCCCCATCCATCAGCCGCAGCTCCCGCAGCCCGCGCGCCTCACTCGCCGCAAGCCAGCACCCAACCAACGCACCCAGAAATCCATACCTCGTCAGATGCGCCAGCACCAAAATCGCAACCGAGTCCCCAAACCAAGCTGGCCCAAGTCCCGCGGCACGAACCCAAGCCAGCCCCACCAAAACACCAGGAATCAGCCCGCCCACCAGCAGCAGCCGAACGCTCCATCCCGTCACTCTTCCGCTCCACCCCTCCATCTGCATCCCGCGCCACACCACAATCGCCACGCCCGCAACACCCGCGCCCACTGCAATCGCCACCAGCAAACTGTCCCGCATCGCCTCCCCATGAAGCGCCCAGAACTTCCCCACACTCGCCCACTGACGCACGCTGAGCACGAACATCACCGCCGGAACACAGACACTCAGCACCATCATCACGCCCACCCCCATCCGCGCCCCCCTCCCCCCCCCCCCCCCCCCCCCCATCCCCCCCCCCCCCCCCCCCCCCCCCCCCCCCCCCCCCCCCCCCCCCCCCCCCCCCCCCCCCCCCCCCCCCCCCACCCCCCCCCCCCCCCCCCGCCACCCACCACCACCACCA
>Ga0105044_10003464_pt1 | contig 21680 bp, 21 predicted proteins | sample MAT01_FD_78092 | JGI IMG/M metagenome (GOLD analysis project Ga0105044, IMG submission 78092) | Freshwater microbial communities from Lake Fryxell liftoff mats and glacier meltwater in Antarctica - MAT-01 | ecosystem: Environmental > Aquatic > Freshwater > Ice > Liftoff microbial mat | place...
GCCCATCGTCTCCGGCATCGGCTCGTTCCACACTTCCCACGCGTAAATCTTGCCGCTGTACCGCGCCAGCGCCGCGGCCATGTAGTTGGTATAGCTGCGCACCAAGTTGTTCGTGAACTCACTGTACGAACTGCCCCGCGACAACCAGTCCGGGAAACCGGGTTGTCCCCCTGCGCCAAGGTAGATGACTTTGCGACCAGTCCCCGCCAGTGCGGCAAACCTTCCGTCGGGAACCGTCCAATCCCATGTCCCCGCCGCCGGCTGAACCGCGCGCCATTGCCCGGCCCCCAGCCGCTCCCAACTCGGCCGCAGTGCCGCCTTCAACTGGTTCCCAATATCCCATTCACCGGTATCATGCGTCCCCATCAACTCTAATTGCCAGTTCCCATCCGGCAACACCGCAAATTGTGTCCGATCACCCGCCGTCTCCACAAAATAATGGCCGCGCGGATACTGACGCGTCAGTGGCGCACCTTGATAAAACAAACTCCCATCAATCCGGTAGACCCGGATGGGGGTGTTGTCTCTGGTTGAGATTCCCACATCGTCTGTTTCTTGAAAAAATCCCCAGTGGTTCGTCGGCGATAAGGAAATTTGGCGAACGGTCATATCAAACGAGTATTGAAAAGATAGACTGGGCGTTTGCCCCTGCGTCGATGAAATCATACTGCTGAATGCGGCCCAAACTGCGATCACCCAGATGGCTCGAAACAACAAATGACTCCGCTTGCGGTGCACACCGCGAGGATACGTAGGAACGCCAAATTGCAGTACTTGTGTCATATCGCTTAAAGGGAAGAGCACCAAGGGTGCCGTCTCCGTAAATGAACTCGGCGAGGCGGGATTTTCCACAGAATTGCCCCGCAGCTCTCAAAGCTGAAACTTTCTCAAACAGAGCTGGCGGCTGCTGCCCCATCTCTGAGGCGGCGGCGCTATCCTCTATTTCATCGGTTTCCATCCCAACTCAGCCACGCTTGCTTCCCTGAGTATGGTTGCTATAAGAACTGCGCCCGCCATCGTCATCATGCGTTCGGACAAACGAAAAGACTTTTTTAGCACCGACCACCTGCAAGCAGATCTGAAACGACACTCCGTTCGGGGGGGAGCCGTCACGGTCTTGAGCCAGGTGTTGAAGTTTGTTCTGAACACCGGCAGCACCATGGTCTTGGCGCGGTTGCTTCTGCCGCAGGATTTTGGGCTCGTGGCCATGGTCACCGCCATCGTGGGGTTGGTGGGACTCTTCAAAGATCTCGGCCTTTCCACGGCCACCGTGCAGCGACGGGAACTGACGCATGAGCAAGTCAGCAATCTGTTTTGGATCAATCTGTTTGTGAGTGTCGGGATCATGATCCTGACGATGGCGCTGGCTCCACTTCTGGCCTGGTTCTATGACGAACCGCGCGTGCAGGGCATCACGATGGTTGTCGCCACCGGCTATATTTTCGGCGGGTTGACGGTGCAGCACCAGGCGTTGTTGCGCCGGCAAATGCGATTCTCGGCACTCGCGATGGTGGATTTGTGTTCGTTGGTGACGGGCATCGTGGTGGGGCTGACGTCCGCCTGGCTCGGAGCGGGGTATTGGGCGTTGCCGTTCATGTCGCTGGCCAGTGGCGCCTGCAATGCCGTGGGCGTGTGGTGGCTGGTTCCTTGGCGGCCGGGAAAAATGAGCCGCGCTTCGGGGAGCCGGGAACTGCTCGCCTTCGGCGGGTATCTGACCGGTTCCAGCTTCGTCAGTTACCTGTCCGCCAATGTGGACAAGATCGTCATCGGCCGGCTGTTTGGTCCGGACCCTTTGGGACAATATGCGCGCGCCTTTAATTTGTTACTCTTGCCACTCCAGCAATTTACCGGTCCGATCGAGGCGGTGGCGGTTCCGACTCTCTCCCGGTTGACCCAAGACCCGGTGCGCTACCGGCAGGCGTTTCTCCGCGCGCTGGAAAGTATTATCATGGTGGCGCTCCCCACCGTGGCGTGGATGATCGGGACGGCGGACTGGCTGGTGCTGACGGTGCTGGGACCGCAATGGCAGATCGCCGCGCAGATTTTCATGATCCTCGGTTTTCTTGCCTTTGCCCATCCTTTCTCCGCCACGGCGGTGTGGTTATTTACAACCCACGGCGAAACCAAACGGTTGTTCCATTGGAGTCTGATCAACTTCCTATTGGTTATCGCGGGTTTGGGAGCGGGCATTCCGTGGGGATTGACAGGGGTTGCCACAGCGTATGCCGCGACCGGTGTTCTGGTGCGGACTCCGATCCTGCTGTGGGTGGCCGGTCGGTTCTCGCCGGTGAAAACGCGCGACTTCTATCTCACGGCAGCTCCCTACATCCTAGCGGCGGGGATTGTTCTAGGAACCATCTGGCAGGTTCGCCGAATGTTCACGCTGCAACCCGGCTGGGGACTCCTCGTTACTCTCTTGCTCTCCGTCGCGGTTTATCTCGCGTGTATCTGGTGTTTTCCGCGCTGCAGACAGGCCTTGCGCGAATTACGCAATATGGCCAAGATGACGAGGAAGACAAAAGAACTATGAAAACTGACACAGGCAAGACCGAATCGTCCGCCACGGCATGTCCGCTTCATCAACCGCTTGGCTCATCCGGTCAATCTGACCTGACATCATTAACCCTCAATGCGCGCCAATTCTTGCCGCGCGGAGTACGGCGGCAGCTGCGACATGTCCAGATTTTCGGCCAGTGCGCTGCAAATTTTTTTTATGATTTGCGGCGGTTCTTCCGACACGCATCGCTCTACACGGGGGGAGAATCTGTCGAGCGACTGCGGGCTGTGATTACAATGAATTATCACCGGATTGAGAAAGGCCTTTCCTTGAGTGAACCGCGCCCCGGTTTTGGCGCGGGAGTGGTCCAAAACCTAATTGGCAGCCTACTCCAAGCCAGCCAGTGCGCAGAGTTGGCAGAAACGCGGGCGATTGCTCTCAATGTCCTAGACCGGTATGCCGCTTACAGTCGCCAACATGGTCTTGATAATCCGGCTTTGCACCAGCAATTGTTGACGCTTCGCGCCCAGTTGCCGGCCCCCAGCCCGGACGTTGGTGGCGGGCTGCGGGAAATCAGTCGTCACCAGATTCACCAGGCTGCGATGCTTGATCTCCGCGACTTCTTCGACAAACGGTTCAGCGTGCGGCAGTTTGCACTTGGTGAAGTCGGCTTGCCAACGATTGAGAACGCTGTCCGCATGGCACAAAAATCGCCATCGGTTTGCAACCGGCAAGCGTGGAGGGTGCATGTATTCAGCCGGGATGAGGACAAGCGGCGCGTGCTAGCCCTGCAAAATGGAAACCGCGGTTTCGGTGAACAACTCGACAAGGTGCTACTCGTGACAGCCGACCTGACTCAGTTCGTTTCGGTGGGTGAACGGAACCAAGGTTGGATTGATGGTGGAATGTTTGCCATGTCGCTGGTCTACGCCCTTCATTCTCTGGGATTGGGCACTTGTTGTCTAAACTGCAGTAATGAGAAATCCACGGATCAGGCATTGCGGCATGCGGCGCATTTGGGAGCAGCCGAAGCAGTGATCATGATGATTGGCGTCGGCTTCTTGCCGGAGAAACTACAGGTCGCCCAGTCGCCGCGCCGGCCCCTGACGAATGTGTTGGTAGCCCATTGATTCTCAACGAAACTAGAATCTAAACCTGTTCCAGAGGTTTTCGGTTAGTAGATAAACCAGCACCCACTTTAGATACCTCGACCAAATTGCTTCGCATCAATCCGTTCCAACGCTTCCTTCCCGAAAGCACGGTAACTTTCAAAAAATGAAAGCCGGTCTCTTGAAGGCAGGAACGATCTCTTATACTGCCTGTAGGGTTTCCTACTTCTCCGGCTGAACGAGTTGGTTCATCTGACAATCCGTCCAGATGCAATCGGGTCCATGCTCATAGAAGGGCGTCCGACAAGTTATTGAGCTATCTGGCGAACGATGATATGTCCCGACGCGTTCATCGACGAAGTACCACTCGAATTTACCGTAAATCTTGTTCCAAAGCACAATGCTCTCACCAAAATGCATTCCTTCCCTGAATCCTCTGGTACCATCGCGACACGATGTTGCACACGCCACAACCAATGCAATACCCACCCTCCACAATCTGTTTCAGCGTACTCATCGCCGGTTAACGCGCCCGGCCAGCCGGGCCCGGACAGCCGCAAGACACCGGTCGCCATAATCTTGCCAGGTGTTTTTCTGGTGCCCCCTTTGGGCAGCCTGTTCCCCCAACTTTCGGCACAACTCGGGTTCCTGGATCAACCGCAGCATTGCCCGCGTCAACGACTCCGCGTCGCGGCTCGGCACGATCAGACCTTCCTGTTCATGCTCCACCACCGTGGTTGCCCCGCTTTCATACGTCGCCACGATCGGCAACCCCGACGCCATGGCCTCTGTCACGACGCGCGCGAGACCTTCTTCCGTTGACGGTAAAACAAACGCCGTGCTGCGCCGATACTCCTCTGCCAATTTTTCATGCGAGAGATGCGGATAATGCGTAAACCGGCCGGCCCAGCGATCTCGTTCGCGCTTAAAATCGGCGTGATACTGCCCCACACAAACCAGCTCGGCCTCTGCACACCGGGCCTGCACCGCTTGCATCGCCCGAAACAGATATTGATGACCCTTCCGAATCCGAATATTGCCCACCGTGATGAACCGTGGGCGCTCGGGCAAGTTCTCGCGTGGCCGAAAGAGGTCCACGTTCACCCCAAACGGATTCAACACACACTTGGCGGCGGGAACTCCGTTGGCCAACATCGAGTCGTACACCCATTGAGACGGACACAACACCACATCCGCCCGCTCAATGTCCCGCACCGCCTGTGAAATGATATGCGCCGGCACCGCCGGCCGGCACTGTGGCGCCCACAACGCCAACTCCCGCCGTTCATACGCATCGTACGTCGTGGGATAACTATTCGGCGCATCCAACACCTTGAGCGCGCCGGCCCGCTCGGCAATGTCGAAGGGCGCCTTCGCGCCCCACGCGATCGCCTGCACCGCATCAAACGCCGGCAGCTTCTGACGGCGCAGCCACCCGTCAAACAACCCCATAAACAAATGATACTGCACCCATTCCGTACGCGCCGGCCACCCATGATAAAACGGCTTCATCACCACGTGAAACGGCCAACAACGGTGATACAACTCTGGCGGCACCCCCCGGATGTTGCCGTTGGCGGCATACACCCCCGCCAACGCACCCCGGCGCTCGTACGCCCGCGCCGTGTGATCCATGTGCCACGTATTAAACGACGCCACCAAAACCTTGGGAGTCGCGATCGCTGGCTCAGCCATGACTCACTCCTGCTTTTCCGGCCAGCATCGTCGCGTACAGCTCCGCATGCCGGCGGGCGATTTCTTTCCAGTCGTACTGCTGACATGCCCATGCCCGCAACTCCCGTCCGCGCGCCTGCCGGACCGCCAGCGGCTCCTGCCACAACCGCTGGATCGCCGCAACCGCCGGACCGGCTTGTCCCACCGCCACAAACTCCGCGCGCGCCCCGCCCAGATATTCCCGCGTCGCCGGCAGATCGCTCACGACAATCGGCACCCCGCAAGCCATCGCTTCCAACAGCGCATTGTTGGCCCACGCATCGCGCAACGGCAGAAACAAAATGTCCGCCGCCCGATACTCCTGTCGCAACTCCTCATCCGAGAGCCGTGACAACAAACGCAACCGCTCCGAGTGCTGCGGCAAACGCTGCCGGATCTCCTCCAGCATGTTCTCGTTGGCCACGACCGTCCACACGACCCGGCTGCCGCCCTCCACCAGCTTCGCGAACGTCTCACAGCCGGTCGCATAATCACGCAACCAATTCCCCACCGTCAGCAACCGCAACGTCCCGTCACCAGCCGACGCAGCGCCCGGGCTGAAAAAATCTGTATCCACGCCATGCGGAATCACCACCACCTGCGCGCCGGGAAACCGCCTTGCATACGCCTCGCGCTCGATCCCCGACATCAGCACCAGCCCATCGCAAGTCGCCAATTTTTCGAGCAGTCGGCGCTGGGGATTTTTTTTCTCCAATTCCACCATTGCCCCCAACGGCTGATGACACGTCGCCACCAACAGATGCGACCCCTTCCACTCCGGCGCGTGATGCAATCCGTCTTCCGGAAAAAAATAATGCACCAGCCGGCGCGAGCTTGACCGAAACAATCGCCGCACCCGGCGTTCCTGCCACTGAAACCACAGCTCCGCAATCTGCGTCGCCCGCCGCTGCAACCCCAGCCGGTGGGTGAATCGCAAAATCCAATACGCGTGCGGATACGACACCACCTCACAGTGGTCTTGGAGTTCCCGCGCCAACGGGGCAAAGCCGGCGTGCTGGCCGTGATGCGGATAGCCAAAACCAAAAAAAGTCGCCGCCGTATTTTTTCCCGCGCCGGTCATCCGCCCTTTTGCGCCAGCGCTTGCCGGACGAGTTCGACATTGTGTTGCGCCGCCGCCCGTAGCGGGACTGTTTTCTCCACAAGCAGACGACTCAACTCGCCGCGGTGTTCAATCGTCCGCAAGATGGCCCGGGCCAATTCCTCCGCCTGCATGCTCTTCACTTCCAACACGTAGTTCTGCCACTGGTCGCCGTAGTAATGTTCCGCCAGCCCCTTGGCTTTCAGACTGTACGCAATCGCCACCGCCGGCACGCCCGTGGTGTACGCCGCCAACGTGGCATGCGTGCGCGCGGCCACAAACACATCCATCTGCGAGACGAAGTATTTCAACTCCATAGCCGTGGCGCCGGCAACCGCGTCCGCCGGCAGATTCACCACCCGCGCGTCCGCCAACTGTTCGGCCACTTCCGCGCAGGCAATCCGGTCATCGTTGGCCTGGCGATCCATGACGTGGGGCACCAAATACACCACCGCGTCCGGGTGGGTTTGCCAGAGCAACCGAATCCCGGCGACGGTCGCGCGGATGTACCGGGACCGCTCCCCCGCCGCGCCGGCAAAATCTGCGATTGCTTGGCTGACGTTGACGCCCACTTTGGGTGCGCCGCCCTTGAGGAATCGGGTCAGCTTGGTATCGCGCTGGGCATCCACCCGCATTAACAACGACAAATCACCGGCGCGCGCGACATGCTGCATCGGCAAGCCGACGCCTTCGAGATAACGCCACGACGCGGTTTCCCGAATCGTGATCAAGTTCGCTTGTTGCAACACCTGCAATGCTTGCTGACAATTCGCTGCCGGCCCAAGCGGGCCGATGGATTGGCCAAGCAGGCAGATGATTTTTTTGCGACGCACGGCTTCCGCGACATACCACAATTCATTCGCCAACCCATCCAGCCCGTAATGGTCGGTGAACATGTCGCCGCCGATGGATAAAACGACATCCGCCGTCCGATACGCCCGGTCCAACAACCAGAATTGTCGCGACCGCTTCCCCCACGCCGCCGGCGCCGTGAGCCAGCCCGGGCACGCCGCCAATCCGCGAACGAGCCGCTGCCGTTTCGGCGTGACATGCTGCCGTGAAAAAAATTCCACTTCCGGAAACAAGGCCGAATCGTATGCTACCTGCGACGTCACGGATCGAATCCGCGTTTGCGGGCCGCACGCCTCTTGAATGAGCTGCAACGCCCCCCGAAACAAGGCCTCGGCGCCCTTGTTCGTGGCCCCCGTGTGCTGGATGATAAAGACATTCATGGTGCGATGGGAGAAACCCTCACGCCCCCCCGCTGCAACAGTCGTGCCGGATTGCCAGCCACCACGGAATCCGGGGGGATTTCCTTCAGCGCCACCACGCTACCGGCGCCAATGATGGAGCGGTCGCCAATCGTCACGCCCTTCAAAATAATCGCCTGAGCGCCAATAAATACATCATCCCCGATCACCACCGGCTTGGTCCGGGCCTCCCGCGCGTCCCGGGCCGAATCGCGCCGCGCCGCAGGATCCAGCGAGTGAAAGTCGTGGTCAAAAATGCGCACATTGCCGCCGATCTTCACATTGCGCCCGATGCGGATCTGGCTCCGCGAAGAAATTACCACCCCCGAACAGCCGGTGCCATCGCCAATTTCAATCCGCCCGGTGCGATAGCATTGCAGCACGCTCGGGCCGGTCAGTCCGACGAGGTTGCTGGTAAACCGGGAGAGGAATGTCACGCGGTCACCCAGCCGAATGGACTGACGACTTGTCGCCCGGACCACCAACCGTCCATCCGCGCACAACCCCTTGCCATACGTCGCGCTCACCAGACGCAGCAGGAATTTTGCGCAGAGCGTCCAGCCGAACCGCGCAACGGTTCCGAACACGCGATCCCAGAGCACAAGAACCGCTCCGCCCGGCGAATAAGAGCGCCAATCTGACGGTTTCATAAGGGGAGGCTAATCCGGATGTTTGGCGTGGCGCAAGCGTTCCTCATACAACTGCACCAACTGCTGCCAGATGCGCTCGCGCTCCAGATCGTGACGAATGGTCGCGATGCATTGCTGGACTCGCGCCGTGTCGTGCCACGGTTTTTCATCAATCGCCCGTTGCAACGCGGCCGCCAACTCCGCGATATTCCCGGTCGCCGCCCGGCTGCCAAACTGGTAGCGCGAAATCAATTCCTGCGGACCGGTGTTGTCGTAGCACACCGGCCACACCCCCATCGCGAGGGCTTCCTTCAACGCCGTGGGGCCGGTATCCATGTACGACGGCAACAGCAAAACCGGACTGCGCTGCAACCAGCCCACCACTTCCGCCGTGCTGCACGCGCCGGCCAATTCAACCCGATCCGCAATCCCCAAGCGTTCCAACTCCACCTGCGTTTCCGCGCGCTTCTCGGGAGCAAGGTTGCCGATACAAACCAGTCGCCAATCTCTATGGTTGAGCCGCGCGAACGCCTGCAACGCATCCGTAAACCCTTTTCGGCGCTCCGGTGATCCCAAAAATACAATCGTTTGCGAATCCCGCCGACCGGGCTGCGCCGCGACAAACGCCGGTCGCAACGGATGCGGCACCACCCGAATGGCGGCATCCGTGTACGGCGCGCCGGCTTGTTGGGAATACGTTCCCTCGGCCACCACGCACGGGGCCGCTCGCAAGGTTCGCCGTTCATTCAAGCGGGCGAGCCCCAACGTAAAGCTGTGCGACAAGAACGGCCAGTACGCCGTCAGCAACCCTTGAATCCCCACAATCGCCGGGTAGCCCGACTGGAGAGCCACGTTACCATACCCGGCCTCGGTGCCCCATCCATGCACGCAATCCGGCTGAATCGCCCGCAACACCGGCCGATACTTCAGAACCCAATTCCAATAAAACGTATGCGTCCCACCCGGCGTGACGGGGATGACATGGAAATGCGCGCCCCGACATTCCGCATGCTCCACGCGCTTCACCCGGCGCGAGGGCGAAATCACGTGCAACTCCACATTGGCAGGCGGCGGTAAATGCCCCACAATCCACGACCAATCCGGTGTCGGACCGAGGTTCAGATGCCCAAACACCTCCTGCTGTATTTCCTTGGGAATTCCGCACAACCAAGCCACCCGCAACGGCCGATTAGCGGGTGGTATCAGCTCTTGTTCCGCCGCTGCACTCATGACGTGACCGGGGCGATTTGCCGCACACCGGCAGGAGCCTCACCCGAAACAATCGCTGGTGCGTCCTGCATCCGCTCCCGCTCCGCCATCCGTTGCGCCAACCGCAACATGCTGACGAGCAAAATGTACAGACTCATTTGATACTGATAGGCGCCAAACACAAACGTGTAGTGTATCGGAGCCCACAAACACTGGATCGCCAGGAAGAAGCTGGCGACCTGCAACTGCCCACCCCGCACTTGCCTCACCAAGCGAACGGCGGCGACCGCCGCCCCAATCATGAGGGCATAGATCAACACCAACCCAACCACCCCCGCATACCGAATCGCCGTTAACGGCCCATTGTGGAGATTGCCAGTCAGCGTGTGCCATTCCGTAAAACTTCCGCTTTCGGACAGCGCGGTGAAATCTCTCTGACTTACGCCAAACCCATCACCCACCCACCAATTCCTGATTGCTCCCTGCTTCACCACCTGCCGCCACCATTCAAACCGACTCGCGCTACTTTCTTCAGTTTGCTCCACGACCGCTGCTTGCCACTTGCCCGGTAGAAAGGCCAAGGCGCGTTGGGCCGCAAACGGCAGTTCGAAAAGCCGCCCCTGACCGGCCACAATCGCACCAAAACAAACCACCCCCACCAAACCGACCAAGACGCAATCACGCCAGCCGCGGTGGAGTAATGATCCGATCCCAATACTGGCAAAAGCCCACAACAACGCATTACGAAATCCAGACGCCAAAATCGCCATCATCCCCAAGGCAAACCCATAAAAACGCGGGCGCAGGGCATTGAACAGCGTCAGCGGCCGATAGGCCGCGCACATCAGCATCACCATGCTGATGCCAAACATTTGCAGGGCGTTCCAGCGTTGACCCACGCCCTCTTCTCCCGGCAGCGACTGGGCATAGTTTGAAACATCCAGCCCCCCATAGAAGCGAAACAGATAAGGTGTCGTGGACGGAAACACATACACCACCACATTCAACAGACCCACTACCGCCGAGCTGGCCACGAGAAGGTAGGGCATTTTGGAGACCTGTTTAGCCGTGTCGGGTAACCGCACGATGGCCCAATACGCCAGCGTGGCCAGCAATAAATTGAAGTACGGACGCCCCCCGATTGTTTCGGCCCCCAGCGCTCGAATACCGACCGGATTGATGAAGAATGTAGCGGCCACCCAAAGCAAATTTAACAACAGGATTCGGTCGAGAAAATTGGCCTTCACGCGCATTTGATCCGCCGTGAGAATCCGATAACAAAGGTACCCGGTAAACCCGAGCATGATGCAAATTTCGCGGATCGAGAATGGGATTGCAAAGAGGTTGAGGCTACCCGAAATGGCCCACCCAAAGAGAATCAACATCCAAATCCGTTTGCCCAAACCCGCGATCAATACCGCAATCCCGACCAGGCCGAGCAGCATGACCAGATAAACTACTTGGCCCTGCCCAATCAACACGGCGACAAATGCCGCCAGCGCGACGCATCCCGCTGTCGCCAGCACACGCCGGATCATTTCGGGGGTTAGGTTGGGGTGCAGATTCATGTTTGACTGGTCCGCATCTTACCGGCCCTGCGGTGTAATCGCAAGCCACCCGGCACCTTTGTGATTGAGGCAACCGCATCTTCCTTGTAGAATACCCCTGTTCTTGGAAACCAAACAACCCCCAGATCAGGAGGAACGCATGAGCAAGTCAGTGATTCGTGTCATGATGGTTACGGGTCTTGTCGCGGTCGTTACCGCGCTCGCCGCGCCGGTCTTTGCGGAAGATGCCCCCGCCAAACCCGATCAGAATAAACCCCGGCAATACACCGGCGACATCGTCTCGGTGGATGCTACGAAGAGCGTGATCGTCGTCACCAAGAAAAAAGACGACCAAAAAACGTTCTCCGTCACGGATCGGACGAAGATCACCATCGGCAACAAAGAAGTCGCGACGTTGGCCGAACTAAAGGCGGACGACCGCGTCACGGTTTCCTTTGTCGAGGATGGCGACAAGAACGTGGCCACCCGGATCAATCCCGCGAAAGCCAAAAAGAAAACGGCTGAAGACCCCAAATAACAGCCCACCGGCTGTTTCCCAAAGGGAATCCCGCAAGGGATTCCCTTTTTCGTGCCCTCACCGCCCCAAACACCGCGCCACACCGGCGGCGAATGACTCTTGTTCGAAGCAGAAATCCTGCTCCGCCGGTCGCGGATCACCCACATTATCTTCCGTGCTCATGATGACCTGCTCGCGATTGAACGGCGGATACGGTGACATCTTCTCGATCAGCGCCGCCTGCAACCGCGCGACCGGCAACGGCAGATGCAGCTTCGGCCGGCGCAGATGTTGCACCGTCAAAAGCTGGTCATACAGCTCATTCCACGTGAACGCAGCCGGGCCACAGAGATCGTACGTTTTCCCCACTGCCCCATCATTCCGGATCGCGGCGACAAAACTTGCCGCCACGTTTTCCACGGCGATTGGTTGGACCTTGGAATTGCCATTTCCCAAAACCGGCACAAGCGGCGACAGCCGCACCAACTTCGCCAACACGTTCACGCTGCGATCACCCGGCCCGTAAATCAGCGACGGCCGGAGAATCGTCCACGCCAGCCCGCTCTTGCGAACCGCCTCTTCCGCCGCCCACTTGGTCTGGTGATACCGGCTCACGGCATCCGCCCGCGTACCGAGAGCGCTCATGTGGACGAATCGCTTCACGCCGGCGCGCTTGGCGGCATCGAGAACATTTGTCGTGGCGTCCACGTGCGTGCGCTGAAACGTGTTTTCCTTCCACTCATTGATGATGCCCACGAGATGGATCACCGCTTTGCAGCCGGTGAATGCCCCCTCCAACGTCGGCGCGTGAATCACGTTCCCGTGAAACAACTCCACACCGGCCTCGGCCAGCCCGCGCGCTTCCCGCGGATCGCGCACAATCGCGCGCAGTGGGTAGCCCGCCGCCACTGCCTGCCGCACCACCTCGCGCCCAACAAATCCCGTTGCACCTGTAATCGCAATCATTCGACCTTCTTCCTCTTTGCTACTTCGCGCTCAATCGCATCGTACGGCTGCCCGGCCGCCCGCAATTCCATCACCACGTGCGGCGGACAACGATAGTGTTCCGACAAAAAACGCAAGTTCACCAAATTCACCACATCCTCATCCTTCAACGCCACCTGCGGCCAAGTCTCCTGCCCCACCGCCGCAAACTTTCCGTACACCTCGCGAAACGGCTGCCCCACCACCGCCGTCACCGGTAGATAAAAATCCGCCGCCGACAACTTGTGCAACCGCGCAATATCCAACCAATCCTTCCCCAACCGGCGCGCCTCCACGATTAGCCCCACCGGCACCTTCGCCTTTGCCGCGATGAACAATGCCACCGGCAAATCCCCAAAGTGTGGCCACCGCTTCACGATCACCACCACCTGCCGCTTGCTCACCTGAAAATACTCTCCCACCGCCTGGTAATACTCGTGCGGACTCCCCGGCGGCAGCGTCGCGCCCATATCCACTTCCTGCGCAGTCGCCGCGCAAACCCACAACCCAAACAGACCCACCCAGAAGATTCGCATGGCGCGATACTACAAAGTCGCGTCCGGCAAGCAAGGTTGTAACGCGAACCCGCGCTGCGTCAGCCGAATCGTCACCGCCCCCGTCAAGTCCGTGCGCCACAACTGCACCCCCGCGCGCAGTTCCTCGGGAAGTTCCGGCGGTGACCGCGATGGGCTAAAACCCGACGGAGCCGGCACCTGCACCACCACCGCCGCCGGGCGTGCGGCCGTCAGCAACTCGGTCATATGCTCCCAACTACACCCGCCGGCGCCCTTCACAATCACGTGAGGCGACTCGCGCAAAATGGTTTCACGCAATTCCGCCACCACCGCCGCGCTCGCGTCCCCCAATAACAACACCCGCGTCGGCCCGTACTCCAACAACAAGACCACCACGTAATCCTCACCGCCGGTCGAACGCGTCCCCTGCAACGGATGCAACACCCGCGCGCGCAACCCGGCTACCGTCGTCCACTCATCGCCCCGGCGCGCTTTTTGCAACGGCACCCCGCGCCGCTCCATCCCCTGCAACCAATCGTGATAATAGGGCGACCGCGTCCAAATCCCGCCGTGCCCCGCCGACCGCACCGGCATCTCGTCCGCCACGTGGAGCAACCCGGCAGCGTGCGGCCGGTCGTTGCGCGTCAACACCACCCGCTCCAGCCGGTCCACGCCTTGCGCGCGCAAGAACGGCACCACGACCCGGCTCCCATTCCAGTCATCACCGCCGTCTAACAAAAAATCCTCCTGCTCCCCCGGCCCATTCACAAACACCGCCGCGCCCCGGCTCAAGTCGAGTACCGTCACCTCCACCACATCCTCGCGACCGCCCCACCACAACATCCCCGCCGCCACCACCGCCGACCCGCCCCACCAGCCGCGCGGAATCTTCGCCCCCCACCCACTCGCCACCAACACCAACCCGGCATAGTACGCCACCGTCACCCACACCGGCGGAGCCGGCACATACTCATGCCCGAACGGAACCCGCCCGAGTTGCTCCACACAGCCGGTCAGGAAATTCAGCAACGCAAAGTTGGCGTTGTTGAACGTCACCGCCAACCACGGCCACACACCGTGCGTCAGAATCGCCAACAACCCCACTGCCATGATCGTGCCCAACATCGGCACCACCACCACATTCGCCGCGATGCTGATCGGCGTGAACAAATGAAAGTACTCTCCCATCAGCGGCAGCAACCCCATCCACGCCGCCACCGAACCGCTCACCAGCAAAATCAACTGCCGCACCGGCTTATCCAACCGCCGTTGCCACGCCGGCACCAATTCATCCGGCACCAACGGATCGCGCGCCACCCACTCGCTGAGCCGCGCCACAATCCCCGGCGTCAACGTCACCAACCACACCACCACCATGAACGACAAAAGAAACCCGCCATCAAAAAGCTGCAACGGCTCCCAGATCAAAATCCCCAACGCCGCGCCCGCGAGTCCGTTCAACACATCACTGGGCCGCACCAACACCCAGCCGGTCAACCACACACACGCCATCACCAACGCCCGCAGCGCGCCCGGCCGCGCACCGGTTGCGAAGACGTACAACACCAACAACGGGATCGCCACCAAACCGCTCCACCGCCGCGGCACCCGCGCCGCTCGCAACCCCACCAACACCACCGCCGTCACCAACCCCACATGCAAACCCGAAACCGCGAACACATGAAACACGCCCGTCCGTTGAAACGCCGCGTGCGTGTCCGCCGGAATCTCCGCCCGCTCGCCGATCACCATCCCCGCCAACACTCCCGCCACTCCTGGCGCATCCTCCAGACCGGCCCATACCGCGCGCTCCAATCGCTCCCGCAACCGCAACGACAACGCCACCACCGGCTGCCCGTGCCCTTGTTCCCGCACCTCGCAAAAATCCTTCTCCCGAATCGTCGCCGAAAGATAAATCCGTTTCCGCTCCAGCCACCCTCGCCAATCAAACACGTCCGGATTCCGTGCCGGCTCCGGCTCATGCACGCGCGCTGAAAACTCAATCAAATCCCCGTACCGCAACTCGCGCGGCAATCGCAAAAAAACAAACAGCCGCCCCTCCGCCGTCGTCCATTCCCCCGCCACTTCCACCGCCCGCACCGCCACCGTGAAACTCCGCCGGCCGGACGTGTCGCTCGCCACCACCCCGCGCACCAGCGCCGTCTGTGTTTGCCGGCCCAACACATTCACAAGATGCCCAGGTGGCACGCGCACCGCGTCCCGGTACGCCACCACCCCGGCGACCAACACGAGCGCAAACATAGCCGGGGCGGAGCGGCGGAAAATAAAAAACGCGGCGAGTAAACCCGCCGCGCTCCACCACCACCATTCCACCGGCCCCGGCATCCATGACCCGATCCAGATGCCCAACGCATACAGAATCACGACCCCGACGAGGGGCCGCTTCACCGCAACTCCTCCTCTACCGGTGGGGCGAGCGGGAGCCAACTCACGGCCTCGCGGCGACGCTCGGCCCACCCAGGTTGCCTATTGGCAGGCTTACTCATACCCGCAACGCCCGGTATTTTCCCAACCGCACCGGCTCGCGAATCGCCCGCGTCACAAACCGTTTTGCGGCGGCTATTGCCGGCACGAGACCGACTCCTCGCGCCAGATACGCCGCGATGGCCGCCGAGAATGTGCAGCCGGCTCCGTGAGGTTTGATCCGCCGCACGTGCGCGGAGCGGAACTCGTGCAGCCGGCGCCCATCGAACAACACATCCACCACTTGTCCGCCCACCGGCAGATGCCCGCCCTTCGCCAGAATCGCCACGCCAAAACGCGCGCCCAACTCCCGCGCCGCCGCGCGCAACTCAGCCAGCGTCCGCACCGGCTGGCCCCACAACACTTCCAGTTCCGCCAGATTGGGCGTGATCACGCGCGCGAGCGGGAACAATTCCGTGGTCAGCGCCATCACCGCGTTCTTCTTCAACAACAGCGCTCCGCTGGTCGCCACCATCACCGGATCCACCACCAGGTTTGGCTGCCGGCGCTTTCGGAAAACCGCCGCCACCGCCCGGATGATCGCCGCGTCATACAACATGCCCGTCTTCGCCCCACCCACGCTAAACGCCTCGAAGACGCGCTCCATTTGCTGCGTCACCATCGCCGGCTTGATGGGTTGCACCGCGCTGACTCGATCGGGATTCTGCGCCGTGACACACGTGATCGCGCAAGTGCCAAACACATCCAGTGAATGAAATGTTTTCAGATCCGCCTGAATGCCGGCCCCGCCCCCGCTGTCCGACCCGGCCACCGTCAACGCGACCGCTTGTCCCTCGCCTCGCCTCATCACGCCTCATTTTGTAATGCACCCGCCGCCTTCCCCGCAACGGCAAAGTATCCGGTTGCACCGGGGAGAGGGGCGCGTCTATCTTGGGAGCAATGGCCGAAAGTAATCACATCATGCGACGGGTGTTGGTGGTCGAGGATGATTATCAACTCGCCGATGTCATCGCGGAGGTTTTGACCTACGAGAATTGCGAGCCGGACCTGGCCGCCAACGGCATGGAGGCGCTCGATAAGTTGCAGTCGCTGGGTAATTACGATGCCATCATTTGTGATGTGATGATGCCGCGCGTTGGCGGCGAAGCGCTCTATGAGCAAGTCGCCCTAAAACATCCCCATCTCGCTCGCAAGGTCCTCTTCATCACCGGCCAATCCTCCGCGCAAAGTGGGATGACCGATTTTATTTCCCGCACCGATTGCCTGCTGCTCCAGAAGCCTTTCGATGTCGAACAACTGCGGACAATGCTGCACGAACTACTCAAGCGGTGAACGGCTTTGTTCCGCCCGGCTGCGACTTTTTTGAACATCCTGCGTATTTTCTGCGAATCTTCGCGTTGGCAAGAGCCGTGCTAAACAGACCCCGTCGGGACGGGGGATCCCGAAGAAGTAGGAGGTTCGACCCCGCTGCGGCGACGATGTGGAACGATCTGCTGAAATCGCGCAGTAAATCGAGTATGCGCCGGGCCGATCCTGAAACGATTTGGGATCGGCCCGCGCGTTTACAAATCCGGGCATGAGACTCGCTATTAGATTCCCCGATGCACGGGATATTAATTGCTTGGCGAATTGACCGCCAAAAGGGAATCATCCGAAACAAACCGGACCACCCCAAGGCTTGGTCGGCGCTGTACACCTTGTGTCTGCCTGAACAACCAGCGGAATTCTCCCGTTTCTGCCAGGAAATCATCCGCATCCACCCGGCCAACCAGCACGCGTGGATCTTTCTCCAACTCGTCAGCCGCACCCAGCCGCAGCCGCTCGACATCCCCGGTTTCGCCCAAGAAATCGTCCGCCTCCACCCCGACAATCCTCACGCCTGGGATCATCTGGATCTCGCGTTCGAAAAACAATCCGCCGCAGACGTGCTGCATGCGTTCTATTGCGATCTGACCCGGCTCCATCCCAACTGCAAAATCGCCTGGACGCGCCTCGCCCAAGATTACAAACGCATCGGCGCCTACGCGGATCTCGTCACCGCTTCGTTGGAACTCCTCAAACTCAACCCCGACGACGCTACCTCGTGGTGCAACCTGGGCGACGCCTATGCCGCCCAACGCAAATACGGCCGCGCCACTTCCGCCTACGAGAAGGCAATCGAACTGAAACCCAATCTCCTCAGCGCGTGGAACAACCTCGGCAACGTCCACCACACCCAAGGCAAATTTGATCGCGCCATCGAAGCCTATCGCAAAGCCACAGAACTCGACCCGCACGATGCCAGTCCGTGGGTCTGGCTCTGCCTCACCTACCTCGAACTTGGCCAAGTCCAAAAGGCGCAAGAAGCCGTGAAGAAAGTGCAGAAGCATTTACCCATCGTCGCGCACATGCTGGAAGAAGAACTCGACCGCACGCGCGTCGGCACGACGGCCGCGGCTCAGAGCCTCGCCAAGATTCTCACACACGTATCGCCGTAAACCCCTTCGCGCACCAACTCCCACGGCGGCGCCACCGGCACCGCGTCGCGCTTGGCGGATTCCAACACCAGCCGGTCGCCCACGATGCCCGGTAAATTCTTGTCCGCCAACAATTGCGCCGGCAATTCCCCGTACGGCGGATCTGCGAACACCACATCAAACCGACCGCCCCGGCGCAGAAACCGAGACACATCATCCCGGCTGATGCTCAGTTTGGCTTCTCCGCCGCGCCCGGTGTAAGCCGCGACGTTCTTCTCCAACACAACCAAGGCCGCGCGGTTCTGTTCGACAAACGTCACCGCTTGCGCCCCCCGGCTCGCCGCCTCCAATCCCAACGCGCCCGTGCCGGCAAACAAGTCCAACACCGTCGCCCCCACCACCCGGTCGCCCAGACTGGAGAAGATCGCCTCCCGCACCCGGTCCGACGTGGGCCGCACCGCGTCCCCGCGCGGCACCGCCAACACCATTCCTCGGGCAAAGCCGGCAATGATACGCATGGGATGCCGCCGCTTACTTGAAGAGCTTCTGCAACCCTTTTTGGATCAACTGATCGGTCAACCCACGCGCGATTCGCTCGCGCAAATCCGTCTTCGGCGCATCGTACGGGCCGGTCACCTTGAAATCCATCGTCAGGAATCCATCCGCGCGTTCCGTGAAAATCGCCCGCACCTCCTTCGGCACCCGGTCGAGTGTGCTTTTGGCGAGCGCCAACGTCAGCGTGTGATTCAACGTGTACGTGTCGAGCGCGATGCTGCCGTGCCCGGTGATCTGCACCAGCGGCGAGATCAAGCGGATCACCGGCGTCTGCATCACATTGTTTGTGATGCTGTATTCGAGCACGCACTCGGTGAAATTCAGATTCTGCAACTCCGGCACCTGCAACACCGATCCCAGCGTCTGCAACAACGGCACGCCCGTCAACTGCCCGTTCACAATCTCCGCGCGTCCGCCGCCCGCAATCGTCGGCAACCCGCCGGTTCCCGCCAACTTCGCCGTCAACTGCAACTTCCCGCGCAACGACGGTTTCGTGCCCATCTCCTGCAACAACACCGCTACATCCGCGTCCTGCACCTGCAAATCCACCGCGTACTGAAACACGCCGGCGAGCTGCAATCCCAAACTGCCACTCACATTGCCGTTCGCCAGTTTCCCGCTCAACGGCGCCAACGTCACCGCCTCCGTCCCGATCGCAACCGGCGTCCGCAGATCCCGCACGAACAACGACTCCGCCACCGCCAATTCCGCGATGGTCGCCGTGCCGGCACCGCTCCACTGCTCCCCGACCATCGTAATTCCGCTGCTCAACCCCCAGCCGGCTACGCGCACGAGTTGCTTGCCTTCGGCGGTTTTCATCACAATCTCGCCATCGGTCAACGAGATCGCGGAAATCGCGATATCGAGACTGACCGCGCCGCTTGCCTTTTTCTCGCGGGACGAACCGGCGGTGAGCTTTTCATAATTCCACGCGTCCGCCGCATCCCGCACCAGCGTCACCACCGGTTTCGTGATCGCGAGTTTCTCCACCGCCACCCGCTTCTGCAACAACGGCCCCAGCCGGTACCGCAACACAAACGCCTCCGCCGTCAGCAAATTCCCGTCGTACCCGGCCGGATTCGCCACCGCCAGCCCCCGCAACGTCACCCCGCTCAAAAGCGACACCTGCAACTCCTGCACCTGCACATCCGACCCCACCGCGTCCCGCGCCGCCTGCAACACGGTCGCCTTGAATTCGGGCGATTGGACGTACCGGTTCAGATACAGAAATCCCCCGGCCACCACGGCGAACACCACGAGGACGAGAATCACGACAATCTTGACTGCTTTCATGTTGGGCTTGCTCCTGGTTGCCGGTACAATACGCGATGGGTTCTGCATGGCCAAACTGTTTGTCATTTTCAATCCGACGGCGCGCGGCGAAAAATCACGCCGACTCCGCGCATTCCTCGAATCCAAAGCCGGCCCCCACGTCACGCTCGCCCCCACCCGTGGCCCCAACGACGCTCAACGCCTCGCCGCCGACGCCCTCGCGGCCGGGGCCGACTGCCTCGTCGCGGCCGGCGGGGATGGCACCATCAACGAAGTCGTCAACGGCCTCGGCACCGCCGGCGTTCCGCTGGGCGTGCTGCCGTTGGGCACTGCCAATGTCTTCGCCCGCGAACTCCGAATTCCCTTTGGCCGGGAGAAAGCGTGGGCGATCATCGAACAAGGACGGACTCGCACGGTGGACCTCGGCTGCGCGGACTCACTCGGTGCCCGCCGCTACTTTGTCCAATTGGGCGGCATCGGTTTCGATGCGGCGGCGATTCAGGCCAATAGTTGGGAGTTAAAAAAGAAGCTCGGCCCGCTCAGTTACGTCCTCGCCGGCTGGCAAGTGTTGGGCCGCCGTCCGCCACCGCCGATGGTCTTGATCGGCAATGGCCGGTACTACGGCGGACCATTCACGGTGTTTCCCCGGTCGCAACTGGACGACGGGAAGCTCGACATCTGTGTGTTTGAAAAGGGCGGCTACTACCACGCGGCGCGCTACGCGCTCGCCGTCTTCTTCCGCTGCCATACCCGGCTGCGCGATGTGCGCTACTTTCAAGCGGCGACGTACACCCACGCCGGCGCGTTGCCGTTTGAACTGGATGGCGAATGGATCGGCACCACCCCGGTCACCTTTTCCGTTCTCCCGCGCGCGCTTCGTGTTATCGTTCCCTGAAAAGGAACCTGGTCATGCACAACGAACTCATGCAGTCGCCCGCCTACCAGATGGCTTGCCAGCAATACGCGCGCGTCGCTGATCTCCTCAACCTCCCCCAAAGCGAACGCGCCCGCACCCAATGGCCGCGCCGCTGCATCATCGTCTCCGTGCCGGTCCACATGGACGATGGCCGCACTGAAATCTTTCCCGGCTACCGCGTGCAACACCATCTCTCCGTCGGCCCCACCAAAGGCGGTCTGCGCTACCATCCCGACGTCACCCTCGGCGAAGTCGCCGCCCTGGCGATGTGGATGAGCTGGAAATGTTCACTGTGCGGCCTGCCGTATGGCGGCGCGAAAGGCGGCATCACCTGCGATCCCCGCCTGTTGAGCAAAAACGAACTCGAACGTCTCACCCGCCGGTTCACGCAGGAAATGATCCCGTTCATCGGCCCCCACATTGACGTCATGGCGCCCGACGTCGGCACCAACGAACAAACCATGGCGTGGATGATGGACACCTATTCCATGCACATCGGCAATCCCGTGCCGCAGATTGTCACGGGCAAACCCGTCAACCTCGGCGGCAGCGCCGGCCGCCGCGAAGCCACCGGGCGCGGCGTCGCCTACCTCGTCAACCGCACCCTCGAAAACCTGGGCGACGGTTCCGCGAATGTCCGCATCGCGATTCAAGGATTTGGCAACGTCGGCTCCATCGCCGCCCAACAACTCCACCGGTTTGGCGCGAAAATCATCGCCGTCAGCGACTGGACCGGCGGACTCTATCGCGCCGACGGACTGGATCCCAACGCATTGATAGACTTCGTCGCCGCCGGCGGCCTTCTCCGCGACTACACCGAAGCCGACCACATCACCAACGACCAACTGCTTGAATTGGATTGTGACGTCCTAATCCCCGCCGCCCTCGAACGCCAGATCACCGAGCACAACGTCCGCAAACTCCGCTGCCGCGTCCTCGCCGAAGCCGCCAATGGCCCCACCACCAC
>Ga0105044_10003468_pt1 | contig 21671 bp, 15 predicted proteins | sample MAT01_FD_78092 | JGI IMG/M metagenome (GOLD analysis project Ga0105044, IMG submission 78092) | Freshwater microbial communities from Lake Fryxell liftoff mats and glacier meltwater in Antarctica - MAT-01 | ecosystem: Environmental > Aquatic > Freshwater > Ice > Liftoff microbial mat | place...
AATCAGCACGTTGGTTTGTAGAACGTGGCTTTATAAAAATATTTTGTCCCGATAGTATTGACCAACATTCTTGGTACAACCGCTCCATTCACCCTGCCGACCGTGTAAAAAATCATATTTGCTACGACAAAATGATTCAACACGAAGTGGTTCCTTTTGCAATGCAAACAACAGGTGTGCACAAAGTGGCAACTGCTGGTTGTAGTTTTGGTGGTTACCATGCTACAAATTTTGCTTTTCGTCACCCAGAAATGGTAAAGTATGTCTTTAACATGGGAGCCGCTTACGACATAAAAGACCAGCTCAACGGTTACTACGACGACAATGTGTATTTTAACAATCCGCTCGATTTTATTCCCAATTCATGGAACGATGCCTACCGCGATTTGCATGTAGTGCTGGGTACTGGCACATGGGACATCTGTTTGGATGCGAACATAAAATTGGCCCAAGTACTTCAAAATAAAGGCCTGAGTCATTGGCTCGATATAAGACATCAAGGAAATCACGACTGGCCAGTTTGGAAACAAATGTTTCCTCACTATCTTTCACTCATTAAATAAATAAGTAAACAATTAAACAACAACCATAAATAAACCCTAAAACCGAGTAACATGAAAAAAATCGGAATCCTTCACGGGATGGAATCAACATTCCCCCAAGCAATTGTCGAGCGCATCAACAGCCTCGGCTTGAAAGACATTAAAGCAGAATCTGTTTTAATTGATGTAGTATCGCAATCAGAACCAACTGATTATGCTGTAATTATTGACCGTATTTCTCAGGATGTGCCTTTTTACCGCGCATACCTTAAAAATGCTGCAATTTCTGGCACTGCCGTTATCAACAATCCATTTTGGTGGAGTGCTGATGAGAAATTTTTTAACAACGCATTAGCAGTTAAATTAGGAGTTCCGGTTCCTAAAACTGTGTTATTGCCTTCTTACGAACGTCCTGCTGATACTTCAGAAGAGTCTTTCCGTAACTTGCATTTTCCACTTAGTTGGGATTCAATTTTTGCTCATATTGGCTTTCCTGCTTACATGAAACCACACGCTGGTGGCGGTTGGAAAAGCGTTTATAAAGTAAATAACTCAGAAGAATTATTCAAAGCATACCACGAAACTGCTCAGTTAGTGATGATGTTGCAAGAAGAAATTGTGTTCGAAGAATATTACCGTTGCTATTGCATTGGCGGAAAACACGTGCGCATTATGCAATACGAACCACGCAATCCTCACCATTTACGTTATGTAACGGGTGGACAAAAATCTGACAGTAAATTATTAAAAACAATTGAAGAGTATGTATTGAAATTGAATCATGCTTTAGGTTACGATTTCAACACGGTAGAATTTGCTGTACGCGATGGTGTTCCTTACGCAATTGATTTCTGTAATCCTGCACCTGATGCTGATGTAAACAGTGTTGGTCAAGAAAACTTTGATTGGGTAGTTGAAACTGCTGCAAATTATGCAATTGAGCGTGCAAAAGCTCAAAAACCAGGTCAAGATAACTTAACTTGGGGAACTTTTGTAAGTAAGGCTGCATTAAAATTATCTGTACCTGCTGAAGCTACTAAAGCAATAAAAGTTGCTGCTCCAAAAGTGGAAAAAGTTGCTGCTCCTAAGGCAGTAAAAGTTGCTGCTCCTAAAGTAGAAAAAGCTGTGGCTCCTAAAGCAGTAAAAGTTGCTGCTCCTAAAGTTGAAAAAGTTGCTGCACCTAAAGCTGCTGAGAAAAAAACGGTAGAGAAAAAAGTTGCTGAAAAGGCATAACTTATAATTTTGAAAAAACACTGGGCCTTTCTTTATGGAATGTCCGGTGTTTTTTATATTTTGGCGGTTCTAATTATTCATCTAAACACATAACATTTCATGAGCATACCTACATTTACACTTGGAGTTGAAGAAGAATACATGGTAGTGAATCCTGAGACAAGAGAACTCAGCTCGCACGACCAAAAGATTGTAGAACATGCTTCTCGTTTGCTCGACGACCAAGTGAAAGCAGAAATGCACCAAGCTGTTGTTGAGGTTGGCACAGGAATTTGCAAAGATGTAACGGAAGCACGGGCAGACTTATTGAATTTAAGAAAAACTGTTTCTGACGTAGCAAAAGAATATGGCTTAGCTATTGGCGCGGCAGGAACGCATCCATTTTCGCACTGGAGCACCCAACTTATTACGCCTAACCCGCGTTACGAAGACATTGTAAACGAATTGCAAGATGCAGCACGCTCTAACCTTATTTTTGGGTTGCACGTGCACGTTGGCATCGAAGATAAAAACATGGCCATGCACATTGCCAATTCTGTGCGTTATTTCCTACCTCACGTATATGCTTTAAGCACAAATTCCCCTTTTTGGGAAGGTAGAAATACAGGTTTTAAAAGCTTTCGCTCTAAGGTTTTCGATAAATTTCCTAGAACAGGAATTCCAGATTATTTTAACACCTACGAAGATTTTATGTGCTACGTAAACTTGCTCATTAAAACAGGCTGTATAGACAATGCAAAAAAAATCTGGTGGGATTTGCGCGTTCACCCGTTCTTTCCAACTATTGAATTCCGCATTTGCGATATTCCAATGCTGGTGGATGAAACGATGGCAATAACTGCTATTTTTCAAGCGCTTGTTGCGAAATTGTACAAATTAAGAATACAGAACTTAAACTTCATGATTTACAACCGTGCACTCATTAATGAAAATAAATGGCGTGCTGGCAGATATGGTATTGATGGTAAAATGATTGATTTTGGAAAAGAAGAAGAAGTTCGTGCCCGCTCACTCATTTTAGAATTGTTAGAATTTATTGATGATGTGGTAGATGAATTGGGAAGTCGTGATGCCATTAATTACGTACACACTATACTCGAAAATGGCACAGGTGCCGACAGACAATTAAAAGTGTATCAAGATACTGGCGACCTCGTAAAAGTGGTTGACTATATTTTAGAACAAACACTCATTGGAACAAAGTAACCGCTTTTTGCATTTATTATAAAACCTACACGATGAACAAACCGGTTCTTAAGGCAGCAATTCTAGATTTGTATGATGGTCAAGCCAATCAAGGCATGCGTTGTATTAAAGAAATGCTTGCTGACTTTGCTGATAAACAAGAAGTAGAACTGAGTTACGACGTTTTTGATATTCGCGGTAAGGAAGAAATTGCATCACTCGAATATGACGTGTACATTTCTACCGGAGGTCCAGGAAGTCCTATTGATAGCGAAGGAACACGCTGGGAAGCACTCTATTTTTTGCTCATGGACAATATTAGGCAACACAATTACCTTTATCCAGAGGCAAAAAAATACGTGTTTCTCATTTGTCACTCATTTCAAATTTATACAAGACATTATAAATTGGGCAATGTAAACAAAAGAGTAAGTACTTCTTTTGGTGTTATGCCCGTTCACAAAACGCTCGCAGGTACAAAAGAACCTTATTTTAACGGACTTGCAGATCTATTTTGGGCGGTAGATTCGAGAGATTGGCAAGTTACTGAACCCGATATTAAGAGGATTCGAAAAATGGGGGGCGAAATTTTATGCATTGAAAAATACCGTCCACATGTAAAATTAGAACGTTGTGTTATGGCCATGCGTTTTGACAATGCCATTTTTGGCACCCAATTTCACCCTGAGGCAGATTCGGCTGGTATGCTTTTTCACATGAAAACAGAAGACAAAAAGAAACAAGTAATAGAACAACACGGAGAAAATAAATACTTCATAATGCTCGATCATCTAGACGATCCAGACAAAATTTTACTTACCCACCAAACCATTATTCCTTTGTTTCTGCAAACAGCCCTTCAAGCTACATTACAAAAAATTTAATTCGCAATGGTCAACGCGCCTCGTCAACAATACAACAAAGAATTTACCGAAGAAAAATATCAAGCCTTTTTAGAAGATATTAATACTTCGTTTAACCATAAAGTTCATTTTCGGGTAGCCGAATCTCCTGTATTTTTCCCAAAATCATTCCGCGAAACATTGCAAAAAGCCGGCGATTCTATTATCAAAACGCTTTTACAACCCGACTTTAAAGAGCTCACTAGCAAAGCTGTTCCTAAAGAACTTTTTGTTCCTAACGAAGACGAGCATAGCCTATTTCTTGCCCTTGATTTCGCCGTTTGCTTAGACGAAAAGGGTGAATTAAACCCTCAATTGATAGAGCTGCAAGGCTTCCCATCTCTCTTTGGTTTTCAGGATTTTGTGCAAGAAAAGTACCGCAAACATTTTCCAGTTCCCGAAAATTATTCTGCATTTTTTAATGGAATAGATTCAACAGAATACTGCGAACGTTTCAAAAAATTGTTGCTCAATGGGCATCAACCCGAAAACGTTATTTTACTTGAAGTAGAGCCTTTAAAACAAAGTACATATATCGATTTTATTGTTACCGAGTCTATTTCTGGCGTTAAACCTGTGTGTATTACAGACGTTATTCGCGAAGAACGCAACTTGTTTTACCTCCGCGATGGTGTTAAAACCGAAATAAAACGCATATACAACCGCGTTATTTTTGATGAATTTAGCCGCCGTACCGATTTAAATTGCCAATTCAACCTTACCGAAGATGTAGATGTGGAATGGGCAGGCCACCCCAATTGGTTTTTCAGAGTGAGCAAGTACGTTATGCCTTTTCTCGATAGTCCATACGTGCCACAAAGTCGTTTTTTAAGTGATGTGAAAGAAATTCCTACCGACCTGGAAAACTACGTATTAAAGCCTTTATTCTCTTTTTCAGGAACAGGTGTAAAGTTTCATGTTACGCGTCAAGATATCGACGAAATTGCAGCCGAAGACCGCGCTGGCTTTATGTTACAGCGAAAAGTAAAGTATGAGCCTGTACTTCAAGCTCCAGATGGATTGGTAAAAGTAGAAGTGCGCTTGCTTTATTTCTGGGAAATGCAAAATGAGAAACCAGAATTGGTCGTAAACCTTTCCCGCTTAAGTCGTGGCGAAATGATTGGCGTAAAATTCAATCGCGACAAAACGTGGGTAGGCGGTAACGTGTGTTTCTTCGAACTGTAATTTAATTATTAGGGCGCATGCCTTCCTACGTCGGCACCAGGTTTTCCGCGCCACACGGTGGCTTGCTCCAACCCTTTGCGCGGCTGCACTACTTATTGAATCTTTGAGCGTCCCTTTCTAAGATCATCAAAGACATCAAACTCTTTCCTGTAAAAAATACCTACACCTTGTGTATAAGGCACATCGTTGGTTACTAGTAAATATTGATTGGAGCGGTTAAATACTTTAATCCGAATGGCTCCATCATCTGTAATCTTTACTTCAATGTTAAATTCCCCCACCAAGTTACTTGCATTGGTAGTAGATATGGCCGAAGATTGAGTTCCGAAATTTCCATCAATGGTTACTCGATCATTAAAAAGCTGCGTAGATAACGATAAATTTATGGCTTCTTTTGTTGCCGCATTTCCTTGCTGGTAATTCACTCCAATATTAACATCGTCCGTTAATTGCGATAACATATTCGACAATTGTGCCGATAGCATCTCACTTGCATTTGCCCCAACACCACCAGCAGTTTCGTTGGCTCCACCTTGACTTGGCCAAAAGTTTCTAAACATTACCAAAGCAAATATTTGTCGGTTCATTTCTTCTTCACTATTTATTTGTGAGGCCAACAAATTCCTCGATTGCTCATCAGCATTCGGCAATTGTATATCAAAAGTAATCTTCGGCTTCATCAATTTATCACTCAAATTCATTACCGCATTCACATCTATTCTCCTCTTAACAGTAGCGCTCGAATCTATGTTTTTTACCAGATTATATAAAGATGTTTGCACATTATATACGGCAGATAAATTAATATCGGCATCGTATGGATTTCCTTTAAAACTTATTACTCCTCCTTTTCGCACCACAAACTTTTTATTAATTACATTTTGAAGGGTAAATAAATAATCTCCTTCATTAATTACATAATCTCCATAAATATTGAAATCTCCAGCTTCCGTTACTTCTAATTGCAAATTAGCCGTGCCGTTTCCCTTAATTACGTCACCAACTTTAGGGTCAAATAATAAATACGCTTCCGCATCAGGGGTAATTTCTAGACTAAAGTTTAATTCATATCCACTTCTACTCTTTTGTCGCTTTCTGTTTTTTATCTTTTTCTGCCTGTTTTCTTTTTTCTCAAAAACAATAAAATCTTGTTGGCTTACATCGTCGGTGGTGCTCAATGGCAAATAAAATGAAGTCCCTCTTTCTGTTTTGGCATTTACATTCATTTTAATATTATCTATGGGGCCATACGCGCTAAATGTACCGGTAACATTGGCTCTGCCAAAAAACAAATCGCTCATGTCTTCTGTAGTATTTAAGGCTTGTAAACGTTTTGCTCGAATAAAAATATCAAAATAGAAATTATTAAAATACTGATGTGTTATTTTAAAATCTACCGTTCCCGTATTTTGATTTTCATCTGTAATCGTAATATTCTTCGCAATTATTTCATTTTTCTTAATCAGAACTTCATCCGATAAATTATACCTAGTATTTAGTAAACCAACTGTTACACTTGTTCTTTTAAGTGTAATTTTTCCATTCGTTATTAGTTTTTCGGGAGTGCCACTTAAGTTAATTGTACCGTCTGCAAGTCCAGAAATATCAGAGAAAATATCTGTTACGTATTTTTTAAATAAATCGAGTTTAATGTTATTTAATACTAAATCAATATCAATATTATTTTCTTTTTTACGTGGATAATAATTTCCATTAAAACTTATTTTCGGAACCAATCCAGATTTTAATAATCCATCTACAATTATTCTATTGTTCACATCATCCCATTCACTAATTAACTGACCGTCGCCAATTAAATCATCGTTCAACGTAATCTGTTTAAATTCTAAATTGCTTTCAAAAAACGGTTTTTTTAATACATTCGAAACAGTTATAATCCCCTTGGTTGAACCATTCACACTAATTCCACTTTCAGCAATAAACGGATTTAAATTGTTCAAACCAAAATTGTCGAGTATGATGTCTAACTCATCTTTAGAACTATTACTCGCTATGCCATCAATCCTTATAAATTCGGTGTTATGAATAAATCCAACGTTAATAAATTCAATTTTATTATTTTCTATTACAATTGCATTTTCATCATTTACCTGCCAAAGCGTATCGCTTATTAATATTAACGATGGTAATAAATTCAATGTTATTTTTTCTCCACTAAAATCTGCTTTTAAATTTATTTCTGCATCTGCATCTTGCAAACTTCTTTTCGATGCCCATTTTAATTTTAATGCTACACTATCTGTTACAACTGATGAAGCAATGCTAACATAATTAATTTTCAAACTATCAGAAATTTCTAATTCTTGGGCTGAAGTATTAAATTTAAGTTTTCTATTTAATGCAGAACCATCAATGGTTAATCCATTTAATTTAATTCCAGAAATACCTAAAAAAGGAGCTGTTGCTTGGAGATTTATTTTATTAGTTGATGAATTAAAATCTCCGCTAATCTTGGTATTTCTGCTCACTTCTATGTTAGGAAAAAATAAAGCAGATAATAATTTTAAATTTTTAATTTCTAAATTCCATTTAAAATTCTCTAAAGTATTGTCTTTTTTATTTACCTTAAATGCAGTAAAAGACGGTAGAAAACTATTTAAAACCTTTGAAATTGAATTGGGTAAGTTTACCAATCTAAATGCTCCATTAACATCTAAATCAAACATATCCGACAAAATAGAAATGTCTTTATTCAAACTGTTTCCTGTAGCTTCCAATAAAATATCTTCTACATAAAACCTTTTAGTCCCGTATTTTACTTCTGTTTGAGCCAATTCTATTTTACCAATTAAATCATCAATGCTATTTCCCGAAAAACCAGATGTGATTTCGCTTGAAATAATAAAGGCAGAATCTTTCTTTGTAAAACCCAATCCATTCAAATCTGCCAAATCTAAATTTGCATGAAAATCAAATAGTGGTTCTTTAGCCCTTAAATCGACTACACCATTAAAATCTAATCTTAAATTCGGGTCTGCAACTTTCAATCTACCATCATATAATTGCTTTTGCACTGCACCAACAACTGTTAAATTTTGATAACGGTAGCCGTTTAAATCAATAAATGGCAAGGTTTCATTTAAGTCTGCAATGAGTAGTTCTGGATTAAAGCTAAAGCCATTGACGCTCGTTTCTATTGCTATTTTTCCAAGCAATTCCTTTTCATCTAAAAAGGTTCCTAAATCAAATTCATCAGATTTAACATAACCAACATAAGTATACTCATCAAATTCCTTATCTAATTTTAAATTTATTTGAGTAATTACAGCACCTAAGTTTGTTCCCCAATTTCCATCTGATTCTAAATCATCTATGGTGCCTTTCAATTTCCCTCGGTACGTAATCAATCCAAGTCTGCCAACTATCGGCGGTATTTCTAAATGCTTTCGTGTGTTAAATGGATATTCGTAAAGCGTTTCGAGGTCTCTTTTACTTGTCTTTAACTCGTTTAATTGGAAGTTAAATTCTGTAGTTTCTATATCTGGTAAACCCTTAAAATTTACACTTCCCAACAATCTTGTTTCTTTCCCTAAATTCAATTGAACATTGCTGCACCTCAAATTATCTACAGTCCCTTTTACATCACCTTTTAAGGTTATTCGTGTATCAAATCCTCTTAATTCTGGAGCAAAATAAGCCAATTCAGACAGTAAAAGGGAAGAACGTTTTATCTTTCCTTTCATTTCAACTTCGGTAATAAAATCGCTTAATTCATTGTAATTATCGTAATCAAAATGAAACTTACCAACTAAATTACTTTCTTTTGATTCGAGTTTCAAATTAGATAAATCTATTGTTGTATAAGCTACCGTGAAGTCGGTTTGTAGTTTCTTCACTTCAAAACCACTGTGTTCTTTGCAACTAAAATTTCTAATTTCCCCCGACAAAGAATCATCAATAATTAAAAAACGATTTAAATCTGCATAGATATTCTCAATTCTCAAATGGTCGTAATTAATTCCAAAACCTGTATCTGGAATTGTGTCTCTAAATTCATACGTAAAATTGACATCTTCTAGTTTTACTTTCCAAAAGAACAATTCTGGAGGAACATATTTCGAAGTATCTGTAGGGTCTTTAGGACCATTTATTATGTCTAAAATAAATTGAATATTCAGGTCTTCTTCCCCTTGAAATTGCCTCACATTAAATTGCCCATTTTTAAGGGTAACCTTGTCAAAATCAAAATGTGAAAAATTAAGATATACATCATTAAAATTAGCGTTTAATACTTCTACATAAAGCAACGTGTCTTTGTGCAAATCTTCAACGTAAAACCCTTCTAAACTAACTCTATCAAAAAAACTGATTTTTATAGAACGAATATCGACTCTAGAGCCAATAGCTAATGATATTCTTTGAGCCACTTTCTTGGCGAGCCATGTTTGAACACGGCCACTTTGCGCAACTAGAAATGCAGTCGTGAGAATTAACATCACGAAAAGCAATAAAAAACCTGTTATTTTGCGCAGTATTCTAATAAGTATCTAAATTTATAAATGAATTTTCCTCCAACATACATTCTTGCGATTGAATCTTCTTGTGATGATACGGCAGTGGCTGTTTTACAGAACGACAAAATACTTGCCAATGTTGTGGCAACGCAGCATGTGCATGAAAATTGGGGAGGCGTTGTACCTGAATTAGCATCTCGAGCGCATTTGCAAAACATAGTTCCAACAGTAGAATTAGCTTTGCAGCAAGCAAAAATAAGCAAACATCAGCTAAATGCAATTGCTTATACGAAAGGTCCCGGTTTATTAGGCTCTTTGCTTGTTGGAGGTACTTTTGCTAAGGCTTATGCACTTGCTTTAGATCTTCCATTGATAGAAGTACACCACATGCAAGCCCATATTTTAGCCCATTTTATAAACGATGGTCAGCCGATGCCTCAATTTCCATTTTTGTGTTTAACCGTTTCTGGAGGACATACACAAATCGTTAAAGTTACTTCTCATTTAAACCTCGAAATTTTGGGCGAAACAAATGATGATGCAGCAGGGGAAGCGTTCGATAAAGTTGCGAAAATTTTAGGCTTACCTTATCCAGGTGGCCCGATGGTAGATAAATTGGCTCAAACGGGAGATTCTGCAAAATTTACTTTTCCAGAACCTAAAGCTGGTCTTTACGACTTTAGCTTTAGTGGTTTAAAAACTTCTTTCTTGTATCTAGTAAACCGCGAAATGAATAAGAATCCTTGTTTTATTGAAGAGAATAAAGCGGATTTATGCGCATCCATTCAACAAGCAATCGTTACCATTTTGGTAAAAAAGCTGCTACTTGCCTCACAAAATGAAGGCATAAAACACTTGGCACTCGCAGGCGGTGTTTCTGCTAATTCATTGCTCAGGTCGTCTTTTGAGAAATTGAAAAGCGAAGGTTTTAATGTTTTTATTCCACCCTTTCAATATTGCACGGATAATGCTGCAATGGTAGGAATTTTAGGGTATTTCAAATGGAAAGAAAAACAGTTTTCATCTTATGAAAATCCTTCTTTGGCGAGATTTCCTATGGATGAATTGAATTAAACCGATTTAGCAGAAGTATCTTTTCGAACGGAATCTCCATTCATCTTTTCGAATTCTTTAATCAATTGCTCATCAGATTTTCCTAAGTTTTTTATAGATGCCTCAGCACTTGGAGCAAAAGCATTGTCAGGATATTTTTGAAGAAAAGTCCGGTAAAATTCACCTGCTTTTACATCGTCATTTATTTGATTATCATAAACATATCCTTTATAAAATAAGGCTTCCGCTGCACGCTTATGATTTGGATAAACAGAAAGAAATTTGTCTAATATTTTAATTGCTGATTCTCCCCACGACAAGCTTATGCTAAGGTCAGCAGCCTTAAATAAATATTCTGGAGCATCCGCATCTTCTGGAAATCTCTCTTGAAAATCAGAATACGCAACTTGCAAATTGTAAGCGCTCACTTCATCTTTAGCTTTTGTAGAATCTTTCATCAATTTGGTCTCAAGCTCTTTTATTTTTTTAATCGATTCGTCGCGATTGCTACCGCAACTGTAAATTAGAATGGAAAATAAAATTAAGAGAAGGGTGATACGGTTTAACTTCATGTGTGTATTTTTTTGCTCGGTAAATGTATTAAAACTTTTATTTTTTTAGATGTGGAAATTTCATTCGGTAATCTACATTCACTTTCCCTTTGGTAATATTACTCAATTTGCTATGTAAAATGGTTCTTTTTAATTGACTCATTCTATCTGTAAATAAGATTCCATCAATATGGTCGTATTCGTGTTGAATGACTCTAGCTTTCAGGCCAGTAAATGTTTCTTCAAAAGGAGTAAAGTGCTCATCTACCCATTTTAAACGAATGGTTGGGACACGTTCTATATCTTCTCTTACACCAGGAATGCTCAAACAACCTTCGTTAAACTTCCATTTATCTCCACTTTCTTCAACAATTTGAGCGTTTATAAATATCCTTTTGAAATTTTTAAGACTTGCTTCGTCTTCAGCAAACGGATTTGCATCAACAATAAATAAACGAATAGAAAGGCCTATTTGTGGCGCTGCAAGTCCAACTCCATGCGCATGGTACATGGTTTCAAACATATTGTCAATTAAATCAGATAAAGCCGGGTATTCTTCATTTATATCAACCGCTTTTTTCTTTAATACAGATGCACCGTAGGCTACAATTGGTAAAATCATGGCGCAAAATTAACTTTTTCTGTAAGAAAGTTGAGATAAATAGTCTTGTAAAATTATCACAGCACTTATTTTGTCAATATTGCTTTTGTTTTCCCTGTCTTTTTTCTTGGCTCCAGATAGAAACATAGACTCAAATGCGATTTTACTGGTAAACCGCTCATCAATTCCTTCAACTGCAATAGAAGGATACAATCTATGAAGCGCCTTTTTGAAATTATTTAATGCTTCAACAGGCCCACTTTCACTTCCATCTAAATGCTTAGGTTGACCTATTACTATTTGCGTAACTACTTCTTTGGCGAAATAGGTGGTGAGGTATTCAAAAATCTTGGCAGACGGCACAGTGTCTAGAGCTGTAGCTATTATTCGATTGGAATCTGTAACTGCTAATCCAATTCTTTTGGTCCCAAAGTCGATGGCTAAAATGCGTCCCAAAATTATTTCACCAAATTCATTTCTTTAATTAAATGGCCAGCTTCAGCATATTTATCAATAACCCACAACGTGAAACGCACATCTAAAACAATATTTCTTACTTGATTAATATCGTAATATACATCGCTCATGGTTCCTTCCCAGTTTCTGTCAAAATTTGTCCCTATAAGTTGCCCTTTTGCATTCAGCACAGGACTTCCAGAGTTTCCTCCTGTAGTATGATTCGATGCTGCAAAGCAGATAGGCAAAGTGCCATTTTTCTCCCCGTAGTCTCCAAAATCTTTCTTTTCTAACAACATTTTCATTCTAGGTTCTATGGCATAATCGGCATGTTCGGTATTGTTTTTTTCTAGAATGCCTTCTCCTGTTGTATTCCACTCATAAGTAACTGCATCGTTGGGCATGTATCCTTCAATTTTACCATAAGCAACGCGTAGAGTAGAATTCGCATCTGGATAAAATTGCTTCTCAGTTATAACTTCTCTCTGTGCTTTTACAAAAGATCGATTTAAAGGAATCAATTTTTTATTTATTTCATTGTACTTATCTAGAATATTTTCTCTGTAAAAACTATTATAGAAAGTTATCAATTGGTACACTGGATCATTCTTTAGCCTTATCAATCCTGTTTTTGTTGGATTGTTTAAAAAATCAATGACCTCTTTTTCATCGTCTAAAAAACTTTGTTCGTATAATTGGTCGACCACTAATTTTAAATCTTCCGCAGCAAATCCCTTTCTGAAAGAAGGAAGAAAATCTGGAGTAGCAGATAAATTCGTTTTATTGTAATAAGTTGTAATCATTTCCGCCGCAATTTCTCTGTCAATTGGGAGATAATAATCTTTGAAAAATGTTTGGGCACTACTTTTCAAAGTTTTAATTGCTTCTTTGGTTTTTTCTGAGTCAATATCTTCGATTGATGAATTTGCTAATGTGGAAAAAGTATTTGCAAATTTGAAAAGTTCAATAACAAAGATTCCTTCATTAAATAAATCTAGTTCTGGTTGTATAATTTGCAATGCATCGTATTGATTTTTTATTTCTGGTATCAACCCAAAATATCGAATATACTGCTCGTCAGCATTCACTCTGTTTTCAAATAATCTTTCAAAAGATTTTTTCTTGTCAATTGCATGTGCTTTTATTAACCCTTTCGTTTCTCCTTTCCATTTCTTGTAGTAATTGCTTATTCCAGAGTATTTATCGGCATACTTTAAGAAAATTTCTCTGTCTGCCTCCATATATCTGTTCATTACTTCCAATCGTTTTCCTCTTAAATCAACTTTAATAGGATTGCTAATTGTAATTAACTGCTCTACTGCATAAGACGTCAAATACTCATTGGTCCTACCCGGAAAGCCATATACCATTGTAAAATCGTTTTCACTCACACCTGAAGTACAAATGGGCATTACGTATCTTGGCACAAATGGAACATTTTCTTTTGAATATTCAGCTGGTTTATTGTCTTTTCCTGCGTAAATTCTAAATATGCTAAAATCTCCAGAATGTCTCGGCCATGACCAATTGTCTTCGTCTTTTCCAAATTTACCAATAGTAGATGGAGGAGCTCCCACCAATCGTACGTCTTTAAAAACTTCCATTACAAATAGGTAATACTCATTTCCATTGTACATTGGTTTCACAGAAGCTTCATAATGACTGCCTTCAATCGCTTTTTTTACTATTTCAAGAGAACGCTGTGCTACAATATTTTCCCTTGCATTTTCATCTGATAACTTATATAAATCTTTAGTTACAGCTTCAGTTACATCTTCCATTCTAATTAAAAAACTAGCAGAGAGCCCAGGATTGGTCATTTCATTTTCCTTGGTTTTTGCCCAAAATCCGTCTTTTAGATAATCATTTTCTACAGAAGAGTGGTTTTGAATTTGACTAAAACCGCAGTGATGGTTCGTTAACAGTAACCCCGCATCACTAATTATTTCTCCCGTGCAGCCGCGGCCGAAAAGAACTACTGCATCTTTCAAACTCGAACGGTTTACGCTGTATATGTCTTCAGCACTTATCTTTAATCCAGACGATTGCATTTTTTTTTCATTCATCTGTTTTAATAAAAGAGGTAACCACATTCCTTCATCTGCCAACATCAAAAATGGGTTTAGCAGAAATAAACTGATTGTTAAATAGATATATCTCATTCTTCTTTATTTGAGCGACAAAAGTGCAAAAAAAAGAGAACAAATTCATATAACTTTTATACCGCTATTTGGCCAATTTTAAGTTGAGTAAATGAACATTTTAAAAAATCACCTTTCTTCGCTAAACTTTAAAGTTTAAGCCCCACATATTCCTTGTAGGCTAAGTTTTTAATTTCTTGTTCACCTTGATAATTAAATCTTTAGTGCCTCTTTAAATTTTTTATTAATTATTTAAGAAGCTTTAGCATAATTTTTGATAAGTTGCGCCACAATAAAATTGTAAAAAATGAAAAAATACATTGCCTTAATTATCTTATCCATTATCACACTAAACTCCAACCTTACTGCTGGAGGATTTGAAATAAAAGTAACAATCAAAGGACTTAAAGACACAACTTGTCAACTCGCTTATTATTTTGGTGATAAACAATATATAAAAGACTCTGCAAGAGTTGATAAAAATGGTGTTATGACTTTTAAAGGCGATGAAACACTTCCCGGTGGAATTTACCTTGCTGTAATGCCAGACAAAAAATATTTCGAATTGATTATTGATAAAGAACAAAAATTCAGCATGGAAACAGATACTGCTGATTATATCAATAACATGAAAATTAAAAATTCTAAAGACAACGAAATCTTTTATGCATATTTAAAATGGATTTCTATTAGAGGAAAAGAAATTGAAGCCCTAAGAAAACAGATGGATGGCGCAAAAGATGATGCCACCAAAACAAAAGAGATCAAAGACAAACAAATTGCAATAGACAAAGAAGTAAAAGATTATAAGTTAAATTTAATAAAAGAAAATCCAACTTTGTTATTGGCTAAAGTGTTCGAAGCAAGCACCGATCCTGAAATTCCCGAAGCTCCATTATTGGCAAATGGTAAGAAAGATTCCACTTTTGCTTACCGTTATTATAAAGAGCATTACTTCGATAAAATTGACATGAAGGACGACCGATTGCTGCGTTCGCCCATTTTTGGAAATAAAATTAAACAATACATCGAAAAACTTACCGCTCAAATTCCTGATTCTATTAATGCCTCTGCCGATAAAATGATCAGCTTAGCAAATCCAACAGGCGATATTTTCAAGTACTTGGTTTACTACATTACAAATACCTACGAAAAATCTAACATCATGGGCATGGATGCAGTTTTCGTTTACATGGCCAAAAACTATTATTTAAGTGGAAAAGCGTTTTGGGTGGATGAAGCGCAACAAGAAAAAATTTGCGACAGAGTGAAAGCGCTCGACCCTTGTTTGATTGGGCGTAAAGCAAATAATATGAAATTGTTGAAGAATGATTTTCACCCGATTGCCTTAAACGACATTAAAGCAAAATATACCATAGTTTACTTTTGGGATCCAAGTTGCGGGCATTGCACAAAAGTTACTCCCCAACTTAAAACGTTCTACGATGCCAATAAAAAAGCACTTGACGTTGAAGTTTTAGGAGTTTACATAGAAGCAGACACTACAGAATGGTTCAAATACATTAAAGAGAAAGAACTTAATTGGATAAATGCTGCTGACTTATTAGGAACTGCGCAATTCAGAAAATACTACGACATTTATTCAACACCTGTCGCGTATTTGTTAGATAGTGAAAAGAGAATTATTGCAAAAAGAATTGAAGTAGAACAATTGGAAGACTTTATTAAAAACCATAGTCAGGGTAAAGTTATAGTACCTAAACTGCCCGATTTAGTTCCATTTCCTTGCAAGCCTTCACCACCTTCAAAAGAAAAGTCGGCGCATTGATTTTAATATCAGCTACAGATTGCTACTTTTGCGCAAAAATATTTCAATATGACAACTGCTTCTTTGCAAACTAAATACGGCACAATGAAGATTGAATTCTTCGCAAAAGATGCCCCAGGAACTGTAGAAAACTTTTTAAAGTTAGCTAAATCAGGTTTTTATGATGGCGTTAAATTTCACCGAGTATTACCTGATTTTGTAGTTCAAGGTGGTGATCCAACAGGAACTGGTGCAGGTGGACCCGGTTACCAAATAAAATGCGAATTAAATGGCGATAATCAATACCACGACAGAGGCGTTTTATCTATGGCGCATGCTGGTAAAGATACCGGAGGCTCTCAATTCTTTATTTGTCACAGTCGCAACAATACTTCTCACTTAGACCGCAAACACACTGTTTTTGGGAAGGTGATAGAGAATGTTGATATTGTTGATCAAATTACACAAGGCGACATCATAGAGAAAATTACGGTTAACGAAGAAGCGCAGTAATTCGGTGTATAGCATTGCTATTCATGGTGGAGCGGGCACGATGGCCAAACACCTTTTAACACCGGAAAAGGAAAAAGCATATCGTGATGCACTTTCTTCAGCTATTTCTGCTGGAGATTCAGTACTAAAAAATAAAGGAACAGCTTTAGATGCAGTGCAAACTGCCATTAAAGTATTAGAAGATTGTCCCTTATTTAATGCCGGTAAAGGTGCCGTATTCACACACGATAAAACGCACGAAATGGATGCCTCGCTCATGGAAGGATTTTCTTTGAAAGCGGGCGCTGTTGCGGGTGTGTCTCATGTAAAAAATCCAATTGAATTGGCGCGTTTAGTTATGGACAAGTCTCAACATGTGCTCCTTTGTGGAAAAGGTGCTGAGGATTTTGGAAGATTCAACAAGATTGATTTTGAAGACGATGCTTATTTTTTTGATGAGCTGCGTTGGAATCAATTATTGCAAGTCATAAATGAAGATACCGCCCATCTTGACCATAGCGTAAATGTTGATTTTACGGATAAAAAATTTGGTACTGTTGGCGCTGTGGCGCTTGATGTACATGGAAATCTTGCGGCAGGAACATCCACGGGTGGCATGACAAACAAACGATGGGGCAGGGCAGGAGATAGTCCAATTATTGGTGCTGGAACTTATGCCAACAATGCAACATGTGCGGTTTCTTGTACTGGTCACGGTGAATATTTTATTCGTGCCGTTGTAGCTTATGATATTAGTTGTTTAATGGAATATGCTGGGCTCACCCTAGAGCAAGCTTGCCAAAAAGTGGTAAATGAGAAATTAGTAAAGTTTGGTGGCGAAGGTGGACTTATCGCCCTAGATACCAAAGGAAATATATGTTTACCTTTTAACTCCGAAGGAATGTACCGCGCTTGGAAATCGCATGAAACCGAAATAAATACTTCAATTTTCTAAAAGATAATGATGACAAAAATAGTTTCAACTTTAGTTATTTATGTTGTTGCTGCCAGTAGTTTATTGGCGCAAACAAAACCGTTTGTTAAAACCATGCCTTACGATTCAGCTTCTGTTCCACGCGAACAGGTTGTTGATTTTAAACACTTGAAATTAGTAGCAGATTTTCAACCCGAACAAGGTAAAATAATTGGAAATGTTACGCATGTATTTACTCCAATAAGACAGAAGGTTGATAGTATTTTTCTAGATGCTCCAGATATCAACATTAAATCAATTCAATTTCAGGGTAAAAACTTGAAATGGAAAACGAATGCTGATGGTGTAACTCTATTTTTTGAATCTTCATTAACTTGGGACAAAACAGATAGTTTGCAGATTTCTTATGAAGCAACTCCAAGAAAAGGATTGTATTTCATTGGTTGGAATGATAAAACAAACCGAAGTCGCAAGCAAATTTGGTCTCAAGGGCAAGGTATCGACAACCGTCACTGGATTCCGATGTACGATGAGATGAATGATAAAATAACTTCGGAAATGATTATTACCATGCCGAAGCCTTATAAAGTTCTTTCTAACGGAGTGAAATTGAAGGTAACAGAAAAAGGCGAAAATCAGGTTTGGCACTATAAAATGTCAAAACCACATGCACCTTACTTAATAATGTTAGGAATCGGGGAATACGATATTGAAACAAGAACTACTAAATCTGGACTTGAAACCGATTTATGGTATTACCCAAATTGGAAAAGCAGAGTAGCGGGAACATATCAATACAGCACCGAAATGATTGATTTTTTTGAAAAGGAAATTGGAATTCCGTTTCCTTGGGAAAGATACAGCCAGATTCCAGTGCAAGAATTTATGCACGGTGCAATGGAAAATACTACGGCTACCGTTTATGGTGATTTCTTTATGAACGATGAAAGAGGTCAGATCGACAGAACTTACGTTGGTGTAAATGCGCATGAATTGGCGCATCAATGGTTTGGCGACATGGTTACAGCGCGCTCTGCAACGCATCATTGGTTGCAAGAAAGTTTTGCAACACATTACAACATGTTGTATGAAAGAGAAGCTTTTGGTCAAGATTTCTTTGATCAATCGAGACGTAATTCACAAAATGCAGCTTTATCAGCATCACTTAAAGATTTGTATCCTGTGGCTAGCAGCAAAGCAGGCTCTTCCCGATGGTATCCAAAAGGTGCTGTTGTATTAGAAATGTTGAAATACGTTGTTGGTCGTGATGCTTACAACAGAGCTGTAAAACATTATTTGCAAAGAAACGCATACAGCAATGTAACTTCTAACGATTTGCTAATTGCATTTTCTGAGACCTTAGGTCAATCCTTAGATTGGTTTTGGGAACAATGGATTTACAAAGGAAACGAGCCATACTATAAAGTGGAAGCATTAAGTACTTCTGCCTCTACTTTGTTTACGGTGCGCCAACAGCAGCAGCTAAATGAAGTTTCTGGTTTGTTTAAAATGCCAATCGTTTTTGAAGTTCATTTTACAGATGGTACAATGGTAACAGATAAAGTGTGGATTGATCAAAAAACACAAAATGTAGAAATAAATCATCCAGCAAATAAAACAGTTGCTTACACTTTATTCGACCCTAACAATCAAGTTTTGAAAGCGGTTGATTTTGTGAAGCCATTGGAACAATTAAAAGCGCAAGCAAAATCTGCTACTTACATGTTAGACAGGTTAGACGCGATTCTCGCACTCGAAAAAATCGACATCAACGTAAAGAGAGATTTTTTAATAGAACGCTATGCTGCTGAAAAGTGGCATTCTATTAAATCAGTAATTATTGAACAACTTGCGCAAGATAAAAATGCAAAAAGCATTAAGCTGATACTATTAGCAATCAAAGATACAGACGTTAAAGTAAGAGCGGCTGTGCAAGATAATTTCGATACTATTCCTTCTCATTTAATAAAACCGATGGAAGCGTTATTGACGGATAAAAGTTACAATGTACAGCAAACAGCATTAGAACAATTATGCAAAAGCAATCCAAAGAAAATTGCTGTTTATTTAGAAGCTACCAAAGGAGAAATGGGAAATAATGCCCATAACGTGAGAATTTCTTGGTTGCAAATTGCCATCAAAAATGGTCAAACAAAATTTATAGAGGAGTTGATTGATTTTACGAGCAATGCATTTGAGTTTAATACCAGACGCAGTGCTTTTGCTGCTCTCAAAGAATTAAATGTATTTAATGAAGTTGTCTCAGAAAACGCTTACAACGCTGCCTTAAGTGCAAATGGTAGATTAGCAAATGGTGGAATTGGCTACTTAAATTGGGCATACAGTAGCAACGAAAGTTGGAAAAGTAGTATCAATTCGAAAGAACCTAAAGGAAAGGGTAATTTGGTTTGGCAAGACGAAGTTTGGAAAAAAATCAAGGCAGTTAAAAAGTAAGATACATTTTGGCAAGGTCTTTGGAAATCGGTTTTCAAATTCAAGCCTTATGAAAATTGTACTTCTTCTTTTTGCCCTCACAACTGTTGTGTTCAATTTAAATGCACAGCAAGTTATTACTCAAACTACTACTACAATTACAACTTACACAACCAATCCAATTCCTTTTTCACATGGTTCTAATTGGTTTGGCCCCGATGATTATTTTTTTGAACCTAATCAGTTTATTCCTCAAAACAATGGGTTTAACAATGTGAATATTGATCCATTTGTGGACCCTTTTTATTACACACCTAATTACTACACTCCTCCAATTTTTAATACACCACATCAACAATTTTCTCAACCACTTGTTAATGTGATAAATGCAAATCAATATTATCCTGAACCTTGCATAAATAGCCTAAACAATTCTGGATTTAATTTTATGCTTCAAAGCATCGCTAACCAGTCTTTTGAGCAAAACAAATTGCAAGTTGCAAATCAAATTTTGCAAACCAACTATTTAACTTCTCAGCAAGTATTTTCTATACTACAATTGTTCAATTTCGAGCAGAGTAAATTGATTTTTGCTAAATCAGCTTTCAACCGCGTAATCGACCCTCAAAACTATTTTATAGTAAACAATGCCTTTTCATTCGGTAGTTCAGTAAATGAACTCAATAATTTTCTCAGAGGATTTTAATAATACATTAACCAACACATGTATTTTAGCGGCTGTCGTTCATCACGTCAGCCGTTTTTTTATCTCCAATTTTTATAAGTATTGATCAGCAAATTAGTGGAGGCATCGTGCCCGTCCACTGATTCCTCATTTCTCAATTCAGGTAAAATTTTACCCGCCAATTGCTTTCCTAATTCTACGCCCCACTGGTCATAACTAAATACATTCCAAATTACACCTTGTACAAATATTTTGTGCTCGTAAGCTGCTAAAAGTGATCCTAAAGTTCGTGGTGTTATTTTCTTCACCAATATACTTGTAGTTGGCTTATTTCCTTCGAAAATTCTGAATGGTGTGTGGAATTCAATTTCACTTTCCGACATTCCTTTTGCCTTCAACTCGTTAATTACTTCTTCTTCCGTTTTACCATTCATTAAAGCTTCTGTCTGGGCAAAAAAGTTAGAAAGTAACATTTTATGGTGCTCTCCAATTGGATTGTGACTTTGTGCAGGTGCAATAAAATCGGCTGGAACAAGTTGCGTTCCTTGATGAATCAATTGGTAAAAAGCATGCTGTCCATTTGTGCCTGGTTCTCCCCAAATAATTGGTCCAGTAGAATAATCAACTTTGCTTCCATTTCTATCTACACTTTTCCCATTGCTTTCCATATCTCCTTGTTGGAAATAGGCCGCAAATCGGTGTAAATATTGATCGTATGGAAGAATTACCTGAGAAGCAGCTCCGTAAAAATTCACATACCAAACACCCAATAATGCGAGCTGCACTGGTATATTATTTTCAAATGACGTATTTCTAAAATGCGCTTCCATTTCTTGCGCGCCACTCAGCAGTTCTTCGAAATTGTTGAACCCAATAGTTAAACAAATGCTTAACCCAATGGCACTCCAAAGTGAATAGCGACCTCCAACCCAGTCCCAAAATTCAAACATATTTTCGGTATCTATTCCAAATTCAGAAACAGCTTTAGCGTTGGTGCTCAATGCCACAAAATGTTTCGCTACATAGGTTTCATCT
>Ga0105044_10003470_pt1 | contig 21665 bp, 15 predicted proteins | sample MAT01_FD_78092 | JGI IMG/M metagenome (GOLD analysis project Ga0105044, IMG submission 78092) | Freshwater microbial communities from Lake Fryxell liftoff mats and glacier meltwater in Antarctica - MAT-01 | ecosystem: Environmental > Aquatic > Freshwater > Ice > Liftoff microbial mat | place...
AGGCCGGCCCCACGCTACTGATCGCCAGTCGTAAAAGCATCGTCGTCTATCGCAGCAAGGCCTCGCGTCGGCGTTGGACACTCAGTGGTGACTGAACTTTCCGTACCGCAGCAAAAGTCTCACGCGGGCGGACGGTTTTCCGCTGAGGTGAGAAACAGGTGACAAGCAGGTGAGACGCTGGCTGGCGGCCGGGAATCCTCCATGTCACTATTCCATGCACTGCGGTATCCATCTACCCATCCGGAGGTCTCATGCGTGCCATCCTGTTCCTCACTGTGTCCCTGTTCGCGCTCTTCGCGTTCAACGCCGCGCTTACTGCCGCGGATGCGTCCCTCAACTCCCTGACCAAGGCCGAGGCCAAAGACGGCTGGCGTCTGTTGTTCGACGGCAAATCGCTCGATCAGTGGCGGGGCTATAAAAAGGAGACCCTGCCTGACGGCTGGAAGGTGCAGGATGACGGCTCCTTCTGCCGCACGGGCGGTGGCGACATCGTGACCAAGGAGCAGTTCGACAGCTTCGATCTGATGATCGAGTGGAAGATCAGCCCAGGCGGCAACAGCGGCATCTTCTACCGCGCGACCGAAGCGCACGGCGCGATCTACGAATCCGCGCCCGAGATGCAGGTCCTCGACAACACCAAACATGGCGACGGCAAGAATCCCAAGACCTCCGCCGGAGCGAACTACGCGCTGATCCCACCGCCCAAGGACGTGACCAAGCCGGCGGGCGAATGGAACCAGGCGCGCCTGCTGGTCGATGGCCAGCGGGTCGAACATTGGCTCAACGGCGAGAAGCTGCTGGAATACACCCTCGGCAGCCCGGAATGGACCGAACTGGTCAAAGGCAGCAAGTTCGCCGGCTGGTCGGACTACGGCAAGGCGCTGAAGGGCCACTTGGGGCTGCAGGATCACGGCGATCAGGTGTGGTACCGCAACGTGAAGATCCGCACACCAGCGGATGTCGCTGAGGCGAAGAAGAAGGCGAAGAAATAATGCGTTCGGCCTGGCTGTGGGCCTGGTTCCTGGCGGTGTCAGCCACCGCCGGCGACAGTCCGTTCCTCACCCACACCATCACTTGCTTCACGGCGGAAAACCGCGCCAACAAAGGCATCGCCATCGATCTGGCGGGCAAGGGCGGTGCGTGTTTCGACACCGACTTGGTGCGTTGGGCGGGCGCGTGGACCGGCGGCTACATCGAATTGAAGGGCTTGCCGTTCAAAGGTGATCACGGCATTCCAGGCCCCGACGCCAAGGGTGATCCGCTGTTCGTCACCAGCGCGGTGGCGGGCTGGTCGTTGGCGGGCGACGCTGGTTTCAAGGATCCCCGCGAGCTCGAACCATTCGGTCCGATCCCGGGCGAAATCGCGAAATATCGTGGCCTCTACCGCAGTGGTGACCAGGTGGTGATCCAGCTCAGCGTCGCCGGTGGGCAGGTGCGTGAACTGCTGACGGTCGAGGCGGTAGCGAACGGGCGTGCGGTGTCGCGTACGCTGAACATCGACAAGCTGCCCAAAAGCGCCTCGCTGCTGATCGCCGAAGCCAAAGGTGGTAGCGGTTTTGTCGGCAAGGCCGGTGCGAAATCCGGCGGGGCTGGCGGCGATGCCGATGACGGCGTGGCGGTACTCACGGGCGACGACGGACGTGTCCTCCAGATCGGCGTCATCGACGCGCCCAAGGGCGCCAAGCTGAACGTGACCAAGACTGGTCGGGTGTTCCTGACCCTGCCGGCGCTGAAACAGGCGACGCGGTGCAAGGTGGTGGTGTTCAGCGCGGGCAACGAGCCAGGGGACATCGCGCCGGTGCTCGACGCGGCGAAGACGGTTGCGGATCTTGAGGCGTTGTGCAAAGGCGGCCCATCACGCTGGCCGGCACCCAGCAGCACCCGTGGAGAGCTGGGCAAGGGCGACGGCCCGTATGTGGTCGACAGCATTCCCACCCCGTCTGGCTCGCAGTTTCCCACCACCTTCGGTGGCTTCGACTTCTTCAAGGACGGCAAACGCGCGCTGCTATCGACGTGGCATGGCGATGTGTGGCTGGTCAGCGGCATCGACGGCGAGCTGACGCAGGTGACGTGGAAACGCTATGCGTCCGGCATCTTTCACGGCCTGGGGCTACGCATCGTCGATGATGTTCCGTACGTGCTGGGCCGCGATCAGATCACCCGGCTCCATGACCTTGACCACGATGGTGAGGCGGACTTCTACGAGAACTTCAACAACGACGTGCATGTCACGCCGAACTTCCACGAGTTCACCTTCGACCTCCAGACCGACGCGCAGGGAAATTTCTACTTCGCCAAGGGCGGCCCGGTGCGTGCGGGTGGCAACGGTTGGGAGCGCATTTGCAAACACCACGGCTGCCTGCTGAAAGTATCCAAGGACGGAGCCAAGCTCGACATCGTCGCCACCGGTCTGCGTGCGCCCAATGGCATCAGCGTCGGCCCGAACGGGGAGTTCACCTCCGGTGACAACGAGGGCACCTGGACGCCGCAGTGCCGCCTCAACCTGATCAAGCCTGGTGGATTCTATGGCGTACCGCCACTCTCGCAGCGCACGCCGGAGCCAAAAATGTTCGACCAGCCGCTCTTGTGGATGCCGCACGACAGCGTCGACAATTCCAGCGGCGGTCAGGTGTGGGTGCCGAATGACGATCGCTGGGGACCGTTCAAGGGTCGGCTGCTGCACACCAGCTACGGCAAATGCGCGCTCTACCACGTGCTGATCGACAAGGCCAACAGCCAGGGTGCGGTGGTGAAGTTCCCGCTCGCCTTCCAGTCCGGTATCCTGCGTCCGCGTTTCAATCCGGTCGATGGCCAGTTGTGGATCTGCGGTCTGCGTGGCTGGCAGACCACCGCTGGACGTGACGGCTGTTTCCAGCGTGTTCGTTACACTGGTGCGCCGGTGACCATGCCGCTCGACTTCACCGTTAAAGGCAACGCGCTCAGGATCACCTTCACCGGCGAACTCGGCGACGAAGCTGGCGATGCCGGCAGCTACAACATGCAGGCGTGGAACTACCGCTGGGCTGATGCCTATGGCTCGCCAAAACTCAAGGTCAGCGGCGGTGGCGAGGGCAAGGACACCTGGAACGTCACCAAGGCCACGCTCTCGTCGGACAAGAAAACCGTCACGCTGCTGATCGATGGCCTCAAACCGTGCTGGCAATTCGAACTGGCCTACAAGGTCACCGACAAGGCCGGCGACCTGGTGAGCCAACAACTGATCGGCACGATCCACAGCACCGGGCGTTGATTGCAGGAGTGCTCGTAACAATCCCTGCATCATGCAGGGATTGGCTATGCACGATCAGGCGGAATGACCAACGCGCCGCGCCGTTTCCTTCCAGAAGCAGGCAGAATCGCGTTATGGTCTCGCAACCTTGGCACTCCAGTTGCATGTTGATCAGCCATGAAACTCTTCGCCTGTCAGTGTTGCGGAGCGCAGCTCTATTTTGAGAACGTCCGCTGCCTCGCCTGCGGTCATGAATTGGGTTTCATCGCCGACGCCAATGTGCTGACGGCGATTGAATTGAACCCGGATGGCACGTGGCGTTCACTGGCGCCCGGGTACGACGGTGTCCTGTGGCGCAAATGTGTGCGTTATGCCAACGACGGCGTGTGCAACTGGCTGGTGCGTGCCGATGACGCTCATGACTTGTGTCGTTCCTGTCGTATGACGCGCACCATTCCGGATCTGTCGCTGCCAGGACATCACGACGCCTGGCGACGGATGGAGAGCGCTAAACGCCGATTGGTCTACGGCCTGAGTTCTCAGGGTTTGCCGGTGATTGATCGTGAGCAGGATCCGGTCGGTGGCTTGGTGTTCGAATTCATCGCCGACACGCCACAGCAAAAAGCCATTACCGGCCACAGTGATGGTCTCATCACCGTCAACATCGCTGAAGCTGATCCGGTGGAGCGTGAACGCGCGCGGACCAATCTGCATGAATCCTATCGCACGGTGCTAGGCCATCTGCGGCACGAGAGTGGACATTATTTTTGGGACCGCCTCGTGAGCCGGGGCTCACGGATATGGGATGTGCGCGGATTGTTCGGCGATGATCGTCAGGATTACGCGGTCGCGATGCAGCGATATTACGATCAGGGACCACGTGCTGACTGGAACAACGGCTTTGTCAGTGCCTACGCCACCATGCATCCGTGGGAGGACTGGGCCGAGACCTGGGCGCACTACCTGCACATGGTCGATGCGGTCGAGATCGCCGGCAGTCTTGGTCTATCGCTCAGCACCCATCCCCAGGGGAGCACCGAGACCGGCGTAAAGATGGCCGCTCCGCAAGGTCCGGTGCGTTCCTTTGATGAGCTGTTGGCAGCGTGGGTCCCGCTGACTTTCGCCACCAACTGCCTGACCCGCTCCATCGGACACCAGGACTGGTTCCCCTTCGTACTCAGCGAAGGGGCGATCGCCAAACTGCGGCTGGTCCACGCGGTGGTCGCGGATGCACGGTCCGCACGTCCGGCGTTGGCGAAGGAGTCCTGATCGTCAGGCGAAGCAGGCGAGTGGCGTAGCACCACCCATGTACGGATCACTAGCGTAGGGCAGTCCCAGCCAGGTGGCGGCGGTAGCGTAGAGGTTGCGGTAATCGACGTTCGCCACCAGATTACCACGACTGTCGAGATCCTGTTGGCTGGTGCCTTTGGAGAGGCCCGGTTGAGCGCCGTAGAATCCTCCCTGGATGCCACCGCCGAGCAGGAAATGGCAGTTCGCAGTGCCGTGATCGGTGCCGACAGAACCGTTTTCCTCGACCCGACGACCAAACTCAGAGTAGGTCATGATCAAAGCGCGATCCCACAGACCATGCAGTTTTAATGCCGCGCGCAAACTGGCCATCGCCGACGAGACCTGTGCGAGCAGATCGGCATGTTTTACTTTTTGTGTCGAATGATTGTCGAAGCCGCCGATCTGCACTTTGTAGACCGGGATCTTCAGGCGTTTATCCGCCGCTACGCCACTGCGGTTAGTGGCAATCATTTGGGCGATCGACAGGCAGCGTTTCTCGAAATCGCTGTTGGGATTGAAGGTGATCCCTGAGCCGGTCATGGCGGCGGGTGTGTAGTCGTAGTGGTCGGCGCTGGTCGGCGGCACCGGTGCGGTCCCCTTGGGCGTCATCAACGCGTCGCGGAAGTCACCCGACGCCAGATAGACCTCGTGTTGTGTGGTCAGCAGGTGCTGAAAATGTGCGCTGGTTGCCACTCCCGGATTGGTGTCGGGCATGGAGTAAGAGCGACGGACGAACTCATCAGGTTTGCTCATTGCCAGGTAACGCACGCCCGCACGGCGCAACGGATTCGAACTGTAGCGTGACAGCAGCACGCCATGCGCAGTAAGATCAGACGGAGCCGTCGCGGCAGCAAACAACCGCCCCAACCAGTTGTCGGTGGGGAATTGACTCGGCGTGCCACCGCCGTTCCAGATGTCCATACTGCGGAAGTGCGAGAGGTTCGGGTTGGCGTAGCCGACGCCAAGTACGACGGCCAAGTCGTGTGTATCAGGAGTACCCGGATTCCAGGCAGACATCAGATGAGTCATGCCGGGATTCAGAGCAAATGGCTGAGTGGTGCCGACCGCGAAATTGGCGGTCGCATAGGGGGCCATTCCCAGGTAGGTCGCGCTCGAGGGAGAAAACCCATACTTCAGGTTCGGGCGTCTGCTCGGCACCGAACCAGTGCCTTTGTATTCCGGGACATCGTAGGGAATGACGGTGTTGAGCCCATCATTCCCACCGTCGAGTTCGATGAGGATGAGGAAGCGATCCCAATAGGGGCCACCACCGCTGGGCATAGTGATGCCCGCGTTGGCGCCGCTTGGCAGCAACACCGACGCCCCGACGGCTGCGGAGGTGGCAAGGAACTGGCGACGACTGATTGAGTTGGCCATGGCGGAGTGCCTCATTTCATGTGGTAGGCGGGGTCGCGGATGATGATCTGCAGCCGGCGGGCGAGTGGCGGTTCCCCCTGTTGAATCATTGGCTCAGCAAATATCCGTGGCACGGCGAGCATAAAATCAGTGGCACCATCCAGTAAAAACCGAGGCAGCTTGGCATCCCCCAGGTTGCGCAGATCCCAACCGTACCAGCCCAGGTGTTCGAAACGCGAGACCAGGGACTTGGCATTGATCCACGTCGTTCCGCCCAGCCAGCCCTTCACGATCGGTGGCGACAGCGGGTCCTGGTCCTCCTCGCTGTGGATCCACACGGTGCTGCTCCAGTTGTTGTCATTCGGTGTGATCTCCAGACTGCGGTAAAAACCGGCGATCAATTCGAGTGGCATCTTCAGCAGTTTGCGCGTCAGATCGGTCGCTCCATTACGGAACTGGGCGATGCGGAAGAACGCCTTGTAGAGCGGTTTCAATTCCCACGTGACGGCGAAGTCGGTCGCCAGTTCATTCACCTTGTTTGCGTCGGCCGACCCCAATGCCGGCATGATGCCGATAAATTCAGCCCACAACTTTTCGACCACCAATTGTGCCGCACGGGGCGGCTCGCCACCACTCATGCGCTTGTTCAGGATGACATTGATAATGTCTTCCACGTTGCCAGCGGTGCCGCCGTACTGCGCGGTGGCTCCGCCCAGAAACGTCATGTTGGTTAAGTCATCATGTTCGGTCGGCTTGAAGAGGTAGCCCTTGCGGCCGTCTAGGTTGTGGCCGGTGAAGGCACGGGCTACCGCAATGACATCGGTTTCGGTGTAGGAAGGGACGTTGGGCGTCGTCTGCCACTCGGGCGTGCGCTCTCCCAACATGAATAGTTCCAGCAACTCACGGCCGAAGTTCTCATTCGAAGGCACATCCTTCGGATCAGTGTTGGGCGCTCCCGGTGCCCGTGATTTCACATTGTTGGCGTTGTCCAGATAGAGCAGCATCGCCGGATGCAGGCACATGGCTTTGATGAAGTTGCGCAAGTTGCCGCTCGCATACGTGCGCAGCAAAGACAACCAGCTCCAGGCAATCTGCGGTTCCTCGATGTCGTCGATGTTGACCACGAAGTGGTTGCCCCAGAAGGCCACTAAACGTTCAGTGAGCGGACTGGAGGTCTGCGCAATCTCGCGCAGCCACCACTGTTTGAGTTCGTTGCGACGCGGCCACTTCTGATCGTTGTAGGTGTCTTGCGCCGCCGCGCTGAGAGCGCTGAACTCTGCCCACGTCAGAATCGTGGCGTTGATCCACGAAAGTGCGCCCTGTACCGGCGCGGTGCGCATGCCATCCACCAGCATGTCCACGGCGGTATTGTAGGGGACGCCCATCAACCCCATCACGTCATCCCAGGATCCTCCGAAGCCGGTACGTGCGGCGAGATGTCGCGACTCGGCATAGGTGGTGAATCCCGGCAGGCCCAGCGCTGCCACCGTGGTGGGCGAGGGATTGAAGGTCACGGTGATGTCGAGGTCTTGCGTGCCGCTATCCGCGTGCACGAGAAACGAACGTGACGAGGTCGCGCCTTTCTTGCCCGGATCCCGTTCCAGGCCGACGGCACCACTGAGCGTCTTGACCACGCCGCCGCTCACCGGTTGGACCGTGCCATCGACGGTGACCGGTGCGCCAACTGGCGAGGCAGTCACCGCTTGGATTTCAATTGCTGTTATGGTCAGTGCCGGTGGCAGGTCTCCACCACCGCCTCCGCCACCGCCTCCGCCACCGCCGCCACATCCTGCCAGCACCGCTGGCAACAAGATCGCGGCACCCAAAACCAGCGCAGTCGCATCCGGAGAGGGAACCACCTGGGATGGCGTCACCTGTGTACCATCGGCAGCGGGCTGATGGGCCATGACCGGACTTTCTGATGACGGAGGGAGGACACTCATCCTGGCACCGGAGCGAAGTGGGGTACCGACGCGCTTTCGATGCGCACGGTGCGGGACTCGGACCGGCCATCATCAGCGATGGTGGTCAAGAGAACTAGGCGATCTGCAGTGACGGTGACCGCGTGGGCGAAGGCATAGCCGACAAGCGTCACCGCAACGCCATTGGCGGTGAGCGACACCACCCGGCTGGCGACCGTGCCACGCAAGGTGACGGTGGCAGAAGCGATGCTGGCCATCGGAACCTCCTAGCGGATGTCGTCAGACGTGGCGTCGGCCACCGGTGAGGACGCCGACTTCCAATGTTGGATGATCCGTTGATCGCGGGTGGTTGAAATGCCGGACTCTGCAACACCGAGGTTGCCGCCACACACACCACTACCACGCACCAAAGTGCGTTACGCGTGCGGCACAACCACTTGCGTCGTCAGCTCCAAACCTCGACGGTGGGCTCGTTCATCCCTGGCAGCCACACGATGCGCTCCGGCAGGATTGGAGTGCCGCGGGCGAAGGCGACGGCGTTCTCGGCTGATTGCACTTCCATCTGATACCGACCGTCATGGCTGCAGCTGCCTTGATGGCAGCAGAGGAACACGTTGGGCAGGGTGTTGAGCGGCCCGTTGTACGGTTCGTGGTGATAGACATCGAGCGCCGCGCCACCCAGGTGGTTGCTCACCAGCAAGTCGTAGAGCGCCGCTTCGTCGAGCACCTCGCCGCGACAGGTGTTGAGCAGGTACGCGCCTTTGCGCATCAGCGTCAAGCGTTCACGTGACAGGATGTTTTCCGTGCGGCGGGTGTACGGCAGATGCACGGTGACCGCGAGACTCTGCTCCAGCAGTTCCTCCAGCGACACGTAGCGCACCTGGTGTTGCGCTGCCCAGGCGTGGTCCTCAACGAGGTCATGGGCGATGACGTTCATGCCGAAGGCACGCGCGATCACCGCCACCTGACGACCGATGCGACCGCACCCCAGGATGCCGAGCGTCTTGCCCTGCCACAGGATGCCGGTCAGGCGGTTCCACTTGCCCTGGCGCATGCCTTCGTGCGATTCGATGAAACGGCGGCTGAGACTGATGAGCAGGCCGAAGACCTGTTCGACCACGCTGCGCGCCGGCGCATCCGGTGTGTAGGTGACAGCGATGCCGTTTTTCATGCAGAAGCCGACATCGAGGCCGTCGAGGCCGACGCCGACACGGGCGATGTGCTTGAGCTTCGGCAGCCCGGCAGCAATGACTTCAGCGGGCAATGGTTCGGTACCGGCCAGCAGGATCTCTACATCACCGAGCAAGGCGGCGGTCTCTGCCGGGGCGTGTTTGCGCCGATGCGGCGACAGCCGGTAGGTGATCCCACCGCGGTCGAGCACGTCGAGCGGATCGCTGGTGGAAAGACCGTAGGGGTAGCTGGAGACTTGGGCGGTTGGCACGGGGCGGGCATCGTGTGCCGGTCGCCAGAAAAACAACGCGGCGCGCCGGTATCCGGCGCGCCGCGTGGAGGTATTATTTCATCTGCCTGATCAGGCGATCAGGTCAGCGGATCAGCGATCAGTCAGCGCGTGGCCAGCTTCTCGATGACCTTGCTCATGCGATTGATGCGCTTCTGGATCGATTCGAGGTTGGCGCTCAGCAGGCGAATGGTGGCCTTGGCCACACCCGGCAGCTTCGGACGACCGGGCTTGCCCTTGGGCTTGGCCTTGCCAGTGCCTGGTGGGCGACCGCGGCGCTTGCCGGCTTTGCCGTCTTTGCCGCCACGAGGACCGCCGATGGCAGCAACCTTCTCCTCGGTGATACCCAGGAACTTGGCGTATTTGCTGAGCGAGCGGCTGTTCGGCGCCGAGTGGCCGCCGAGCACGGCGCGCAGCGACGGAGCGCTGATATCGAGCGCTTTGGCGGCGGTGGTGAAGTTCAGATCGGCCGACTTGATCTTGGCGGCCAGCAGGGAGGACAGTTTAGCCATGGAGGGCTCCTGGAATGCGGCATCCGTGAGGGGATGCGTGGGATGAAAAGTGGATCGCCGACAATCGGCGGTTCGCAGGGGAGTCAGATGAGATGTGAAAGACGCAGCAGCAGAAACGCGGGGAAAGAAAGTGGGAAACGGCACTCGGCTCTCGGCACTCGGCACTCGGCACTCGGAATGGCTACTCGGAACCGTGAGTCGGAGGCACTCGCGGAAGAAACGCGGATTTATCTCCTTTTCGGCCGAAGGTCGTGAGAGGTTGTAATGGGGGGGAAAGTATTCAAGAAATTTCTGATCTTGCTTGTGCTTCCGACCACGTGAGGGGAACTGACCGATTGCCTTGGTTGGACCGCCCAACCGTCGCAGAGCAAGAACCGCAAACCATCCGTCACGGGACAGAAACCTCGCACTGAACGAGTCGCAGAACGGAGAGATTTATTGGCGAAACATCACCAGGATGTGGTTGCGTCTGTGCGGTTGTTCACCACCCTGCGCGCCCATGACCGAACCCTGGACTCGTCGCCGTCTGATCATCGCCGGATCCGCTGGTCTGCTATTGGCGACAGCATGTGGACGGCAACCGCAGTCGGCCCGCGCTCCCGCTCCCACTACCGCGCCGGTCAATCCCCGCTCAGGTGGCCTTTGGTACGAAGTGGCCGAGGGCGACACCCTGTCATCGATTGCCCGTCGCAGCGGCTCAACCGTGCAGGCGATCGTCGACGGCAATAATCTCACCGGCAAGGTGCTGATTCCCGAGACGCGTCTGTGGATTCCCGGCGCGTCGCAGGTTGGCTCCGATCCGCTCGCCCATCTCAGCGCGCCGGAAGACGATGTTATTCCGCCGACGCCGATGACGGACGACGTGCCAGAGCCCGAGCCTGATTTACCCGCCTTGTCCGGCACCGGCTACGTGTTGGTGCCACGCTCACGCTGGACCAAGGTAGCGCCGCGCAGCAACAGCCGGCCGATCGGTCGCGTGACGCGCATCACCATTCACCACACGGCGGAACACGGTGCGGTCGCAACGCTGCCCGACATCGAGGTCATCCGCCGGATCGAGAACTACCACCGCAACGGCCGTAAATGGTGCGCCATCGGTTACCATTACTTGGTCGGTAAAGATGGCCGGGTGTACGAAGGCCGTCCGGCCAATTTGCAGGGCGCGCACGTGTTGTCCGAGAACGAGAACAATATCGGCATTTCGATGATGGGCGACTGGGACAAGAAATTGCCGTCCGCCCGTCAGCTCAGCGCGCTCAAGTCTTTCCTCGAAGACACCCGTGATCGTTTCAAGGTCGGAAAAAATCGCGTGTACGGCCATCGCGATCTTAACCGCAGCGTGTGCCCAGGCGAAGCGCTTCACGGGTGGTTACGCAAGTCCTACCGCGCTTGAGGCGGCGATAGTTCCAACGGTGCCGGTGGAAGTAAAGGCACTCCCGGCGCAGCGTATAACTCAGGCCGCGGTGGTCGGCGCATGACCCAGATCATCAACGCAATACCACCCACCAGCATTGGCAGGGTGTAGAGTTGCCCTTTGCTCATCCAGTCGAAGAACACCGGCTGGCCACGATCGGGCTCGCGGAAGAATTCGCCGACGAAACGCCCAACGCCATATAGCAGCAGGAACCAGGCAAAAGTCAGGCCGGGACGGCGATGGCGCGCGTGGATCCACATCAGCACGGCGAACAATAAAAAGCCTTCGAGCACGGCAGCGTAGAGCTGGCTGGGATGACGCGGAACGGCGTTGGCGATCTGCACGGCGAGTGGAGCGTTCTCGGGCACGGGGGCCGATTTGGGAAAGATCACGGCCCATGAAACCGTGGTCGGTCGGCCCCACAACTCGCCATTGATGAAATTGGCGAGGCGGCCGAAGCCGATGCCGAGTGGTCCGCCGGCAGCAATGATATCGCCTAAGACCCAGAACGAGCGGCTGCGTTTATAGGCGAACCAGCCCATACCCGCCCCGAGCCCGATGATGCCACCGTGGCTGGCCATGCCGCCATCCCACACCTTGAAGAGGTAGAGCGGATTGGCGATCAGTTCCGACCAGCCGTAGAGCAGGCAATAGCCCACGCGCCCGCCAATGATCATGCCCAGGCCAGAGAACAGCACGAAGTCCTGGATCTCTTCGCGGCGCAGTGGCGCGCGTCCGGCGTCGCTCCAACGTCGAACGATGAAATAGCCACACACCAAACCAGCCAAGTAGGCGAGACCGTACCAGCGGATGCCGATGTCATGCAGCGGGCCGATGTCGTACGGCCCCAGGCCTGGGACGAACGGACTGAAATCAGCGATCAGGTGCTCAGCCACGGATGTTCACCCATGAGCAAGAGAGCGGATTGGGCACATTGCTGAGCGCAGCCCGCCGCAGGGATTTCCGACTGTGGATTGCGTGCATAGAGTGCGGCACTGTCTTGGCGACCAACGACCACGCAAGGAGACCACCGTGACGATTCCGGTGCCGCAAGCGATCCTCGATTCACTGACCGACGTGCCGATGCCGAGTGTGCCGGCGTGTGCGCTGCCAGAAACCATCCTGCGCGTGGGTAACGTGGAGTTGCCGCTGATCACCTGCGGCACGTTGGTGGTGGGCAGCGGCGCCGCCGGCCTGCGTGCCGCGGTCGAACTCCATCGTCGTGGTGATCAGGTATTGGTCGCGAGCATGGCGCTTTATGGCGGCACCAGTGCCTGTTCCGGCAGCGACAAGCAGACGCTGCACACCGCTGGCACCTCCAATCGGGGCGACGATTTCATTGCGCTGGCCAAGGCCCTGGGTGCCGGTGGCTGCATGGACCTCGACACCGCCTATGTCGAGGCAGTTGGTTCGCTGCACACGTTGGTCGGTCTGCAGTACCTGGGATTGCCGTTGCCGCAGGACCGTTTCGGCGCCGTGCTGCGCTATCAGACCGACCACGACGAGGTCGGGCGCGCGACCAGTTGCGGACCGCGCACCTCGCGCCTGATGGTGAAGGTGCTGGCGGCAGAGGCCGTACGTCTGGGTATTCCGATGCTGCGCAAATGTGAGGTGGTGCGTTTGCTCACTGGCGTGGTCGATGGCGTCGATCGTGTGATCGGTGCGCTCGCCATTGATCAGGATCGCCGCGCCTCCAATCACGGATTCATCGTCATCCGTTGCCACAGCCTGGTGTTGGCGAATGGCGGCCCGGGGGAACTCTACCGCGATTCGGTGTATCCCGCGCATTGTTACGGTGGCCTTGGCTTGGCGATCGAAGCCGGCTTGACGTTGACCAATCTTAGCGAGAGCCAGTTCGGTATTGGTACGCGGCGCACGGAGTTCCCGTGGAATCTGTCGGGCACCTACGTGCAGGTGATGCCGTACGTGTTCTCTCGCGACGCCGAGGGCAAGGAATATAACTTTCTTGCGGAGCATTACCGCACCACGCGTGAACTGGTGTCGAACGTCTTCCGCAAGGGCTACCAGTGGCCGTTCCATGCGACGCGCATGCTCGACTTCGGCAGCTCGCTGGTCGACCTCGCCATCGCCATCGAGTCACGACGTGGGCGCACAGTGTACCTGGATTTCACGCGTAATCCGCTGGCTGGAGCGGATGGCCGGGAGTTTTCACTCAGTGAACTCGACGACGACGTGGCGGCGTACTTGCGCAACAACGAGGCGCTGCAAGCAACGCCGATCGGACGACTCCAACGGATGAATCCGCTAGCGATTGAACTGTATCGCATGCACGGTTACGACCTGACGCGTGACCCGTTGCCGTTCAACGTCAACAATCAGCACATGAATGGCGGCGTGGCGGTAGATCTGTGGAATGAGTCCTCGCTGTCCGGTTGTTTCGCCGTCGGCGAGGTCGCCGGCACACATGGCGTAACGCGTCCCGGTGGTGCGGCGCTCAATGCCGGTCAGGTCGGTGGCCTGCGGGCTGCCGAACAGATTGCCAGCCGTCGTCTGGCTCTACCGGATTCGTCGCTTGGCACAGTAGCACAGCAGCAGATCAGTGCGGCACTGACGTTCGCTCGTTCATCGCTGGAGCAATCCGCTGGTCGCAGCATCGCTGACGTACGTAGCGAGCTCCAGGCGCGCATGTCCGACCACGCGGGGTTCCTCTGCGCGGTGGACGGCATTCCTGGCGCATTGGCAGCAGCCGTTGCGTTACGTCGTGCGGTATCCGTCCACGGATTCGCCCAGGTGCGTCCCGCTCAGGTGGTGGACGTGTTCCGCTGGCGCCATCTGGCGCTCGCCAGTGAGGCGGTGCTTACTGCCATCGCGCGTCATGTCGCAGATGGTGGCGGCAGCCGCGGTGCTCGCGCGTACTTGGCGGTAGATGGAACTGCAGTCCCGCATGGACGTACTGGACCGCTGAGCGACTACCGTTTCCGCGTCGAACGCAGTGAGGACCGTACGTACAAACTGATGGTGCGCTGGACCGGCGACGGTTTCACCACCGAACGTCAGCCATTGCGCGGCATGGAATCACCGGCGGGCATCTTCTTCGAAAAAAACTGGGGGCCGTTCTTGACTGGTGCGATCCACCAGCCGGGGTTCAGCCACCGCTGATGTCGGATGTCTTCCGCCCCTGGGACCCCCTGGGACCGCGGGCCACTGGCCAATGCTGGAAAGCTAAGGCGAATGAATTGAACCGCCACGACGCGACGACGCCACGGGAAGGCGGAAAACCGGTGAATTGTCCGGCCCTGGCCTCGGTTTCGCACCGTGGCGTCGTCGTGTCGTGGCGGTTCAATTGAATTTGATGTTGGCGGGGTCTTAGCTTTCCCGCATTGGCCACTGGCCCGCAGTTCACTGCCATGTCGAAGCCCGCTCCGAAGCCACGGAGAAGAACGTATTCGTCATTCGCCGGGATGCATATTCGGATGATATTTCTTGGACTTTAGCGGACCCCAACGGGGGCGACGCTGAGGGCCAGGGCTTTCAGCCGGCTTTCAGCCCTGGGAACGGTCGGCGATGCCGGTGAACAGGCGCTCGTGCTCTGGTTCGCGCGCCTGCTCGGTCAGGAACGGCACGATGCGTTCGAGTGCTGAGTGCGCGCCGCGATCGAGCGGTTGTTCGATGAAGCGGTGGCCGACGCCGGTCAATATGGCGAGCGTGCTCATTTCATCGGCCTCGATGGCGTGGGCGTGCAGGCGCTGCGCCAACTTTGCCGGGACATCGGGGTCGCTGTCGCCGTGCAGCAGCAGCAAGGGCGGCAGACTTGCGGCCGGCAGGTCCATCGGGCTGAGCAGGTGGCGCTGATTGCCGGCGAATTGATCAAGCGCTTTTGCCACCGTGGACGAACAGCCTTCCCAGTGTTCCAGCGTCGGGGTCACGCCGCAGGCGATCGCACCACGCACGCGGATGCGTGCGTCGCTGGAGAGTTGCGACGCGACCGTCAGCGCAGTCAGGCTGCCGGAGCCGCTACCGAGCAGCACCACCGTGCTGTCGCTGGCTCCAGCAATGGCTGATTCTTCGAGCGCCTTGGCGATGCCGGCTTTCACGTCATCCACCAAGTCATGGCCGAAGCGCGCGCCGTCACCGAATTGGCGGTGGCCGATGGTGGCGGAGGCGAAACCCAGTTCCGCGAGGTGCAGGGCGAGCAGCCGCAAATCTTGGTGCCGGCCTTGCGACCACCAACCGCCATGGATGAGCGCCACCAGTCCGCGAGCGGTCAGACGCTCCGGGATGAACACGTCGATCTGCTGACGTGGGTGATTGCCAAAGGGCTGGGCGAGGACGGCGTGCAAGGCGGGCATGGGGAATCCAAGGTGACAGGCTAGGGCTAGGGCTAGGAGCTTGATCTCAGCGACCGTGGCCTAGTTGGCCATCCCTGTCGTGAACCTCGCACTTCGCACCTCGCACCTCGCACGGTTGTCCGGCGGGTTGCAGGAGGGCTTGATGAACGCGCGGGATGCTCGACATCGGCGCAGGGGGTGCAACCGCGATGGACTGCGATGGAAACGCGACACCCCTGGCGGATAGCCAGGGGTGTCGCGTGGAAACCACGAAGAAAGCCCGATTATTCGGCGGCGGTGTCGCCGGCGGTCGGACCGTCGAGCAGGTTGAGATTCGTTGACTTGACCTTGGCCGCGATCTCGGCGGTGATCTTGGGGTTGTCCTTGAGGAACTGCTTGGAGTTCTCGCGGCCCTGGCCGAGTTTCACCGGGCCGTAGGTGAACCACGCGCCGGACTTCTGGGTCACCTTGGCGAGGACCGAGAGGTCGAGCAGGTCGCCGGTGTAGCTGATGCCTTCGTTGAACATGATGTCGAACTCGGCCTTGGTGAAAGGCGCGGCAACCTTGTTCTTCACCACCTTCACGCGCACGCGGTTGCCGACGACTTTTTCACCTTCAGTGATCGAGGTCACGCGGCGGATGTCGAGGCGCAGCGACGCGGCGAACTTGAGCGCGCGACCACCGGGCTGAGTCTCGGGGCTGCCGTAGATCACGCCGATCTTTTCACGGATCTGATTGATGAAGACCACGGTGGCCTTGGACTGGCTGATGGCGCTGGTGAGTTTGCGCATGGCTTTGGACATCATGCGCGCCTGGACGCCGACTTGGTTGTCTTCCATCTCGCCGTCGAGTTCGACCTTGGGCGTCAGGGCGGCGACCGAGTCGACTACCACCACGTCCACGGAATTGGAACGCACCAGCAGGTCGCAGATGTCGAGCGCCTGTTCGCCGTAGTTCGGCTGGCTGACCAGCAGGTCGTCGAGCTTGACGCCGATCTTTTCCGCCCAGGTGGGATCGAGCGCGTGTTCCGCGTCGATGAAGGCGACCACGCCGCCTTCTTTCTGCGCCTGCGCCGCGATCGACAACGCGAGGGTGGTCTTACCCGAGGATTCCGGACCGTAGATCTCAACGATACGGCCGCGGGGCACACCGCCGATGCCGATGGCGAGATCGAGGCTCAAGCAGCCGGTGGAGATCGAGCCGACTTCGACCTTCTCGAACTGGCCGAGGCGCATGATCGAGCCTTTGCCGTAGGCCTTGTCGATCTGGTCGAGCGCTGCTTCGAGGGCTTTCTTCTTGGCTGGATCGGTTGAGCTGTTCATCGACAGCTTCGGATCGGCGGCCTTATCAGTTTTGTCGGCTTTGGTGTCAGCGGCTTTGGGAGCGGGGGAGTTCATGGGTTTGGTCCTGGTACGAGGTGTGTTTGGTTAGGTGAGTCAGAGATGAAGGAGTGCGACCGATCAGCGAATGGATCGCTGCATTGCTCGTAGCTCGTAGCTCGTAGCTCGTAGCTCAAGCGATCGTGCGGTAGACGAAGGCCAGCGGGCCGACGATCTCGACGCTGGCGGACAGCGCCTTGTGCACGACGAGCGGTTTGTAGTTGGGATTCGCCGGGATCAGTTCGATGCGGTCGTCGTAGAAACGCACGCGCTTGAGCGTCGCCTCGCCGTCGACCACCACCGCGGCGACCTGGTTGTCGGCCACCGGCGCGCCGTGTTGGATGACCGCGTAGTCACCGTCGAGGATGCCGTCGTCGATCATCGAATCGCCGCGCACCTTGAGCGCGAAACGACCGGGATTCGGCGTGAGGTCGGAGAGGTAACCGGCGTGCTGTTCGCTCGCCAAGATCGGCACACCGGCGGCGATGGCGCCGATCACCGGCACACCCTTGCTTGCGGGGCTGCGACCAATGGCGGTCCAGCCGGCCTCAGTCAGCGAGACGTTGCGCTTCTTTTCGCGGTCGGCGTGCAGCAGGCCTTTGCGCACCAGCGCATCGACGTGCTTGCTGACCGCCGAGGGAAAGGCGTAGCCGAAGTGGGTGGCCACCTCGGCACGACTGGGCTGTCGCCCCTCGTTCTGCGCATCGGCGAAGTAGTGAAGGATCTTCGACTGCTGGGGAGGGAGTGCGCGGCTCATGGCGGCGGAGCATGGGGTGGTGCTGACCCATGTCAATACAGACACCAGTAGGCAGTTGGGAGGGTTCGTACAGCCCGCGGGAAAGCCTTGGCTGTTTGCAGAGAAAATGCGTTTTCCCCTGAATTATCGCACTTTCTTCTGATCCATGCCACAGCGTGGCCCGCGACCAACGACGATTTTTTGTCGCCGACGGAAGGGTCCGGCGCTCGTCATTTGTACGGAAATTGGATCGTGGCTACTCACTCATCTGCTGGTCAGGTGGTGTGCGTTTTGCAGGAAATCAGTCAGATGATCCGCACCTGGTCGGATGGTCTGGGCGACCCACCGCGCATGTGGTCATCGGTGTGGTGAATCGCGGATGAACCATACGCGAGCTGCAACGATTACCTCCCATCACCAGCGCACAGAGGTCGGTCCTGGAGCCGCGGCGGATATCCGTCGTGTGATGGGGACGATCGTTTCGCGCTCACGACGGGGACACCATGAAGTTCATTCGCCTACTGATGGTGCTGTTGACGATGACGGCGGCTTTTTCCGCCGATGGCGTGGTGGTGCCGGTGAACAACGATCCGTTTGCCGAGGTCACTCGCGGTGCGTTACGAGTGGTGAGGGCGGACGGCGTGGTAGTCGAATGTCCGCTCAAGCACTCCGCCTACGCGGTCGACATCGCTGGACCGGTGGCGCAGGTCACCTTGGTGCAGACCTTCACCAATCCATTTCCGGAACCGATCGAAGCCGTCTACGTCTTTCCGTTGTCGCACGAATCCGGCGTGAATTCTCTGGAGATGGAAGTCGGTGATCGTCGCATCGTTGGGGCGCTGCTCCGCCGCGAGGATGCGCTGGTGGTCTACCAAGATGCCAAGGCGATCGGTCGCACCGCCAGCCTGCTGAATCAGGAACGCCCGAACATCTTCACCCAGAGCATCAGCAATCTGCCGCCCGGTGGCGAGGTGCGGATCCGCATCGGGTATGTCGAGCGCCTGACCTACGATCGTGGTGCGTACGAGTTCCACCTGCCGCTGGTGGTCGGACCGCGGTTCATCCCGGGTTCGCCGACTTCTGGCGTTGCGGCGTTGGATCCGGCAGTGGCCAAGGTCGCGGTTCCGTTGGATGTGCGGCTTGGCGCCGGTGCCCCGAAAGGCACCGGCCGTCAGCCCGATACCAACGAGGTACCAGATGCCTCACGCATCACGCCACCAGTCTTGCAGCCAGGAGTGAAGACACCATTCGATGTCTCCATTGCGGTGCGTATCGCGGCGGGCATGGCGATTCGCGACGTGCGTTCGGTCCATCATCGGGTGCATCTGGTGCGGCCGGACGCGGCCAGCGCAGCGATCACGCTCGATCCCAGCGACGCTCTGCCGAACAAGGATTTCGTCGTGCGTTACGCCGTGGATGGCGAACGCCCTGCCGTCGGCGTCATCACGCACCGAGCCGACGATGGTGGTTACCTGTTGCTGACCCTGCAGCCCGGACAACTCGATCAGCAGTTGGAGAAACGCGTGCCGCGTGATCTGTGTTTCCTGGTCGATGTTAGCGGATCGATGAAGGGGAAGCCGTTGGCGAAGGTCAAGGAAGCTATCCAGAAGTTCCTAGCGTTGGCCGGTCCACAGGATCGGTTGCAACTGGTGACCTTTGCTGGTTCCGCTCATACCTGTTTCCCCACCTACTTGGCGGCGACACCGGAAAACATCCGCGCTGCGATGGTCGAGGTGGAGCGCATGAACGGTGGCGGCGGAACCCGGATGTTGGAAGGGATCAAGGCCGTGCTCGACGAACCGCTCGATCCCGTGCGTCAACGCGTGGTAGTGATGTTGACCGACGGCTACATCGGCAATGAGAAAGAGATCATCAGTGAGGTGGGTCGCCGCTTGTCGGATCGCCTGCGCTTCTGGTGCCTCGGTGTTGGCTCGTCGGTCAATCGTTTCCTGATCGATGGTGTGGCAGAAGTCGGCGGCGGCATGGGCAAGGTGCTGGGCTTGGACGAGGACGCCCTGCCAGTGGTCAGCGACATGATGAGCCGTATCCAGCGCTCGCAGCTTGATGACGTGGAGATCGACTGGGGCGGTCTGCCAGTCAGCGAGGTCGTGCCGGAAAAGATCACCTCGTTGTGGTCTGGTCAGCCCGTGCAGATCTCCGCACGTTGTGCGGTTGATCAGCCAACCTCCGTCACGGTGACGGTACGTGGGCGCTCAGAGGGTGCCGCGGTTGCCATCCCGGTGACGGTGTCGCTGGCTCAAGCGCCAGTCGGCATGACGGCGGTGCGTACCATCTGGGCGCGGCAACGGAGCGCGGGCCTGCAACGCCAGCTCATCACCAACCACGACCAAGACCTGGTGGAGCAGATCACCGCGCTCTGCTTGCAGTATTCATTGATGAGTCCGTACACCAGCTTCGTCGCGGTAGATGAACGCATCATCAATCCCGGTGGCAGTGGGCGCCGCATCGATGTCGCAGTGCCGTTGCCGGAGGGTGTCAGCATCTCAGCCCTGCCCGTACTGAAGCGCGAGGCGGCCGCCGAACACGCGGCCGAGTTGTTGGTCGACAACCAGCCGGCGATGGTCAAAGGTCGTGAGATGGGCAGCACTGGCGCTTTCATGGCGATTGGTGCCGGTGGTGGTTCCGCTGGAATGTTCGGCAGTCGCACCGGTGGAGGTAAGCGCGCTGCGCTCCTGGCGGCTGGCGGCACCATCAAGGATCTCGCTATTGAAGACGCCGCGTTGCGGTTCCTCAAACGCCATCAGTCGCCCGACGGCTCCTGGCATCCGCTGACCTACGTCAGCGTCTGTACGGAAGGCATGAAGTGTGAGCCGGGTGTTGGCGGGGTTGACGACCAGATTGCTGTGACCGGACAAGTCGTGACTGGATTCCTGTGTGCGGGCTACGACCACAAGACGCCGAACAAATATCGTGGCCTGGTCGAACTCGGTCTGGCCTTCCTGCGTAGTCGACAACAGCCGGATGGCGCGTTGGCCACCACGATTGAGGCGCATGCGCATGCGCTGACCGCGTTGGCCGAGGCGTATGCGATGACCAATGATCCGGTTCTGAAGGAGCCGGCCCAACGTGCGATCACATGGTTGCTGGGCAAGCGTATCGCCGGTGCCGATGGCAAGCCCATTGCCTGGGGCGATGAAGCCGGCGTCAGCACGGCACTCACGCTTGATGCGACGTGCGCGTTGCGGGCAAGTCTATCTGCCGGGCTGAATGTCGCCGACAGCCTGGAACGGGTGAGAGCCTGGACCGCGATGGCCTGGAAAGCAGCAAACCCACAGTGGTCATCGCTGCACCCCAATCAGCCATCCTACTTCCCTGCGCGTTGGACGACCACCGGTCAGATACAGGGCGAAGATGCGGCTGCCGGCGCGACGTTCATGATACTGCTGGGAAATCCAGGCGGTGACGTGGCGTTGTCGTCGCTGATGAACCGCCTCAAGGCGTCGGCGCCGGAACCCGCTGCGGCCCTGCGTGAACCGCGCCTGTTCTACCTCGCTACCCTGGCCGGATTCCACGTCGGGGGCGAGTGGTGGACCTGGTGGAACACCACCTACCGCGTGGGAGTTCCCGCCGCTCAGCGTACCGGCGATGGCTGCTTCGATGGCAGTTGGAATCCGTCCGCCGAGATGACGCGTGGTCGCCTACAAAGCACCGTACTAATCCTGCGATCCACCCAGGTCTATTACGCCTATCGGCGGCGGTGAACGACGAAGGGGATCCTTGCTGGAGCGTGTTGCCTGGGAAAAGCGCCAGGTGATCCACCACGCTGAAAGGCGCGTGCGGTACGCAGGCGCCGCCAGCTACGACAGGTTGCTGGGCAACGTGGCAATGTTGGTGAGCGTACCACCGCGCATCCACCCGCTTGCGGAGTTCCCATGTTCAGCCGCCCCGTTCTGTCCCACCTCATCCCGACCATGATCGGCCTTGCCATGCTGGCCGTGCCGTTGTCAGCGCACCTGTCAGCGCAGGACTTCTCCGCCAGCACCATCGTCGCTCCAGGCGCGCAGTTGGAGAAACTCTCCGGCGAGTTCTCTTTCACCGAAGGCCCGGCGGCGGATGCC
>Ga0105044_10003472_pt1 | contig 21662 bp, 15 predicted proteins | sample MAT01_FD_78092 | JGI IMG/M metagenome (GOLD analysis project Ga0105044, IMG submission 78092) | Freshwater microbial communities from Lake Fryxell liftoff mats and glacier meltwater in Antarctica - MAT-01 | ecosystem: Environmental > Aquatic > Freshwater > Ice > Liftoff microbial mat | place...
AGCCAGACAGCGCGAGCCTCCCGCGAAAGGCGCAGCCAGACAGCGCGAGCCTCCCGCGAAAGGCGCAGCCAGACAGCGCGAGCCTCCCGCGAAAGGCGCAGCCAGACAGCGCGAGCCTCCCGCAATCGGCGACGAATAGCGACGACGCCGCACTCACGCGCCTTGGCACCATCCTCGGCACGCCCCGCTACATGAGCCCGGAGCAGGCCACGGGCCTCCCCGCGACCCAGCGCTCGGACGTGTGGAGCCTCGGCTGTGTCCTCTACGAGGTCGTCGCCGGGGTCGCCGCCGTCAGCGAGGGTTCGAGCGAAGAGGTCATCGAGCGGGTCAAGCGCGGCCAGACCATCGACCTCGAGCGCGCCGCCCCCGAGCTCCCGCCCGAGGTCCTCGCCATCGTGAGGCGCGCCCTCCAACCCGACCCGTCTCACCGCTACGAGGACGCCAAGGCCCTGTCGCGCGACCTCGCGAGCCACCTCGACGGTCAGCGCGTCAGCGCACACGCCTATACCGCCTGGGAGCTGGTCGTCCGACTCGCCCGCGCCTGGAGAAAGCAGCTCATCGTCGCTGGTATCGCGCTCGTCGCGCTCGTCGCCTTCGTGCTCGTCGCGTTCAGCGAGATCGAGGCCGAGCGCAATCGCGCCCTCGACGCCGAGGCGCGCGCCCTTTTTGCCGCCGACTCCTCGCGGCGCGCCGAGGACCGTGTTCGCGGAGTCCTCGCCGAGTCCGACGTCTCGCTGTCCCGGGCCCTCACCGATGAGGCGATCGGTCGCTCGCTGGCCGCCGCGCGCCCCGAGGCGGAGGTGCTCGCGGCGCACGCCATCGCGCTCGGCGACTCGCCGCTGGCGATGGGTGTGCTCGCGTCGTGGGACGCGATGGCGGCGCCGACCCTCTTGTCGCGGATCCCTCGTCCCAAGGAGTGCGTCGACCTCGACCTCTCGCCGGACGGTCGCTTGTTGGGGTGCCGGGAGCGCGGAGCCATCTCGCTCCACCGCTTCTCCGAGCCCATGGGAACCAGCCTGAGCCCGACCCTGTCACGGCTCTGGCGCACCTCGGTCGAGAGCCGCGGGGCGGCGCTCCTCACCGGGGCCGGCCTCTTCGCCACGGGAACCCGCGCGGACCACACCTCGTTCTTCGCGTTGGCCGACGGTGTCCAGCGACCTTCGCCGCCGATGAGCTGCTGCGGCCTCGCCGTCAAGGCGAGCGACAACGGCAAGACCAGTTGGGTCGCTGGCGCGGGCGCACTTGCCGCGGTGAAGGACGGCCGCGCTCACGAGATGAGGCTCTGCAAGAGCGGTGAGGAGACGGCCGGCACGGTCGACGCGACTGGCGAGTATTGGGCACTCTCATGCCGCGACGGCACTGTCTTCCATGGTCCAATCGGCGGACCCATGATGCGTCACGAGACTGGCTTCGGAGTCCTCGAAGGTGATCTCCAGGTCCGCGCCGCACCGATGCCGGACAAGGGGCGTGCGCCAGCCCAGGGAAAGGCGCAGCCAGATCGGGCGCCCGCGGCGGTGCTCGCGTTCACGCGCGATCGCAAGCACCTCCTGATGGGCAATACGGTCGGCACCCTCGCGCTCTATGACCTCGAGGCGGAGACGATGGTCCGCACGATGGACTCCGGGGTTGCGATGCCAGGTCACATCGCGACGAGCCCCGACGGGCGGCTGGCAGCCGTCCTCGGAGACCGCTCGGGCGTGCGGATCTGGGACCTCGAGACGGGTGACTTTCGCGGCAGCCTGCCGGACCTCGACGTCCGGTCGCTGCGCTTTGTCGAAAACGGTGGCAGCGATCTCGCCACGCTCGGCGACGAGCTCCGCTTGTGGCGGCTCACGGCCGGGCCCGTCAGCCGCCTCGGGGTGGGCGACGGGGTCACCTCGATCGCCGTTGCGCCCGACGGGGTCACCCTCGCGGTGACGCGCGGCAAGGGCCTGACCGTGACCACCCTCGATGGCACTCGCCTCTTCGACGGGAGCTGGCACGACACCGTCGTCAAGGGCGGCGCCTTCAGCGACGACGGCCACTCGTATGTGGCGACGGCCGGCCAATCCAGGCGCCTCACGCGCTTTGACACCGACACCTGGTCGACCTTCGAAGAGGCGTTCGAGATCGCGTTCGCCGTGCGCGAGGCCACTGTCCTGACGCCTCCCGGCGCCGCACGGTACTGGGTCGCGGCTTCGCATTCGTGCGGCGCCAAGGCCTTCTTCGACGGTGACGCCGAGCCCGTCGATCTGCTCGCAAGCTATGGTTGCCCCGCCGTCAACGACCTCGCCCGCTCGTCGAACGGCCGCTTCCTCGTCATGTACGACGCCAACGAAGGCGCCCTCTACCTCCTCGACGCCCACGTCGCCCAGATCCCTCGCAAGCTCGCCCACGATCGCGACGCAACGAACCTCTACCTCGCCGACGACGGCAGGACCCTGCTCGCCGCCGAAATGGACGCCATCACCGAGTGGGACCTCGCCGACGCGTCGCTCCTCACCCACGTCTTCCCGGCGCGCGCGACCGCCTTTCTCGCGACCGCCATGTCACCCGATGGTCGCTTCGTCGCGGGCGGCGCGCGCGACGGCTCGACCTGGCTCTGGGAGCGCCCGACCGGACGCCTGCGCGCCGTCTTCCGAGACCACGACCAGCGCACCTCGGCGGTCACCTTCGTGTCGAACCAGCTCCTCGCGACCGGGAGCTGGGACTGGACGGTGCGCCTGCGCTCGCTCTCCGTCTTCGACCGCCCCGCCGCCGACTGGACGCCGCTCGTCGAGCGCCGCTGGGGCCTCGTGCTCGACGACGTCCTCGAAGGCGGCTTGCAGTAGGCGCGACGTCGCGCACCTGGCTCGGCCCGACCTTGTTGTCGGCCGAGTACCGCTCGCACTGGAACAGCACCTTGAACGTCGCCAGCAGGTTGACCTCGAGCACGCCGTGCCCGTCGATACCGCCGTCGCCCGATTTCCAGTGACCTTCACCTCCTTGAATCCGCTCTCGCGCAAGAGCCGCTGGCACAGCCGCTCGAAGCGAGCCGCCGGGAGCTCGCGTAGAATGGCCAGCATCTCTGTCTGTCTGAAAGTCGGTCGCCAGCACGACCTCGACGCGCTCCTCCTCGTCCGCGGCGTCCGCCTCCACGACACCCTGGAACTTCTCGTGGACCGCCTTGAAGAGCGCCGTGACCTCGCTCACAGTCAGCTTGGCGCTCTGCCCCGCTTCGGTGAGCGTCCAAACGCTCCGCTGGGTGCCGTCGATGAGGCCCGCCTTGACCAGGTAGAAGCGGGCCCAGCCCACCTGGTTTTTGACCCGCGACTGCCCGGAGATGGTCGTCGCCTCGAGCTCGTCGTCGTCGATGGCGATGCGGTCGATGACCACGTCGGTCACCTCGCCCGCACGACCTGAGTTGCCGAGTTCGCGCAGCGCCTCCACGATCGGTGCGAAGCAGCGCAGTAACTGCGGGCCCTTGGGTGCCGCGTTCGCGCTGCTCTTGGGTGCCTTGGCCATACGCTCTCCAGTTTGTGGCTCACGACGTAGCTGCAAAGGTCGTTGGGGCTCACGAACCCCCGATTCGTGAGCGACAAAGCTGTCACAGCTCGTCGCGGAGTCGGTTCACGCGCTCGTCGGTCTTCCAGTCGTCATCACGAGCCGCGCTCGAAGACCACGGGCGGCGTCGCGAGCCCAACGGCATGCGCCCGAGAGTCGCGCTCCGCGACCGTCACGAACCCACGCTCGGCAGGCCATAGGTCGAGCACAACGAGCCAGTCGGCCAGGGCGTCGTAGCCGACGCTGTGCGTGCGCGCGAGCCACTCGCCATAGAGCACCTCACCTTCGCCCAACTGTGCCTGCAGCGCCGCGGCGCGCTCTGCGATCCAAGCGTTGGCGCGGCCGAGCTGACCGCCGTGGTCCCCGTGAGTCTTGCCCGAGCGGCTCGCGACCCGTGGCCAGCCGATCCTTGCGAAGGCCAATGGACAACCCGGAGGCCGTCGGGCAAGTTCCGCGGATGGACGACGAGACCCATCGCGGCTCAGGCGAGCGGCGGTTCCAAGCCCCGGCGGCAAGCCGATCGACCGAAGGGGTCAAGCCTCCGCACTCGCTCGAGGCCGAGCGCGAGGTGCTATCCGCGGTGTTCATCGACCCCAACGCGATGGACACGCTGTCCGAGACGTTGCGCGCTGAGGACTTCTATTTCGAGCGCCATCAGATCCTGTTTGCGGTGCTCAACGACCTGCACGAGCGCGCGACCGCGATCGACATCGTGACCGCGCAACAGGCGCTGAAGGACCGCGGTCAGTACGAGAAGATCGGCGGCGCGCGGGCATTGGGCGAGCTGCTCGATCGGGCCGGCACCGTCACCAACCTCGAGCACTACTGCAACATCGTGCGCGAGAAGGCGATGCTGCGGCGCATGGTCGACGCCGCGCGCGCGATCGAGACAGCCGGCCTGCAGGACGTGTCCGACGTCGAGGAGTTCCTGGACGAGGCCGAGCGCAGCGTCTTCGCGGTGCTCGAGAACCGCGCGAACACGAACCTGCGCCCGATAAAGGAGGTCGTCAGCGCCGCGCTCGATCAGATCCAGGCGGCCTTCGACGCCGAGGGCGACGTCACCGGAATCGGCACCGGCTTTCGCGATTGGGACCGGCTGACGCACGGCCTCCAGCGCGGTGACCTGGTGATCCTGGCGGCGCGACCCGCGATGGGCAAGACGTCGTTCGCGCTGAATGTCGCGGTGAACGCGGCCAGCCGGTACGCGGCGACGGTCGCGGTGTTCTCGCTCGAAATGCCGGCCGAGCAGCTCGCCCAGCGCTTGTTGTCGTGCGAGGCGCGCATCGATCTGTCGACGTTGCGCGGCGGCTATCTACAAGAGGACGAGTGGCCGCGGCTGGTGCAGGCGTCGGACGAGCTCGCGAAGACGAAGATCTTCCTGGACGATCTGCCGGGCGCATCGCCAACGCAGATCCGCGCGAAGTGCCGTCGCCTGAAGCGGCGCGAGGACGGCCTCGACCTGGTCGTCATCGACTATCTGCAGTTGATGAATGCGGGCATGAAGATGGGCTCGCGCGAACAGGAAATCAGCTACATCTCGCGCTCGCTCAAGGGGCTCGCGAAGGACCTGATGTGCCCGGTGATCGCGTTGTCGCAGCTCAACCGCAGCGTCGAGTCGCGCACCGACAAGCGCCCGATGATGAGCGACCTGCGTGAGTCCGGCGCCATCGAGCAGGACGCAGACATGATCTGCTTTATCTACCGGGAGGAGGTCTACAATAAGGAGTGCCCGCCCGAGCAGCAGGGCGTCGCCGAGCTGATCGTGGGCAAGCACCGCAACGGACCCACCGGCACGGTGCGGCTCAAGTTCTGGAAGAGCTGGACCCGGTTTGACAACCTCGCGCAGGAGGCGAGCTACTCGAGCTGAGCGCGGGCGCGAGCGTGCTTGTGGGCGCGGGCGTGCTTGTGGGCGCGGGCGTGCTTGTGGGCGCGGGCGTGCTTGTGGGCGTGAGCGCGCTTGTGGACGTGAGCGCGGACTCAGGGCGCGCGGGTCGGACGCCGATCGGGTTCCTCCTTCTGACGGTTGCCCTCGACCTGGCCGTAGTCGCTACTCGCACCCGGGACCGGGCCCGAGTCGCCCTCGCCGCAGTCCTCGGCCTGGTCGGGGTCGATGACATCCTCGCTCTCGCCACTGCGGGTCTCGTTGTCGTCTTCGCCGTTGGCGCCGTCGCCCGCGTAGGCGTCGGCGTCCGGGCAGCTCTCGAAGCCGCTGCCGTTGTCGTTGTCCGGAACCGCAGGGTCGAAGTCGTCGTCGGCGCCGCGGCCCGGTAGCTCAGTGCCGGTGACCTCGCCGCCACCGATGTTCGGCGCTCTCGTGTCCGTGCGGCCGGCGTCGTTCGCTGGGTGCGGCGTCGGGTTCGAGTCACAAGCGCTGCCGAGACCGCTGCAAAGGCCTGTCAGAGTGAGTAGAATGGCGGTCCCGAGCGAGGTCATAGCATTTACTCTCGTGGCGACTTGCGCGCGGTGGGAAAATCCTACACAACTGAGAAACTCTGGCCGCAACCGAAGACGAGGCAGCTCCGATGGTGACCACCCAGCGCAACGATCGAACCGACCGCATGATGGGACGATGGGCGGTCCAGGCCGAGCTCGGACGCGGCAGCATGGGCCGCGTGCTCCTCCTCGCGGAGGCGCTGCCGGGGATCTTAGCAGGAGCCGTGCCAGTCGCCTGCAAGGTGCTCGACAAGGCCGAGCTCCGGTCGGACTTCATCAATGAGTTCAGGGTATTGAGGCGCCTCGCCCACCCCGGGTTCGTGACGCCCTTGCGACTCATCCACGCGCCCGAGGTGCCGACCGGTGAGATCGTTGTGCGCCCGCGGCTCTATGCCTTGATGGAGCGTGCCGTCGGCTCGCCGTTGAGGCCGGGTCGCGACTACGGCGAGGGGGCCGGCACGCTCGCGCGCGCGCTGTTGCTGGCACTCGATCACCTACATCGCTCGGGGCTCGTGCATGGCGATTTGTCTCCCGACAATGTCTTGTGGTGTGGCGCTAGCGAGCGGCTGACGGTGCTCGATCTGGGCGCGGGCGGCGAGCGTGGGGAGCGCGCGGGCGGGACCTCGGGCGTGCTCGCGTATGCCGCGCCGGAGCGACTCGAAGGCGCGGCGTTGGACTCGGCGGGCGACCTCTGGTCGGTCGCTGCGTTGCTGTTCGGGGTCGTGCACGGACGCCATCCGTGGCCCGGCTATCCGGCGACGCGGGCCGCCCTGCCCGACCGCGCTGGGCTCGCGTCGCACGTGCTCGACGGCTTCCTCGATCGGTTGCTCGCATGGGATCTGGCCGGCCGGCATCCGAGTGCGAGCGCCGCGCTGGCCGAGCTCGAGTCGCTCATGCCCGAGGTCGTGCGGCCCCCCGATGCGTTCGTCGCGCCGGCGCTGGTCGATGCCGAGGGGCGCCTCGCGACGGCGGCGGACGACCTCACCCGGGCTGCGCGTGAACAGCGTGCGACGAGCCTCGACCTGCGTGGGCCTGACGAGAGTGGACGCTCACGTGGGCTCGTGGAGCTGTTGGAGCGGCTGGCGATGAACGGCGTGCCGGGGCTCGAGATCCCGGTGCGCGAGGACGACGAGCGGGTCTGGATCGGCGATGTCCTGGCGGCGCTCGGCATGCCGAACGAGGAGCCACGCATGGCGTCGCTGCTACGCGCTATCGCCGCGACCGGCGGACCGGTCGTGCTCGCGGTCGATGACCTCGAGCGGTCACCGGTCGTGCGCCAGATGTTGGAGCGGCTCGTGCGTGCGATGGAGACGATCCCCGATCACTATCGCGGCCTCGTGCTCCTGACGGTCGGGCTGGAGGCCGGGCCGCGCCTGGAGATGCCACGCTGGGGCGCGGACGAGGCGCACGAGGCGATGCGTTTGCGGTTTCCCAAACGTCGCTTCGCAGGCCGCGATGCGGACGCGCTCGTCACCGCGGCGCGTGGCAGCCCCGGGCTGTTTCGGGCGATCGTCGAGGAGGCCTTGGCGACGGGCATCATGCGCGTCGACTCGAGCCAGATCGTCTGTGACACGGAGCGACTCGTGGCGATGGTGCCGCCCTCGCTCGAAGCGAAGGCGAGCGCGCAGCTCGAGCGGTTGCCAGCGGCGGTGCGGGAGGCGGCGGCGGTGTTGGCATGGGCGGCGTGGCCCCTGCCGATGCCAGATGATGAAGTCGCGGGAGGGTTGGATCCCGAGCCGCTCACCGAGCTCGTCGCGAGCGGGCTCGCGGTGCGCGAGGCGAAGGGCCTGAGGATCGCTTCAGAGGCGGTCGCGCTGGCCGCCCGCGGCGCGATCACGAAGGCGACGGCAGGGCACCTGCTCGCCGCAACCTATGCTGCCACCGGCGAGCCGGCGCTGGCATTGGCCCAGCAGCTCGAGGCCGGCGACGACGTCACTGAAGCGGCCGAGGCGCTGCTCTTGTCCGGCCTCAGCGCGGCCCAGGGCGGCCCGCTCGCGAAGGCGTTGGTCGCCCATCCGGAGTGGCCGCGGACGGCGCAAGTCGCGCTCGACGCGGCACAGCGGCTCGAATCATGGGGCGACAGCGCGCACGCGGCGACGCTGTATTCGCGCGCTGAAGTGCTCGCGCGGGTCGCACGTGAGCGGATGCTGATGGCGCGTGCGTTGCTCGGCACGGGCCGGCTCGAGGCGGCGGCGGCGCGTTATCCACGCGCGTTGGAGGCGTTCCGTGCGGCCGCGGCCGAGATCGACGCAGCGAGCGCGACGGACGCGCGCTTGATCGTCGAGGTCCGGGCCGGCGAGGCGCGCGCAGCGGTGCTGTCGGGCGAGCTCGAGGCGGGCGAGCGCGCGGCCGAGGATGGGCTCGCGCGGCTGGAGCAGGGCGCGGCAGAGGGCACGTCGGACGGTTGGGCGGCACAGCAACTGGCGGGGCTCTTGTACTCGCGCGCACTGGTCGACTGGTATCGCGGGCAGCTCGACACGGCCGACACGCGGCTCGAGCGGGCGCTGACGGCGGCACGCGAGGCGAAGGCGACGGGCGGGCTCGCGGCGAAGAAGGAAGAGGCGGCGATCGTGACGGCGCAGGGCCTGGTCGCACACCGCCGGGGCGATCTCGCGAAAGCGGCGCGCGCCTATGGCGAGGCGATGCGACTCGGTGAGGCGACGCATGATGAAGCGCGCGTCCTGACGGCCCTACAGAACCTCGGCGTGCTGCAGCACGAACGGGGCGAGTGGACCGAGGCGCTCGATACGTATCGCGAGGCATTGGCACGCGCCGAGCAACTCGATGCGCGCGCACGCATCGCGCAGATCGCCAGCAACCTCGGCAACCTCTGGCGCTACCTCGGCGAGACCGAGCGCGCCGAGACCGTCCTGCAACGGAGCCAGGCCATCGCGCGCGCCGACGAGAACCGGCACCTGGCGGCGGTGATTGCAAACCTGTTGGGCGATGTCGCCTCGGATCGCGGCGACCTGGTGCAGGCCGAGGCGCGTTTCCGTGAGGCGATCGCCATCGCCGAGGAGGCGCAGTGCAAGCCCGAGGAGCTGGAGGCGACGTTGAACCTCGGGCGGCTGTTGCTCGAGAGGTTCGAGCTCAAGGCGGCGCGCGAGCTGGCGGAGCACGCCAAGACGATGGCCGAGGCGGCGGGCAACAACGCCATGCGCACGAGCGCGTTGGCGCTGTTGGCGGCGTTGGCGCGGGTCAGCCACGACGGTGGCGAGGCCAAGATGGACGGCAAGGCGCTCATCGAGGAGGCGGTCGCGCAGGTCGAGTCGCACAAGAACCCGGACGGGCGCTGGCCTATCTACCTCGAAGCGGCGCTGGCGGCGCGCGACCGCGAGGACCTGGCGGCGGCGCAGAGCTGGAGCAAAGAGGTGCGCAAAGTCTTGCAAGCGCAGCTCGACTCGGTGCCGGCGGCGCAGCGCGAGGCGTTCCGCGCGCGGCGGGACCGGCGGGATGCGTATCGCCAGACCGCGGCCTTTGTGACGCGCACGAGCGAGACGGCGCAGAGCCAGGCCGGTGTCGGGCTCGGCTGGGGGCGGCTACTCGAAGTGCACAAGCGGCTCGCGGGTGAGCACAACGTGCAGCGGTTGCTCGAGTACATCATGGACTCGGCGATCCTGCTGACGGGGGCGGAGCGTGGCTTCCTGCTGCTCGACGACGAGTCGCATAGGGAGGGCCTCGAGGTGCGTATCGCGCGCAATCTCGACCAGGAGAACATCCGCAACAAGCACTTGAAGATCAGCCGTGGGATCGCGCGTCGCGTCATCGCCGCGGGCGAGCCGATCGTGACGGTCGATGCGATGGAGGACGAGCGCTATAAGGAGCAGCTGTCGGTCGTCGACCTGCGGCTGCGCTCGATCATGTGCCTGCCAATGGCGTTTCGCGGGCACGTGCTGGGGGCTATCTATCTCGACAACCGCTTCCGCGCGTCGGCGTTCGCGGGCGAGGATCTGCGCTTCATGGAGGCGTTCGCGGACATGGCGGCGGTGGCGCTCGACAATGCGCGCCTGGTCGAATCGTTGGAGGCGCAGAAGCGCGCGACCGAGGCTGCGCGCAAGGAGGTCGAGTCACTCAATCAGCGGCTCGAGGCAGATCTCGAGCGGCGCACGCGCGAGCTCGAGGACACCAAGGTCCAGATGATCGCCGAGCGGCGGCAGCTCGCGACCGAACATCGCTTCGACAACATGATCGGAAGCGCCCCCGTTATGCGCCGCACGTTCCAGATGATCGATCGGCTGCGCAATGCGGATGTAGCGGTGTTGATCGAAGGCGAGTCGGGCACCGGCAAGGAGCTCGTGGCGCGCGCCATCCACTTCTCCGGGCAGCGGCGCGACCGGCCGTTCGTCGCTGTGAATTGCGGGGCTATCCCGGCGACGCTGCTCGAGAGCGAGCTCTTCGGGCACGTGCGCGGCGCGTTCACGAACGCGCACTCGGACAAGAAGGGCCTCTTCGAGGTGGCACATACGGGCACATTGTTCCTCGATGAGATCGGCGAGATGCCGCTCGAGATGCAGGTGAAGCTCTTGCGGGTGCTACAGTCGGGCGACATCCAGAAGGTCGGCGCGACCCGCCAGGTGACGGTCGATGTGCGCATCGTGGCGGCGACCAATCGCAAGCTCGACGAGGAGGTCCAGGCCGGGCGCTTCCGCGAGGACCTGTTCTATCGGCTGTCGGTTGTGCCGCTGGTGGTGCCGCCGCTGCGTGAACGCAAGGAGGACATCCCGCTGCTCGTGCAGCACTTCATCGAGGCCAATCGCAAGTCGGGGCTCGGCCAGGTGCAGAGCATCTCCAAGGAGGCACTGGCACTCTTGAGTCGCTATGGGTGGCCGGGCAACGTGCGGCAGCTCGAGACGGTGCTGAAGAATGCGAGCGTGTTCGCGGACACGCCGGTGCTAGGGCCGCGCGACTTCGAGAGCTTCCCCGACATCATCGGTGGTGGCGCGACCGCGGGCGCGGTCAACGACAAGGGCATGCTGCAGCTACAGGGACGCACGCTGGCCGACCTCGAGCGGCTGGCGATCGTGCAGGCCCTGAAGGACAACAAGGGCAACAAGAAGAAGACGGCGGAGCTGCTCGGGATCGATCGGCGCACGCTCTACAACAAGCTCGCGGCCTACGGGATTGCCATCGAGAGCGATCTCAAGGTGTCATAGGGGAAGGCGTTTGGAACGCTGGCTACCTGCGCGCGACGAGCTCGAAGCGGATGTCCGTCAGCGGGAAGATGCCAGTGCCATAACGCTCGTAGGTATCGGCGTGGCGCTGCAGCCAGGGCACGACGAGGCGACCGACGCGCGCGTAGAGACGGCCGACGCGGTCGGGGGTGTGGCCGGTCGGTAGGCGACGTCGTCGTGGGCTGTGACATCGCTTCCCGATAGCAGGGCCGCGGTGCTGTGGCTAGAGCGCCCGAGGCCCGCAGCCTGGAGTGCGAGCCCCCACCGATGAAGATGCCACCCATCGCCCGACTCGGCCTCGCGGAGGCCCGCCGCTGGCTGCTGCAGCGCGTCGCGCCGGAAAGCTCGCTTGGACGCACGCTGCTCGCGACGACCCGGAATTCCGTGCTGGCGTGGCGGCTGGCAGCGGCCGATCGGGCGGCCACGTCGATCCCGTTCGACGACATCCATGACCGCGAGCAATGGCGTACACTGCTTGCCGCCCATCGCTGTCCCGGCGCTCGTCGGGCCAAGCCAGCGAAGTGGATCTGTCCGACACTCCCGAGCGGCAGCTCGTCGAGATAGCGATGCGCATCGAAGCTGTGGTTCTGCGCCTTGACGAAGACATTGTTGACGTCGAGTAGGAGCCCGCAGCCGGCTCGTTTCACGAGCGCCGCGAGGAACTCCCACTCGGTCATCGTCGAGTGGGCGAAGGCGACATCGCTCGAGACGTTCTCGATCAGGATGCGCCGGCCGAGACGCTCCTGCAGGCGCTCGATGCGACGTGGGACGTGCCACGTGCGCGAGCGCGTCGTCGGCATACGGCATGGGCCAGAAGTCATGGGCCGAGTGCCCGCCGAAGCTCGACCAGCAGAGGTGATCGGAGATCCAGGCCGGCTCGATATCGCGAGCGAGCGACGCAAGCGTATCCAGATAGGACTCGTCGAGGGAATCGACGGAGCCGATCGACAGCGATACCCCATGGAGCACGATCGGGTAGCGCTCCCGAACTCCCCCGCAGCACGCGCCGGGGGTTACCGCCAGGCCGCATGAAGTTCTCGGAGATCACCTCGAGCCAGTCGACGCGCGGGTGCTCGGCGAGAACCTCGGCGTAGTGTGAGGTAGTGTGAGGTCCCAAGGCCGATGCCGTGACCGAGATAGGGAAAGTCGCTCACGCTGCTCCTCGCGGCGCATGGACGTCATGGCGCCGCACCGAGGTCGTCGCTAGCACAGCGCATCTTTCGACAAAGCCGCTACCGTCTTCGCAGACCCGCTTGCGGTCTATCTCTACGATGGTTCGGAAACTCGTCGAATGGTTGCCATTGGGACGTCCTTGCGTGAGCGCATCCTCTACTTCGTTCACGTCGAGAGAGGTCCGCGGGACCGGATTATTAGCGCACGCCCAACTAGTCGTGCTGAGCGCCAGGTCTATGAAAGCGGAGGTGCACCATGAGTCAGGCCGCACGACGGAGTCTTGAGTCTGAAGCCGAGCCGGTTCGAGTCCTTGGCAGAGGCCTTCGGGCTCAGAAACGCACCCATCTTACCCTCAGAACGGTTCGCGATGCTGTCGGCAAGACCCAGATGGAAGTGGCGCAGGAGTCGAAGATCAATCAGGCCGACATCTCGCGCCTCGAGGGACGAGCGGATCTGGATGAGTGTCAGGTCGCAACGCTGCACCGCTATGTCGAGGCGCGAGGTTCGAATTCGCCTTTTCGTCAGGGAATTGTGCGACCCCAGCCGCCGCTCGGGACGATCGAGAATATCCGCGGTCTCTCGCGGGCAACACCTCGAACTCAGCGGCGTCAGCGGTCGAGACAAATGAGACGAGCGCGGCCATGGAGCCGAGCGAAATCCCGAACCGAGGCGTCCGGCAAGATCACTACCCAGACAATTTCTGTTACGCTTGGGCCGCGCTTCGCTGCCCAGACAATTCTTGTGACGCCTGGGCCACGCTTCGCTGCCCAGACAATTCTTGTGACGCCTGGGCCACGCTTCGCTGCCCAGACAATTCTTGTGACGCCTGGGCCACGCTTCGCTGCCCAGACAATTCCTCTCTGCACCACGGAACTCATTCTATGCGATTCATCACGACTCTCTTCCTGTTCGGCGTGACCCTCTTCACGGCGTGTGACGACGGCGGTGACAGCGGCTTGGCCGACGGTCCGGGGGCCTATAAGGCCGACTACCGTACCTCCAGTGCCTTCTTCACCCAGATGGCCGGCCGGGTTCTCGGCAATAGCCCACACGGAACGAGCCAGATCTGGTACTCGTCCAACATCAAGAGCCTCGTCGCTAACACGAGTTTCGACGTGCCGGTCGGTACGACCGCCATCAAGGAGTTCGACATGGATGACGACGGCAACCTCGACGGGCTGGCGGTCATGTTCAAGAAGGACGCTGGCTTCGACCCGACCCATGGCGACTGGCACTACGAGATGCGCGGCACCAGCGGTGACCTCATGCCGGATCCTGCGCCGGGGGCCATCCCGATGTGCGTCGGTTGTCACACCGCGTCCGCGGGCACCGACTATCTCGCGGGCACCGAGCTTCGCTGACGCAACCCTGGTTGCGCGCGTTGACACGCAGGAGGCACTCCAGTGGGTGACGAATTGTTCGATGCGATCGTGATCGGCGCCGGCAACGCCGGACTCGCTGCGGCCGGTGTCCTTCGGGGCGCCGGGCGCACGGTCCTCGTCATCGAGGCGCGCGAGCTCGGAGGGACCTGCCCGCTCCGCGGCTGCGTGCCCAAAAAGGTGCTGGTCGCGGCAGCCGAGGCGCTCGATACCATCGCTCGCGCCGCCGAGCTCGGGATCAGAGTCGACGGCGTGCACGCGGACTGGTCGCGGGTGATCGACCGCCAGACGGCGATCATCGCGGGCACGTCTGAGGCGATCGAGCGCGATCTCGTGCGGCGCGGCGTCACGCTCGTTCGCGGCGCGGCGCGCTTCATCGGACCCGATCGCGTCGCCGTCGCTGATCGGGTCGCGTCCGCGGGGCGTGTGCTGATTGCCACAGGTTCGCGCCCGCGGCCCCTGACGCTGCCAGGCGGCGACCTGGTCACGATGAGCGACGCGCTGCTGACGCTGCGTGCGCCGCCTCGCTCGCTGGTGTTCATCGGGGCGGGCGTCATCGCGTTCGAGCTCGGGCATGTCTTCGCGCGCCTCGGGACCCGGGTGACGATGCTCGAGGTGGCGCCGCGACCTCTTGGCATGATCGACCAGGATGCGGTGGCCGAGCTCGTGCGGGCGAGTGCCGAGATCGGCATCACCCTGCATACCGGGGTGACGCTCGAGTGCATCGTCCGGACCGACGAAGGTCTACGCGTCGACTATGGCGTCGATGGTACCCGGCAGAGTGTCATCGCCGAACGGGTCGGACACGGGGCCGGCCGCGTGGCCGATCTCGACGGGCTGGATCTGGCGGCCGGCGAGGTGAGGGTCGAGCGTGGCGCGGTCGTCATCGGCTCCGCATCCGGCGCCGGCGCGAGCCCATTCCAGAGCGTCTCGAATGCACGCGTCTTCGTCGCGGGCGACGCGCTCGCGGGCACGCCGCAGCTGTCGCCGGTCGCGACCTACGAGGGGCGGCTGGTCGCGCGCGCGATGCTGGGCGAGGAGGTGAACGCCGACTACACGGCCCTACCGAGCTGTGTCTTCAGCGTGCCTACCCTCGCCAGCGTCGGCCTCAGCGAGGCCGCGGCCAAGGCGCGGGGCATGGCGCCCGAGGTCAAGCTCAACGATATGACGAGCTGGCGCTCGGGCCGGACTTACGCGGAGCGCCACGCCTGGGCCAAGGTGCTGGTGCTCGATGACAGGATTATCGGCGCACATCTTGTCGGACACGGCGCCGCCGAGACGATCCATCCGCTCGCGCTCGCGATGAAGCACGGTATCCGCGCTTCCGAGCTCAAGGACTTCGTCTGGGCCTACCCGTCGTTCAGCTCGGACCTAAAGTACCTCCTCTGAACAGCGCCGCGGCGTGTGCGGAAGTCAACACCACGAAGAGAGGAGAACGCCGATGGCGCAAGCATCATGGCGAGGCAAAGTGATCGCGGAGAGTGACACCTTCGAGTTCGTCGAAGGCAACGTCTACTTCCCACCAGCGAGCGTGCTCCAGGAGTTCGTGCGGCCAAGTTTGACGAAGAGCGGCTGCCCGTGGAAGGGCACGGCGAGCTACTACGACGTCGTCGTCGACGGGCAGGTGCTCACCGATGGTGCGTGGTATTACCCGGACCCGAAGGCCGCCGCCGCGAACATCGCCGGCCACGTCGCGTTCTGGCGAGGCGTCGAGGTCAAACGCTGAGCGAGGGTCGATGATGTCGCAATCGAAGCGGACCGATCCGGTCACGGTCGCGGTGTTTGCGCGGGTGCCCGAGCCGGGCAAGGTCAAGACGCGCCTCGCTGCGAGCGTAGGGGCCGACGCTGCGGCGAGCCTGGCGGCGGCGTTCCTGCGCGACACATGGTCTGCTCTCACCGCCATCGACTGGGTGCGCCCGGTGGTCGCGACGACGGGTCCGCTCGGGCTCGACTTTCACGAAGTCGCTGTCTGGAGCCAGGGCACGGGCGATCTCGGGAGTCGCATCGAGCGGATCCTGCAACGCGCGCTCGACACGTCGCCCTGCGCGTTCGCTATCGGCGCCGATACGCCGGGGCTACCGACGCGGCTCCTCGAGCAGGCCCGCGCGGCCCTCGCGTCCGCCGACGCCGTGCTGGGTCCGTGCGACGACGGTGGGTTCTATCTCATCGGAGTACGAGGTTGCCCGACGGGGCTCCTGGCCGATCTCCCGTGGAGCCAGCCGGACACCTTCGCTCGGGTGCGAGAGCGGCTCCAGCAACGAGGCCTCGTGGTCGCAGTGATCGAGCATTGGTTCGACGTGGACCGTGGCCCGGATCTCGCTCGGCTCGAACGACTCATCGCGGATGGCGTCGTCATCGCGCCAGCGACGGCGCGTGCGCTCGCTGCCTGCGGTCGCCCGGTAGCGCCGGCGGCCCGCATCTCGGTCGTCATCCCCACCTTGAACGAGGGCGCGCGCATCGCGAGGCGGCTCACCGAGCTCGGGGCGATGACCGATCTACACGAGGTCATCGTCGTCGATGGCGGCAGCAGCGACCGCACTGTGGCAATCGCCCGTGACTTCGCCGGTGCCCGTGTGATCGAGGGTCCACGTGGTCGCGCCAAACAGATGAACCAGGGCGCCAAGGCCGCGACCGGTGACGTCCTCCTCTTCCTGCATGCCGACGTGTCGCTGCCCGCCGACGCGACACGTTGGGTCGCCGAGGCATTGCGGGACAAGAGCGTTGTGGCCGGTGCATTTCGCACCCACACCATCGCGGACGCGAAAGCGGGCTGGAGCGCGTCGCTGTTGCGTTTCGCCGATCTTCGCTCGCGCTACTCATCTCTCCCCTACGGAGACCAGGCGCTGTTCGTGCGGGCGCCATCATTCAGAGCGGTCGGCGGATTTCCGGCGATAGCACTGATGGAGGATTTGGCGCTCAGCCGGCGGCTTCGAGAGCTGGGCAGAATCCGCACAGTGGCTGCCTCGGTGCGGGTCTCGGGCAGGCGTTTTATGGCCCGCCCCATCTACTACACGCTGCTGGTCAATGTTATGCCATTGCTGTTTCGCCTCGGGGTTCCGCCGGCTACACTCGCGAGTTGGTATGGAGATCCACGCTGATGAACACTCGCCTCATTGAACGCTTCGTCGCCGCGCGCGCGCGCACCGAGACCCTCGCCGCGCCGCTGTCGGACGAGGATCAAATACTCCAATCGATGCCTGATTGCAGCCCGACGAAGTGGCATCGGGCACACACGACGTGGTTCTTCGAGGCCTTCGCGCTTGGCTCTCTTGGTGACACGCCCGACGCGGCTCGTGCCCTTCTCTGGAATTCCTACTACGAGGCGGTGGGGCCGCGCATCCCACGCAACCGCCGCGGCATGATGTCGCGCCCGACGGCGGCCGAGGTCGGCACCTATCGACGCGAGATTGACGCGCGTCTGGTCGAGCGCCTCCTTGCGCTCCGTACCGACGATTTGGCCCTGAGCCGGATTGGGCCATTGGTCGAGCTGGGCATCGCCCACGAGGAGCAACATCAAGAGCTGCTCCTGACCGACATCTTGAACGCGTTCTCGATGCATCCGTTCGCGCCTTCGTGCTACCCGGAATCCGCGAGGGAACGCGATTCGGGGAGCTCGGGGGGCCCTGCGCATCGGCCGCGATCCTCGGCGACGGACTACGTCGCGTTCGAGGGCGGGCTCGTTTGGATCGGTGCGGAGGCGGGCTCCGCTCAGTTCAGCTTCGACAATGAAGGTCCCCGACATCGCGTGTGGCTCGATCCCTTCGAGCTCGCGACGCGACTCGTGACCATCGGAGACGTCAAGGCCTTCATCGCGGAGGGGGGCTATCGGACCGCCTCCTTGTGGCTCTCGGCCGGCTGGGACTTCGTGCGCGCCGAGGGTATCGAAGCGCCGCTTTATGCCTCTTTCGAAGATGGCGAGTACCGCACCTTCGGGCTTCACGGAAAGCGCACGCCGAGCGACGGCGAGCCGGTATCGCACATCAGCCTTTACGAGGCGGACGCGATCGCACGCTTCCTCGGGGCGCGCCTGCCGAGCGAAGCCGAGTGGGAGCACGCCGTCGCCGCGCAGGACTGTACCGGGGGCCTTCGCAAGGATGGCGAAGCCTGGACTGAGGGCCCTATGCTCGACGTCGGCGAGCATGGCGTGGCCTCGCCGCTCCATCCGCAAGAGCGCCTTGCGGCCGCGCCAGACGGGCTCCTCCCGCTGCACGGCAACGTCTGGCAATGGACGCGCTCGACCTATGCGCCGTACCCGGGCTATGCGCCCGCCGGGGGAGCGGTCGGCGAGTACAATGGCAAGTTCATGGTGAACCAGAACGTGCTTCGCGGGGGCTCGTGCCTGACGCCACGCGGGCACTTGCGGCCGACCTATCGCAACTTCTGGGCGCCGCAGACCCGCTTTCAGATGTCCGGGCTGCGGCTTGCACGTGATGGAGAGAAACGATGAGAGAAACGATGAGAGAAATGATGAGAGAAGAAACCTCGACTGACAACACCTCTGCGCTGACCGGCGTGGCGGCCACGCGCGATGCTGTTCTGAAGGGGCTTCGGGCGGAGCCCAAGTCGCTTCCGTTCTGGTTGCTCTACGATGCCGCGGGCTCGGCGCTGTACGAGCGCATCATGCGCTTACCCGAGTATTATCCCACGCGCACCGAGCGACACCTCTTCGAGCGGCACGCGACCGAGATCCTCGCGGCAGCCCTTGCCGGGGGCGCGGGGCCGGTGACGGTCATCGAGCTCGGTGCCGGCAACGCGGAGAAGACGGTCGTGCTGCTCGCCCCGCTCCAAACACTCGCACCCGGCAGTCGCTATGTGCCGGTGGACGTCAGCCCCACGGCGCTCGCGGTCGCCGTTGGGAACATGCACCGAGCGCTGCCAGATCTCGCCGTGACCCCACTGGTCGCGACCAACGACGACGTACTCGCGATGCCCGCGGCGACGGGCGAGCGACGCGTCGTGCTGTTCATCGGGAGCTCGATAGGCAACCTCGACGACAGCCAGGCTGTGGCGCTGCTCGGCGCGATCCGAGGCGCGATCGGCCCTGCTGGCGCGCTCGTTCTCGGCACCGACCTCCTCAAGAGCCCGAGCTTGCTGGTGCCAGCGTACGACGACGCGGAAGGGGTGACCGCGGCGTTCAACCTCAACCTGCTCGCGCGCATCAATCGCGAGCTCGGAGCGGACTTCGACCTCACGCGCTTCCGACATGTCGCGCTCTGGAACGGTGCGCGAGCGCGCATGGAACTCTATCTCGAGAGCACCTGCGAACAGCGCGTCTATGTGCGCGCGCTCGAGAGGGAATTCACGTTTCGCGCCGGCGAGCGCATCCATACAGAGTCGAGCACCAAGTACGATATTGCGCATATCGATCGGCTGCTCGGAGCGGCTGGGTTGCTGCGGCAGACCACCGTTCAAGACGAGCTCGGTTGGTTCGGGGTGCACGTCGTCCGTCTGCGGACCAACGAATGAGCTTGCCGGTGTAACGCAGCCGAGCCTCGCTAGACGGCTTCTTTGAGTCGACCCCGTGGAGCAAACGATGCCCGCCCTGTTCAGTCATCCTTTCCCAGCGGCTCCCGCCGACCCCGAGCGCGCGGCCATTTACCTGTATGTCGCCGCCGCGCGCACCCGCGGTCGTCCCTTCCATGAGGTGTGCACCGGTGGGCCGGCATCGTCGGGGAGGTGCGGCTGATGTCCGGGCTCAGCCAGAGTCGCATCGGCGCCCTGCTCGCCGAACCTCCCCGCTCGGTGCCGACCGCCGATTTCTACATGACCCTCGTCAGCCATGGCCTTGGCGCGTTGCGGCGCGATCGCGTGACGACGCTACAGGTCAACGTCGGCAAGCTCTGCAACATGGCCTGTCATCACTGTCACGTGGAGGCGGGTCCGCTGCGGACCGAGATCATGACCGCGGAGGTGGCTGCGCGGGTCCTCGAGTTGGTGGCTGACCACCCGGGCATCGCGCTCGTCGACTTCACGGGGGGCGCACCCGAGCTCAATCCGAGCTTCCGCTGGCTTGTGACCGAGGTGCGCCGGCTGGGGCGACGCGTCATCGATCGCTGCAACCTCACCGTGCTCGACGAGCCCGGCCAGGAGGACACCGCCCGATTCCTCGCCGAAAGCGGCGTCGAGATCGTCGCGAGTCTGCCGTGTTACACGGCCGACAATGTGACGCGACAACGCGGCAAGGGCGCCTTCGACAAGAGCATCGAGGCGCTCACGCAACTGAACGCGCTCGGCTACGGCCGTCCGGGAAGCGGCCTCCTGCTCGATCTCGTCTACAACCCGGTGGGCGCCTCGCTGCCACCCGCGCAAGCGGGCCTCGAGCGGCGCTATCGCGAAGAGCTCCTGACTCACTTCGGGCTCGTCTTCACGCGCCTCCTCACGATCACCAATCTGCCCATCGCGCGCTTCGCCCACATGCTCGCGCGCACCGGTCAGGAGGCGGCCTACATGAGCCTGCTCGTAAACCACTTCAACCCCGCCACGGTCGACGGGCTCATGTGTCGTTCGCTCGTGAGCGTGGGCTGGGACGGCCGTCTCTACGACTGCGACTTCAATCAGATGCTGGAGATCCCGCTGGGCCACATCGATCCTCTCGAGGACCCCGCGCTCGCCGGCGATTCCTCCGCGGTCCCGCACCCCACCGTATGGAACGTCGGCGGGCTCGCCGCCCTGACCGGTCGCCGCATCGCCACCGCGCCTCACTGCTTTGGCTGCACTGCCGGCGCGGGCTCGAGCTGCGGTGGTGCTATCGCTGGCACACCGTGAACGCCATCGCTCTCGTTGCGCTCAGCGCCGTGGCCACGCTCGCCTTCATCAATGTCGCCAACCCGTGGCCTCGTTGCTCGCGCCAGCGTTCTATGCCGTCATCCCTGTAGCGTCCCGATGAGGTCCTGATGCATGCCAAGCTGTTTGCCCTGGTTACTGCTCTCGCACCGCTGCCGTCCGGCTGTTCCCGAACAGAGCCCGTCTCCGAAGCGAAAACAGCGCAAGCGCAGATCTCTACGATTAAATCGACGCCGCGCACGATGCCGCTGACGGCGCCGCACGACGACAAGCTCGGCACCCGGGGCGGCGACTTCGGCCTGGCGATCGGTGCGCCGGCGCCCGACGCACGCGTGATCGAAGCTGACGGCAAGGAGGTCTCGCTCGCGGCGCTCTATGCCCGCGGCCCGACGCTCATCGTCTTCTACCGGGGCGGCTGGTGTCCCTTCTGCAATACGCAGCTCCATGCGCTCGCCGAAGCCAACGGCGACTTCACGCGCCGCGGTGTCAGCCTCGTGGCCATCAGCGTCGACAAGGCCGACGAGGCCAGCAAGACGCGCGCGAGCTGGACCATCCCGTTCGCCGTGCTCGCCGATCCGCTGCTCGCCGCGCACGACGCCTTTCGCGTGACGCGCATCGTCGATGCGTCCGAGCTCGAGAAGTTGCGCGGCTTCGGCATCGACCTCGAGCAGGCGTCGGGACAAACGCACCACAAGATCGCGGTGCCATCGATCTTCCTCGTCGCGCTCGCCGATGGCCAGCCAGTCGTGCGTTGGGCTCACGTCGATCCCGAATACAAGGTCCGCCCTTCGGTGGCGCAGCTCCTTCAGATGATCGACCGGGTGCTCGTCCGTTAGACCGAAGCCCGGGGGCCCCCGACCGAGGTTCAGCGACCGATCGCGCGCGTGCCGGCAGGGGGCTCTGGTCTTGGCTGGGCCGGCGCTACCAGCAGCCCGAGGCCGGCGCGTCAGACCGCCAACGGCGCTGAACCGACGAGCGGGGCTGCACTGGGCTGATCGCCGAGTGCCGACCAGGTAGGACTGAACACGCCCGACAACGTTCTGCGGCTGTGCGGCGCGGCCGACCGGGCACGGCGAAACGTGACCCATCAGCGACAGCCGGAAGACGACCACCGCGGCGCGTGACAGCCTCGACCGCGAGGAGGTCACTATGGCTGGACGTAGAATTCGGGACGGCGCGGACGCCCGCGCTTGCTTGGCGG